>Ga0222712_10000291_pt1 | contig 70025 bp, 62 predicted proteins | sample C33_657DmetaG_FD_165043 | JGI IMG/M metagenome (GOLD analysis project Ga0222712, IMG submission 165043) | Estuarine water microbial communities from San Francisco Bay, California, United States - C33_657D | ecosystem: Environmental > Aquatic > Marine > Unclassified | place: USA: California... | reverse complement strand
GAAGAAGGTCTAGGGCAAAGACGCAGCCTGCACATCGCTCAAGCCTTGAGGCACCGGCAGGCACTGACCCACCGGCGCGGCACACAACTGGGCATAGCCACCGCCGGACACCAAAGCGCACACCCGCTGACCCAGGCGCAAGCCCCGCGAGGCCATGGCCTGAGCGTCGCCGCCAACAATCTCGCCGGCCACTTCCAGCCCTGGAATGTCAGACGCGCCGGGCGGCATCGGATAGTTACCGGTGCGCTGAAGCACATCGGGCCTGTTCACACCGCTGGCCCCCACACGGATGAGTACATCCCCAACGCCAGCCTGAGCATCAGGGCGTTCGATCAGGCGCAGCACTTCAGGCGCGCCGTAGGCAGAGATCTCGACAGCTTTCATGGCAGCATTTCATAGGCCCCAGCGGCGAGCCGGGGCCTGGGGCATCAGGCCTGAGCAGGCCTTTCGATCAAGGCCTTCATCGACAGCTTGACGCGGCCTTTTTCATCCGTCTCAAGCACCTTGACGCGCACGACTTGGCCTTCGGAGAGGTAGTCGGTGACTTTTTCGACGCGCTCATGGGCGATTTGGCTGATGTGCAGCAGACCGTCCTTACCCGGCAAGAGGTTGACCAGGGCGCCGAAGTCGAGCAACTTGGTGATCGGGCCTTCATAGACCTTGCCGATTTCAACCTCAGCGGTGATTTCCTCGATGCGGCGCTTGGCCTCGTCGGCCTTGGCCGATTCGGTAGCGGCAATGGTGATGGTGCCGTCTTCCTCGATGTTGATCTGGCAGCCGGTCTCCTCGGTCAGCGCACGGATGACCGCGCCGCCCTTGCCGATCACGTCGCGGATCTTGTCCGGGTTGATCTTCATGGTGAACAGCTTGGGCGCGAAGCTCGAGACCTCGGTCTTGGCCTCACCCATGGCGTCTTGCATCTTGCCCAGGATGTGCATGCGCGCCTCCTTGGCCTGAGCCAGAGCGACCTGCATGATTTCCTTGGTGATGCCCTGGATCTTGATATCCATCTGCAAGGCGGTGATGCCGTTGGTCGTACCGGCCACCTTGAAGTCCATGTCGCCGAGGTGGTCCTCATCGCCCAGGATGTCGGTCAGCACCGCAAAGCGGTTGTCTTCCTTGATCAGACCCATGGCGATGCCGGCCACATGGGCTTTGAGCGGCACGCCAGCGTCCATCAGCGACAGGCAGCCGCCGCAGACCGAGGCCATGGACGAGGAGCCATTGGACTCGGTGATTTCCGAGACCACCCGCATGGTGTAAGGGAACTCTTCCTTGGTCGGCAGAACTGCCACCAAGGCCCGCTTGGCCAGACGGCCGTGACCGATCTCGCGGCGCTTGGGGCTGCCCACGCGGCCGGTCTCGCCGGTGGCAAACGGAGGCATGTTGTAGTGCAGCAGGAAGCGGTCTTCATAGTCACCCGACAAGGCGTCGATGCGCTGGGCATCGCGCTCGGTGCCCAGTGTGGCCACCACCAGCGCCTGGGTTTCACCACGGGTGAACAGAGCCGAGCCGTGGGTGCGCGGCAGCACCGAATTGCGAATTTCGATGGGACGCACGGTACGCGTGTCGCGGCCGTCGATGCGCGGCTCGCCAGCCAGGATCTGGCTGCGCACGATCTTGGCTTCAATTTCAAACAACAGACCTTCGACCTTCACAGAATCGAAAGCCATGCCGGCCGCGGTCAAGGCATCCTTGGTCTCGGCATAAGCCACGCGGCAGGCCTGGGTACGCGCCTGCTTGCTGCGGATCTGGTAGGCGGCCTGCAGCTTGCTCTGGGCCAACTCATTGACCTTGGCGATCAGCGGCTCGTCCTTGGCAGGAGCTTGCCAGTTCCAGACCGGCTTGCCTGCATCGCGCACCAGCTCGTGAATGGCTTCGATCGCCACCTTGCCCTGGTCATGGCCGAACACCACAGCGCCAAGCATGATGTCTTCGGGCAGTTGCTGGGCCTCAGACTCGACCATCAGCACGGCCGCTTCTGTGCCGGCCACCACCAGGTCCATCTGAGACTTTGCCAGTTGCTCTTTGCTGGGGTTGAGCACGTATTGACCGTCGACATAGCCGACCCGGGCCGCGCCAATCGGGCCATTGAACGGAATGCCGGAGACAGCCAGGGCAGCGCTCGATGCAATCAGGGCCGGGATGTCACCTTCGACCTGCGGATTGAGCGAAAGCACATGGACGACCACCTGCACTTCGTTGAAAAAGCCATCTGGGAAGAGCGGGCGGATCGGGCGATCAATCAGGCGCGAGGTCAGGGTTTCGAACTCGCTGGGACGGCCTTCACGCTTGAAAAAGCTGCCGGGGATCCTGCCAGCGGCATAGGTTTTCTCAAGGTAGTCCACGGTCAGTGGGAAAAAGTCTTGGCCGGGCTTGGCATCGGTGCGTGCCACCACCGTCGCCAAAACCACAGTGCCATCCATGTCCAACAACACCGCGCCGGTGGACTGACGAGCGATTTCGCCGGTTTCAAGGGTGACCTTGTGTTGGCCCCACTGGAAGGTTTTGCTGACTTTGTTGAAAATACTCATATTCGGTCTCCGTTACTTGAAATGAGGGCATGAGGCTGCCCTGAGGGGCCCGGAGCGGGGCTGGAGAACACGATGCCATTCCAGAAAAAACCGACCGCAGTTTCTTGTGGAATGACACAGCGCGTGTTCGAGGGGCCTTGCTCCGAAGTAAAAAGCGCCTGAGCCAGCGAACCAACTCAGGCGCTCTTGTCTGTCATACGGCGCTTATTTGCGCAGACCCAGCTTGGCGATCAGCGCGGTATAGCGATCCGCATCCTTGGCCTTGAGGTAATCCAGCAGCTTACGGCGGCGGCTGACCATGCGCAGCAGACCGCGGCGACCATGGTGGTCCTTGCCGTGGGTCTTAAAGTGGGGGGTGAGTTCGTTGATGCGGCCGGTCAGCAGCGCGACCTGAACTTCCGGGCTACCGGTGTCACCGGCGGAGCGGGCATTGGCCGCAACAATGCTGGCCTTGATGTCTTTGGCAATCATGAAGTTTCCTTGACTTGCGAACGCAGCAGTCAAAAGGACCGCCTGCGCCGTGTTGGTTTTAAACCCTTCAGCTGGGCCTAAACCCAGCGAAGCCCACGATTATAGCCCGATCCAGCCGGCCAGCCTATCGGCCCCCTGGCGCAGCCGCTGCAGGTCGGCGCTGGCAAAGCACCAGCGCAGCCAGCCCTGCAGTTCGACTTGAGAGCCGTCATGGAAGGCATGACCGGGCGCCAGCCCCAGGCCGGCCTCGCGCACCAGCCGCTGGGCCAGACCCAGGCTGTCGGGGTACTGCGGCATGCATAGAAAAGCATACATAGCCCCGGGGGCCGGCGCCACTTGCACCCCAGGCAGGGCCTGCAGCAGGGGCAACAGGGTATCTCGACATTGACGCAAATGGTCAACCACAGCCGGGGTGATCTGCTCGGCATGGGCCAGCGCCGCCAGCCCTGCCCTTTGCACAAACACGGGCAGGCAGGAGGTATTGAACTCGATCAATTTGGCCAAGGCAGGCGTCATCGCCGGCGGCACCGTCAGCCAGCCCAGGCGCCAGCCGGTCATCAGAAAGCTCTTGGAAAAGCTGTTGACCACCACCAAACGGTCATCGGGAGCGGCCAAATCCAAGAAACTGGGCGCACACTCGCCAGGGGCGCCGGCAAAGTAAAGGCGCTCATAAACCTCGTCGGCCACGATCCAGATGCCATGGTGGCGGCAGTGGGCCAGGATCTGGGCCTGCTCGCTGCGGCTCAATGTCCAGCCGGTCGGGTTGTTGGGCGAATTGAGGATCAAGGCCCGGGTCTGCGGGCCCAGGGTCGCAAGCAGCTCGTCCATGTCCAGCGACCAACGCCCCTGGTGCGGGCGCAGACTGAGCGTGCGCACCTGCGCCCCCATGACCCTGGGCTGGGCTACCAGATTGGGCCAGACCGGCGTCACCACCACCACCGAGTCGCCGGGGTCAAGCAGGGCCTGGGCGGTGAGCATCAGGCCGTTGACGCCACCAGCGGTAAGCGCCATGCGCTCGGGCCCTATGGTCTGCCCGTGCAGAGCGCTGCAGTAGCCAGCCAGGGCCTCGCGCAGCGAAGCCAGTCCCAGGTTGTGGCTGTAGAAGGTTTCACCCGCAGCCAGGGAGGCGCTGGCGGCATCGCGGATCACTGCCGGCGTGGTCTCGTCGCTCTCGCCAAACCAGAACTTGAGTACATCACTCTGATCCAGGGCTGCGTTGGCAACCACCCGGATCATGGATTCGCCAAGCTGGTCGACGGTCGCTCTCATTGCGTTAACGGCTGGGCCGCACCATCTTGCAGCTGTGGTCCTGCTGGGCCTGCTCGGCGCTGACCGTCTTGACCACGCGAAAACCATAGCCCGAGCCCTCGGCATCAAAACGCACCCCGGAGCTGCCCTGCCTGTCCATGATCACCACCCGCAAATCCTGCTGGAACTGATGGTCGGCCGCCCGCATACGTCCACTGTGGCCTGCCATGCTGAGCTCGGCCCGCTCAAGTTGCCCTGCGATGGCTGCGGCCTCCAGGCCCTGGGCTTTTTCGATGGCCTGGGCCAACGCTTCCATCATCAGCTGCATGCGCATATGCACGTAGTCGTCCTGCGGGCGCGGAAAGCGCTGGCGAAAGCTCTGGTAGAACTGCAGCGCCGGCTCACCCGGCACATTGGCGAACCACTCGGCCACCGCCACCACCTTGCCCACGCCGGCCTCACCCAGCACGCCGGGCACGCCCAAAGCGTTGCCGTAGAAGGTATAGAACTTGCCATCAAACCCGACATCGCGGGCGGCCTTGACCAGCAAAGTCAGGTCATTGCCGAAATTGCCGGTGAGCACCGCCTGGGCGCCGCTGAGCTTGATCTTGGTGGCATAGGGAATGAAGTCCTTGACCCGGCCCAGGGGGTGCAACTCGTCGCCGACGATCTGCATGTCCGGGCGCAGCGACGCAAGCTGCCTGCGCCCCTCACGCAGCACCGCCTGGCCAAAACTATAGTCCTGCCCGATCAGGTAAATTTTCTGTACCGCCTTGTCCTCGCGCAGCACCTGCATCAAGGCGGCCATGCGCATATCGGCATGGGCGTCAAAACGAAAGTGCCAGAAGCTGCAGCGCTCATTGGTGAGCACCGGGTCGACCGCCGCGTAGTTGAGAAACACCACCCGCTTATCAGGCTCGCGCTCGTTGTGCTTGCCGATCGCATCGATCAAAGCGGCGGCCACGGCAGAGGAGTTGCCCTGCATCACGATGCGTATGCCGTCGTCTATGGCCGAGCGCAAGGCAGCCAGCGCCTCTTCGCTCTGGCCTTTGCTGTCGTAGCGGACCATCTGCAGCGGTCTGGCGCCGCCAGGCAACCTAAGGCCCCCACGCGCATTGACCCGCTCGGTCGCCCAGACCAGGTTGCGAAAGGCCGCCTCGCCGCCGGCGGCCAGCGGCCCCGACAAGGTTTCGATGAGGGCGATGCGCACTGGCGCTTGCGCCCAGACAGAGGTACCCAGGCAAAAAATCCACAGCAGGCAGCAGCGTTTGAAGAGCGTCAGCATAGAGGCAGTGCGATACATCATCGGGTGGTCAGTTCTTCAAGGCTCCAACGGGGCCTCACGTCGAAGGCATAGCTCACGTCGGACTCAGCCAAGCTAGCCTGTAGCCGCATGCCGGCAGCCAAGGCGATCATGGCGCCGTTGTCGGTACACCACTGCAACTCAGGGTAATGCACCCGCACGCCCAAGTCACGGCATGCGGCATCGAGCCGCTGGCGCAGCAGGCGGTTGGCTCCCACACCACCGGCCACCACCAGCCTATCCAGGCCGGTGCGTTTGAGCGAGGCCACGCTCTTGGCCACCAGCACATCGACGATGGCCGCCTGCGTGGCGGCGGCCAGATCGGCACTGCGCACAGCGACCTGATCGCCCAGGCGCTGTACCTGGGTCAGTACCGCTGTTTTGAGGCCGGCAAACGAAAAATCCAGATCGCCGCTGTGCAACAAGGGCCGAGGCAGCTTGAACGCCTGCGCATCGCCCGCTTCGGCAAGTTTGGACAGGTGCGGGCCGCCGGGGTAGGGCAAGCCCAAGAGCTTGGCCGATTTGTCGAAGGCCTCACCGGCTGCGTCATCGATGGTCTCGCCCAGCAGTTCGTAACGCCCTACCCCACGCACATGCATCAACTGGGTATGCCCGCCCGACACCAGCAGGGCTACAAAGGGAAATTCGGGCGGGTCTTCGCTCAGAAAAGGAGACAGCAAATGCCCTTCCAGGTGATGGATGCCCAGTGTGGGCTTGCCCAGGGCCGCGGCCAAGGCACACGCCAGGCCGGCCCCGACCAGCAACGCGCCAGCCAGACCGGGGCCTCGCGTATAGGCCACCAGGTCGACATCAGCCAGCCCGCGGCCAGCATGATCCAAGACTTGCTGCATCAGAGGCAGAGCGCGCTGGATATGGTCGCGGCTGGCCAACTCAGGCACCACACCGCCATAGGCCTGGTGCAAATCTATCTGGCTGTGCAAGGCATGCGCCAGCAGCCGTGGCCTGGCCCCACCCGTGGCGTCGACCAAGGCAATACCCGTTTCGTCACAACTCGATTCGATACCCAATACACGCATGAGCGCCAGTGTAAGGTCGGCGCCGGCATCACCGGGAACAGGCTCAGGCAAGCCAGGGGCATACGCACCGGCAAAAGACCATGCTTAAGCTCATGACTGCCAGTTATCAAAGCCCCTGCAAAATCTTTCAACTGCACTGCGATGCGCGAACGGGCGAAGCGCAAAACTTTGAAAGATGCACCATGAAGCTCTCGGACAAATTGCAAGGCTCATGCACACTGGTAGGCGCAGGCCCCGGCGACCCGGAGCTGCTCACCCTCAAAGCGCTGCGGGCCATAGAGTCGGCAACGGTGCTGCTGATCGACGATCTGGTCAGCGAGCCGATCGCCGCCCTGGCCCCGGCAAACGCCCGTGTGATTCAGGTCGGCAAGCGCGGGGGCTGTCCGTCCACGCCCCAGGCCTTCATTGAAAAGCTGATGATCACCGAGGTACGCAAGGGCGAACGGGTGGTCAGGCTCAAAGGCGGCGACCCCTTTGTTTTCGGCCGCGGCGGCGAGGAGGTGGAGAGTCTGCGCGAGGCCGGTATCGACGTGCAGGTGGTCAATGGCATCACTGCAGGCCTGGCTGCCGTCACCAGCTTAGGCCTGCCGCTGACCCACCGCGACCATGCTCACGGGGTGATGTTTCTCACCGGACATGCCCGCAGTGGCGGCGACACCGATTGGCGCGCCCTCTCCTGCCTGGCCCACAGCCAGCGACTGACATTGGTGATCTACATGGGCGTGCGCAGCGCCGGCCAAATCGCCCAGGAACTGCTTTACGGTCTGCCCGCCCAGACTGCAGTGGCGGTGGTGCAGAACGTTAGCCTGCCTGAACAACGCCACATCGCCACCACTTTGGAAGACATGGCGCAAGATATGGCGCGCCACCGGATGGGCAGCCCAGCAGTGATCGTGGTCGGCGAGGTCATGGCCAGCCTGGCTTTGGCACAAGCCCACCCGCACAAGCAGCTGCAGACAGCCTGAGCTTAAGCCGCTGACCTCGCCTGCCTGCGAACCAAATCCACCCCGCGGTTGGCCAGCGCATCGGCCTGCTCATTGCCTGCGTGCCCTGCATGACCGCGTACCCAGTGCCAGTCTATGCGGTGGCCGCTGCCCGCCACCAGTGCATCGAGCTGTTGCCACAGGTCCACGTTCTTGACCGGTGCCTTGGTCGACGTGCGCCAGCCTCTGGCCTTCCAACCAGCAATCCACTCGGTAATGCCCTTACGGACATACTCGCTGTCCAGGTAGAGGCTGACATGGCAGGGGCGCTTGAGCGCTGACAGGGCCTGAATCACCGCCATGATCTCCATGCGGTTGTTGGTGGTGTTCAACTCACCCCCAAACAGTTCCTTACGGTTGTCGCCGCTTTCAAGCAGCGCACCCCAGCCGCCAGGCCCAGGGTTGCCTTTGCAGGCTCCGTCGGTATGTATGGTCACTTGATGCAAGGCGATGACTCCGCTGTCACAAAGGTCCAGGCTCACTGCCAGAGCCCGCTGCTGGCCAGGCTGAAGCTGGGCCTGCAGAGCTCGAACGCAGCGCATTGTTGCACGCAGGGCCCTGGGCATTACCGTGGTTTTGCCTTCGGGCCGCGACAGCCACCGCACGCTGCCGAGCGCTATCGCGCCAGGACGGCCCGATCAGGCGCATGCCGCGCACCCGCTTGACCGCCACCACAAAATAAATCGCACCGAAGATCGGCCACCAGCGCGCGCCGGCCCGGTCCATCCAGGCAAAGCGGTCGAGCCAGCTGGCATGGTTCAAGGCAGGCCTGTAGATGCCAAAGCGGGCCGATTCGACCTCAAAGTCGAGCAGGCGCAACCAATCGCGCAAGCGCCAATAGCCTATGAACTCACCAGGATCGGGCAGAAAGGGCTGACCCAGACCCCAGCGGCGCAGCCAACGGCTGCGTCGCTGCCGCAAACCCCACAGGCTCACAGGATTGAAGCCGCTGATCACCACCCGCCCATCGGGCACCAGCACCCGCTCGGCTTCGCGCAAGGCGGCATGTGGATCGTCGCTGAGCTCGAGGGTATGCGGCATGACCAAGAGGTCCAGACACTGATCACCAAAAGGCAATGCGGCCGAGTGAGTGAGCAAGGCCGTCCTTGAGCCCGCGCCGGCAGCCTCGGCAGCCGTTGCAGCGCCCAGCACATGATGGCCCGCCGGCAAATCCCCCCCCACGGCCAGCCATTGGTGCGGCATCCTATTGCTGCGCAAGGCCTGCAGCGGCGGCAGCCCCAATTGCAGCGCGTGATAGCCAAATGTATCGGCCAAAGCTTCGTCAAACTGCTGACTCTCCCACTGCAGGAGGCAGCGTCCCGGCGGGGTATCCAACCACTGCGCCAATCTTATAATTTCGCGATTCATGAAGTTAAAGCCATAAAAGAGCAGGCTTTCGAAGACAGCCTTAAACAGGCCCGCCAGTGTGCAGCCCGCTGACTGCCTTGACCCCAGCATACGCGGCTGGCGCAAACGCCAAATTTTTATTCTAGACAGAGACTGGCCATTGCTCTTGCAGGCCCAGAACCTGCGCCGCATCGTCTATGCTCCTCGCTTGGACCCAAGTTCTGCACATGACCACAGCCTCCCCTGAAAAAGACTTCATGCCGCGACTCGGGCGATGCAGCCGCATCGCCGCGCTCGCTGCAGTCAATTTGCTTCTGAGTGGCTGCGCCGGGCTGGTCGAGACTGCAAGGCCGGTGAGCATCCCGGTTGATGCGAGCGCCGTGATGGCCCCTTCGGTGCAGGTCTCAGGCGCCATGCAGCCCGCAAGCGCCAGCACCGTTGTTGCGCCAGAGCCGCTACAGGTGGCTCAGGTGGCTCAGGTGGCTCAAGTAGCGCGGGTGACGCAGGTTCAGGCAGCTGCCAGCACCGAGCCCGCCCCAATTGCAGCCGCTGCGGCTGCGCCTGTCGCCGAAGGGACCAAGCTCGCAGCAGAGACCATCCTGCAAAAAACCGAGCAACTGGTGCAGATACCGGTGCGCCCCCAAGTGCAGCCACAGGTGCAGGTACCGCTGCGCTCGCAAGCGGACATCCCGGCAGTGCAGCCGCAGGCAGCGCTCGAAACGGTGACTTCCCTGCCCGCGGGCAGCTCGCAGCCGGTGGCTGCCACCGAGGCCCCCCGGGAGCTGTGGGATCGGATACGACGCGGCTACGCCATGCCCGACCTTCAAAACGATCTGGTCAAACAGCATGAGCGCTTCTACACCAGTCGGCCCGAGTACCTGCAGCGCATGGTCGAGCGCTCGCGCAAGTACCTGTTCCACATCGTCGAAGAACTGGAGCTGCGCAATATGCCGGCTGAACTGGCGCTTTTGCCTTTTGTGGAGTCGGCCTTCAATCCGCAGGCCGTCTCCAGCGCCAGAGCGGCCGGCATGTGGCAGTTCATGCCGGCCACCGGCCGCAGCTTTGATCTGAAACAAAACATTTTTCGCGATGACCGGCGCGACGTGCTGGCATCGACCCGGGCGGCGCTGGACTATCTGCAAAAGCTCTATGGCATGTTCGGTGACTGGCACCTGGCCCTGGCCGCCTACAACTGGGGCGAAGGCAGCGTCGGACGGGCCATCGCGCGCAATCAACGCTTGGGGCTGGGCACGGGCTATCAGGATCTGAGCATGCCCAATGAAACCCGCAACTATGTGCCCAAGCTGCAGGCTCTAAAAAACATCGTCGCCTCGCCACAGGGCTTCAATGCGGAACTGCCTGTGATTGACAACCACCCCTACTTCCAGGACGTGGAAATCCGCCGCGACATTGACGTGGCCCTGGCAGCCAAGCTGGCCGATGTACGGATCGAGGACTTCAAGGCCCTCAACCCCTCGGCCAACAGGCCGATCATCGTGGCCGCCGGCAGCGGCAAGATCCTGCTGCCCTGGGACAACGCAGAGGTATTCAAACGCAATCTCGAAGCGCACAGCGCCGGCCACTTGGCCAGTTGGACAGCGTGGCAGGTACCCAGCACCATGAGCGCCGCCGATGCAGCCCGCCGCGTCGGCATGAACGAGAGCGAGTTGCGCACGCTCAACAACATCCCTGCCCGCATGCTGATCAAGGCCGGCTCCACCCTGGTGGTGTCGCGCTCGCTGAACATGCAAGACGATGTGTCCAATCACCAGGCTGACAACGGCGCTTTGGCCCTCGCACCCGAGGTGGCGCTGCGCAAGACCACGGTCAAGGCCCGCAAGGGTGACACGGTGGAATTGATGGCCCGGCGCCACAGGGTCAGCTCCGAGAGCCTGGCCCAATGGAACCGGGTCGCAGTCAATGCCAGCTTCAAGGCCGGAGAGTCGGTGCTGCTGTTCCTGCCGGCCAGAGCCGCGGCGGCCAGCGGTGGCAAGGCCCAGAAGCGGCCTGCGGCAGCAGCCAGCCCGAGGCCAACGCCCCAAAAAGCCACTGCGCAAAAGCGACCAAGCAGCAACGATAAGAAGGCCGAGGGCAAACGCTGAGCCCCGGGCCTGGGCGAGGCAGACTCAGGCCTTGAACCTGTCCTTGGCCCGACGGGCGAACTCATTGGTAAAACTGCGACTGATTGCCGCCGCGTCAAAGCGCATGGACGGGTGCAAGCCCATCAGACTGCGCAGGGCCGTCTGCGCCGCCTCGGCCGGCATGAGACCATCCGGGGAAATAGACTCGCGCACCTTCATGAAAGAGGCCAGGTACAGGGCCCGGTCGCCTTGAAAGAAGTGGTCTGGCACGGTCTTGATCAGATCGCCCGGGCCGGCCGTCTGCAGCCACTTGAGCGCATGGACAATGCCGTGAGTCAAGGCCTGGCAAGTCCCCGGATACTTTTGCACAAAGTCGATCGGGGCGTAAAGGCAGGCCGAGGGCAGCAGTCCGCCAAACAGGTCGAGCGTGCCCTTGAGGGTCCGGGTGTCGGCAATGATCCGCACCTCCCCTTTTTGCTCCATCATGGTCATGACGGGATCAAAGTGGCCCAAGGCATCAACCACGCCAGAGCGCAAGGCGGTAACTGCCGAAGGCGAGGTGCCCAATTCCACCAGGCTCACGTCGTCAAGACGAATGCCGGCCTGAGCCAGTAGCTGCATGGTCACCATGGCGTCGACCGTACCGGCCTGGGCCAGGCCGATGCGCCGACCCTTCAGATCTGCCAAGCTCTTGAAGCCGGCCAAGGTGCGCATGGACACCCCGAAAGCCACCTGCGGGGTGCGGGTCTGCACCACAAAAGACTGCTGCGTACGACCGGGCCAGTTCAGGGTGTGCTCGTAGGGGCCGGCACAGGCATCAAAGCCGCCGTCGAGCATCAACTGCATCGCACGCGCAGCATGGCCGGCGTCGACGATGGCAACCGACAGGCCCTCGTGGCGGAAAAATCCCAGCTGATCGGCGATGGTCAAGGGCAGATGCTGCAGCGCCGTCCTGCCACCGACCACCAGTTGAATGCTGCTCTTTTCCAGCTTCGCCGTCGCCGCCCTGGACGGCAACATGGCGGCCGAGCAGGCCAGGGCGGCAGCCAGGGTCAGGGTGCGGCGGCGGTTGAAGGAGGCAGGAGTCACGGCGAACAGCTTGATCAGGTTTTTAGCCAGCAATAGCAGTGAGGCTGCCGCTTCTAGCTTCAAGAACAGACCAAGCATAAAAGTGCGCAGCGCGATGCGCATCCGGGTGATCCCGTGCGGGTTTTTACCCAATGCCCGACCCCAGCAAAGCCCCTTGCAAAGGGCTCGCGAGGGACAAGGACTCAGCGGTAGCCGAGGAAGAGGATGGCGACGTTGACCAGGAATGCCAAGGTCCACACCATGCTGCGCAGCGAAGCCTTGTCCGCCACATAACAGTAGATGTAGGCGATGCGCAGCAGCACGAAAGCCAGGGCCAGCAGATCCAGGCTCAAAGGAGCTGCCTGCAAATACTGGGCGCTGAGCACTGCCGCAAAGAAGAACGGCAGCGCCTCGAAACTGTTACTCTGCGCGTTATCGGCCCGGGCCCGCCAGTCGCCCTGCCGGGCCATCCAGGCCCGGGGATCGTGGTTGTCGTAGCCGCCCTCCTGGGGCGGCGTCTTCATGGTGCCCGACTTGGCGATGCCGGCGCAGACGATAGGCAGCAGCGCTGCAATGAGCAGGCACCAATGGGCCAGGGTGAAAGCAGGTAAGTTCATGGGAAAGAGCTAGGCGTGAGGCGATCAGCGCCGATCGGCGAGCGCGTGCGCAATGGTACCGAGATCCACATACTCGAGCTCGCTGCCCACCGGAACACCCCGCGCCAGCCGGGTCACCTGCACCCCGAGGCTCTTGAGACCCTGCGCAATTACATGGGCGGTCGCCTCGCCCTCGGCGGTGAAGTTGGTGGCCAGGATCACCTCCTGCACCTCCCGCTGCGGCTGATCTATGCCATCGCTTGCCCGTGGCGCAACCCGGTCGAACAGCTGCTGCAGACCGATCTCCTGAGGCCCGATGCCATCGAGCGGGCTGAGCTTGCCCATGAGCACGAAATACATGCCCTGGTAGGCCTGGGTACGCTCCATGGCCGCCAGATCGGCCGGCGTTTCAATCACGCACAGCTTGCTGCGATCGCGCTGTGGGCTCTGGCAAACCGCACAAATGGTTTGCTCAGTCAGGGTGTTGCACAAGGTGCAATGGTGGATGCGCTCGCTCGCCTGCTCGAGCGCCCGCGCCAACTGCAGCGCGCCGGGCCGGTCGTGCTGCAGCAGGTGAAAAGCCATGCGCGCCGCCGACTTCTGGCCCACACCCGGCAGCCGGCGCAGGGCCTGCAAGAGGGCCTCCAGCGCCGCTCCCTCAGCCATGGCCAAGTGCAGCGCAGGAGGTAGATGCGGGCTGCTGGGGCATCAAAAGGGCAGCTTCATGCCGCCAGGCAGACCTGGCATGCCGGCCGAGAGCTTACCCATCTTCTCCTGGCTGGTGTCTTCAGCCTTGCGCCAGGCTGCATTGAAGGCGGCGGCGACCAGGTCTTCCAGCATGTCCTTGTCGTCGGCCAGCAAGCTGGGGTCGATCTGAACCCGACGCACCTCGTGCTTGCAGGTCATGGTGACCTTGACCAGACCGGAGCCCGACTCGCCCGTCACCTCTATATGGCCGAGCTCTTCCTGGGCCTTCTTGAGGTTGTCCTGCATGGCCTGGGCCTGCTTCATCAATCCGGCCAGTTGTCCTTTGTTGAACATCTTGAAAATCCTTGCAAATGAGTGAGCGTTCTAGAGCGCCTACAGCCCCGCTGGGAGCCGTCCAACCCGGATCATACGGTCTTGCCCGAGGCCGCCGACCAAGGCTTGACGCTGCCGGGGACGATACGGGCGCCCCATTGGCCGACCATGTCCTGCACAAAGGCGTCGCCATCGATGATCTGCTCGGCCTGGCGCTGGCGCTCGGCCTGAGCGGCGGCCACTCGCAAGGCCTGCGAGTCACTGACCGGCCCCAGCGTCAGCTGCAAGCGCTCAGGCGCGCCCTCGCCCAAGCCCCGCAGGGCTTGCAGCAATTGATCGCAGGCACCCGCATGCTGCAGAGCCTGCTGCTCGACCCGCAGGGTCCAGACAGCGCCATCAGCGAGCACCTCCTGAGATACCAACTGAGACTGTAGGGCCAGCTCTCGGGCCAAGCCTGCCACATGATCGCCGGCCAGCAGGCGCTGCACCCAGCCGCCCCAGGTCAAGCCCAGCTCGGGTGGGGGCTCACCTGCCGGCTGGTCGGCCGACGCAGGCAGTGGCGACCTTAGCGGCACCGCAGATGGAGTCTGCACTGAAGAGGCAGTCGGGGCTGGGCTGCCCGCACGGGCCTCCAGCGGCTGAAGCCGGGCTGCGGTGGTGGCTGGCGACGAGGTCGCCGGCGCCGGCATCGGCAGCGCTGCAGCTTTTGCCGGCTGCGGCGCCGGCTCAGCTTGCGGCTTTTTTAGGGGCGCGACGGCACCCCCTTGCGCGGCGGACTGCTTGAAAGGCAGCAGACGCAAAAGCACCATGGTCAGCGCCGCATACTCATCGGGCGCCAGGCCCAACTCGGCCCTGCCATGCAGGCACAGGCTATAGAGCAGTTGAGTCTCATCGGCCGGCAGGGCCTGCGCCAGGGCCGCCAGCCGAACCAGCTCGGGGTCAGCCCCGTCATCCCCGCCCACCACCTGCAGCACCGCCATGCGTTGCAGCACCAAAGTCATCTCTTCCAGGGTCGAAGCCGCACTCAGTCCTTGCAGACGCAGCGCCTCGCACAGTTCGACCACCTGCCGACCGTCGCCGCCAGCCAAGGCCTCGATCAGCGCGTACACATGGCCGTGTTCCACCGTGCCCAGCATCTGCCGCACCAGCGCTTCCTCCAGACGCCCCGCGCCGTAGGCAATGGCCTGGTCGGTCAGCGACAGCGCATCACGCATAGAGCCGCGGGCGGCCCGCGACAGCAGCCGCAGGGCGCCGGCATCGGCCTCGATCTGCTCGCGTTGCAGCACCTCGCTGAGGTGCTCCACAATGGTCTGCGGCGCCATCGGCCTGAGGTTGAACTGCAGGCAGCGCGATAGCACGGTGGCCGGCACCTTCTGCGGATCGGTGGTGGCCAGCACAAACTTGAGGTAGTCGGGCGGCTCCTCCAGGGTCTTGAGCATGGCATTGAAAGCGGTGTTGGTGAGCATGTGCACTTCGTCGATCATGAAGACCTTGAAGCGCCCCACCACCGGCTTGTAGACCGCCTGCTCGAGCAACTGCGCTATTTCGTCGACGCCGCGGTTGGACGCCGCGTCGAGCTCTGTGTAGTCGACAAAGCGGCCTGCATCAATATCCCTGCAGGCCTCGCAAACCCCACAAGGCTCAGCGGTGATGCCGCCCTGGCCGTCGCTGCCCAGACAGTTGAGCGATTTGGCCAAAATACGCGAAACCGTGGTCTTGCCCACACCCCGGGTGCCGGTGAACAGATAGGCATGGTGCAGACGCTGGCTTTGCAGCGCATTGCCCAGGGCCTGCACCACATGGGTCTGCCCGACCATCTGCGAGAAATTGCTGGGGCGGTACTTGCGGGCCAGGACAAGGTAAGACATCACCTGATTCTAAGACCCTGCCCCCGACCGGAACCCAGGAACACAAATCCCAGCCGCCGCCGGACCTTGACCGGTCGGTGGCCGCATACAATGGCTTGTGGCGGGCCTTCCCGCATGGCAAAGCAGCCAACCGGGTCAGGTGGGGAACCAAGCAGCCCTAACTGTGGAGTCAGTGCCGGGGTCAGGCTCGTCACCCTTTTTTTCCAGCGCGCTGATGGCTCGTCGCCAGCCCCCTAGCCCAGCCGCAAAGTCATCACGCCAGCGACGATGCTCAGTGCGCCGGCCATGCGCCAGCGGGTCCAGGGTTCGTGCAATAAGCAAACGCCCAGCAGCACCGCAAACAGCACCGAGGTCTCGCGCAGGGCCGCCACCAAGGCGATCGGAGCGACCGTCATCGCCCACAGGGCAATGGCATAAGAGCCCAGCGACGCCAGCGCTCCGACACTGGCCAGCGGCCAACGCTTTCGGCTGTAGTGCCAGACCTGGCCCTTGCGCTGGAAAAACACCAGCACGGCAAAGGGCCAGCCGTCCAGCACGAAGAGCAGCGCGACATACTGCGCCACATTGCCGCTCAGGCGTGCGCCCTGGCCGTCGACCACGGTGTAGATCGCAATCAACACCGCATTGCTCAGCGCAAAAGCCACCGCTTTGCGGTGCCGGAGCAGACCCGCGCTCATGCCCAGCAGGAGAACGCCGCCCGACACCAGGCATATGCCCAACCAGCCCAGGGGCGCAATAGCCTCCCCCAGCACGGCCCAGGAGCCCAAAGCCACCAGCAAAGGTGCGGTACCGCGCATCAGGGGGTAAGCCAGCCCCAGATCACCGTGTTTGAGTGCACCGGCCAAAGCGAAGTAGTAGCCCACATGGATGACCAGCGAAACCAGCACATAAGGCCAGACCTGCGGCGGCGGCGGCCCCAGATACAAGAACACGGGCAGCGCCAGCAGGGAGCACAACACATGTATCAGCGCGGTATCGAGCAGCTTGTCGCTGCTCGATTTAACCAGCGCATTCCAGCCCGCATGCATGAGCGCGCCGGCCATGACCAGCAGCAGCACCGGCCAGGTGATCGTCATTTGAGTGAAAAGAAGGCCAAGATCAAGCGCGGCAGTATCACCCAGATTCCTGGGCTAAAAGCGCGATGAAGGAAGTCAAGTTAGGCTCGCCAGTGATGCCCTCAGGCACCAGTCTGGCCAAAGCACCCGGTGTAAAGCCGACCCGACGCTGCTGCGCCGGGCCGGCCCTAGGCATCTGGAGCACGCCTTCATGTACGCCTCAAACTGTGGCGCACATCGTGTGCATACCCCGTGCTATGCCTAGGCGCGCACTGGACCTGCCGCCAAAGCGGTCTTGACCCTATCCGGCGTGAACGGCAAAGAACGCAAGCGCACACCCGTGGCGTCAAACACCGCATTGGCGATCGCGCCAGGTATGGCGCAAGGCGCTGGCTCACCAGCGCCCCAGGCAGGGGCACCCGGGCGATCGAGCAAAGCAATCTCGACTTTGGGCATGTCCGCAAAGCGGGCAATCGGGTAGCTCGCCCAGTCCACGCTGGTCACCTTGGTGCGATCCCATATCACGGTTTCCATCAGGGTGCGGCTGACTGTTTGGAGCACGCCGCCTTCGACCTGATTGGCCACGCCGTCCGGGTTCACCATCTCGCCGCAATCGTGAGCCATGCAGATGCGCGTGACCTTGATCGCGCCGGTCGACTTGGTGACCTCGACTTCCGCAACCGCCGCCACATAGGTGATGGTGTTGTTGTAGCGCATGTAGGCGATGCCGCGGCCTTTGACCACATCACCTGAACCCGCGCTCGGATTGGGCCCCGGCCGCGCTTGCCAATTAGCGAGCTTGGCGGCGGTCTGAATCGCCTCAATGGCGCGCGGATCTTTCATATAGCGCACACGGTATTCCAGCGGATCGGCCTTAGCGGCTGCGGCCAACTCATCCATGAAGGATTCATTGGCAAAGCTGTTTTCGATTCGACCCGGACTGCGCAAATGGGACGAGCGAAAGAAGGACTCTGCCACGTGCTTGGTGTTCACCTTGATATTGGGGAATCCATAGGGTTGCCCAGAGTTCTGGAACAAGAAGCCTACCCAATTGCCCGGGCGTGGGATCCCGGTCTCGGTCGCGGCCAGCAAAGGGAAGTCGAGTGGCTTGAACGCCGCCACATGGTTGAGCGCAATGTAGAAATCACCCGACCAAGCGACAACGTTGCCTTGGGCATCGAGGCCAGCTTCCATGTCCATTGCGCGGGGCGGGCTCTTGGGCGAGCGGGCGGTCTCGTCGGCTCGTGTCCACTGCACCCGCACCGGCTTGCCGATTTCCTGCGAGATCAATGCGGCATCGGCAGCGGCATCCTCGGTGCCATTGCGTCCATAGCAACCGGCGCCTTCGAGAAACACCAAGCGGATCGCGTCCTTCGGCATCTTGGTGACCACCGATAGCTCATGGACCATCGAGTGTGTGGCTTGCGATGAGGACCAAACCGTAAGCTTGCCACCTTTAAAGTCGGCTACGGCGCACGATGGCCCGATCGTGGCATGCGTCTGCACGGCGAACTCATAAGAGGCCTTAATCCGCGTGGCCGCACCTTGCAGGGCCGCCTGAACATCACCGGCTGTCTGCGTCACTTCTTCCTTGGCGAGCGGGCGACTGCGCCAGTGATTGAACACCGTGGCCTGATCGGGCAGACCCGTACCGGCCGACCAGTTGACCTTCAACGCGCGAGCAGCCTTAACCGCCCCCCACTCGCTGCGCGCGACCACCGCAATAAAATCACCCTTGCGCACCGTCTGAACGAAGCCGCCCACGCGCTTGGCCGCCGAATCGTCAAACGAGACCAGCTTGGCGCCGAGATCGTCGGGCCGCACCACGCGTGCATGCAACATACCCGGCAGGCGCACATCGTGCACATATTCAAACTCACCCGTGACCTTGGCAGGAATATCAACGCGCGGGATCGACTTGCCGATCACCTTGTACTGAGCCGACTTCCTGAGTTCAATCTTCGGATCGACCTTCATTTGCAGCCCGCTGCCGAGCAACTCGCTATAGGCCACCGCGCGGCGCGGATTGGTTTTAACGCGAACCACGCCGTCTTCCACGATCAAATCACCCACCTGCGCGCCCAGGCGCTGGGCGGCACGATCAACGAGCACGCGGCGGGCACTGGCCGCAGCACGGCGCAGTTCAGAGCCGCCTTGAAAGATCGTCAGATTGCCGGCTGTCAGCCATTGATCTGGGGTTGTCGCGGTATCGCCCATGACCATCTCGATCTGATCGAAGGACACATCGAGTTCTTCAGCGGCCATTTGCGCAAGCGCGGTGCGGGCGCCGGTGCCGAGATCGACTTTGCCTGAGAAGATTGTGATGCGATTATTGGGGCTGATCACAAGCCATGAATCGATCGCATCGTTGGCCACAGACTTCGGTGGACGCAGGGTTGAGGCCGATTCGATGGCCGCATCCGCGACGCGTGCGCTCAACATCGAGAAGCCCACAGTCAGTGCGCCGGACGCCTTCAAGAAAGCGCGGCGATCAAAACCAGATTGAGTAACATTCATCTTCGCCTCCTCAGGCCGTTGCTGCACGCTTGACCGCGGCAACGATGCGTTGATGGGTGCCACAGCGGCAGAGATTGCCGGCGAGCGCGTTGCGAATATCGGTCTCGCTGGGGTTGCGGTTCTTAGCCAACAGCGCCGCGGAGGTCATGATCATGCCGTTCACACAATAGCCGCACTGCGCGGCTTGCTCGGTGATGAAAGCTTGCTGCAGCTTGCCCGGTGCTGCGACCGTGCCCAAGCCTTCAAGCGTGGTGACTTCGCCCTTTACGCTGCTGATCGGCAGCATACAGGAGCGCTGCGCTTCGCCGTTGACGTGGACCGTGCAAGCACCGCACTGCCCGAGGCCGCAGCCAAAACGCGGACCACGCAGCGCAAGGTTATCCCGCAGCACATAAAGCAAGGGGGTGTCGGCGTCGGCGTCGACCGTACGCGCCTTACCGTTCACCTTCAGGTTAAATCGAGCCATGTTGTCTCCTCGTAGAGGTCAACGCCTTGAGCGGCGTCAAAAACATCCTACTATTAACCGGCTAGCGGCAACAGAGGTTAACCCTGGACTGGCCCTTCTAGGGCTTCGGGATGGGCCCCAGCAGGCAAGGGGAGCACTGGACAGTGCTTGTCGACCATCAGCAGGACTTCGTTCACCCCAAAGGCGCAGGATCGAATCGACCCGGGCTTCAAAGCATGAGACCGTAACTCCAGGGCAGATCTTGACCGCCAGGGATCTGTCCGGATTGACTCAATGACCCAGGGCTGTCTCTACGCCGCTCTGCACGCGCCATTGCGCCAAAGCACTCTGACCGGCCACCCAGCCGCTGGCCAGGCAGGCGGTCAGAAGGTAGCCGCCGGTCGGCGCTTCCCAGTCCAGCATTTCGCCAGCGCAAAAAACCGCCTGGCTCGCAGGGATGGCGGCGCGCAGGCGCAGCTGCTCATCGACACCTGCGCCCAAACTCACGCCGCCAGCGCTGCTGATGGCTTCTTCCAGCGGGCGGGCAGCGCGCAAGGTGATTGGCAGGGCCTTGATGGCAGCGGCCAGCCGGGCGGCGTCCTGCCAGTCCTGCGCTGCCAACAGCTCGTGCAGCAGCGCCGATTTGATGCCGGCCAGGTGCAGCCTGCCCTTGAGGTGCGAGGCCAGCGAGCGCGAGCCGCGTGGCCGCGCCACCTCGGCCAGCACCTGCTGGGCCGAGCGATCGGGCAACAAGTCCAAATGGAAGGTGGCGTGGCCATGGCGCGCGATCTCATCGCGCAAGAGCGCAGAAGCGGCATAAATCAGACTGCCTTCGACGCCTGTCTCGGTGGCCACAAATTCACCAGGGCGGGAAAAACTGCGCCCTTGCGAATCGGTGAAGGACAGCGCCACCGACTTGAAGGGCTGGCCAGCATGGCGGCTGCGGAAAAACTCGGACCAACCCGCTCCCTGCGCGCCGGCCACGTCAAAACCGCAGTTGGACGGCATCAGGGGCTGCAAGCTCACGCCGGCCTGCCTCAGGGTGGACTGCCACAGACCATCCGAACCCAGGCGCGACCAGCTGCCGCCACCCAGGGCCAAGACCACCACAGAGGCGGGCACCGACTTGGAGCCGCTGGGCGTATCAAACAGCAACTCGCCCTGCGGGCTCCAGCCCTGCCAACGGTGACGCATAGACAGCTGCAGCCCCGTTCGGCGCAAGCGATGCAGCCAGGCGCGCAGCAAGGGCGCGGCCTTGAAGTCGCTCGGGAAAATGCGCCCAGAGGAGCCGACGAAGGTCTCCACCCCAAGCTCGCGCGCCCACTGCACCACCTGGGCGGGCCCGAACATGGCCAGCCAATCGGCCACCACAGCAGATTGTTCGCCATAGCGGCCGACAAAGCGGTCCAGGGCTTCGCTGTGGCTGAGGTTCAAACCGCCGCGCCCAGCCAACAGGAATTTGCGGCCCACCGAGGCCATGCTGTCAAACACGCGCACCGGCACGCCGGCGCCGGTGAGCACCTGCGCCGCCATCAGTCCGGCCGGGCCGCCACCGATGACGACGACTTCCGGCCGCGCTGGGGCATTCGCTTCAATGGATGGTGTGCTGTCGTCGGCGGACATGGTGCAAAGCCAGTTTGGAAAAACAGCCATTATGGTCGGCCGTCGGACCAAGGCTGGATCAAGCGCTGGTCGAGGCAGCGCCGAGCTCGATCTCGATGCAGCGCCCCTGCGCGGTCAAAAAGGCGGCCTTCACAGGCTGCCCCGGGTGCAGGGCTGCCACGGCGCGCGCATAGGTCTGCAACTGCAGCAGCAAGTCGGCCTGAGTCTGCGGGCTGGCGTGAGACTTGAAGTCGAGCACCCACCAAGTGCCGTCGCGGCGCTGCACCAGGCGATCGAGCCGCATCAACTGCCCTTCATAGGCGAGCTCGACCTCGCTGCCCTGCCACAGCAAATCCGCACTGCGCCAAACCCAGGCGCCCTCGCCTTGCAGGATGCGATCAGCCGCGAGCCAGGCGCTTAGCGCCTGCTCTGCGTCCAAGGCAAACTCGCGCGCAGCCATGCGCCTGTGTGGATCCGACGTGCTGCCCCACTCCAGCAGACGGTGCATGGCCAAACCGATGCGAGCCAGGTCAGAAGGCGGCTCGAGCGCCGGCCGGCCCTGCGAGGGCTCAGCGCCTGCTGCCCTCAGGTCTGGCAGATCGGGGAGCACAGGCAGCAGCACCGTCGCGACCCTGGCCTGGGGCAAGGCGGGCGCGGCGGCGTCGACCTCGGCCTGCCCTGCCTGTTCGAACAAACGCTTCCACCAACTGCGGCCGCTGTCACGGTGCGGCTCGCAGGCGGAAATGACCAGCAGCTGACGCGCCCGGGTCATCGCGACATACAGCGCGTTAAGCTCCTCGCGCTCACGCGCCGCCAGGTCGCTGGCCAGCAGGTCAAGGGCGCAAGCCTGGGGGCGGCTTTCGCTGAGCAAAAAGACAAAGCGCTCAGGATGCTCATGCTGGCCCGGCCAGTCGACCAGCACGCCCATGCTCTCGGCCGCGCGCGCCGGCGCGTCGGTATCGAGCAGCAGCACCAGTTCGGCCTCCAGGCCCTTGGCCCCGTGTATGGTCAACAGACGGACCGCCTCGCTGCGCAGCGCGGGTGGCGCCTCGATCAGCCCGGCCTTGAGCGCACGCACCAGCGCATAAGCGGTGAGGTAACGCCCACCCTCGTGTCCCAAGGCGGCCGCCAGCAAGGCGCGCAGATGGGCCAGAACCGCCTCGCACTGCAGGGCAGGAGCTGCTGCTGCAAAGCGCGCCAGCAGGTCGCCGTCGTCGTAAATGGCCTGCAAGGCATCGTGCGCAGGCAGGGACTCAAGCCAAATCTGCCAGCGGGCCAGGCGCTCGCCCAGCTGCCGCAAGGCGGCGCCCTGAGGACCGTCCAACTCGGCCACGCTGCCGGCCGGTGCTAGCAGAAGGCTGAGCCAGGCGCTGCCGGTACGCCGGGCCGCCAGCGCCAGGGGCACCAGGTCGCTGCTGTCCAACCCGAAAATGGGCGAGCGCAGCACCCTTGCCAAAGACAGGTCATGCAGGGGCGAGATGAGGACATCCATCAGGGCCACCAGATCCTGAACCTCGCAGTACTCAAACAGGGCAATTTTTTCGCCGATATCGGCTGGCACGCCATGCGCCGCCAGCGCCTGCTGCATGGGCAGCAGACTCGCCCGCTTGCGCGAGAGCACCATCACATCGCTCGGCTGCAAGCCGCGCGCAGCCAGCTGCGCCACCAGCCAGGCAGCGGCCTGCCGCGCTTCGATCTCACGCTGGCGCTCGTCGGCCTCCCAGCGCGGTTGACTCAGGCTGTCACGCCAGGACGATGGCGAAGTGGCTTGCGCTTGCGGCCGGGGCACCATCGGTAGGCAAAGTACCTGCCCGCTGTGCCGGGCGTCCGTGCTGTGGACCCGAAAGTCCGGATAGCCCTCGCTCAGGGCTGCATCGCCCATGACCGCATTGACCGCCGTAATCACCTGCGGGGCATTGCGCCGGGTGTGGTCGCAGCTGAGCAAATACCCGCCCAAAGCGACCTGCACAAATTCAGCAGCCGAGTGAAACACCTGCGGCTCGGCCCGCCGAAAGCGGTAGATGCTTTGCTTAGGATCGCCGACGATGAAAACGCCTATGGCGCGCGCAGCACCAGCATAACTTTGCAACCAGGCGCGCAAGGCCTGCCACTGCAGCGGATTGGTGTCCTGGAACTCGTCAATCAGCACATGCTTGATCTGTGCGTCCAGCCGCTCCTGCATCCAGCCGGCCAGCTCTTCATCACCGAGCAAATGCAAGGCCGCGCTTTCCACATCGTTCATGTCGATCCAGCCGCGCTCGAGCTTGACCGCCTTGAACTGATCTAGCAGCAAACGCGCCAGCACGATCATGTTGCGCTGGTAGACCCAGGCCTGCTCCTGCCGCTGCATCGCGAGCAGCTCCAGGGCCAGGGTCTGTGCCTGCCGAAGCGCCTCATGCGAGCCAGATTTGCCAAATTTGCGCGGCGCCCGGTCTTTGTCGTCTGTCGTGAGCAAGGCATTAAAGACGCCATCCAGGTCTGCAGCCTGCAGCGCAGCCTCGAGCAGCACGCCGCGCATGGCAAAGCTGGGCGCACTCAAGCCCTTGAGCAAATCGGCCGCCTCCTGCATCAAGGCACGCTCGCCGGGGCGTCGAATCAAGTCGGTCCAATGGCTGAGCCCGGCACAGCGCGGAAAAGCCTCAGCCGGCGTCTTCACCGATCCTTCCAACACGCCCGCAGCATCGGCCCGCTCGAATTCGATGCGTTTGTCCAGTGCCGCCTGTAAGGCCTTGTCGGTCTGCGAACGTCCGTAGGTGCGCACCAGCAAATCAAAGCAGTCGCGGGCCTCAGGCTGGTCCAGCAGAGCCGTCAAAAAGCGGCGCCAGGCCTGCTTGCGAGCCAGGCTGTCGTCTTCGAGCAGCTCATGGCGCACCGGCAGTTGCAGGCGCTGCAGCACCGCCACCGGCGCGCTGCGCAGCAGTGTGGCAAACCAGCCGTGAAAAGTTCGGATCTGCACCGAGCGGCCGCTGGCCAGCAGCCGCGCATGCAGGCCGCGCAGGCGCTCGCAGGCCTGCTGGGCCTTTAGCGGATCGTCCAGCCCTTGCACGCCGCGCTCGCGCAGCGCCTGCAGCAAGGCGGCATCATCGGCCTGGGCATATTGCAGCAACCATTGGTGCAGCCGCTCGCGCATCTCGCCAGCCGCCTTGCGGGTAAAGGTGATGGCCAGAATCTCTTGCGGCTCGCAAGCCCCTTGTTGTGGCCCATCCAGGGCTAGCAGGGCCCTGAGGATGCGTGACACCAGCATCCAGGTCTTACCGGCGCCGGCGCAGGCTTGCACCACCACGCTGCGCTGTGGATCGCAGGCTATGGCGTAGAAAGCCTGCGCCGAGACGATTTTCTGGTTAACCCTGTAGGCTGGCATGGTGCTGCTCATGAGGCCTGTCCCGCCAGCAGAAAGTCGCGCCGGCACAGGCCCCGCGCCTGGCAATAGCTGCAGGCCTGCCCCTGGCCCAAGGCGCGCAAGGGCTCGGCCGCTGCCAGCCTGGCCATGTCCTGCTGCACGCCGGCCAGCAATTGCTCGCGCAGCAGTGGCATATCGGGCAAGGCATGGGAACGGGTCTGACCCCGCTCGCCCAGATTGAGGTAGGCGGCACCGGCCGCCTGCTCACCGACCAGGGCCGCGTAGAAAGCGAGTTGGGTATCTTCAGCCGCCTGCTTGATGCGGCTACGGGTTTTCTCCGACGACTCGGTTTTGTAGTCCATCAGCAGCAACTGCCCCTGGGCATCGCGGTCGATGCGGTCAATCTGGCCCACCAATTTGAGCCCGCCAAGCCAGCGTTCAAACCACTGTTCGGCCTGCATGAACGCGTGGCCCTGGGCCTCATGATCAGCCAACCATGCCAGGTAGCCATCGCGAAGAACCGACAGGGCAGCAGCGTGGGGCAAAAACTCGGCGGCGTCCAAGCCCGCTTCGGCCAGCGCACGCTGGGCGGCCTCATCAAACAGCGCGGTGCGTGCTGCAAGCTCGGCCGTCGGGCTGGCCTGGAGCGCTTCGTGAAAGTAGCGCAAGCTCGCATGCAGCCAGTTGCCTATGTCGCGGCGGTCCAGCTCGGTATCGAGCTCGTCGTCGGCCCTCAGGCCAAGCTGTCGCAGCGCAAAGAAGCGATAAGGGCAGGCCCGCAGGTCTTCATAGGCCGAGGCCGACAGCTGCGCCAGCGGCAGACGGTGCCCCTGGGCCTGGGCCGGCTCTGCCCCCCTGGGCTCAATGGGCCGGCTGGCGCGCAGATCGGGTGCCTCTGGCACTGCGCCGCCAAGCATCAGCTCCTGCACCAGGGGCGAGGGCATGAGCGCCTGCCCCCGCTCACTTTGGCGCCAGAGCAGATCAAGCTGCCCATGCTGCAGGGCGTGTAGCCAGGCCCTGCGGTTACTGGCCATCAGATCCTGGCGCGAGGGCAGGCCCAGCAACTGCCTCTGCCGAGCGCTCCATGGCCCCGGCGGCGTCGGACTGGCCGGCATGTTCAGCTCATCGGCGCCCGGTATCACCACCGCCGCCAGCGAACGCCCCACCAACTGGCCCAGGGGAAGTACCAGCACCTGGGCCTGCGGCGGGTGCTCGGGGGTAAACAGGCCCGATTCCAGGCACAGGCCCACCCAATAGGTGAAGTCGGACAGCGACAGAGTTTTGCGCTGCCCTTGCAGCTCGGCCTGATCGTCCTGCTTCAGACGCAGGGCCTCGATCACCGCCTGACCGGCAGCGTCGAGCTGCAGCGGCTGCCACAAGCCGCTGTCCTCAAGCGCGCGGCGCAGCGCGGCCAGCCACAGGCTCAAAGTGCGGGGCTTGCGCATCGCATCGAGCCAGGGGGCGATCTGCAGACTCAAAGCCAGCGCCTGCGGCTGAGCGGCACTGATCGCCGACCACTGGCGTACGCCGGCGCGACGCAGCTGCGCTTCGGCCGCGTTCACTTGCTGCGTATCCAGGGTTCGCACCTGTTTGAGCCAGGCCATGACCTCGTCAGTGGAGGCCCTGGCAGGCACGGCCCGCAGCAGACTCATCAGCGTGGCGGCAGCATGGGTGGTCGACAGGGTCCAGCCGGTTTCGTCACGCACAGCGATAGGCTGCGCAGCCAGCAAGGCCCGGATGCGGCGGGTCAACGCCCGGTCCTGAGCCACCAGGCCCACCGGCTGCAGGCCAGCGCGCAGGCGCTCGAGCACGCAGGCGGCGGCGCGCTGGGCCTCCTCCTCAGCATCGACAGCACTCTGCAGATGCAGCTGTCCCGGCGGGCCGGCATCGCCGGCCAGGGGCAGGCACAGCCCGCGCGGCTGCCTACCCTGCAACAAGGCCTGCGCCAAGGGGTCTGACTGCCAGCCTTGCAAAACCACCAGACATTCAGGCTCCTGCTCAAAAAGAATGTCGGTGAGATAGCTGGAGCTGGCGGCCCAGGCCAGCGCAATCTGAATCACACTGGCTTCCAGGCGCAGCACCTCGGCCTCAAGCCCGACCGTCAGTTGCGGCAGCAAACGCGCTTGCCAGGCCGCTCGCTCTGTCGGTGGCACAGCGGCAGCCAGCCGCGCCAGTGAGGTAGCGGCCTCCATCAGGCGGGGCGCGAGCACCTCGCGCTGCGCGCCCAAGCCCGCACGGACCAGCCATTGCTCGGCATTGAGCAGGTCCAGCGCCGGGTCTTCGCGCAGGTCCTCGACCGCGGCGGTAAAGCCGCCCCGCTCTGCCCAGACACTGCGGGCCCAGTTTTGGGTGGTCTCAAAGCGCGGCAGATATGACGCACCGCCAGCATGCTGTACCCAGGCCTGCCGGGCCTGCACCATCAACTGCGCAAAGGGCACCAGCACCACACAGCGCAAAGGGTGACAGCCTCGCTCAGACAGCAGACGGCTGAGGTCTTGCGCGAGGACTTGCCATCGCCGGTCGTTGAAATGCATGCGGGGGAAACTTGAGGGTCGAGCGAAAAACCGAGCCTGGCCACTGGCCTGGAGAGTGTGAATGAACCTTGTACGGACCTGCGGCCACGCGAGAAGCTCATTTCTGCCACAATTTATCCAGTTTATCCAGAACCCCGCGAAAGGATGCCCATCATGGCCAGCGATTTGATCAAACACGTCACCGACGCCACTTTTGAAGCCGAAGTCCTGCAATCGAGCCAGCCGGTGTTGGTCGATTACTGGGCCGAATGGTGCGGCCCCTGCCGCATGATCGCCCCCATCCTCGACGAAGTGGCCAACGGCTACGAGGGCAAGCTGCAGATCGCCAAGATGAATGTCGATGAGAACCAGGACATCCCGGCCAAGTTCGGCATCCGTGGCATTCCCACTTTGATGCTGTTCAAAGGTGGCCAGCTGGCCGCCACCAAGGTGGGTGCCCTGAGCAAGGCCCAGTTGACCTCCTTCATCGACCAGCAACTGGCCTGAATGCCAGGCTGAAACGAACACAGGCCGCGTGAGCGGCCTTTTTTTTTGGCCGGCAGACGCCGCCACACCCCCAGGATTTGTCTGTCATAATCCCGCCACATAGCGTAGCTGGACGCCAAGCCAGCCGGGGATCTCAGCCTGTTCGGCCTCAGCAAATTGCTGCCCCATCTCCCCCCTTTTTTTGTGCGCATCCCCCTTGGGGATCAACCCTCACGCAGGACCACCCATGCATTTGAAGGAACTCAAGGCACAACATGTGTCTGAAGTGCTCAAGCAGGCCGAAGCCCTTGAGATCGAGAACGTCGGCCGCATGCGCAAGCAGGAGCTGATGTTTGCCATCATCAAAAAGCGCGCCAAAACCGGCGAGACCATCGTGGCCGATGGCGTGCTCGAGGTCTTGCCCGACGGCTTTGGCTTCTTGCGTGACCCGGATTCGAGCTACACCGCCTCGACCGACGACATCTACATCAGCCCCAGCCAGATCCGCCGATTCAACCTGCATACCGGCGATATGATCGAAGGCGAGGTGCGCACGCCCAAGGACGGCGAGCGCTACTTTGCACTCAACAAGCTCGACACCATCAACAACCTGCCGCCGGAGCAGAACAAGCACAAGGTGATGTTCGAGAACCTCACACCCTTGTTCCCGCGCGAGCAGTTCAAGCTCGAGCGCGAGATCAAGGCTGAAGAGAACCTCACCAGCCGCATCATTGACATCATCGCCCCCATCGGCAAAGGCCAGCGCGCGCTGCTGGTGGCCCCGCCCAAGTCGGGCAAGACGGTGATGATGCAAAACATCGCCCACGCCATCACTGCCAACTACCCCGAGGTGGAGATGATGGTGCTGCTGGTCGATGAGCGCCCCGAGGAGGTGACCGAGATGCAGCGCAGCGTGCGCGCCGAAGTCATTTCCTCCACCTTCGACGAGCCCGCCGCCCGCCATGTGCACGTGGCGGAGATGGTGATCGAGCGCGCCAAGCGCCTGGTCGAGCTCGGCAAGGACGTGGTCATCCTGCTGGACTCCATCACCCGCCTGGCCCGCGCCTATAACAACGTGCTGCCGTCCTCGGGCAAGGTGCTCACCGGCGGCGTGGACGCCAACGCCCTGCAGCGTCCCAAGCGCTTTTTCGGCGCAGCCCGCAAGATCGAGGAAGGCGGCAGCCTGACCATCATCGGCACCGCGCTCATCGATACCGGCAGCCGCATGGACGAGGTGATCTTTGAAGAATTCAAGGGCACCGGCAACTGCGAGATCCACCTGGACCGGCGCCTGTATGAAAAGCGCGTGTTCCCGGCCATCAACCTCAACCGCAGCGGCACCCGCAAGGAAGAGCTGCTGCTGGCTCCCGAGATCCTGCAAAAGTCGCGCATCCTGCGCCAGTTCATGTACAACATGGACGAGATCGAGTCCATGGAGCTGATGCTCAAGAACATGAAGGCCACGAAGAACAACCACGAGTTCTTCGACATGATGCGCCGCGGCGGCTGAGCCTGATCAAGGCCCTGGCTGCTTGAGCGGGAAAAAATGAGATAATTGCAGGTTTTGGCGGAAAGTGTCCGGGAATTGGCCCGAATGGCTGCCGCAGCTCACAAGGAAAGACCATGAAAGACGGCATTCACCCCAACTACCGCGAAGTTTGTTTCCTGGACATGTCCAACAACTTCAAGTTCGTCACCCGCTCCTGCGTGAACGCCAAAGAAATGATCAAGATGGACGACGGCCGTGAACTGCCGCTGTTCAAGCTCGACACCTCGAGCGAATCGCACCCCTTCTACACCGGCACCCAAAAGTCGGTGGACAACATGGGCGGTCGCGTCGAGAAATTCCGCAACCGTTTCGGCAAGACTGCTGCCAAATAAGCGCGGTGGCGCGGACCAGAAGCAGCCTGCCCCCAGGCTGCTTTTTTTTCGTCTGGCCGGTACCAGACCCTTTGCTACGCCGCAGCTCAGCTCCGGTACAGCGGGCACAATGAAAACCCTGTCACCCCCATCGCCTTGAATCAGCCCTCCCCCGCCATCGTCGCCAACGCAGCCGTCAAGCGCCTGCCCCGGGCCGCCTTGTGGTTGACCTGCCTGGCTTATGTCCTGGCAGGCTTTCTCGGCCGCTCGCCCTGGAAGACGGCCGACGCCAACGCCTTTGGCGCCATGCAGGAGATGGTGCTGGGCCTGTCCGATTGGCTAGCGCCCCAGACCCCGACAGGCGGCTACGACGGCCTGCTGCCCTTGTGGCTGGGCGCGGGAGCGATCAAGCTTTTGCCCTTTGTGGCGGCCGATCATGCCGCCCGGTTGCCCTTCATGCTCCTGCTCGGTCTGGCCCTGGCCGGCACCTGGTATGCGGTCTACCACCTGGCGCAAAGCCCGCAGGCGCAGCCCGTGGCGTTTGCCTTCGGCGGCGAGGCGCAACCGCGCGACTATGCACGCGCGCTGGCCGATGCCGGTCTGCTGGCTCTGTTGGCCTGCCTGGGACTGGCCCAGATATCGCACGAAGCCACCTCTGCCGTGGCGCAACTGGGCTTTACCGGCCTGCTGCTCTATGCCCTGGCTGCCGCGCCGCAAGCCCCCCGGGTACGCAGCAGTGTGCTGGCCGGGCTGGCTTTGGCCGGCTTGGCCGTGAGTGGGGCACCGGCGATAGCCCTGCTCTTCGGGCTCGGGGCCAGCCTGATCGACGGCAGTGGCCGCAAAGACGGCGCTGCGAGCTGGCCGCACCGCGGGTGGGCCTGGAGCTTGCTGGCCATGACCGCGCTCAGCGCCTTGCTGGCCCTGGCATTGGACCTGTGGCAGTGGCACATTGATGTACAGCAATGGGAGCAAGCGGCCCGCGACAAGTCCCTCAGCGGCATGCTGCGCCTGTTCGTCTGGTTCATGTGGCCGGCCTGGCCGCTGGCCTTGTGGACGCTGTGGCAGTGGCGGCGCCAGTTGAGCAGCCGCCATGTGGCCCTGCCGCTGTGGTTCATCGCGGTGGTCATGACATCGACCCTGCTGACCACCGCCTCCGACCGCGGCCTGCTGTTGGCACTGCCGGCCCTGGCCGCGCTCGCGGCCTTTGCCCTGCCCACGCTCAAGCGCAGCGTATCGGCGCTGATCGACTGGTTCACCCTGCTTTTTTTCAGCGTCTGCGGCATCACCATTTGGGTGATCTGGATTGCCCTGCAAACCGGCATACCGCGCCAGTCAGCGGCCAATGTTGCGCGCCTGGCGCCGGGCTTCGAGCACAGCTTTTCACTGCCAGCGCTGTGCATCGCGCTGCTGGCCAGCCTCGCCTGGGCCTGGCTGGTGCGATGGCGCACCGGCAGGCATCGCAGCGCCTTGTGGAAGTCGCTGGTATTGCCCGCCGGCGGCGCCACCTTGTGCTGGCTGCTGCTGATGAGCTTGTGGCTGCCCCTGCTCGACCATGCCCGCAGTTACCAGCCCATGGTGCGCCAGGTGCTGCAAAAAGTCAGCCCCCAGCACTGCGTAGAAACGTTGGGGCTGTCGGTGGCTCAGCGCGGCGCACTGCGCCACCACGGCGGCCTGGAGCTGCGCGAAGCGCGGCGGCAGGCCCAATGCCCCGCGCTGCTGGTCGACCGACTGGCGCAGGCGCGCGTGGCGCAGGACATCGATGCCAGCGCCTGGACCCTGGTCGGCGCGGCTCGGCGGCCGACTGAAAAGGCCGACGACCTGCTGATCTACCGCCGCAGCGCTGCACCAGAGGCCAGCGGTAAAGCCGGTGAGTGAGTGGCGCGTCCTGGGCCGCCATGCGGCCACCGTGCTGGTCGGCCAACTGGCCATCATGGCTTTTGGAGTGGCCGACACCATTATTGCGGGGCGGCACAGCGTCGAGGCCCTGGCCGCGCTGTCGGTCGGCTCGGCCATTTTCATCAGCGTCTACGTGGCCCTGATCGGCATCGTGCAGGCCTTGCTGCCGATTTGGGCAGAAATGCGCGGCGCGCGCAGCAATCTGGCTTTGGGGGTGTCGGTTCGGCAGAGCCTGTACCTGTGCGCTGCGGTGGGTGTGATGGGCATCGCCGTCTTGCTGCTGCCTGGAGCGCTGCTGGCGTGGGCCCAGGTTCCCGAGTCCATGCTTGCTGAAGTTGAAGAGTACCTGGCGGTCTTGGCCATTGCCTTCATCCCCACCTTGCTGTTTCGGGTCTACAGCACGCTCAACCAGGCTCTGGGCAAGCCACTGCTGGTGACCTGGCTGCAGATCGGCGCCCTGGCGGTCAAGATTCCGCTGTCGATCTGGCTGGTGGGCGGTGGTGCCGGCATGCCGGCCCTGGGCGCGGCCGGTTGTGCCTGGGCCACTTTGGTGGTGAGCTACCTGCAACTGGCGCTCGCCTTGCACCTGCTGCGCAGCCAGGACATCTACCGCCCCTATCGGCTTTGGGCGCCCTTGGAGCAGCCAGACTGGGCGCAGCTGCGGCAGTTTCTGCGGCTGGGGCTGCCCGGCGGGCTGTCCTACTTGGTCGAGGTGACCTCCTTTACCCTGATGGCGGTGTTCATCGCCCGCCTGGGTGCGGTGGCCGCCGGCAGCCACCAGATTGCCTCGAGCATGACCGCTGTGCTCTACATGGTGCCGCTGTCGCTGGCCCTGGCTACCAGCGCGCGGGTGTCCTACTGGATAGGCCGCGGCGATCCCATGCAGGCACGTCGACTGGTTTTCATGGGTCTGGGGCTGGGCCTGGCCTGCGTGCTGTGCACTACCAGCCTGGTGGCCTGGCTGCACCAGGAAATCGCCAGCCTGTATTCACCCAATCCCGAGGTGGTGCGCCAAGCAGCCGTCTTGCTGCTGTGGGTCACGCTCTACCATCTGGCCGACGCCACGCAGGCTATGTGCATCTTTCTGCTGCGCTGCTACCGGGTCACCTTGCGGCCGCTGCTGATCTATGGCGTCATGCTGTGGGGAGTGGGCCTGAGCGGAGGCTACTGGCTGGCCTATGTGGGCGGGCAGATCGGCCCCTGGCAGGTCTCGGCCCAGGACTCGCCCCTGAGCTTCTGGATTGCAGCTACCGCCGCACTGACGGTGGTGGCGCTGTGCTTTGTCTGGCTCCTTCACCGCGCCGTCGAGCGCAGCCGGCACGGCAATCCGGCGCTCTGACTCAGGACGTCATCATGGCTGGCGCCTCGGCCGGCTGACTAGAAACAGGCAAAACGTTCAAGGGCCTGACCCGGGCCGCGGGCAGCACAACGGTAAAACGCGACCCCTGGCCAACCACGCTGTCGATTTTCAAGCTGGCGCCGTGCCGCTGCAATACATGCTTGACGATGGCCAGCCCCAAACCGGTGCCGCCGCTTTCGCGCGAACGGCTGCGGTCGACCCGGTAAAAGCGCTCGGTCAGGCGCGGCAAATGCTCAGCGGCGATCCCTGGGCCACTGTCTTGAACCGCAAATTCACCACCGCCATCAGGCAGTAGCCGCCAGGTCACCCGGATCTGGCCGGATGCAGGCGTGTAGCGCACCGCATTGCTGACCAAGTTGGAAAAAGCACTTTGCAACTCGGAGGCGACGCCAATAAGGTCGGCCGCGCCCTGCAAGTCAAACTCAAACCGGTGCTGGGCACGTCCCATGTAGGAGGACAGGGCCGACGCGTCGAGCTCGCACTGGCTCATCAGCGCCTGCACGGGGAAAGACTCGCTCAGCCCAGGCAGGGGACTGCCCTCCAAGCGCGACAGGGTGAGCAGATCGCTGACCAGGGTTTGCATGCGCTGTGACTGTGTGGCCATCAGGTCCAGGTAGCGGCGCACCTCCTGCGGCGAGAGATCCAGAGTCTGCAGGGTCTCGACAAAGCCGGCCAACACCGTCAGGGGTGTGCGCATCTCATGGGAGACATTGGCCACAAAATCGCGACGCATCGCCTCGGCCTGCTCAATCAGGGTGACATCGCGCGACAGCAGCAAACGTCGCCCTTGACCATAGGGATGCAATTGCAAGGACAGCCTGACCGGCCTGCTGGGCGTGCTGGCGCGCCCAGCCACCTGCACATCGGCGTTGAAATCGCCGGCGGCCGAATAGGCGCTGAAACCGGGGTCGCGGATGAGATTGGCCACGTATTGCCGCAGATCGCGCGTCACGTCGAGCCCCAGGTGCTGCGCTGCCGTCTGGTTACACCATTCAATGCGGCCGTCAGGATCGAGCAGGACCACGCCATTGGGCGAAGCCTGTATCGCCGCCAGCATGTCTTGCAGGCGTTGCTGGCTTTCCTGGCGGGCGCGGCTCTGGACCTTGACCAAACGCAAGGTGCGATCGACCATTTCGTCCAACCAGACCCCCCGCGGGGGCTGTAGGGCGTTCAAGTCAGCATCTGAGAGCCTGGGCCCGCTGATTTGCAAATGGCGCAGCCAGCCCAGCAAGCGCCGCCGCTGCCAGGCATCATGCAAGCCGACGGCCAGCACCGCTGAAAAAACGCCTATCAGCGCGCCCGGCCAGGCTGCCGCGACAGCACCAACCAACCCGCCAGTGGTCATGGACAAAACCAGAACTGGTAGGCGCGCCGTCACACCTTGGGCTCCTGCAGAGCGCTGCTGCTCAATCGGTAGCCTGCGCCCCGCACGGTCTCCACCATGGCGCCAGCCTCTCCCAGGGTCTCGCGCAAGCGCTTGATGTGAACATCAACCGTTCTCTCCTCGATGAAGACATGGTCGCCCCAGATCTTGTCCAGCAGCATGGCCCGGCTATGTACCCGCTCGGCATTTTTCATCAGGTAGTGCAGGAGCTTGAATTCAGTCGGGCCGGCTTTGAGCTCCTTGCCACGGAAAGTGATGCGGTAGGTCGACGCATCGAGTGCCAACTCACCGACCTGTACCGAATCCCCCATCACCTCCGGTGCCCGCCGGCGCAGCACTGCGCGGATGCGCGCGAGCATCTCCTGGGTGGAAAACGGTTTGGTAATGTAGTCGTCAGCGCCAGCGTCGAGCCCCTGCACCTTGTCACCCTCTTCGCTGCGGGCGGTGATCATGATGATGGGAATGCCCTTGGTGCGGCCCTGCTGACGCCACTGCCGTGCCAGCGCGGTACCGCTCTCGCCAGGCAGCATCCAGTCGAGCAAGATGAGGTCGGGCAAAACCGCCTCCACCTCTCGCCGGGCCGCCGCCCCGTCAAACACCACCGTGGGCGCGAAACCGTTGTGCCTGAGATTGACCGCAATCAACTCGGCAATGGAAGACTCGTCTTCCACCACCAGCACCCGGGGCAGCTTTCTCATCGGACGACAGACTCCACCTTGTCCATGGAACGGTGACGCACATCTTCGCCCTTGACGATGAAGATGATCTGCTCAGCAATATTCTTCGCATGATCGCCGACCCGCTCGACCGCCTTGGCCAAAAACAACAGATCCAGACTGGGAGAGATCGTGCGAGGGTCGCCCATCATGTAGGTGATGAGCTTGCGCAGGAATCCGTTGTACTCGTCATCGAGCGCGTTATCTTCTTTCATGATGTCCAGCGCCACAGCGGTGTCGAGCCGCGCAAACGCATCCAATGATTTGCGCAGCTGAGCAGCGGCCAGTTCAGAAGCCACCCGCAATTCATAGCTGGGCAGATTACGCGGCGTACCGCTTTCCATGATGGACAACACCATGCGCGCCATCTTGGCGATCTCGTCGCCGGCGCGCTCCAGATCACGGGTGGTGCTGGAAATGGCCATCAGGAAGCGCAGGTCACGCGCGGTGGGCTGGCGCCGGCCTATGGTGGTGATGATCTCGTGGTCGATGTCGACCTCCATCCGGTTCAATCGAGCCTCGTTGTCGATCACCTGCCGGGCTGACTCCGGACTCAGATGAATCAGGGCGTAAACCGCCTGGTGCAGCTGCGACTCAACCAGACCACCCATTTCCAGCACATGGGTGGAGATGGAATTGAGCTCTGCATCAAACTGACTGGAAATATGTTTGTCACCCATGGTGGCCTCCTGAATCAATATCGACGATCAGCCAAAGCGGCCGGTGATGTAGTCCTCTGTCTCGGTGCGCTGCGGCTTGAAGAAAATTTGCTGTGTCTGACCAAATTCAATCAATTCACCCAGGTACATGTATGCGGTGTAATCGCTGCAACGCGCCGCCTGCTGCATATTGTGGGTCACGATGGCGATGGTGTAGTCCTTCTTGAGCTCATGCACCAACTCCTCGACCTTGCCGGTGGAAATTGGGTCGAGCGCCGAAGTGGGCTCATCGAGCAGCAGAACAGAAGGCTTGACCGCCACGCTGCGGGCGATGCACAAGCGCTGCTGCTGCCCGCCCGACAGGCTCATGCCGTTTTGGCCCAGCTTGTCTTTGACCTCGGTCCACAGCGCAGCTTTGGTCAAGGCCCATTCCACCCGGTCATCCATATCGCTCTTGTTCAGGTTCTCATAGAGCTTGACGCCGAAGGCAATGTTGTCATAGATGGTCATGGGAAAGGGCGTAGGCTTTTGAAACACCATGCCTATGCGCGCGCGCAGCAGATTCAGGTCCTGCTTGGGGTCGAGGATATTTTGGCCGTAAAAAAGAATCTCACCCTCAGCGCGCTGACCCGGGTAAAGGCTGTACATCCTGTTAAGCGTGCGCAGCAAGGTGGACTTGCCGCAGCCTGAGGGGCCGATAAAGGCGGTCACTTTGTGCTCGGCCACGTTCATGCTGACGTTCTTCAAGCCCTGAAATTTGCCATAAAAGAAGTTGAGGCTTCTCACTTCAAGGGCATTGCGGGTGTTGGCAGCCTCAGCAGCAGCGACGGCGACGGCGGTTTCATTCATGAAGGACTCCAAAATTTCTTGAGGGGCTCAGCCGGTAGTCTTGTCGCGGAAAAAGACCCGCGCCAGGATATTGAGCAAGAGCACCGTCAAGGTAATCACCAGTGCACCTGCCCAGGCAAGGCGGATCCAGTTCTCGTAGGGGCTCATGGCAAACTGGAAAATCACCACCGGCAAATTGGCCATGGGACTGCTCATGTCGGTGCTGAAAAACTGGTTGTTCAGAGCGGTAAACAGTAGCGGTGCGGTCTCGCCGGAGATACGGGCCACCGCCAACAACAAACCGGTGATCACCCCACTGCGCGCGGCACGCAAGGTCACCATGGTGGTGACCTTCCAGCGCGGCGCGCCCAGAGCAAAGGCCGCCTCGCGCAAGCTGCCGGGCACCAGACGCATCATGTTCTCGGTGGTGCGCATGACCACCGGAACGGCAATCAGGGCCAGAGCCAGCGAGCCTGCATAGCCCGAAAAGTTACCGATGGTCGCCACCGCAATCGCATACACAAACAGACCCAGAACGATGGAGGGCGCCGATAGCATGATGTCGGTGATGAAGCGGGTGAACTCAGCGGTTTTGCTGGAATCACCATATTCGGTCAGATAGATGCCGGCCAAGATGCCGATGGGCGTAGACACCAGCACCGCCAAACCGACGATCATCAGGCTGCCCACCATGGCGTTGCGCAGGCCGCCGCCTTCAGAACCGGGGGCGGGCGTGTCGTTGACAAAAATCGACCAGTTCAGCGCCGCCAAGCCATTGCCGAACAAAACGATCAATATCCACAGCAGGGCGGCCAGACCCAGAACCATAGCCAACATCGACAAGAACAAGCCGATCTGATTGGCCCGCTTGCGACGGGCGTAGAGGGCAGAAGAATTCGATTCCATCGGGACTTCCTCGTTTTTCAGCGGGCTCAGCCGCCCTTGGAGCGCTCGGCCCGGACAATCATCCACTTGGCCAGCGCCAGCACAATGAAGGTAATGATGAACAGCAAGAAGCCCAGCGCGAACAGGGTGTTGAAGTGCATTCCCTCAGCCTCGCCGAATTCGTTGGCCAAGACCGAAGCAATCGAGGTTCCAGGCGAAAACAGCGAGGTTGGCAGACGATTGGCGTTACCGATCACAAAGGTCACCGCCATCGTCTCGCCCAGCGCACGCCCCATGCCCAACATGATGCCGCCAATCACGCCCTTTTGGGTGTAAGGCAGCACCACCTTGCGCACCACCTCCCAGGTGGTGCAGCCCAAGCCATAGGCGGACTCGCGCAGGATGGGCGGGGTGATCTCAAAAACATCGCGCATCACCGCCGCAATGAAGGGCAGCACCATGAAGGCCAAAATAATGCCGGCCGCCATGATGCCCAAACCATTGACCGCACCTCCGAACAGCCAGCCCACCAGGGGCATTCCCCCCAGCACCGACTGCAGCGGCGCCTGCAAATAGGTCGCAAACACGGGCGCAAAAACAAACAAGCCGAACATGCCGTAGATGATGGACGGCACCGCCGCCAGCAACTCAATGGCCACACCCAAGGGCCGGCGCAGCCAAACCGGGCAGGTTTCGGTGAGAAAAAGGGCGATACCGAAGGCCAGCGGCACCGCAATCAGCATGGCCAAGCCCGCACTGATGACCGTACCCACAATGGCAATGGCCGCGCCAAACTCGCCCTTGACGATGTCCCATTCAACGTACCACAGAAAATGGGCGCCAAACTTGGCAAAACTCGGCCAAGCGTTGATGAACAAGGAAATGATGATGCCCGCCAGCGCCAGCAGCACCAACAAGGAAAAGGCTTGGGTCACCCGGTGAAAGATCTGGTCCTCGCGCTTTTGCCGGCGCGCAATGGCGACCATGCTGGCACTGGGGGACTGTCCGGATGATGCGGTACTGGGATTCATGGTGGCGGCCTGCATGTGCGATCACCTGCTATCGTAAGCGCTTTGAAAACATGAAGGCCGACGGTCAGCTTGAGGTGACCGCCGGCCTGGCCCGGTCCAGCATGACCGGGCACCCCTGTTACTTGTTATTGATCTGCGACCACACCTTCTGGCGGATCTGCGCAGTCAGGGCGTCGGGCAGGGGTACATAGTCCAGCTCGGCAGCCATGGCCTTGCCGTTCTTGAAGGCCCAATCGAAGAACTTGAGCACCTCGGCCGACTCGGCCTTGTTGCCTGGCTGCTTGTACATCAGGATGAAGGAAGCGGTCGTCACCGGATAGGACTTGGCACCCGGCTGATTGACGATGGACAAGCCCATGCCCGGCACGCTGAACCAGTCAGCGCCAGCGGCGGCTGCAGCAAAGGTATCGTCATCAGGCAACACATACTGGCCGTCGCGGTTTTGCAGGGCCATCGCGGGAATCTTGTTGCGCTTGGCATAGGCGAACTCTACGTAGCCCAGAGCGCCCTTGGTACGGCTGACGTTGGCCGCCACACCCTCATTGCCCTTGCCGCCGACCGAGGTCGGGGCCGGCCATTTGACGGCTGCGCCCTTGCCCACGGTATCGGCCCAGTCTTTGCTGACCACCGACAAATAGTCGGTCCAGTTGAAGGTGGTACCCGAACCATCGGCCCTGTGCACCACCGTGATGGCCAGATCGGGCAGCTTCTTGCCTGGGTTGAGCGCCGCTAGCTTAGGGTCGTTCCACTTGGCGATCTTGCCCATGAACATCTCGGCCAGCACCGGGCCGGTCACCCGCAGGTCACCGTTGGCAAAGCCGTAGAGGTTGAACACCGGCACCGTACCGCCGATGATGGCCGGGAACTGAACCATGGCGTCTTTGTCCAGATCCGCGCCGGACAGCGGCGCATCCGTGGCCCCAAAAGCCACTGTTTTGGCGCGAATCTGGCGAATGCCACCGGAGGAGCCGATGGACTGGTAATTCAGCCCCACGCCGGTCTGCTTTTTGTAAGCCTCAGCCCACTTGGCGTAGATCGGAAAAGGGAAGGTGGCGCCGGCGCCAGTGATGTCTGCCGCCAGGGCCGAAGCGGTGGCCATGGAGCCAGCCGCGGCCAGAACGAGCGACTTGAGGAAACCACGCTTGGAACTCATAACACATCCTTGAAGGTAAGAAAGGGAACTCGGATGGCAGTAATTTATGCGGCGTATGTGACAAGCTTATGACAAAAACGCTGCCAAGCAGTATCAGCCGACCGGCCGACTGGGTTCCACCAGCGTCCTATGTCACGCTTTCTTCATATAGCCGTCATATGATGGTCACTCATTAAGCGGGTGAAAACCTACACACCTGCCTACCCACCTGCCCGACTGAAACTTACCCATGCAAGACGGAACCCGCCTGGCCGCCGTAGACCTCGGCTCCAACAGCTTCAGGCTGGAAATCGGTCAGATTGACCACGGCCTCATCCGCCGAACCGACTACCTCAAAGAAACGGTACGCCAGGGCGGCGAACTCGACGCCGAGCGCAATCTGACCGAGCAGGCCATGCAACGCGGCTGGGACTGCCTGGCGCGGTTTGCCGAACGCCTGTCTGGCTTCAAGCGTCAGCAGGTGCGGGCGGTGGCCACGCAGACGCTGCGTGAGGCGCGCAACCGCGAAGAATTCCTGCAACGGGCCCGCAAGATTCTGGGCTTTCCCATTGATGTGATTCCAGGCCGCGAGGAGGCCAGGCTGATTTACCTGGGGGTGGCACAGCTGCTGCCCCACAGCGAAGAACGCCGCCTGGTGATTGATATCGGCGGACGCTCGACCGAGATGATCCTGGGCCAGCACCTGCAAGCCAATACGCTAGAGTCCTGGCGGGTCGGCAGCGTCAGCTGGTCAAGCAAATATTTCCCCGAAGGTCAGTTCACTGCGCAGGCCTTTGAACGGGCCGAGGTAGCAGCCAAGGCCGTGCTCGAAGAAGCCCTGCCTGCCTTTGCCCGCCAGCACTGGGACGCGGCCTATGGCTCATCGGGCACCGTCAATGCCGTGGCCGACGCCTTACAAGCCAGCGGCTGGACAGAAGGCGTGATCAGCCTGGAAGCCTTGGACTGGCTGCACGACAAGCTGCTGCGCGCCCAGAGCGCCGACCGCCTGAAGATGGAAGGCCTCAAGGAGGACAGGAGGGCGGTGATCGGTGGCGGCGTCAGTGTGCTGAGGGCTGTTTTCTCCCTGCTCGACATCACCGAAATGAAGCCAGCCGAAGGCGCGCTGCGGCACGGCGTCCTCTATGACCTGCTCGATCGTCAGGACGACCAGACCGATCTGCGGGTACGCACCGTCGAATATCTGAAGCACAAATACCGGGTCGATGCGCGTCAAGCAGAGCGCGTCAGCCAAACAGCGCTGGCCCTGCTGGCACAGGCCCCGCCGCCGCAGTCCGACCTGTCGCGCCTGCAACGCAAGCTCGATTGGGCAGCGCAACTGCATCAAATCGGCAGCCATGTGTCGCATCAGGAATACCACAAGCACGGCGCCTACCTGCTTGACCATGTCGACGCGCCTGGGTTCTCGCTGGAGGAGTTGCACCGCTTGAGTCAGCTGGTACTTGGACACCGGGGCAAGCTGCGCAAGATGGAACAGTGGTTTGCCGACCCGGTGTTCATGCGCCAGTTGCTGGCTCTGCGCCTGGCCATCATCCTGTGCCATGCCCACCGCGACCCTGAGCTAGAGAGCATTGACCTCAGCCAGGATGACCATGCACTGCAGCTGTCCGTGTCGGCTCAATGGGCCGAGCGCTTTCCGCAGTCCATGTACCTGCTGGGCGAAGAATGCCTGGCCTGGGACAAGACGCCCTGGCCCTGGGTACTACGGCCGCACTGAGCACCGAGCCGGGCTACTGTTGCCCACTCTTTTAAAACGGTATAAACTGTTTATACCGTTTTAAAAGGAGCTCGCCATGGCAACACCCACACGCGCCAAGACCGCCCCCAGAACCGCTGGCGCCGCCAAGAAGACCGCATCAACGGCCCGCCCCACCGCCCGGCCCGCTGCAAGACCTACGTCCCGCCGCAAGCCCGCGTTGGTCGCCAAAAAACAAGCAAGCCCCGCCGCCAGCGCTGCTGCGCCTGCTGCAGCAAACCCAGCGCCTGCGGCGGCACCCCAGGCGCCAGCTAAGATCGACAAGGTCAAAAAACCCAAGTTGGTTCGCGACAGCTTCACCATCCCCAAAGCCGAATACGGTGCCATTGAGGCCCTCAAGCAGCGCAGCGTCAAAATGGGCTTGTCCCCCAAGAAAAGTGAGTTGCTGCGTGCAGGTCTCATGCTGCTGGACTCGCTCGATGACGCCGGCCTGAGCAAAGCCTTGGCAGCGGTGCCCGCCATCAAGACCGGACGCCCCAAGGCCTGAGCGCCGGCGGCGGTCGCCTTACAACAAGTCGGGCGACTGCACCGCCAGCAGCACGGTCTGCCAGCGGCCCTCTCGCTCACGCGAGCGCAACCACCACACCCCGCCCTTACGCACCGACAGGTCGACCTGCGGCAAACCGAGCAGGCGGGCGGCGGTCTGACCGAGCGTAGGCTGGTGGCCCACCACCAGCACCGGGGTCTTGCTGTCAGGCCACTGAGCCGCCTCTAGCAAGTCCTCAACGCTGTTGTCTGGGCCCAGCAACTCAGAAGTTTTGAACTTACGCCCCAAGTTAAGTGCAGTCTGCTCACAACGCAAAGCCGGACTGACCAGGATGCGGGTGGTATCACCCATCTGATGGTCCAGCCAGGCGGCCATGCGGGCAGCATGTTTTTGTCCACGTCCTGTCAGGCTGCGCAACAAATCGCGCCGCCTCATCTCTTGGCTGTCCTCGGTTGGCTCGGCCTCCTGGGCATCGGCATGGCGCCACAAGATCAAATCCATATTGGCTCTGCTCACGCGCTCTTTTGCCCGGAAACCGCATAGCGGGCCATCAAGGCGGACTGCGCACTTTGCCGACGCTGGCGCGCCGCCGGCTTGACCAGTTGATAGCTGCCATCGGCGTGCAACTGCCAGGCGTCACGGCTGTCGTGAAGGTAGGCCACCAGACATTCGTCGATCAGGCGCTGAGCCATCGCGGAGTCGGTGACCGGCCAGGCCAATTCGATGCGCCCAAACATATTACGGTTCATCCAGTCGGCGCTGGCCAGATAAAGTGCATCCTGGCCGCCGTCGCTGAAGTAAAACACACGCGAATGCTCCAGGAAGCGGCCAATCACCGATCGCACCCGGATGTTGTCGGTTTGTCCGGCAATCTGCGCCGGCAACATGCAGGCGCCCCGCACGATCAGATCTATCTGCACGCCCTGCTGACCGGCCGCGATCAAGGCCCGGATCAGCTTCTCATCCGTCAGCGCGTTCATCTTGGCCACAATCCGCGCGCTCTTGCCCCGGGCGGCAGAGACGGCCAGAGCCGCAATTTTCTCCATCAGACTGGCATGCAGATCGTGAGGCGCGACCAGCAAGCGCTTGAGCTTGGGCAGACGACTCTGGCTGGCCAGGTGGTAGAACACATGCTCCACGTCCTGGGTCAACACCGGGTCGGCCGACAGAAAGCTCACATCGGTGTAGAGCCTTGCGGTGCGGGGGTTGTAATTGCCCGTCGACAGGTGCACATAGCGCTTGATGGACCGCCCTTCCCTGCGGGTCACCAGCAACATCTTGGCATGGGTCTTCAAACCCAGAACGCCATACACCACCTGAGCGCCTATGGATTCGAGCATCTCGGCCCAGTTGATATTGGCCTCTTCGTCAAAGCGGGCCTTGAGCTCGACCACCACCATGACTTCCTTGCCGCGGCGCACAGCCTCACGCAGCAGCTTCATCATCTCCGAATCGGCACCCGTACGGTAGATGGTCTGACGGATGGCCAACACCTGCGGATCGTCAACCGCCTGGCGCAGGAAATCGAGTACCCCGTCAAAGCTCTCGAAGGGCTGGTGTATGCAAACCTCCCCCTGCTGCAGACGCTCAAAAATATCCTGACCGGCCACCAACTGACGGGGGTAGCAGGCCTTGTAGGTGGGCCACAACAGACCGGGATCGTCGACCAGGTCGATCAATTGCGTCAGGCGGTTGAGATTCACTGGGCCATGCACCCGATACAAGGCTTGTGCTGGGAGCTCGAACTGCTGCAACAGAAAGTCGGACAAAAACTGCGAGCAGCCCGAGGACACCTCCAGACGCACCGACTCGCCGAAATGTCGATGTTCAAGACCCGCCCTCAGGGCCGAACGCAGATCAGCCACATCGGCCTCCTGCACCGCCAGATCCGAATTGCGCGTGACCCGGAACTGCGAAAAATGCAAGACCTCCCGGCCCGGAAACAACTCATGCAAATGGGCCCGGATCACGCTTGAGAGCGACACGAATAGCCGGCCTTTGCGGTTGAGCTTTTCAGGCAGGGCGATGATGCGGGATAAAACCCGCGGCACCTTGACGATGGCCACCTCGTTGTGGCGCCCGAAGGCGTCCTTGCCCTGCAAGCGCACAATGAAATTGAGCGACTTGTTGGCCACCATCGGAAAGGGATGGGACGGGTCCAGGCTGACGGGCACCAGCAAGGGGCGCACCTCGCGGCGGAAATAAGCTTGTACCCAGCGCCGCTGCTCGGAGTTGCGATCGCCATGCGCCACGATGGAAATGCCGGCATCCTGAAACTGGGGGGTCAGCACCTCGTTGTAGATGGCATATTGCCGCTCGACCAGGGCGTGGGCTGTCGCCGATAGCTGCTCGAACACCCGGCCGTTGCTGGGGGCGCCGCGCGCCGCATGCAGGTGCGGCGCCATGCGAACCTCGAAGAACTCATCAAGGTTGGACGAGACGATGCACAAATAGCGCAGCCGCTCAAGCAGGGGCACATCCTCGCGGGTGACCATGGCCAGCACCCGCTCATTGAAAGCCAGCAAACTGCGGTCGCGGTCGAGCAGGGCCAAAGGAGCAGGCTCAGCAGCTTGCACCGGCTCGACCACCACAGGGGGATCATTGGGCGAGGATGCTGGATTCATGAGTCCCTTGAAAAGTTTTATCAACTATGACAGCTCGAATCTAAGCGCCTCATGTGACCATTTCATGACACGGCCGCGGCAAAATGGCGACGGTAACGTGTAGGCAGGTCCTGGGTGCGCATCATCATGGGAAGATCGGCGGCATTGAAATCCGGGTCCCAGGCCGGCGCGCCCAGCACCTTGGCCCCCAGCCGCAGATAGCCCTTGATGAGCGCCGGCGGCTCCACATCCTGGCTGTCATCAAAACGGTGTACCGGCAGCGGCAAGCGCGGCAGCACCTGGCAGTCCAAGGGCGCCAGGGATGTGGCCCGAAGCTGCCGCCAGATGCTGGCCGCGGCCTGCCCTGCGGCCAGGCCTTGATGCTGCATCGGTATGCTGGCGCAACCTATCATCACATCGAGCTGGTTGCGCAGCATGAACTGGGTCAAGGCGCCCCACAAGGCCAGAATCACCCCGCCATGCCTGTGCTCGGCATGCACGCAGCTGCGGCCCAGCTCCACCATGCGGCTGCGCAGATCGCGCAGCCGGGTCAGGTCAAACTCCAGGTCGGCGTAAAAGCTGCCCACCCGCGCGGCCTGCGCTGGGGTGAGCATCCGGTAAGTGCCGATGACTGCATCGCTGTCGTTGTCGCGCACCAGCAGATGCTCGCAATAGTCATCGAACAGATCGATGTCATGGCCGGCCAGCGGGCCGCTCAGACGAGCGCCCATTTCATCGGCAAAAACCTGATAGCGCAGACGCTGGGCCTGCCGAACCTCATCCAAATGGCGCGCCCAACTGACCCTGATGCCGTGCGCAGCCAGCGGGGCGAGCGCACCCTGGGCAAGGGCTGGGCGGTGATCGGCCTGACTGGGGACGTGAATGGGCGACAGGGTTGAGGCGGGACTGAGCAGTTCGTTCATGGATTCTGTGGGGAGGTCAGGTTCGTTGAGGACAGCGTGCCGCCGGCCAGCGCTTGCAAGGCCTTGAGCCCCTCGCGCGAACTGCCAGCAAAGCGCAAGCCGCCTGGGGTGCTGGCCAGGTAAGTCGCGGTGCGTTGCAGGATCACCAGGCTGGCCTGCTTGAGGGAGCAAAGGGGGGCGGCTGCACGACTGCGATCGCTCGCGGGCGACACACTCGATGCAGTCAAGAGCGGGGGGTGTTGTGCGTCCATGCGTGGATTGTTCGATTCGGCAGCGACAGCTGCATGTCAATTCCAAGGCAGTTTTATGACACAGCCCTCCTCTAAGCCCGAGGATCTAGCCGCACTGCTATGCTGAGTCCATTCGTATCTGCCCCTGGCTCCGGCATGCCCACCTCCCCCCACCGCAACGTCATCCTGCTGGGACTGGCCCAGTTGCTGGCCTGGGGCTCGACCTACTACCTGCCGGCCATGCTGGCCCTGCCGATGGCACGCGATCTGGGCCTGAGCAACGGCATGGTCTTCGCTGCTTTTTCCTGGGCTCTGATCGTCTCGGCCCTGCTCGGCCCGGCTGCCGGCTGGGCATCGGACAAGTTCGGCGGGCGGGCGGTGCTGATGTCCGCCAGCGTCTTGCTGGCCGCGGCGCTGGCGCTGCTGTCGCAGGCGCAGGGCGCGCTTGAGCTGTTTGCCGCCTGGAGCCTGATCGGCGCGGGCATGGCCGCCGGCCTTTATGAGGGAGCGTTCGCGGCTGCGGTGCAGTTTTATGGACGTGACGCACGCGGGCCGATCACCGGCATCACGCTGCTCGGTGGCCTGGCCAGCACGGTGGCCTGGCCGGTATCGGCCTGGCTTGAGATCAATATGGGTTGGCGCGAGGCCTGTCTCGCATGGGCGGCGGTGCATCTGCTGATCAACCTGCCGCTGTATGGTTTTTTGCGCAAGCCTCAGGCACCAAAGGTAGTCCCTGGATCAGTGGCACAGGAATCTGCAAGCGCGGCTCACAGCCCCGAGCGGATCACCGAAATGAAGCCGGAACTCAGCGCTGCTCAACAAAAGCGGGCTGCCCTGCTGCTGGCCCTCATCTTTGCGCTGACCTGGTTCATCAGCACCGCCATGGCCGCTCATCTGCCCCGCTTGCTGCAGGTACAGGGCATAGACCTGGCCACAGCGCTGTTGCTGGGTAGCCTGATAGGACCTGCCCAAGTGGCCGGCCGCCTGCTGGAGTACACCGTGTTGCGGCACCAGCACCCGCTGCTATCGGCCCGACTGGCCGGCGCGATGCATCCCCTGGGCGCTGCAGTGTTCATGCTCGCCGGCGCGCCGGCCGGCGCCTTGTTCGCGCTGCTGCACGGCGTCGGCAACGGCGTGCTGACCATTGCCAAAGGGGTGTTGCCCCTGGTCCTTTTTGGCCCTCAAGGCTATGCATGGCGCCAAGGCTTGCTGATGGTTCCGGCCCGGTTTGCGCAGGCGCTGGCACCGCTGGCTTTTGCGGTGGCGCTAGACCACTGGGGCGGGCAGGCCTTGTGGCTGAGTACGGCACTGGGGCTGATCTGCCTGGGCGCTTTGCTGGCGCTGCCTGAACCCAGACCCAAAAGATGAGCCTTCAGACGAACGGAGTGCGGCCTGGGGCGAAAAGCCAAGCTGCTTAGACGGCCAAGCTGAGCTCAGCGAATTCAGGCCGACGGCGGATCAAGCCAAGACCGCCGCTTGCATGGCGGCCCGCGCCAGCTGCGACACCCGCCGCGGCGCTTCACCCTTGAGCCTGTGATCGCTCCAGACCTGCCGCCACCTGCGCGAGCCGGTCTGACCGTGGCGCAGGCCCAGCATGTGGCGGGCCACCATGGACCAGGGCACCCCCTTTAGGGCCTGGCGCTCCATGTACTCGACCATGGCATCTTCGACTTCATCACGGTTCAGGCCGGGGTCAGCAAGGCCAAAAAACTCAGCATCCCAAGACGCCAGCCACCAGGGCTGGTAGTAGGCCTGGCGCCCGATCATCACCCCGTCCACCGACTGCAGCTGTGTGTGCACCTGCTCGGCGCTGGTGAGCCCACCATTGATGGCGATGGTCAGCGCCGGGAAATCATGCTTGAGCCTGTGCACCAGCTCGTAGCGCAGCGGCGGAATTTGACGGTTCTCTTTGGGGCTCAGGCCTTGCAACCAGGCATTGCGCGCGTGCACGATAAAGGTCTGACAGCCAGCCTCACTGACCTGCCCGACAAAGTCGCGTACGAACTCATAACTCTCCACCCGGTCTATGCCAATGCGGTGCTTGACCGTCACCGGCAGACTCACCGCATCACGCATGGCCTTGACCCCATCGGCCACGGTGGCGGGCTCGGCCATCAGACAAGCCCCAAAAGCGCCGCGCTGCACCCGCTCGCTCGGGCAGCCGCAGTTCAGGTTGATCTCGTCATAGCCCCACTGCTGGCCCAGGCGGGCCGAGCGCGCCAAATCCGCCGGCTCGCTGCCACCGAGTTGCAAGGCCAGCGGATGCTCCACCTCGTTGAAGTCCAGGTGCCGGGGCACATCGCCATGCAGCAGCACGCCGGTGGTCACCATTTCGGTGTAGAGCAGCGCACGCTTGGACAGCAAGCGGTGTAGGTAACGGCAATGCCGATCGGTCCAGTCCATCATGGGCGCCACGGACAGGCGCCAGGGACTCAGGGGCTGAACAGAAGAAGATGAGGGCTGCACGGGGGATCGTTGAACTCTTAACCCCTGATTGTCGGTCATGCGAGCTGCTGCTGCGCCGCAGCGTCCTAGGCCTTAGGCTCAGACGCAGCCCGCTTGAACTGCGCATACAAAGCCCCTGTCAGGAACCTCGTTTGACGGGCAAGAGCCAGGTCAGCCAGGCACAGACAGCGAGCATGAGCGCCGAGCCGATGAGGGCATAGAGCAGACCGCCCCACTGGTAGAGCAAGCCCGACAGCAAAGTGCCTGAAAAACGACCGAGCGCATTGGCCGCGTAATAAAAGCCCACATCCTCTGCGGCCTTCTCGCTGCCGGCATAGGCCAAGATGAGGTAGGAATGCACCGAAGAATTGACCGCAAAAGCAAATCCAAACAAGACCAAGCCGCCCACCACCACGGCGGTGGCTGGACCCCAGTGCAGGCTCAAGGCCAAAGCCATGGCCGCCGGCACCACCGCCAGCGCCGCAGACCAGGCCCTGGCAGCCGGCACCTCGGTGCTCAGGCCGTCGGCGCTGCGTTTGACCCAGCGCGGCGCCAAAGCTTGCACCAGGCCATAGCCTATGGTCCAGGCGGCCAGGAAGGAGCCCACCATGGTGAAGGTCCAGCCGGCGGCATACAAAAAGACGGGCAGGCTCACCACAAACCACACATCGCGCGCGCCGAAGAGCACAACCCGAGCGGCAGCCAGGGTGTTGATGCCCGGGCCTTTGGCAAACAGCTCGCGCGCCGAGCGCGAGGCACGGGCCTTGCCCATCAGGCGCGGCAGGCTCAGCAACACGCCCGCCAGCACCAGCGCGAGCAATGCCGCCATGACCCAAAGCGCGCCCTGAAATCCCAAGGTCTGCAAAAGCAGACCGCCTAGGAAAAAACCCAGACCCTTCATCGCGTTCTTGCTGCCGGTGAACCAGGCCACCCATTTGAAAAGCTGGCCACTGCCCTGCTCCTGAGCGGCCGCCTGGGTGAGCTTGATGGCCGACTTGCTGGCGGTTTTGGTCAGGTCCTTGGCCACGCCGCATACGCCCTGGGCCAGCACCACCCAAGCCACTGACATGGCCGCGCTCCATTCAGGCTGCAAAGCCGAGAGCACCATAAAGCCGACGATCTGTGTGCTCAGCCCCACCACCAGCATGCGGGTAATGCCATGGCGGGCGGCCAGCCAGCCGCCCAGCAGATTGGCCACAATGCCGGCCGCCTCATAGAGCAGGAACAAAAAGGCCAGCGTGATGGCTGAATAACCCAGCTTGTAAAAGTGCAGCAGCACCAACATGCGCAAAGCGCCATCGGTCAGGGTAAAGCCCCAGTAGGCCGATGTGACGATGGCGTAATGACGAACAGCAGACTGCATCAAAAGGGACCGCGCAAGGAGCTTGCGAGCTCGCGCCGAGCTTGCATCAAAGGCCAGCCTGCTCCAGGTGGCAGGCCAGATCAACCATGCGGCAGGCATAGCCCATCTCATTGTCGTACCAGGCATAGACCTTGAGCAGCGTGCCGTCGGTCACCAAGGTCGAGGGCGCGTCGACGATGGCGCTGCGCGTATCGCGTGCATAGTCGGCGCTGACCAGAGGCCGCTCCTCAAACCCAAGAATGCCGGCCAAGGCCCCAGCGGCGGCCTGCTTGAACAGGGCATTGACCTCCTCGGCGGTGGTCGGGCGTTGCAGCTCAAACACGCAATCGGTCAGCGAGGCGTTGAGTACGGGCGCGCGAACCGCATGACCGTTGAGCTTGCCCTTGAGCTCGGGGTAGATCAGCGCAATCGCGGTGGCGCTACCCGTGGTGGTGGGCGCCAGACTCATCATGGCGCTGCGAGCGCGGCGCAGGTCCTTGTGTGGCGCGTCGACCACCACATTGGTGTTGGTCGGGTCATGAATGGTGGTGATCTGGCCATGCCGTATGCCCAGGCTTTCATGGACGACCTTGACCACCGGAGCCAGGCAGTTGGTGGTGCAAGAGGCGGCAGTGACGATGCGGTCTTTAAGGGGGTCGTACTGGTGCTCGTTGACGCCCATGACCACATTGAGCACGCCACCGGTCTTGACCGGCGCTGCCACGATGACACGCTTGGCACCACGCTCCAGGTGGCCTGCGATGGTCTCGGGGCTCAGGAACTTACCGGTGCATTCGAGCACCACATCCACCCCCAGTGCCGCCCAGTCGATCTCTGCGGGCTGCGCATGGCTGCTGAAAGACAGCCGGCGGCCATCGATGCGCACCATCGCATCGCCAACGGTGGCAATATCGGCGCGCCAGCGGCCCTGTACGCTGTCAAAGGCCAACAGGTGGGCGCAGGCGGCGGCGCCACCCTTGATCTCGTTGAGGTGCACGACCCCCAGGCGGTTGCCGGCGCGTGGATCGTCGGCCTGCCGCTCGGCCGCACCCAAGGCCGCTCGTAAGGCCAGACGGCCAATGCGCCCCATTCCATTGATGCCCACTTTCATGGATCGCACCTTCAATCAGATTTTGATAATCCCAAAATTGTCGGTGGATTTCATGACAGTGGCGTGACACGCCCCTGCGCGCTGATTCGCGGGGTCAATGGGCCAGGGTCAAGATGCCTTGTAGGCGGGCTCAGTCTGGAAACGCGGGGGCAAGGCTTTCGCAGATCTGCCCCGCGCCGCGTGACGGCTCTGGCTGCGCGAGGGGCCCAGCAGCTGCGGAGTCCGACTCGGCCCGTCCAGCGCATCCTGCTTGGGAAGTACTTGTTGTTTGCCGGCAAAGTTGAGCATGATGGATCTCCTGTTGAGGGGATCATCGGCGTGCAGCCTTGCTCAGTCCGTCGGACGACAGGCCCGCAGGGCGTCAGCTTACGCCGACAGACCGGCCCTATCAGGCTCCAGGGAGCTAACTGCGCAACAAGTCGCAGCGCCCGAATCTCAGACCAAAGCACCGCCGCATGAAGAGCCCTGCCCTGCGGTACAGGCATAGCAGTGGTCGGCCACGGCGATGGGCTGATGATCCAGACTCGCTGCGAGCAGCTCGCGCAAATGGGCGCGCCCTTTACCCTGAGCATCCAAGCCCAGGCCCAGCATCTGGTTGAAGTCGCAGTCGTACAGATACCCTTGCCAATCCACAGAGATGGTCGAGCGGCACATCACACCAGCCAGATTCTCAGGCCGGTGGGCACTGCGCAGCAGCGCCATGTAATCGGCAAACTGCCCCTTGGAGACCAAGGTACTGCCAAAGCGCTGGATAGGCATATTGGCCAGTGTGAACAACTGATTAAAACGCACCCCAAAGTTGGCCATGAGCAAACGCTGGTAATCGGCCTGAAGGACGGCCTGCGGCGGCGGCAACACCGGGCTTTGCGGGTTGTAAACCAGATTGAGCGCCAGGCCAGAGTCGGGCCGGCCGTAGCCCAACGCGTTGAGGGCCTGCAGGGCGCGTATGCTTTTCTCAAACACACCCTGGCCGCGCTGCTGGTCCACGTTCTCCTGTGAATAACAGGGCAAGGAAGCGACCACTTCGACCCCGTGATCGGCCAGAAAGCGCGCCAGACCTTCCTGCCCGGGCTCGAACAAGACCGACAGATTGCAGCGGTCGATGACGCGCACGCCGCTGGAGCGCGCAGCGGCCACCAAATAGCGAAAGTGGGCATTGAGCTCGGGGGCTCCACCCGTTAGATCCAGCGTGCCCACGCCGCTGGAGGCCATGGCCTGCAACACCAGATCGGCGGTGGCGCGATCCATCTGCTCGGTGCGATTGGGGCCGGCATTGACATGGCAATGCACACAGCTTTGGTTGCACAAGTAGCCCAGATTGACCTGCAGGGTCTCTAGCCGCAGCCGTCGCAGCGCTGGAAAATCGGTCTTTTTAAGCAGGTGCAAGGTGGCGTGCATAGGGGTGCTCCGTGGGCAATACTGCAAAGCATAATCGAGCGCATCAGGTCTTTCGCCAAACCTTCTGAGAAAGTGGCAGACCGCAACATGGAGCCGCATCATGGAGCCTATTGAGATCGCCGTCATTGGCGGCAGTGGCCTGTACAGCATGCAAGGTTTGCAGCAAGTGCAGGAGGTGCGCGTGGACACGCCCTACGGCGCCACTTCCGATGCGATCGCCGTCGGCCGCCTCGGTGATGTACCGGTGGCCTTTTTGGCCCGCCATGCCCGCGGGCACAAGCTGCTGCCCAGCGAGATCCCCTTCCTGGCCAATATCTGGGCGCTCAAATCCCTGGGTGTGCGCTACCTGCTGTCGGTCTCGGCGGTCGGCTCGCTCATCGAAGAGGCTGCGCCGCTGGATCTGGTGCTTCCCGATCAATTCATCGACCACACCCGGGGACGGCCGCGCAGCTTTTTTGGCGCCGGCGTGGTGGCCCATGTTTCGCTGGCCGAGCCGATCTGCCCGGCCTTGCAGGGCCTGGCGGCACGGGTAGCCCAATCGCACGGCTTCGGTCGCGGCCAGGTGCACCAGGGCGGCACCTACGTCTGCATCGACGGGCCGCAGTTCTCGACGCGGGCGGAAAGCCTGATGTACAAGCAATGGGGTGCGACGGTGATCGGCATGACCAACCTGCCCGAAGCGCGCCTGGCCCGCGAGGCCGAGATGGCCTATGCCACCCTGGCCCTGGTGACCGACTACGACTGCTGGCGCGAGCGCACCGAGGCCGTCAGCGCAGACATGGCCATGGCCAACCTGATGGAAAACGCCGCCCAGGCCCAGGCCCTGGTCACCCGGGTGATAGAGCGGCTTGACCAGGAGCGACCCGACAGCGCCGCGCACACCGCCTTGAGCAGCGCGCTCATCACGCCCTTGCGCGACATGGATACAGCGCAGCGCCGCCGCCTGGCTCCCCTGCTAGGGCGACTGGCAGCGGGGCAAGATACAAACGCATAGACAGAGCGCTCAAGCGCCAACAACATCAAGCCAAAGGGAGACCAAAAATGAGCATTTGGGCAGTCGTCGAACACGGCCAAGCGCTACAAGCCATCGAGCGGGCGAGTCGCGAACCAGTTGGCACCGAGGTGCTGCTCGACGTCACCCATGCGGGCGTCTGTCACTCAGACCTGCATTTTTGGAAAGGCTATTACGACATGGGCGGCGGCAAGTTGATGAAGCTGGCCGAGCGCGGCGTCGTCTTGCCCAGAGCGCCCGGGCACGAGGTGGTCGGCCGCATCAGCAAGCTCGGGCCGCAGGCCCAAGGCCTGGAGCTCGGGCAGTTGTGCATCGTCTACCCCTGGCTGGGCTGTGGCCAGTGTGATGTCTGCCGCAGCGGCCAAGACAATTTGTGCATGAAGCCCAATGCCATCGGCGTCTTGCAAGACGGCGGCTTCGGCCAGCAGGTGGTAGTGCCACACCCCCGGTTTTTAGTCGACGTAGGCGCCATAGACCCGGCCTTTGCCGCCACCTTAGCCTGCTCGGGCATCACGGTTTACTCGGCGATCAAGAAAGTGATGCCCCTGCGGCCGGATGAACCAGTGGTGCTCTTTGGCGCCGGCGGCCTAGGTCTGGCGGCGATCTCCATGCTCAAGGCCATGGAGCACCGGAAGATCGTCAGCGTCGACGCCAACCCGACCAAGGCCGAGGCGGCCTTGCAGCTGGGCGCCAGCCACTTTGTCGACAGCTCCCAGCCCGATCTCATTGACCGGATACAGGCGCTGACCCAGGGCCCGGTCAAGGCCGTCATCGACTTCGTCAACCACAGCTCGACCGCGTCGGTCGGTCTGGAACTGCTGCAAAAAAACGGCAAATTGGTTTTGGTGGGTGTGGGCGGTGGCGAGATCGTCCTGTCCCTGGCCAGCATGATCTTTAGGCCACGCACGGTGCAGGGGTCGGTCACCGGCGCTCCGTCCGATCTGCGGGAAGTGGCGGCGCTGGCCCAAAGCGGAAAGCTCAAGTCCATCCCGATTACCCGCATGCCCAAGGACCAGGCCAACCAGGCCCTGCAGCTGATCGAGGAAGGCCGTGTCAGCGGTCGTATCGTGCTGGAGTCCTAAACGCAGCCCGCCCACAAAAAAAGCCGCCCGCAGGCGGCTTTTTTAACGGGTGCGAAAACGCATCAGCCCATGTGCAGACCGCCGTTGACCGAGAAGTCGGCGCCCGTGGCGTAGCCGCCCTCTTCGCTGGCCAGCCAGGCCACGATGGAGGCGATTTCGCTGGGCTCGCCCAGGCGCTTGACTGGCACGGTGGCCACGATCTTGTCGAGCACGTCGGGGCGTATAGCCTTGACCATGTCGGTGCCGATATAGCCCGGGCTGACGGTGTTGACCGTCACGCCTTTGGTGGCCATCTCCTGCGCCAGCGCCATGGAAAAGCCGTGCATGCCGGCCTTGGCTGCCGAGTAGTTGGTTTGGCCAGCCTGGCCTTTTTCCCCGTTGACCGAAGAGATCTGGATGATGCGACCCCAGCCACGCTCGACCATATCGGGCACCACCTGCTTGGTCACGTTGAACATGGAGTTCAGGTTGGTGTCAATCACCGCATCCCAGTCGTCGCGGGTCATCTTGACGAACATCCGATCGCGGGTGATACCGGCGTTGTTAATGAGCACATCGATTTGGCCATGCTCGGCCTTGGCCTTGCTGAAGGCGTCGACCGTAGACTGCCAGTCGGCCACATTGCCCACCGATGCGTGAAAGGAATAGCCCAGGGCCTTTTGCTCGTCCAGCCACTTGTTGAAGTCGCGGGTCGGGCCGCAGCCGGCGATCACCTTGAATCCGTCCTTGGCCAGCCGCTGGCAAATCGCGGTTCCTATGCCACCCATGCCACCGGTCACGTAAGCTACTTTTTGCGTCATGTTCATCTCCTTGATATTAAAAACCGAAACCCATGAGCGCCGACGAATGCGCCTACGGGAAGAAAAATCAGCGCTCGAGCGCCAGCGACACACCCATGCCGCCACCGATGCACAAGGCGGCCAGGCCTTTGCTCACATTGCGGCGTTGCATCTCGTGCAGCAAGGTCACCAAAACACGGCAGCCTGAGGCACCAATGGGATGGCCAATGGCGATCGCGCCACCGTTGACGTTGACCTTGGCCGGATCCAGTCCCAGGGCCTGATTGACTGCACAGGCCTGAGCGGCGAAGGCTTCATTGAGCTCAAACAGATCGACATCGGCAGCCTTCCAGCCAGCGCGGGCCAATGCCTTTTGCGAGGCCGGCACCGGTCCCATGCCCATGGTGGCCGGATCCAGCCCCGAGGTGCCAAACGATGCAATGCGTGCCAGAGGCGTCAGACCCAGGCTGGCAGCCTTCTTGGCGCTCATGACCATCACCGCCGCTGCGCCGTCGTTGATGCCCGAGGCATTGCCTGCGGTCACCGTACCGGCCTTGTCGAAGGCCGGGCGCAAACCGGCCAGGGCCTGGGCATCGGTCTTCTTGTTGATGTATTCGTCATCGGCGAAGACGATAGGGTCGCCCTTCTTCTGCGCAATCGAGAAAGGCACAATTTCGTCCTTGAAGCGGCCGGCCTGCTGGGCCGCAGCGGCCTTTTGCTGGCTGGCCAGGGCCAGCGCGTCCTGCATCTCGCGGGTGATGCCGTGGGCCTTGGCCACGTTTTCTGCGGTAATGCCCATGTGGTATTGGTTGTAGACGTCCCACAGTCCGTCGACGATCATGGTGTCGACCATCTTCCAGTCGCCCATGCGCTGACCGTCGCGTGAGGCGGGCAAGATATGGGGCGAAGCGCTCATATTCTCTTGGCCGCCGGCAATCACAATTTCACTGTCACCCCAGGCCACCGCCTGCGCGGCCAGCATCACCGCCTTCAGGCCAGAGCCGCACACCGCGTTGATGGTCAGGCCGGGAACCTCCTTGGGCAGGCCGGCCTTCATCAGGGCCTGGCGGGCCGGATTCTGGCCGCTACCGGCAGCCAGCACCTGACCCATGATCACCTCGCCGACCTGCTCAGGCGCCAGGCCCGAACGCGCCAGCAACTCAGAGATCACGGCGGCGCCCAACTCTGTGGCTGGGGTCTTGGCCAGGGTGCCGCCGAAACGGCCAACGGCAGTGCGGGCTGCCGCAACGATAACGATGTCTTGCATGGTGGGTCCTCAGTAGCTTAGGTAAAAAACAATCTTGCTTGCAATGCCGTCAATGCGGCTGGGGGGAGAACACGGCCTCAGCCCCGATCAGGCCTTGGCCTTGACATAACGGCCGGGGGCCGGCTCTACGACCTTGTACTTGCGGCTGCCGTAGCTCTTGGGCGCGGCAATCAGCTTGCCGGCCTTACCCTTGAGCCATGCGCTCCAGTCGGTCCACCAGGATCCTGGATGCTCCTGGGCCGACTTGAGCCAGTCGTCCATGGAAGTGGGCAACTTGTCGTTGGTCCAGTAGCAACGCTTGTTTTTGGCCGGGGGATTGATCACGCCGGCAATATGGCCCGAGGCACCCATCACAAAACGCTTTTTGCCGCTGAGCAATTGGGTGCTGGCATAGGCCCCACCCACGGGCACGATATGGTCCTCGCGCGAGCCGTAGATATAGGCCGGAATGTCGATCTTGCGCAAATCGATCTTCTGCCCGCAGACGGTCACCTTGCCCGGCTTGGCCAGGTTGTTCTCGTGATAAGTGTTGCGCAGGTACCAGGCGTAAAACGGCCCCGGCAGATTGGTCGAGTCGCTGTTCCAGTACAAAAGGTCAAAGGCCGGTGGCTTTTCACCCTTGAGGTAGTTCTCCACCACATAGTTCCAGACCAAGTCATTGGGCCTGAGGAAGCTGAAGGTCGAGGCTAGGTCCTGACCGCGCAACATGCCATGCTGGCCCATCTGGGCCTCGCGCAGGCGCACGGCGTTCTCGTCAATGAACACGTCGAGCACGCCGGTGTCCCGAAAGTCGAGCAAGGCGGTCAGGAAGGTGACGCTGCTGACGGCCTTGTCGCCACGACCGGCCAGAACGGCCAGGGCGGTACCCAAAATCGTGCCGCCGACGCAAAAGCCCAGGGTGTTGATGGTGGGCGCACCCGAAATCTCACGCACCACATGGATGGCCTGAATCGCTGCATGCTCGATGTAGTCGTCCCAGGTTTTTTCGTGCATGGACTCATCCGGGTTGCGCCAACTCACCACAAAAGTGCGATGGCCCTGCGCGACCAGGTAACGGATGAGCGAGTTGTCGGGCTGAAGGTCCAGGATGTAGTATTTGTTGATGCAAGGCGGCACCAGCAGGAAGGGCTTTTCATAGACCTTGGCCGTCAGAGGCTTGTACTCGAGCAGCTGGAAGAATTCATTCTCGAACACCACCGCGCCCTCTGTGGTGGCCACGTTGCGACCGACCTCAAACACGCTCTCGTCGGTCATCGACAGATGGCCTTGCTTGATGTCGCCCATCAGGTTATGCAGGCCCTGGGTCAGACTCTGGCCCTGGGTGTCGAGCGCCTTTTTCTGGGCGTCGGCGTTGAGTGCCAAGAAATTGCTGGGTGCAGAAGCGGCCAGCCATTGCTCGACCGCAAAGCGCACTCGGGCGCGGGTCTTGTCATCGCCTTCAACCGCATGGGCCAGGGCAGACAGCGCCTTGGCGTTGAGCAAATAGGTGGCAGCCGCGAAATGCGACATGGGGTTGGCGTTCCAGGCTTCCGATGCGAAACGGCGGTCAGTCACCGGAGCGGCCTTGGCACCCAGGGTGAGCGTGGCGTTCCAGAGCGCGCTGGCCTCGCGCACATAGTCCTGCTGAATTTCCAGCAGCTTGGCCGGGTCGATATGGACCCCAGCCATGGCCTGCGCGTTGGGCACGGCCTGCGCGAGCAAGCTGGGGGCCACAGGCACTTGACCGGGCAAGAAAGCGGCCATGGCTTTTTCGAAATTGCCTTGCAGATTTTTTTGGAACTGCTGGGCCGCTTGCATCCAGCCTGGGTCTGCATTCATGAATCTTGACTCCTCAAGGGAAATTCTAGGTACGGGCTTTAGCGCCAGCGCAGCTCAGCCGCATAAAAGCTGCGAAGATTATCGACGCGCACCATTGCGACATCCTGACTGAATTTGGGCAGTTGCCCCTAATTTGCCGCGGACCCTTCTCACCATGTACCTGACCGTTATTGCCTGGCTTTATGTGGTGCTGATGATGAGCGCCGTCGAAGCAGCAAGCCCCCAAGGCACCGTGCTCGGCGCCATCACCACCTTCATCCTGTATGGCCTGCTGCCCCTGAGCATCCTCATCTACATCATGGGCACGCCTGCTCGCAGGCGCGCGCGCAAGGCCGAGGAGGCCCGGCAAGCGCAGCTGGCCCAAGCCGAAGGCTCAGACCAGCCAGATGCAGGCGGCCATGCGTCCGCCGGTCTCACCGGGCAGGGCACCGGGCCGGGCACTGCTGCGACGGTACGAGAAAAAAGCTGAGTTATTGACGGTGCACCAAGCTGCAGTGCCGTCATTGCCGTAGCAATGGATAGAGCCGACCGCGCCTAGCCGGGCCCGCGCCAGCGCGGGAAGATCGGCCAGATACTTGCCGGGCGCGCCGGCCACGAAGTACCGCGCAGCCGATACGTCCGCCTGCATGAAGGCCGCCCTCACCTCAGCGCCCACTTCAAACGCCTGCGGGCCAATGCAAGGCCCCAGCCAGGCCAAGAGATCAACAGCCAGTTCGGCGGCGCTGCAACCGGCAGCCTGGGCCATCTTCGCCAGGGCCGCTTCCACCACGCCCGAGGCACCGCCTCGGGCATCGATCACACCGGCCAGACCCCGCCAGCCGGCATGCACCGCCGCCACCAGCGGCAAACTGCGGTGGGCCAGCAAGATGGGCAGGCAATCGGCTACCAACACCGTACAAGCCAGGCCGGGCTGCATGCTCAGCGCACCGTCGGCCTGCGGCGGGCTGTCGGTGCCGCCGCGCGACAAGCTCACCACAGCGCTGCCGTGCACCTGGCGCATGAACACCGGCTGCGCATTCAGCGCCTTGGCCAGGGCAGCGCGATTGGCCGCGACGCAGGCCGCCTCGTCGCCCACATGGTCGCCCAGGTTCATGCTCGCAAACACGCCGCCCGAGCGCCCGCCTGCGCGGGTGGTGCAGACCGCCTTGACCCACGCAGGGGCCGGCCACTGGGGGATCAACCAGTCGGGGTGCACGGCGGACTTATTCGGCGTCGGGGCAACGGGCTGGGTCGGCCGCCTCAAAGGCCGGGTGCTGCATGCAGGCTTCGAAGATGCCCGCCACCCGCGGCAAGGCAGCGATGCTGACCTCAAAGCGCAGGGCATTGGCCACCTGAGGCACCAGACAGCAGTCGGCCAAGGTTGGGCTGTCGCCGTAGCAATAGCGCCCGCTGTCGGCACGCTCGAGCTGGCGCTCAAGCGCCTGCAGACCCTCGCGGCACCAGTGGCGGTACCACTCGTTCTTGGCCTCTTCAGTGACCTTGAGCTCGCGCACCAGGTATTTGAGGACCCGCAGATTGTTCAGGGGATGGATGTCACAGGCCACCGACTGGGCCAAGGCCCGCACCCGGGCTCGGCCCAGGGCATCGGGCGGCAGCAAGGGCGGGGTCGGATGCACTTCGTCGAGGTATTCCATGATGGCCATGGACTGCGACAGATATTGCCCCTGGTCTTCCAGCAAAGGCACGAAACCGTCTGCCGACAGAGCGCCAAAGCCAGCCTTCCGGTGCTCACCCTTGAGCAGGTGAATCGGCATGTAGTCGTAGGGCAGCTGCTTGAGCGCCAGCGCAATGCGCACCCGGTAAGAGGCGGAGGAACGAAAGTAGTTGTAGAGCTTCATGCGCGCAGCATAGCGCAGCGCTGGCCGGGCGCGCCAGCCCCGGATCGCGTTCAATAATCGCCGGTGGCCAGATTCTCGAATTTGGTGTGTTTGGCCACAAACGCCAGCTTGGTGGTGCCGGTCGGGCCGTTACGCTGCTTGCTAATGATCACCTCGGCCACACCGGGCTCCTTGCAAGCTTCCTTGGTGTAGTACTCGTCGCGGTAAATGAACATGATGACGTCGGCGTCCTGCTCGATCGCGCCCGACTCGCGCAGGTCGCTCATCATCGGCCGCTTGTCGGTACGCGACTCCACGCCGCGCGAGAGCTGCGACAGAGCAATCACGGGGCACTGCAGCTCCTTGGCCAGCATCTTCAGGCCGCGCGAAATCTCGCCAACGGCAGTAGCCCGGTTTTCTTCATTCATGCTGGTCGAAACGCTCATCAGCTGCAGGTAGTCAACGACGATCAGGCCGAGCTTGCCGCACTGGCGGGCCAGCCGCCGGGCGTTGGCGCGCAGCTCGCTGACGGTCAAGCCAGGCGTCTCATCGATATGCAAGGCCACGCTGCGCAGACGCTCAATGGCCTCGGTCAGCCGCGGCCATTCTTCTTCAGTCAGCTTGCCGGTGCGCAAACGACCCTGGTCGATACGCCCGATCGAGCCCACGATACGTACCGCCAGCTGCGAGGCGCCCATTTCCATGGAAAACACCGCCACCGGCAGTTGCTCATGCAAGGCCACATGCTCGGCGATGTTGATGGCCAGCGCCGTCTTGCCCATGGAAGGGCGCGCCGCCAAAATGATCAGGTCGCCCGCCTGCAGTCCTGAGGTCTGCCGGTCCAGGTCCACAAAACCCGTGGGCACGCCGGTGATGTCGTTCGGGTTGCGCGACATCTCCTCGACCCGGTCCAGCAAGTCAACCACCAGGTTTTCCATGTTCTGGAAGCCCTGCTTCATGCGCGAGCCCTGCTCGCCGATGTGAAAGATCTTCTGCTCGGCCTCATCCAGGATGGCCGAGACCGGCTGACCCTGGGTGTTGAAAGCTTTGGTAGCGATCTCATCGCTGGCGGTCACCAGCTTGCGCAAGATAGAACGCTCACGCACGATCTCAGCGTAGCGCCGCACATTGGCCGCGCTGGGCACATATTGGGCGAGCGAATTCAGATAGACCAGACCACCCGCGGTTTCGGACTTGCCCTGGTTTTGGAGGTGCTCGAACACGGTGACCACATCGGCCGGCTTGCTGGCATTGATCAGCGCGCCAATGGCGCCAAAAATCAGCTGATGCTCATGCCGATAAAAGTCGGCGTTGACCAACAAATCGCCCACCCGGTCCCAAGCGCCGTTGTCGAGCAGCAGGCCGCCAAGCACACTGGCCTCGGCCTCGATCGAATGCGGCGGAATGCGCAACTGCGCGATCTGCTGATCCGGGCTGTAGCCGTCATCAATTTCGGTGGGAAGGGCTGCCATGACACTCCTGAACAATCCAGCATATTAGCGCCGCTGCTGGGCCGGCGGGGTGGACAAAGCTGTGGATAAGCCATGTATTTGGCGAGGAGATCTGCCTTGAACCTGGGGGTAAACCACCCAAAAACAAAAGCCGCCCAGGGGCGGCTTTTGGGACTGGCGCCGCAGCGCCAGCTTGCGGTCTTAGGCGGTTTCGCCGTAGACGGTGACGGTGATGTCCACCGCCACATCGGTGTGCAGGGACACGCTGACCGGATGGTCGCCGACCAGCTTGATCGGGCCCATGGGCATGCGGATCTGCGACTTGAGCACTGGCACGCCGGTGCGGGACAGCTCGGCCGCAATGTCGGCATTGGTGACAGAACCAAACAGACGGCCATCGACGCCGGCTTTCTGGGTCAGCTTGAGGGTGGTGCCGGCGAGCTTATCGCCCTCGGCCTGGGCCTGGGCCAGCTTGGCGGCAGCGGCTTTTTCGAGTTCGGCGCGCTTGGCCTCAAATTCCTTGACCGCTGCGGCAGTGGCGCGACGCGCACGGCCAGAGGGGATCAGAAAGTTGCGGGCGTAACCGTCCTTGACCTTGACGACCTCACCGAGGGCGCCGAGGTTGACGACTTTGTCGAGCAAAATAACTTGCATGTCCGGGCTCCTCAGAGGGTGCGATGCTGGTCGCTGTAGGGCAACATGGCCAGAAAGCGCGAGCGCTTGATGGCGGTGTTGAGCTGACGCTGATAGATGGCCCGGGTGCCGGTCAGGCGAGCGGGAATGATCTTGCCGTTCTCGGCGATGAAGTCGCGCAGGACATCAATGTCCTTGTAGTCGATCTCTTCGACGCCGGCCACGGTGAAGCGGCAAAAGCGCTTGCGCTTGAACAGCAGGGATTGGGTATTGCGCTTGGGGCGCTTGTCTTTGTTGAAACGTTTCGGTCCGGGCATGATGGACTCCTTACAGGGGGTTCAGTTCTTGAATATGAAAAACGATGCTTTTGTTGGTTCGGGCGCTGGCCAGAAATCCCTTGAATTGGCAGTGACGTCCCAGTTCGAACCGGGCCAGTTGCTCGGCCAGTGTCCCGAAGGCCACGGCCCTGATCGACAGCTTGACTTGCCGCTGGCTGCCTGCTTCAGGCTGCTCGGACTCATGTTCGAGCACCACATTGGTCGCTGGCACACCGGCCGGCGTGTAGCGCAAAGAACTGATCTCTGCGATGCGCGCCGTCAATTCGATCTGGTTCAAGGTTAAACCGACCTGAACGCCAAGGCGCTCAAGCGCAGGCTGCTTTAAGCGGCCTCCTGCTGCTGGGCCTTGCGCGCTTCCTCGCGCTCAACACTGCGCATCATGACCGACGGCGCGGTCTCGGCCTTTTTCTTGACCACGGTCAGGTGGCGCAAGACAGCGTCGTTGAATTTGAAGGCGTGCTCGATTTCGTCCATCACCGCCTGGCTGGCTTCGATGTTGATGCAGATGTAGTGGGCCTTGCCCAGCTTCTGGATCAGATAGGCCAGCTGGCGGCGGCCCCAATCTTCGACGCGGTGGACCTTGCCACCGCCGGCGGTGATCATGCCCTTGTAACGCTCGAGCATGGCGGGAACCTGCTCGCTTTGATCCGGATGGATCAGCAAAATGATCTCGTAGTGACGCATGCAAACTCCTTGTGGGTTGGAAGCTGCCCCCCGCGTCAGGAAATGGGGGTGCAGCAAGGAAAGCCCGCTAGTATAGCGCCTTGATCGAACAGGCAGTTCCAGGTCAGCCCCGGCGGGGCATCAAGCCCCGGGATAGCGGATGCGCTCGACCAACTCTGCCGCCCCCTTGTCCCGCTCGGGCGCCAGCAGGCTGACCAAGATGATCACCGCAAAACCCAGCGGGACGCCAAACACCCCGGCCGATATAGGCTGTATGCCCCACCACAGGTCCACCGGCCGGGTGATACCCAGCACTGAACGCATCCAGGGCTGATTGACCGCCATGTAGTACAGGGTCAGACCCAGGCCCGACAGCATGCCCAACGAAGCGCCCAGGCCGGTGGCACGCTTCCAAAAGATGCCCAGCACCAGCGCCGGGAAAAACGCCGAGGCGGCAAAAGAAAAAGCCGCCGAGACCAAAAACAAGATGTCGGCCGGCCGCTGCGCCGCAATATAGGCTGCCGCCAGCGCCACCACCAACAGCACCACCTTGGCAATCGTCACCCGCCGGGCTGTGGAAGCGGCCGGATCAATCATCTTGTAATAGAGGTCGTGACTGAGCGCGCTGGAAATCGTCAATAGCAGGCCATCAGCGGTAGACAGGGCCGCAGCCAGAGCACCGGCCGCCACCAGCGCCGACACCACATAAGGCAGGCCGGCAATCGCCGGCCCGGCCAGAACGATGATGTCGCCGCCTATGGTCATCTCGTTGAGCTGCAGCACCCCGTCCTGGTTGATGTCGGTCACCGACAGCAGCGAAGGATCCACCTTGTTCCAGGCCGCCACCCACTCGGGCAATTGACTGAAGGGCGTGCCCACCACCGAGGTAAACACCTCATACTTCACAAGTACCGCCAAGGCTGGCGCGGTGACATACAGCAGCAAGATGAAAAGCACCGACCAGGCCACCGAGCGCCGAGCCTGCCGCACCGAGGGCACGGTGTAGTAGCGGATCAGGATATGCGGCAAGGCTGCCGTGCCCACCATGAGGCAAAAAACCAGGGCCAGAAAATTCAAGCGTGATAACTCGAACTCCGCTTGCTCGGCTGGGCTGCCCTGCGGATCGCCGGCAAACGCCTGCCCCTGAAAGGGCATGCCGTTCAAGGGACGGCTTTTGGTCTCGGCCTGGGCCAGGGCCTGGCTCCACTGCTGCCGGGCGGCCTGCGCATCGCGCGGCAGGGCTGCCAAGGCTTTTTCCGCCTCAGCAATTTCGCGCGCCGGCGCTGCATTGGCGCGCAAGACAGCCAGTTGCTGCTCGGCCGCACGCCGGTCCTGGCGCAAGGCGCGCGCTGGGTCCTTGAGTTTTTCAGCCAGCTGCTCGGCCCGCAGGGCGTAGGCCTTGCGCACTTCGATTTCACGGGGGTCTTCGATCAGGCTTTGCTCCATGGCAGTGACCTTCTCGAGCTGGTAGCCGTAGACCAGCTGCGGCACGGGTACCCCTGTCTGCTTGACCGACAGCCAGACCACCGGCACCAGATAGGCAATCATCAAGATCACGTACTGAGCCACCTGGGTCCAGGTGACCGCCCGCATGCCTCCCAAAAAAGAGCACAACAAGATCCCGCCCAAGCCCAAGAAAATTCCGACCTCGAAATCCACGCCGGTCAGGCGCGCGGTCACGATGCCCACGCCGTAGATCTGTGCCACCACGTAGACAAATGAGCACAGGATGGCCGCAGCGATTCCGAGCAGGCGCGGCAGCACGCCGCCGTAGCGCTCGCCCAGGAAGTCTGAAATGGTGAACTGGCCGAAGCGGCGCAGATACGGTGCCAGCAGCAGCGCCACCAGGCAGTAGCCGCCGGTCCAGCCCACGATAAAAGCCAGGCCGCTGTAGCCGCTCAGGTACAGCGTGCCCGCCACGCCGATGAAAGAGGCGGCCGACATCCAGTCGGCGCCGGTGGCCAGCCCGTTGTAGATCGCAGGCACCCGGCGCCCGGCCACGTAATATTCCACCTCGTCGGTGGTGCGGCTGAGGATGCCGATGGTGGCATATAGGGCCAGGGTACCCATCAGAAAGATCAGCCCGATCCACAGCCGCGACAGCCCCAGCTGCTCCAAAACGGCCAACAGCACAATGAAGGCCACCACCCCCACGGTGTACCAGCTCACCAGACCGTGCAGTTCGCGCGTCAAGGCCTGTTGCTCGGACGCGCTGGCCGAAGCGCCCGACTCAGGCCTTAAAGACATCAGTGCGGATCCTGGTCGAAACCATGCTCACGATCGAGTCTCTCCATGATCCAAACATAGAAGACCACGATCAGTAAAAAAATCAGCAGCGAGCCCTGAGCCGCCATCCAAAACGAGAAAGGCCAGCCGAAAAAACGAAAGCTCAGCTCACGCGCGAAAAAATGAATCGCCAGGCCCGCCACGAACCAGATGCACATCAGCACGGCGGTGACGCGCTGAACCCGCAGCCAATAGATACGGCGGTTCTCCCTGTGCTCCACCCTCGCTCCTTTTTTCCCCGAACAGGGACTGGGGCTTGGCGACACCTACAGCAGGTGCCGCCAAACACTGTGCGAGCTTAAACCCTGGGCGCTGCCCCAAGGGCAGCCAGGCCCCTGGTAATTTCCCGCACCCGCTCAGGCCTCGGCCAGCAACTTCCAAGTCTGCAACACCGTATCCGGGTTGAGCGAGAGCGAATCGATACCCTCTTGCTGCAGCCAGCGCGCCAGATCGGGGTGGTCACTGGGCCCTTGCCCACAAATGCCCACATACTTGCCCTGGCGCTTGCACGCGGCAATGGCCAGCGACAGCAAGGCCTTGACCGCCGGGTCGCGCTCGTCAAAGTCCTTGGCCAATATCTCCAGACCCGAATCGCGGTCCAGCCCCAAGGTGAGTTGGGTCAGATCGTTGGATCCGATGGAAAACCCGTCGAAGAACGCCAGGAAGTGCTCGGCCAGCACCGCGTTGCTCGGCACCTCGCACATCATGATCAGCCGCAGCCCCTGGTCACCGCGTTTGAGCCCATGGCGCGCCAGCAGCTCGGTCACCGCTTGCGCCTGCCCCAGAGTGCGCACAAAGGGCACCATCACCTCCACATTGGTCAAGCCCATGTCCTGGCGCACCCGTCGCAGGGCCTCGCACTCCATGGCAAAGGCCTCGGCGAAGTCGGCACTCAGGTAGCGCGCCGCGCCGCGAAAACCGAGCATCGGGTTTTCTTCTTCGGGCTCATAGCGAGAGCCGCCTATGAGCTTGCGGTACTCGTTGGACTTGAAGTCCGACAGCCGCACAATCACAGGCTTGGGCCAGAAGGCCGCCGCGATCGTCGCCACGCCCTCGGCCACTTTGTCCACGTAAAAAGCGCGCGGCGAAGCATGACCACGGGCGACACTTTCTACCGCCTTCTTCAAGTCGGCATCAACCGCCGGATAGTCCAGGATCGCCTTGGGGTGCACGCCGATGTTGTTGTTGATGATGAACTCCAGCCGTGCCAAGCCCACGCCCTGATTGGGCATCTGGGCAAAGTCAAAGGCCAGCTGCGGATTGCCCACATTCATCATGATCTTGAGATCCAGCGGCGGCATCTGGCCGCGCTCCACCTCGGTGACCTCGGTCTCGATCAGCCCGTCATACACATGGCCGGTATCGCCCTCGGCGCAGCTAACGGTAACCAGCATCTCGCTGCTCAGTCGGTCGGTGGCATTGCCACAGCCAACCACCGCCGGGATGCCCAGCTCGCGCGCGATGATGGCCGCATGGCAGGTGCGCCCGCCCCGGTTGGTCACGATGGCGCTGGCGCGCTTCATCACCGGCTCCCAGTTGGGATCGGTCATGTCGGTCACCAGCACGTCGCCGGCCTGCACCTGGTCCATCTCGCCGATGTGACGCACCAGCCGCACCGGGCCGGTGCCTATCTTTTGGCCGATGGCCCGGCCTGAAGTGAGCACCGTGCCCGAGCCCTTGAGCTTGTAGCGCAACTCCGCCTGGCCCTTGGCCTGGCTTTTGACCGTCTCGGGCCGTGCCTGCAGGATGTAGATCTGCCCATCGACGCCGTCCTTGCCCCATTCAATGTCCATCGGCCGGCCATAGTGCTGCTCGATGACCAGCGCATAGGCGGCCAGCTGCTCGACCTCGGCATCGCTCAGGCAATAGCGGTTGCGCAGTTCCACCGGCACGTCGGTGGTTTTAACCAGCTTGCCGGTGGCTTTTTTCTCCTCGGGCGTACTGAACTCCATCTGGATCAGCTTGGAGCCCAGATTGCGGCGAATCAAAGCCCGGTTGCCCGCGCGCAGCATGGGCTTGTGCACATAAAACTCATCCGGGTTGACCGCCCCCTGCACCACCGTCTCGCCCAGGCCGTAACTTGCGGTGATGAACACCACGTCCTCGAAACCGCTTTCGGTATCGATGGTGAACATCACCCCGGCGGCGCCCAAGTCCGAGCGCACCATGCGCTGCACCCCGGCCGACAAGGCCACGTCGGCATGGGCAAAACCCTTGTGCACCCGGTAACTGATGGCGCGGTCGTTGTAGAGCGAGGCAAACACCTCCTTCATCTTGTGCAGCACCTCGTCGATGCCCACCACATTCAAGAAGGTTTCCTGCTGACCCGCGAACGAGGCGTCAGGCAGATCTTCGGCCGTGGCCGAGGAACGCACCGCAAAACTGGCCTGGGCATTGCCGGCACTCAGCTTGGCAAATTCGCTGCGTATGGCCTGCTCCAGATCGGCCGGAAAGGGCTGGGCCTCGACCCAGCCGCGGATCTGGGCGCCGGCCTGCGCCAGCGCGTTGACATCATCGGTATCGAGCGTGTCGAGCTTGTCCTTGATGCGGGTGGCCAGGCCGTCATGGGCGAGAAACTGGCGGAAAGCGTGAGCCGTGGTGGCAAAACCGGTAGGCACCCGCACGCCGGTGGGCAGTTGCGAGATCATCTCGCCGAGGCTGGCGTTCTTGCCGCCAACGGCCTCGACATCGCTCATCCTCAGGTTTTCAAACGCAACGACCAAGGCGGTCGCCTCGAACAGGTGGGACATGACAAGACTCCAGGAGGTTTAAAAACCGGTGGTCTGGCCATGGGCGGCGGCGAGCCTTTTTGTTCTTCTAGGGGGCTGGGGCGGGCCATGGGCAATCAATTCGATAATTGCAGCGATTGTAGGTCGACCCACTTCGCGCCCCTGTCCGGCGGCGCCCACCCGCCCATGCCAAATCGCACCGTGTTTTTCATCTCCGACGGAACCGGCATCACCGCCGAGACCTTCGGCAACGCCATCCTGGCCCAGTTCGAGATCAAGCCGCGCCATGTGCGCCTGCCCTTTGTGGACACGGTGGACAAAGCCCACCAGGCGCTGCGGCAGATCAACCACACCGCCGAGCTCGAGGGTAAGCGCCCCATCGTCTTCACCACCCTGGTCAATATGGACGTGTTGGCGGTCATCCAGGGCAGCAACGGCATGCTGCTCGATATGTTCGGCATGTTCGTCGAGCCGCTCGAAGGCGAGCTGGGCATCAAGTCCAACCACCGGGTGGGGCGTTTTTCCGACGCCTCCAAAAGCAAGGAATACGACGACCGGATCGAGGCCATCAACTTCTCACTGGCGCACGACGACGGCCAGAGCAACACCGACCTGCAGCAGTCCGACGTGATCCTGGTGGGCGTCAGCCGCAGCGGAAAGACGCCCACTTCACTTTACCTGGCGATGCAGCACGGCCTGAAGGCCTCCAATTACCCGCTGATTCCGGAGGACTTCGATCGCCGCCAGCTACCGCCGGCCCTGGTGCCGCACCGCAAGAAAATCTTCGGCCTGACCATCGCACCCGAAAGGCTGGCGCAGATCCGCAATGAGCGCCGACCCAACTCGCGCTATGCCAGCCTCGAAAACTGCCGCCAGGAAATCCATGAGGCCGAGGCCATGATGCGGCGCGAAGGCATACGCTGGCTGTCGACCACCACCAAGTCCATCGAAGAAATCGCCACCACCATCTTGCAAGAGATACGGCCCGAGCGGCTGATCTATTGATAGGCCTTCGAGCTCGGCAGCGCTTTGAGCCCCCGCCATCTGCGGCTCAAGCCCGTGGGGCTACCGGCCATTCTTTGCTTGAAGCGCGCAGCTCAAATGCGATTGGTTTTGTTGAGAACGATTCTCATTAGCGTTATACTGCAGTCTTCGAACCGCACAAAAGCCTCACCATGAACCGCCGCAAAACCTTCTCCAATATCCTGGCTGGCCTGACCGGGCTAGCCCTGGCCTGCAGCGCCCTGGCCCAGGACAAGGTGCTCAACATCTACTCGGCCCGCCACTACCCGACCGACGAGGCCCTTTACAGCGACTTCACCAAGGCCACCGGCATACAGATCCGCCGGGTCGACGCCGACGACGCCGGCATCCTGGCCCGCCTGAGGGCCGAAGGGACGGCCTCGCCAGCCGATGTGATCTTGCTGGTTGACGCCGCCCGGCTCTGGCGCGCCGAGGTCGACGGCCTGTTTCGGCCGATCAAATCATCAGCGCTGGAAAACGCGATTCCCGCCCAGCTGCGCGCCAAGCCCAGCGCCGAAGGCACCGCTTGGTTCGGCCTGTCCACCCGCGCTCGCCTGATCGTCTTCAACAAGAGCCGCTGGAACGCTGGCGATGCGGACACCTATGAAAAACTGGCCGACCCCAAGTTCAAGGGTCAGTTGTGCATACGCTCGGGCTCACACCCCTACAACCTGAGCCTGTTTGGCGCCATGACCGAGCACCTGGGGCCGGCCAAGACCGAAGCTTGGCTCAAAGGCCTGGTCGCCAATATGGGCCGCAGTCCCAAAGGCGGGGATACCGACCAGATCAAGGCGGTGGCCGCCGGCGAATGCACGGTCGCCGTCAGCAACTCCTACTACCTGGCCCGCCTGATGCGCTCAGACAGTGCTGCCGACAAGGCGGTAGTCGAGAAAATCGGCGTCGTCTTTCCCAACCAATCGACTTCGGGCACCCATGTGAACATCGCCGGCGGTGCGGTGGCCCGCCACGCCAAGAACCTGGACAACGCGGTTCGCTTTCTGGAGTACCTGGCCAGCCCGGTCGCGCAAAACCATTTTGCCAATGGCAACAACGAATGGCCGGCAGCCAAAGGGGTCAGCCTGGACAACCCCGCCCTCAAGGCCATGAGCGGTGGCAGCTTCAAAAGCGAGCTGATCGCCACCAGCATCGTTGGCATGAACCAGGTCAAGGTCCAGCAGATGCTCGACCGGGTCGGCTTCAAGTAAAGACGGGCAAGAGCCTGCGAGTAGCCCCCATCGCGCCGGGGCGGCGCTCCCACTCCCACAGTGCCAGCCGGCGATTCAAAGGAAGTATGGGGGCAGCAGGCAGGCTGCGATGATCGAGGCAAGTGTTGGAGTTGCGCCCTCGCAGCGATGCAGCGCTTAATCAGCAGCCCCATCGCGCCGGGGCGGCGCTCCCGCTCCCACAGTGCCAGCCGGCGATTCAAAGGAAGTATGGGGGCAGCAGGCAGGCTGCGATGATCGAGGCAAGTGTGGGAGCTGCGCCCTCGCAGCGATGCAGCGCTCAATCAGCAGCCCCATCGCGCCGGGGCGGTGCTCCCGCTCCCACA
>Ga0222712_10000290_pt1 | contig 70077 bp, 82 predicted proteins | sample C33_657DmetaG_FD_165043 | JGI IMG/M metagenome (GOLD analysis project Ga0222712, IMG submission 165043) | Estuarine water microbial communities from San Francisco Bay, California, United States - C33_657D | ecosystem: Environmental > Aquatic > Marine > Unclassified | place: USA: California... | reverse complement strand
TTTAACAGGTTCTTATAATACGCAATTAGGTACAATTGGAACTTATACCGGTAGTGTTGAAACTAGATTGACTACAATTCAATCTTTGACTTCATCTAATTTAGTTAGATTAACAAATTTAGAAGCCACAACTGCAAGTTTAAATACTTCGGTAACTAACATAAACTTAACTACTGCAAGTTTAAACACTTCAGTAACTAATTTAAATACATATACATCTTCACTAAAAACCGCTTTATCATTAAGTGGTGCAGATTTAACAGTATTAGGTAATCTTACAGTACAAGGGGATACAACTACACTTAACACTGCAAACCTTTTAGTTGAAGATAAACTAATTGAATTAGCAATAGGTACAACAACTTCTGCAGGAGCAAACGGAGCGGGTATCTATATTAGTGGTGCAAATGCAAGTATTCTTTGGGATGATGCCAACTCTACTTTAGATATTAACAAAGCAATTGATATTACAGGAAATATTACATTAACAGGAAATGTTGATGGTGTAGATGTTTCAGTATTTAATTCAAATGTAAACACAACAACTGCAAGTTTAAACACTTCGGTAACAAATATAAACTTAACTACTGCAAGTTTAAACACTTCGGTTTCTAACTTAAACACATTTAGTGGTTCTGAAAATACTAAATCTACTACATTACAAACTTATACTGCAAGTGTTGATACAAGATTTACTACATTAGGAACTTTAACTGGTTCATATGATACAAGGCATACCACAATAGGTAGTTATACTTCATCTTTAGAAACAAGAATGACCGCAGTAGGAACATCAACAGGTTCTTTAAACACTTCGGTTTCTAACTTAAATACAGCAACCTCATCTTACGAAACAAAAGGTAGAGGTATAGTTTCGGGTTCAGCACAAATAGATGGTTCTTTATTAGGTTCAAATAAAACAATAACAATTGGTTCAACATCGACTACATTAGGTGGAACTTCTACCACATTAGCAGGTTTAACATCAGTAACTTCAACTGCATTCGTAGGAGCATTAACAGGTAACGCTTCAACTGTAACAACAAACGCAAATCTAACAGGTAATGTAACTTCAGTTGGTAACGCAACAACGATAGCATCGGGAGTTGTAACAAGTGATATGATTGTTGATGGTACAATTGTCAACGGAGATATTAACGCTTCGGCAGCAATTGTTGATACTAAATTGGCAACAATTAGTACGGCAGGTAAAGTAAGTAACTCAGCAACAACAGCTACATCTGCAAATACAGTTTCTGCAATCGTAGCAAGAGATGCAAGTGGTAACTTTAGTGCAGGTACAATTACGGCAGCATTGACAGGTAACGCATCAACTGCAACTACATTAGCAACTGCAAGAAATATCAATGGTGTTTCATTCAATGGTTCAGCCGATATTACGGTAACAGCAGCAGCAGGAACTTTATCAGGAGCAACATTAGCATCAGGTGTAACGGCATCTTCATTAACATCGGTTGGTACATTAACTACTTTAACAGTAAGTGGAGCAACCGCAACGGGAGCATTAACAGTAACGGGAGCAATAACTGCAACTGGCGATATTACGGCATACTATACTTCGGATAAAAGACATAAGAATAATATACAAACTATTCCAAACGCTTTAGAAAAAGTAACTAAATTAAATGGTGTAACTTGGGAATGGAATGATGATGTGAATGAAGTAACAAAATCAACTCCTAAAACAGGTTTGATAGCACAAGAAGTACAAGAAGTTTTACCAGAAGTAGTTAAAACTAGAGATGATGGTTTCTTAGCATTGGATTACTCAAAAATGATGGGTTTAATGGTAGAAGCAATTAAAGAACAACAAACACAAATTCATTCTTTAACAATCGAAATTGAGAAGTTAAAAGAATCAAAAGGTTTATAATTAATGTACGATGTTTACTACACCACCGCTGGTGGGCCTTGGTTTAACAGCGGCGCAGATATATGGGTAACCGAATGGATAAAAGAAGTGGCACCTAACTTAGAAGTTAAGCCACTTCTTCTTTTCCATAGACACAAACCATCCAATTACGAAGAATTTCCAATTGATATTGACCATATTTGGGAAACATCCGAAGATAAAATTATTGAAATATTAGAAGGTGCAAGAAGGATACATATTTTACATGGTCATTATACTCCGACCAGAGCTATTCATCAAAATTTGGAAAAGATTGATTCAATTGTATTCCATAATTTAACCAAAGTATCTTTAATGGCACAGCAAGGTAAAGACGAATACTTGCATTGGTACGGAAATTGGGAATACGAAAACGAATTAATAAATAAAATTAAAAATAAAGTTTGGGTAGGATTGTATCATTTTCCATATGAAACGGAAAATTTACATCATATTCCAAATAATTATACATTTATAAAAAACAAAGAACTTTCAAACTCAACTGAATTAGGATACGCAGCAAGAGTTGAAGGTAGAAAGAATGTTGAATATATGGATGGATTGGGTGGATTAATTTCTACTAATTCAGAAACATTTAACAAATATTATAAAAAGAAATATGGATACAAATTTGAAAAATCAAAAGTTTACAAATTTGATTACAAATATAAAGAAAGGTTCTACGAACTTGATTGGGGAATATCTCATTCTTGCTTTGAATATGAGCCATTCGGATATGGAATTTTTGAAGCAGTGGATTGGGGAAAACTTCCAATACTACATGAAAAATGGCACGTACCACTTGATTATAAATACAAAGCGAGTGATGCGATATCGTTTAGAGAGACCTACCAAAAAATATGTGAGGATGATTACGAAACCCGTAAAAAGGAATTTGAAAAACTTAAAAATTGGATGATTAAAAACTTTTCAAATAAAGATGATTGGAAAGAAAAACTTTTAGATATTTATAACGGAGAATAACACTTTATACAATGGCAAAAACAAATTTATCGTTAGGTAATTTATACAGAGCAACAGTGGGTTCAACAAGAACTACACAAGCTTCGTCTTTAAATCAAAGAAACGCATCAGCAGGAACGCAAGTTTCTTTCGGTTCATTTGCAATTGATTCGGTCACACCAAATTTGCCAACTTATACATATATTGTAGAAAGTACCACCGAAACAGCAACCTTCTCATTTGGCTCAGCAGGAGCAGTGCATGGGACTAGAGTTGGAAGTGTAGCAGCAAATTACGCAGTATCATTTGGTAACGCAAACTTTTCAGTAGGTTCTCCAACATTGGGAGCATCTCCATCTTTTCCAATTACACCCGCATCAATCGCAGCATCCAACTATTCGGAAGCATCTTCTGTATTAAGTATGACTTATGCAGATGGATATAATACAGCAGCAACCGGATATAATACCGCAACTACAAAAACATTATACGCAGTAGATGTTTATAATACAATCAACGAACCTGATTTTTGTTTATTATTTGGTACACAAATAGAATTAGCAAATGGTACAATGGTTAATGTTGAAGATTTGAATGTTGGTGATGAAATTAAATCTTGGGTTCCAGCCGGATTACCGGATGAAACGCAAGACCCAGAGAGTGACCAAGTTGAATGGAGATTCTATCATTCAGAAACTTTATCAGGTTCAGCACAAAACGTTGTAGTATCAGATATTACATTTAATTTCGCAGGAGCATACTATTCATTAAATAATGGAGTAATTGATGCTACCGAAACTCACCCTCTATATGTGTGGGATAATGAAATAGGAAAATATAAATTTAAAATTGTTGGAGATATTCTTCCAGGAGATAGATTAATTAAAGCTGATGGAAGTGAAGAAGAAATCTATGATGTAGCAATTGTTAGAGAAGATGTGGAAATTGCAACTGTTAATGTGGAAAATGCCGATGTTTATATTTCAAATGGTGTAATATCACACAACAAAGGTACAATAAGTCAACCATATATTCCATCTGCAGGATTAAGAATGTATGTTGACCCATCAAAAGCATCATCTACGAATGGTACTGCTACAACCGATTGGTTAGATTTGAGTGGATATGGTACAGGTCTTAGACCAGCAGGACAGGGAGCATCAGCAAGTATTACAGGTGGTAACCCATCTTATAATAATGGTGTGACTAGAAAAGAAAAATATTGGGCAGGAAATGGTACAAACCAATTCTGGTTTAAAGATATTACTACAAATATCAATGGTGGTATTTCTCAATTCAATACTAACACCGGAACTATTCATATGTGGATAAGACCTACAACAACATTAGGTACAACTACTAGACACATTTTTGACTACGCAGGTTTTTATGGTTTAGCAATTGAATCAACTGATAGTTCTACTTTAAATAGAGTAAAATTTTATGGTAGTTCATTAGGAAATAGTGGACAATTAACGACTTCATTATCATCAAACGTTTGGTATATGATTTCAGCAACATTCCAACCATCAGGAACTGTAACGGTTTATGTAGATAAAACATCAGTAGGAACATTTACAGCATCAGCATTTTCGGCACCAGCATCTACTAACCATTTAACAGTTGGTAGTAATAGTGCAAGAACAACATTTTGGAACGGACAAATTGGACCAGTATTATTTTATAGTACGTTACAATCAGCAGCATTAGTAGGACAAGTATATGACCATTTCTCACCAACATATAAATAACATTGATTTGTTGTTTTGAAATAAAAGATTATATTTATAGTAGACATTAAAAATTAAATAAAAGCACAAAATGGCAGAAAAAATAGTATCACCGGGCGTATTTACAAAAGAAAACGACTTATCATTCTTACAACAGGGTGTAGCTGAAATCGGTGCAGCATTCATAGGACCTTTTAAGGAAGGCCCTTTAACTCCTACAATCGTTAACTCACAAGCTGAATTCGAAACTCTATTTGGAGTGGTTGATGATACATATTATACTCCGTTAGCAGTACAATCATATTTAAGAGAAGCTGGAAGCGCTACAATTTGTAGAGTAGCTGGTATTGGTGGTTACACCGAAACCGCTCCTTTATTATTGACAGCAACCTCTGGTTCAGTATCAGCTAGTTTAGGTATTTTATTTAATACATCAGCAAGTGCAAACGCAGGTTTCACAGCAACAACCGTATCGGATAAAGATGGTAATGGTGATTTCTCAATCACAGGTTCATTATTATCATTGTCAGCATCTTTAAACTCAACAAGTGTAAACGACATTGAAGCAGTATTTGGTACAACTCCATTTGGTAATAAAAATGCATATGTTTACGGATTTTTCCAAAATAGTAATATGTCATTTAATAGTTCAACTTCTGCGAGTGTAACAGTATTAGGTAATCAATTATTTAATTTTGATGCACAAGAAGCATTAACTCCAACAATCAAATCTCAAACTATTTCTGGCGACAGATATGATTTGTTTCAATTTGAAACAATTGGTGCAGGTAATGTAACAAATACAAAAATTAAGATAGGTATTACAAATATTAAAGCAGCTGGTAGTGTAAATGGTACTGATTATGGTACATTCACTGTTGTTGTTAGAGATTTTGCTGATACAAATAAGAAAAAGACAGTATTAGAAACATATTCAAATATAAACTTAGACCCTAATTCTCCGAACTACATTAGTAGAGTAATTGGTGATAGAAAATTATCTATCAACTCTGAAGGTAAAATTAGTGAAAGTGGTGATTGGGTTAATAATTCAAAATATATTAGAATTGCAAATTTAAACGAATCGGCTCCTGTACAAGCAGTACCATTCGGACATGCTAAGTATTCTTTACCAGTTTCTGCATCAGCAGCTATTGGAGCATTAATTCCATCAGTAACATTTGTAACTGCATCGGCAACACAATATGGTGGTATTGATTTGGATAACAATACTGATAACGCAATCTACTTAAAGCCAATTCCAACAGGAGCAGGTGTAGGTTCTAATTCAGTATTTGGATTGGATGCAGCAAATGGTGGTACATTATCAGTAGGTTCTTCTTTAGCACAATTCGTTGTAGCATTCCAAGAAGGTTTTGATGGTAAATCGCCAGCAACGCCAATTTATAAAGGTACTGATATTATAGCGGGAAACTCACAAGGTTTTGATTTAACAAACTCATTATCTTCAGGTTCAGTAGCATATTCAAAACATATCGCAGCATTATCTAATGCAGATGAATTTGATATCAATATGGTTGTAACTCCAGGTGTTATTAGGAGATTACATTCTTCGGTAGCAACTTCAGTTTTAGATATGGTTGAACAAAGAGATGATTGTTTCTATATTATGGATACAAATGCAGCAGGTGATTCAATTTCACAAGCTACAACACAAGCAGACGCAATAGATTCAAATATGACAGCAACTTACTATCCTTGGATTAAGACAATTGATGTTAATACAAACAAATTGATTTCAGTTCCACCATCAGTATTACTTCCAGGCGTATTCGCAGCAAACGATAGAGTAGCAGCTGAGTGGTTCGCACCAGCAGGTTTGAATAGAGGTGGATTAGTAGGAGCAGTTAGTGTATTGAATAGATTAACTCAGTCTGAAAAAGATACTCTATATGAAGGAAAGGTAAACCCAATCGTTCAGTTCCCAGGACAAGGTATTGTAGTATTCGGTCAAAAGACTTTACAAGATAAACCATCTGCATTAGACAGAATTAATGTAAGAAGATTATTATTAACTGTAAGAAAATACATCGCATCTACTTCAAGATATTTAGTATTTGAACAAAACACTTCAGAAACAAGAAATAGATTTTTAAATATTGTTAACCCTTATTTAGAATCAATCCAACAAAGACAAGGTTTGTACGCATTCCGTGTTGTAATGGATGATTCAAATAATACTCCAGATGTAATTGATAGAAACATTATGAAAGGCGCTATCTACTTACAACCAACTAAGACAGCTGAATTCATTCAAATTGATTTCAACATCTTACCAACTGGCGCCGCTTTTAACGGATAATTTAAAAAATAGATATTTATATAAAGAAACAATTAAATAGAGAAGAAAATGCCAGAAGTATTAGGGTTTGATAAAATGTTCTATACCAACTTTGAACCAAAGTTAGGTAATAGATTTATAATGGAAATCAACGGTATAGAATCGTATATGATAAAAACGGCTAGTAGACCAACTTTCACATCGGAAGTAGTTGAATTAGACCACATAAACGTAAAAAGAAAAATTAAAGGTAAATCAACTTGGGATGATGTAACAATCACTCTTTATGACCCAATTGTACCATCAGGTGCACAGCAAGTTATGGAGTGGATTAGACAATCGCACGAATCCCTAACAGGTAGAGATGGATACGCAGCTTTCTATAAGAAAGATATTACGTTCTTCTTATTAGGACCAGTAGGTGATAAAGTTGAACAATGGACATTAAAAGGAGCATTTATCTCTTCAGCAAACTTTGGTGAATTAGATTGGGCTTCAAACGACCCATTATCGATAGAATTAACATTATCATATGATTACGCAATCCTTGAGTACTAATTTCTAATAGATAAACTTTAAAATAGTTAAAAGGGGGTATAGAAATATATCCCTTTTTTTATGTCTTATTTAGAATGATTCCAAATTTTAAAAATAATTGGTAAAAGGCTTGTATATATGAGCAGAATTTCGTACCTTTATTATATGAGAGTGAGAGATGGTTCTCCTCCTTAAACCCCCCTATTATGACTAGAGTATCGAATGTTTCCGAAATGAGTTTGAGTGAGTATTGTGATTATGTAGAGAGTTGCGCTCTTTATTTGGGTGTAGATGTGTTTGATTTGAATAGGGTGAATTTCTTCGAGAGAGTGGAGATTTCATTGGGCACATATGAACGTGCTAAGCGGGAGTTGTATATGAGAACATCGTTTCCTATTACGGATGCGGATGATTATGATAACTACTACACTGCGTAGTATATAGATATAGAGTTGGTTACAACGTGGCGAGGTGGTTAGATAATTAAAATATTTTTTGGGTAGTATATAAAAGGAGGACAGAAATGTTCTCCTTTTTTTATTTATATATACTTATATATAAACATTAAGTTATTATAATTATGGAAGAACAAAACGTAGAACAACAAGTTAAAAGAGGGTTAGGAACAACACAAGCTGCACCTACACAACCTAAAAAAGTATATGACTTCGCAACGGAGGTTATTAGTTTACCATCAAAGGGATTAGGTTACCCAGAATCACACCCACTATCCAAAGGTGAGGTTACAATTAAATTAATGACCGCCAAAGAAGAAGATATATTGGCATCTCCAAATTTGATTCGTAAAGGAATTGTATTAGATAAATTATTAGAAGCAATTGTAGTAGAAGATGGTGTAAAGGCTGACGATTTATTAATGGGAGATAAGAACGCTATTTTAATAGCAAGTAGAGTATTAGCATATGGTCCTGAATATGATGTTAAAGTTACAGACCCAATTACAGAAGATAATGTAGAATACACTATCGATATGAGTAATGTAAATTTAAAGGAAATAGATTATTCAGTACTTAATAGAAATAATAGATACGAATTTACTACTGTAAGTGGAACTAAAATTGAGTTTCAGTTATTAACACATGGTTTAGAAAAGAAAATAGAAACCGATTTAGAAGCATTATCTAAATTTAATAAAGATAATCCATCTGAAATTACAACAAGATTACGATATATTATCACTTCCGTAAACGGAAATTCCGATTTAGGACATATTACAAATTTTATTAAGAATCAATTTTTAGCAAAAGATTCCAGAGTTTTTAGAAATCACATTCAAGCTATTACGCCTGATATCGATTTAAAATTTGACTATACAAGTCCTATTACGGGAGAGAAGGAGGCTCTTTCTATCCCATTTGGGATGGACTTTTTTTACCCTTCCATCTAATTACTCATCTTTACTCCATACGGAGATATTTGATTTATTGTATTACTCAAATGGTTCATTCACTTGGAGCGATGTTTACAATATGCCTACAAAATTCCGTAAGTTTTATATGAGAAAACTATTGGATACTAAAAAAGCAGAAGCTGACTCACTAAAAAAGAATCAACCTAAGAAAGAATCAATAAGAAAAAGATAATCTTATATTTATATAAAAGATTAAATAGAGAACCATGTCTAAAATAACATTAAAGGAATTTAGAGATTTAACCGATTTGTTTGCAACCTATTATTCACAAAAAAGTGATAATAGAGAAGCTAGTTGGATTGAAAAAAAATTCCAGAAATACCCGGCATTAAAAAATATTTGGAATGATTTTGATAAAAAAATCAAAGCTGCTGAAAAAGAAATCGACAAAACGGCAGTTCCATATCTAAAGAGCCAAGGAATTGATGTTTCTAAACTTAAATAAGATTTAGAATACTATGGCTAAAACTCCCAAACAACAAGAAGTATCAGCGGCTAACGCTAGAGATACTAAGGCTTCGAAAGACTTAGATAGATACTATGCGCAATTAAAACAAATGAATATTGCGAAGGAAATGGGGGTTGTTATAGATGAAAAAGAAGTAAAATTATTAAAGGAAAAAATTGCTTTAAAGAGAAAAGAAGTAAAAGCTACGCAAGAAACGGGTGAATTAGCTAAAAAACAATTTGAGTACTATGATGATTTAGTTTCTGTTGCAACCAAACTTAATAAAAACTTTTTAAGAACTAAAGATGTTTCTCAAAAAGTTGGTGACCAATTAAATGCTCTTACTGGTTACAGCGGTGAATTGGCTAAGAATTTAAAAGAAGGAAATTTTCATACAAAAGAAGGAGCTGATGCAGCTAAGAATTCGGCTATTGCAATGGAAAGTTATTCAAGCGCTGTTGCAGATGCTATGCGAGAATTCAAAAGGGGGAATATGTCTGCCGAATCTCTTGCTAGTAGTATTCAATCTGCTGATGATGCTTTAACAGACTTTATATTTGATTTAGATGAGAGTAATGCCGAAGTTGCTAAATTAAAAGATAAATTAACCGGAGTAACAGACACAACAAAAGAATTAACAAAATCATTTGCAGAATCTAAAAAACAATTATCTCAAATAAAAGATGGATTTGGAGATTTAGCATCGGGTGCAACTTCCGCAATACCTGGTATTAGTGGTATGGGAAGTGCAATTGCAAATATGGGTAGTTTGGGTGTGATTGGTGGTATATTGGCATTAGGAGCAGCATTTCATCAATTGTTGGGATGGTATATGGATGGTACTAACATGTCAGACCCTATATTTGGTCTTAACAAAATTGGTATAGAAATGGCTCATGAGATGGCTACATCCATCGCCGGATTGAATACAGAATTGACACAAACCTCAATGAACTTGGGACAAGTGATTCAAATCTCCGGAGCAGCTAAAGCAAATATGGTAAAGTTAGGTGTATCTGGGCAAGAATTTGCAGATGCAACTAAATACTCATCTAATAACTTAGGATTGATGGGTAAAAACGCACAAGATGTAGGTGCGGATATGGCTATGTACGCTAAAAGAACGGGTACATCGGCAGACCAATTGGGGAGTATAGCTAATACATTCAGAATAGTAGGTAATTTAAGTGGTAAAGCTGCGGCTAATACATTAGGTATGGCTGAAAGTGTTGCCAAAACAGCCGGGTTACCCGTAAATGCTTTATTTGAAGATTTAGCAGAATCATCTGAATTATTATTACAAAATAACTATGGTAACGAACAAAGTTTGATAAAGCAAGTAGCAACACTTAGAGTTATGGGTGTAGCTGCACAAAAAGTTTTACAAGCCGGTCAAAATATGGTTTTGAACTACAAAGATAGTATCAAAGCTGAAATGAGATTATCCGCTTTATTAGGAAAGCAAGTAGACCTTTCGAGAGTTAGACAAAAGTTTGCCTCCGGCGATGCCGCAGGAGCAGCTGATTTGTTGAGAACTCAATTGAAAGGTATCAATATGGATAAAATGAATATGTTCCAAAGACAGGCAATGCAAGAGGCAACTGGAATGGATATGGATACAATTATGAAATTGGGTAAAGGCGGTAAAGGTGGCCCTTTACAAACTGACCAAGAAAAAATGGTTGGTTCTATTGCACAATTAGGAAATAGCTTTGATAATACTATGGCAAAATATTTCAAAGATGGTATCAGTATCAAAGGATTAAGTAGTGATGCTGCCAAATCTATGTGGGCTGCAGAAGGTGCCGAAAGAGCCGCTAAAGCCGCTGCTGATATGCAAAAAGATATTGCACTTACTAAAATGGAACTCGGCAAGTTAGTAATTACAGCCGGATTAATTTTAACAGCAATTGCCGCAACAGCCGTTTATGGAATGTTTGGTAAAGGACCTATGAAGGGGTTAGCCAATATGTTTAAAAAATCAGCCGGCAAAACAGTTGCAAAAAAAGTAGTTGCAAAAAAAGTAGCTACCAAAGCAGCTACCAAAGCAAGTACAAAAGTAGCAACAGAGACAGCTAAAAAAACTGCTACAAAAGCAGCTACCAAAACAGTAGCTACTAAAGGTACTACATCATTATTAGCAAGTGGAGCCGATGATGTTGCAAAAGTAGGATTAAAAACCGCTGGAAAATTTGGAGTTAAAGGTATAATGAGTGGTCTTGGTAAAGGTATTCTTAAAGGTGGTATAACTGGAGTATTGGGAACAGCCGCATCTATGGCTGGAGATTACTTTGGAGGACAGAGGCAGGAACAGGGAATGGCTGAAGGAGATAGAAGTAAAGTTAATCAGGGTAAAGCAATTAAAACGGGAGCAACCGCACTCGAATACGCTGGATATGGCGCAGCAATTGGTAGTATTATTCCTGGTATTGGAACGGCAGTTGGTGGTGCAATTGGTGGTGTGGTTGGTGGTATCAAAGGTATATGGGATAATTGGTTTAGTGATGATGCCAAAGCAGCTGATGAAGAATTAAAAAAAGTAGAAGAGCAAAATAAAGTAGCAGCCGCTCAAAAAGTATTAACGGAACGAGATTTGGCAACTCAAGAGGCTATGAAAGGACAATCTGCAACATTAGCCGCAGCCTCACAAGATACAGGATTTTGGCAAGCAGCTATGGTTGCACAATTAGTTGAAGCTACTAGATTAATAGAAATTATAGCATTCGCATCAGACGATAAAGATGATACTACTAGAGAAATTTATTTAGATGGTAAGAGAATTACTAGATTGAACTACGATAGAGCATCCACATTATATAATACAATGTCGACTCAAAAGGCAGCAGCAAAATAATAATAAATGGCAACAATAAAAGATTTATTCAAAAAACAAAATAAAGACCTGTATGGGTTGAGTGGTAAACTTATTATTGAAAGTAAAGGTCTTATCAATCCGCCAAGAGCTGCCGCATTACTTACATCTTCACCAAATGCGTTGGCTGATATGATTGGTAATCAAATTGGTGGTTTATTAAAAGGTTCTGCAAACAGACCATCTGATACTATATTTAAAAATAACACACCATTTGCTAAACCAATAACATTAGGAAAAACACAAAGAGGTATTAAAGATGCAATCGAAGCTGGAGAAACTTATTATATAAAAAAAGACCCTGCCCCGGCATCTATTTTTGCTAAATTAAAGCAAGGTGGCACATCTCCATTAGGAATGTTGGGTAATGCAGCAATTGGAGCACTTAATAAATTTGGAAGTAAAAAGGGTTTAGAAGATATCAAAAAATACAGAGAGGAATTAAAGAACCAATCTAATGATATTAAACTTGCATTTAAAAAAGGAGAAAAGCCCAACGGAAAAATTCAAAAAGAAACCAAAAAGGGTAGTGAATATGAACCTATTTTTGGAATAAATGCGGATAAAGGACACACATTTCCGACTGTAGTTGGATGGAAAGAATCTAAAAATACACATTGGGATGTTGCAAATACTTTTATACAAAATAATTTATACCTAAATGATACTGATACCAAAACGATAGAAAGTTCGAATTACACCTATATGAAAATTAAAGTATTAGGTGAAACCGATTCAGTACATTTTAATGGAACAATTTCTGGCATAAATGAAACTGTTACCCCTGAATGGAACACATACAAATACATTGGTTCTCCATTTAAGGTATATACATATGGTGGCGTTGAACGTAGTTTAAGTTTTGATTTTAAATTGTATTGTACAACTAGAAAAGAAAAAGATGTGATGCTACAAAAATTAAATTATTTAACAGCATTGGCTTATCCTTACAAACAATTATCGAATGTTACATATAAAGAAGGGGCGACTCAACAAACAATGTTTGCTCCAAATTTTATATTTTTAACAATAAAATCATTCTATAATAATATGTTTGGGTTTGTTGATACTTTAAGTTTCACAATTGATGAAAATGTTTCTTGGGCAAACTTCGAAGGAGTGGAAAAAGATGAAGCAGATACTAATAAAGAATCTACACCATCTATTATAAATGTACAATTTGGTATGAAAATAGTAGATTCTAAAAATACATTAGGATACGATAACGCAAATAATCAGTTCAAATATAATTTTAGAAATCAAACAGAAATTAAATAATGGCAAGTAGATATTCAAATACTAAAATTGTAGTTAACTCTGATACCAAAAAAAGATATTATGAATCTACTATATATCCAAAAGTAATACCATCCGATAATGATACTTATATTATTTCAGAAGCGGGTGATAGATTGGATATATTAGCTAAAAGTTACTATGGTGATTCAAAATTATGGTGGATTATTGCAATTGCAAATAATATCAATGATGCTGTATTTTATATAGAACCAGGTGTTCAGTTGAGAATACCACAAAACATTGGTAATATATTAAAAGATTTAGAAAAAATCAATAAATAATGTTATATTTAAGACCTCTTAGTAACTGGCTTCGAAGTGAATTAGAATTTAGAGAAGCAGCACCGGAATTGGCTATGTTTAAAATGCCATTTGCATTATTGACATCGGCAGCTATCGTTGCTAAAGATATTGAGCTGGATGCGGCTTTGGCATTTAAGGGAAAGGGGCCTAATTCATATAGAGGATGTGTTATTGGTAACATATTAGATACCGAATTAAATTATGGAAAAGATTTAATTGGAACAAATGAAGCTAATAAGACTATTGTAGGTATCGATTTTGATGGTAAATATATTACAACCGAAGGAGAATTTGGTTTAAGAAAGCCAATGCCGATAATAGAAAGAATTGAAATAAATACTGATGGTGAAAATAACGCATTAAAAGAAGCTCAGATAACTGTTAGATGTTTTACTTTAAAGCAATTGGAAATGTTTGAATTGTTTTATTGTAGACCTGGTATGAATTTATTATTAGAATTTGGAAATAACTTTGAAATAACTCAAAATCAAATTGAAAAATATAAAGATTTTATAAAATTATCAAAAACTCCGAACACTAATACAATTGATACTATAAACAATTACACTGGAAAATCATTTAATGATATGAAGGTAGATTCTATTTTAGTATCAAAAACGGATTACACCATATATACAGAAACAACATTTGCAAAATATTTTGCAATGAATGAAGATGATGATAAAGAGTACTTAGGTAAAATAGTAAAAAGTAAAGGACAATATGATGCGTTTGCTGGTAAGGTCACTAATTTTACATATTCTATAAACGATGATGCAACATATGAAGTATCGATTACAATTTCAGCAGGTAATACTGTTTCATTAGCTATACCAATTGCCAATGTTTCAGCTGCTGCAAAAATAGGATTAAAAGAGGGGGATAAAAAACTAACGGAACAGCAAATTATATTAAAACAAATGCAAATTGATTTTAATATACCATTATTAAAAATACCAACTGATTTTTTAAAAACACACACTTTTAATTTCATAAAACCAAATGATACAAAAAAAGACCAAAGTACATCCGAACTAAGATATGTATCGTTACATCTTATATTGGAATATTTTGGAAACTATATCGTTTCAGTAAGTTCGCAATCTGCAAAAAACTTTAATATACAATTTAAACAAATAAATAATAAACCAACTATAATTTGCCAAAGCCATAGAAAAATAATTTCTTCATCTGAAGATGTTTTATATCCGGGAATGTTACCAAAAATAAAAGTTGGAAAAGGTAATCCTAAATCTGATAACTTGATGTTAGATGATAAGGAAACAATTGATGCCAAAATAAATGGATTGGAATTTAATATTCCAGAAAAAGAAGTAGAAATTGAATTAATAGACCCAAATTCAAAGGATGAAATTAAATTTAAAAAAATAAAATATAAAGTTGAAGGCGATTTAAGATTGGGTAATGCTTTGAACATATTTGTAAATTATGATATAGTTCTTGAAGCTTGGCAAAAATCATCAACTAGAGCTGACTTTCTCGCATCAATATTAGGTACTATAAATGATAACTCATTTAATTTATTCAATTTAATAACTGCTCCAAATACGTCAAGTAGTGGATATTTGACAATCGTAGATACTAATTTTAGAAAATTAGATAATATAACTGTTGATAGTTTAAAGGCTGATAAAATTTATAGGTTTAAAGCTAATACGATTAATAGTATAGTTAAGGCATTTACATTTGAAATGGATTTAGGTAACTTAATAGCAGGACAAACTGTATTTCAGCAATCAAGTGCTATTGAAGAAATCTTAAATGAAAAAACGAAAAACGGCGATGCTGCTAGAGATAAGGCATTAATGAGTACGGTGAAACGAAATGCATTATATACTAATTATAAAAATGCAGATGGGTACATATCTGCGGATGGAATAGAAGGTAGTATTATTAAAAAAAATCTACTAAAAGAAGAAACAAATTCTTTTCCAGATGTTCCCGAAAAATCAACTGCAAAAAAAACTACAACAGAAAAACAACCAAGCGATACCGAAATAATTGATGAAAAGGTTATTAAATTTAAAAATGGTACTAAAAATCTACCATATATATTTAATGATACTGGGGTTATAATAAAAGGTATGAATATTCAAGCGGAAAAAGATGAAGGTACTTTAAGTGATTTTAGTGCAACATTGGTTATCGATGGATTAAGTGGAATTAGTTGTGGTGAATTATTTAGAATAGATGGTATACCTGAAATATATAATAAAACCGGCGCATTTCAAGTTATGAATGTAAAACATAGTGTGGAAGCAAGCGGATGGGATACTACGATTGAAGCAAGTTGGAGAATCATAAGAGAATAGTATGTATAACGATGTAGCTAAAAATATTGATAAGTTCACCATTAAGATACCAAAAACTATCGTACCAAATCCAACTGCTTTAGATTATGAAAATGGATTCATAGAAAGATACTTTATACAGGTTAGTTTTGATTCTAATGGCTTTATCTATGAGGTGGATGAAACCACATTTAATAAATACTTAGAAAATCCATTTTGGATTGGTGAAAAGCTATTTTGGAGAATTACTGGTCCAATGGAAACTGTATATGATGTGGATGGTAAGGTATTGGATAAAGGGGTAATTGCATCAAATAAAGCATCTTTATCTATAACTTCTTTGAAAATTCAAAATATTTCCTTATATTTACCAAATATAAAGCAATTTCATAAATAAAGCATTTGGAAATTAAATAAATAATTTGTATATTTGTAGGGTATGAATTTAATCGAAACAAATAACGCCCTAGTAGAGTTCTACAAATCCAATCCAAAGATAGATTTGATGGTGCCCGTATGGAGTTCTCCAAAGGCACACGAATACGATACATCCATATCATTTGCGTACCTTAGAACAAAGGATTCCGATTACATTATAAATTTCAATCATATCGATGCCGGACAATGCAAACAGGCAGCACTAAGTTTGTTTGTGAATGAGAATACATTGGTTTATGGGAATCGATATATAGGTAGCAAAGGGCTTGATTATGAGTGGGTTTACTTTGAAGAGTATGGTAAGTCGTTCATATTCAATGAGTTCGCTGACGGGGTTTATAAGGGGTACAGAAGCGACTTTAAATATCTAAATGATTGTGTACCTATGATGAGATGGTACGAGCTCTTAAAAACGATTCCATTAATTTCAGAAATTAAACCTTGGTATAGAAAATATTCAGATTCCATTAAAATATTAGGGAGGCTGGAGGGGGCTGGGGTGAAAGTCGAAGAGGAAAAATTTATTGATAGATTTCATTTCAACAAAGAGTATCTGCCCAATGGGTTTGCGTACACAAAATACAATCCATATACGGTAACGGGCAGACCGAGTAATAGACATCTCAATGTGAATTGGGCTGCTATGAATAAATCCGATGGGTGTAGAAGTAATATAGTGAGCCGTTTTAAGGGAGGTACTTTAATTCAATTCGATTATGAATCCTATCACATCCGTATCATTGGTAAGATGGTGGGTTATGTGTTTCCGGAAGGGGAAACGGCGCACGAACATTTAGCAAAATATTATGGGGTTACGACCGAAGAATCCAAAGCCCTTTCATTCCGATACCTTTATGGTGGGTTGGATGAATTTGCCAAAACTATTCCGTTCTTTCAAAAGGTAGATGAATATGTTCAATCGGTTTACCAAAAGTTCGTAATTTCGGGAAAATTAACGACACCTCTATATAAGAGGGAAATCCCATTCCAACGAATCGAAGCCGCCAACGAACAAAAGGTGTTTAACTATCTTCTTCAGGCATTGGAAACTGAAATCAATTATACTAAGATTGATGAGGTACTGAAGTGGTGTGATGGGAGAAGGTCAAAAATGATACTATATACATATGATGCGTTCTTAATTGATGTACATCCGCAGGATAGAGATAACCTTTTAGGCGAATTAAAGACCACATTGGAAAGAGGTGGGTTTCCCGTTAAATCGTATGAAGGAACTAATTACGATAATTTAGTTGTAATAGGATAAAAATTTATATTTATATCCGATATTTATATAATAGAAAACAAATAAAACAAAAACAATGAAGCTAGTTAATTTAATCCCACTAAAAGAAATTGATTTTAAAAATCAAGACCAATTTGATGCATATGTTAAACAACACGAATTAAGACCCGCTACCAAAGTAACAATCGCAGGTAAAGTTACAACTGCTGGACAAGCAGCTAAAGATTCCAAACCTACTAAGGGTTCATCGGTATTTGGTAAAGATAAAGGAGCTTCAGTATTTGCTAAGGCGGGTGGAGCATCATCTGATACTAAAAAAGTAGAACCTAACGCTGAAAAATCTAAATACGATAATAAAGAGTATTGGAAAGATGCTGAAAAAAGCGATAGCTCGGGATACAATGATTATGATGATGAAGATGATGATGATTATGGGTATGATGATGAAGAAGCGGGCGATGGCGTAGCACTTACATCCGATAGATTGGATAAAGTAGAATCGGCACTTGAAGATGATTTAAATTTAACAGGTAATGGATTTTCTACTACACGTGAAAGTAGTGGTGGAGGTGGTGGTTGGGAAGGACCTATGACAATAGTTTCTAAAGATGCTGACCAAGAAAGTGGTAACTATATTAGTTTATCAGTAGGAAGCCCAAACAATGATGGTAAATTTTCAATCGTATTTGCAAATGATGCAGGAATGCCATATTTTGAACCTGATTACGATGCACTTACCGGTGATAATGATTTAGAACCACAACAAGCTTATAAAGTTACAAAGGCTTTAATGAAAATACCTGAAGTTCAAAAAGTATTAAAGGGTGAAATGAGTATAGATGAGTTTCAACCAATATATGATAAATTGAAATCTAAATTTTCAAAAGGCTCTTCTGTTAAAGAGAATCATATAAAATTGAAATCTCTAATAAAAAGAAAATAATACTAAAAGATGACTCCAAATTTCGAAGAAATATTATTGGAACTAAGTTATAGAATTCCAACCGGAATAGTTGATTTAACCAACGAAGAACACTTAGATGAATTAGTTATCATCTTAGAGGAGAATCGTATATACAATTCACAAGCAATTAATAGTTTGAGAGAAAAAGCAGAAGCAAATAAAAAAGACCCAGAAGTAACTTATGTTGATAAAGGGGGAAAAAAGCATACTGTAAAATATTCATCGGCTATAAAATACGATGATAAGCATCCAGGATATTTAGCAGCTATGAAGTTGATGAGTAAAACATCAAAACCTTCAAAGGATACACCAAAATCAGTTAAGCCTGCTACAATTAAAATAAGTGGAGCCGAAAAAAGAGCTCAGCAAACTACACAATCAAAACAATCTAAACCATCTTCTAATACAAAATCAAGTGGTAAATTTTCTGATATAGTTGCTGGAATGGGAAATAATAAAAAAACAGAAGCACAATTACAAAATACTGTTCAGGCTCAAAAATCGGTGTTAGATACAATTGATAAACTTGCAAAAACAAAAGGAAACCCACACGCCGCTGACCATAAAAAAGTTAAAGAATTACTTGGAAAATTATTTAATGGAGAAAAACTAAATTCTTCAGAGCAAAAATTGACAGCTCAATATATTAGAGTAGCAGAACCAACCGAAAATAATCCAAATGCTACTAAATTTTATATAGCTAAAGAACCTGGTAATTTTAAAAGCCAAGGACCAACTTCTAGAGTAAGAATATATGTTGGAGCAAAAGATTCATCTAATCCCGTAAATGGTGCGTTTGGTAAATTTGTTAGAAATAATGGTATGGCTGAATTATCCCCATCTACATTTGGTGGTAAACTTTCAACCGCAAATCAAACATATGTTGATAAAGCTGGTAAAACTAGATTATTAAAAGGAGCAAGTCAGGTTAAAAAAGCAAAAGATGGTACGGTAGAGTCTGTTAAAGTAGGTGGACTTAATATAGTTAGAGTAGACCCAAAATCAGCAAAATCGGATAGACAACGAAAGCAAATAGAAAAGAATAATAGAACAATGGATGAATACGCCGAAAAAATAGAAGCAGGTGATTTAGATTTCATTGATATGGATACGGGAGTTATACCCGATTCTCCGGAAAATAGAGTAACTGTAATCAAAGAAGCTATTAGTGGGATGGGGACAAGGTTTAAAGCATTAGCTGATAAGGCTTTAATAACAGATGATGAAACGTTAAAACTTATTGATACTCTTAATACTTTTTCAAAAAAAGACCCTAACAAAAATCCCGAAGCATGGTCAAAAGAATTTGAAACAATTTTATCTAATATAGCAAATCACGATGGAGAACCATCTTTAAAAGAAGGTTGGGCAAATTACGCAGAAATCTTTGTAGCTATACAGGAAATGCATGATAATGGTAAAGGAACACAAAATGGTAAATGTGCATTATTACCACAAAGTACAACATTAGAAACAGTAGATGTTATTACCATTTCAAATGGTAAGGGTGAGAATAGAATCGTAACATTGGATGGTAGAAGTGTTAAAAAAGGTGTTGGTGGAGCAAGTGGATTGGGTTCTAAAGCTAGAAAATCAACGTATAAAAATGACCCAAAAGGATTAATTAGAAAAGGAGTAATCGAATTATCAGAATCACATGGTAAACCATTCGAAATAAAGTTAGATAGTTCATTAAAAGAGCATCAAGCATTAAACAAAGGGTATCAGGAAGAATTAAAACAAAAATCTCTAAAATTAAATGTAAGTCCTGAATTTGTTAAGCAAATTGAAAATGAATTAAAGAAGGGTGGGAAAGGTGAAAGTAAAGTCACCAGTGCTCTTGCAAAAGTAATATTAGAAAGACAAAAAGCAGGGTTAGAGGTTAATGCAAGTATTACATCGGCTTTACGATTGAGATTGGAATCTAGATATATGTACACCGAGTTAGCACATGAAGCCTACAATACAAATGTAGATGTTCAGGATTTTTCGAATGATAGTGTACTATCTCAAAAAGAAGATAAAGGTGGAGCTAAATTAGTAAAAGAACGTAGAATCTTTGTAGATAGTTCTGATGGCATAGAAATACTAGCATATCCTAAACCTGAATTCAACATTGGATTTGATTTAGAAGGAAGAAGTAGAAATCCAGGAGCAGGAAGATTTCATAACGAGAAAAAGAGAATATAAAAAAATGAATACACAACTATTATGTTTATTTACATATAGACCAGAATTAGATATATCCTTACAATTTGTAATACAAAGTTATGTCTTAATAAATCCAAATATTTTTATATTAGAAAATAGACTAAAGGAGGATGATTTATTTATTACATTTAATGTGGAGAAAGGTTCATCGCCAATAGATTCTCAATGGAAAACTATTTTAGTTCATAGAAAGAAGCAATCAAATACCATCTATACAATTAACGCCTTAAATGAAGTTATTAAATCTAAGACAGGTGGACAATTAGATAATTCATATCAATTAGATTGGGAAGATTATAGAAACTCTATAATCACCACATCAAACTACGGCTACAAAAAAATCCCTACAAAAGTTTTCAAAAGTTTAAATCTTTCTGATTTTAAATAATAATACTTTTTAATTTGGAAATTCCGAATTAATTTATTATATTTGTTCTAATATAAAATAGAAACAAATAAAAATTAATCATGTCGGAAATTAAAGAACAAACTGCAATCGAATATTGCGAAGAAACCTATCCACAAACGTGCGAAGAATTCAAAAACATCTTAGATGAGATGTACACTACATTTTGCAAAAAGCAAAGAAACTATGGAACTGGAAATATTTCCGTAGGAACGGCACTTCAAACCAACGAAGATATCAAATTATCATTAAGTGGACTATGGTTCAGAAAGAATGATAAGATTCAAAGATTAAAACAATTGGTAGTATTAGGGGCTCCGGATGAAGTAGGAGAATCAATCGAAGATACCTACCAAGACCTCGCAGTTTATTCAGTTATCTCTCAATTGGTGACTAGAAATAAATGGGCGAAATAATTTGGAATATTAAAAAAATAGTTGTATATTTGATACAACAAAAGATAAAAAGGTTATATTTAGATATAGGTAATATCGATATACACCTAAACTTTAAAAACAATTATTAACTTTAAAACAAAAGAAAAATGGACATTTCATTAGCCTTGAAACGATTTAACTCGTTACAAAACACTTCCAAAAAATCAGATTCACTTTGGAAGCCAACACCGGGAAAACATCAAATTAGATTAGTTCCCTACAAGTTCAACAAAGACATCCCGTTTATTGAACTTTACTTTCACTACAACATTAACAACAAAACTTATCTATCTCCAATTTCATTTGGTAGACCTGACCCTATTGTTGAGTTTGCAGAAAAACTTAAACGTACAGGCGACACCGATGATTGGAAAGCAGGTAAGAAAATGGAGCCAAAGTTAAGAACTTTTGCACCTGTTATTGTAAGAGGTAAAGAAAACGAAGGTGTTAAATTTTGGGGATTCGGTAAGACCGTTTACCAGGATATCTTAGGTTACATCGCTGACCCGGATTACGGAGATATCACAAACCCATTGAATGGTAGAGATATCGTATTGGAAATTGTTGCAGCTGAAGAATCAGGTACATCATATCCAACGACTACAATCCGTGTTAAGCCAGCTCAAACAAAGGTAGCTGATTCGCCGGAAGCAATTCAAACTATTTTGGAAAATCAAAAAGATATTACCGAAGTATATTCAGAATTATCTTATTCAGAATTAAAAGGTGTATTAGAAACTTGGTTAAACCCATCAGCAGTAGCATCTACTGATAGTGATAGTGTAGTTGAAGAATTAGAAGCTCCTAAACAAGCTCCTAAAGTAAAACCACAACCATCAGTAGATTTAGGTGGAACATCTGATATTAGTGGAGATTTGCCTTGGGAAACTGAAGCACCTGCCGCACCAAAAGCAGCAGCACCAAAAGATGATGTAGCATCGGCATTCGATGATTTATTCAACAACTAATTAAAAAAGTTACAATGGCCAAAAGAGAAGAAGACTTAGCGAGCATACTCGCTGACACTCTCAACAAACAAAATAAGGATGGTAAGATTGCCTATTTCTTAGATGATGATAGTACGGATGCACCTACTAACGTTAAAGATTGGTTATCTACGGGTAACGCAATGTTAGATGTGGCAATTTCAAATCGTCCTTATGGTGGTTTGCCGGTTGGTCGTATTAGTGAGATTACGGGTTTAGAGCAGAGTGGAAAATCTCTGCTCTCCGCCCATCTCTTAGCAGAAACCCAAAAGAAGGGTGGTGTTGCAGTACTAATAGATACGGAAACCGCAGTAAGTAGAGAATTTTTAGAAGCAATCGGAGTAGATATCTCAAAACTACTTTACGTTTCAGTTGATACTGTTGAAGGTATTTTCGAAGCGTGTGAAACAATTATTGAGAAAGTAAGAACGGGTGATAAAGATAGATTAGTTACAATCGTAGTCGATTCAGTAGCAGCGGCATCTTCAAAGAAAGAGATGGAAGCTGATTATGATAAAGATGGTTACGCAACTGATAAAGCTATTATTATTTCCAAAGCAATGAGAAAGATTACCAATATGATTGGTAGACAATCAATCGCTTTAGTATTCACAAATCAGTTAAGACAAAAAATGAACGCAATGTTTGGCGACCCTTGGACAACATCAGGTGGTAAAGCATTAGCATTTCATAGTTCGGTTAGATTGAGATTGAAGAGTATGGGGCAATTAAAAGTTGGTGATAGAATCGTTGGTATTAAAGTTCGTACGCAAGTTATTAAAAATAGAATGGGGCCACCACTAAGGTGTGCAGATTTTGATATCTTCTTTGATAGAGGTATCGATAACTACGGAGGTTGGTTAGCAGTTATGAAAGATGCTAAAATCTTAAAGCAAGCAGGAGCTTGGTATGAATACATTGATATTGATACAGGCGAAATTAGTAAATTCCAATCTAAAGACTTCACTAAGATGTTAGAGAACGAAGAACTAAAAGACCAAATCTATCGTAGGATTTGTGAGGCAACCATTTTACAATACAAAACAAATTCGGCAACGGATGAAGTTGAATCAACAACGGACGGAGCAAATGAGTCAGATTAATAAAAAGTATTTAGATATACTAAAACAAATAGATGAAGAACATAAGGGTTTTGGAGATTTACAACGTAACTCCAAAACTTTGGTTATTGATGGTCTTAATACCTTCATTCGTTCTTGGTCAACCGCTCCGAATCTTAATGATAACGGAGACCACATTGGAGGAATAGTCGGTACTTTAAAAAGTATCGGCTACGCCATCCGATTAATTAACCCTACACGAGTAGTCGTAGTTTTTGATGGTAAGGGGGGTTCAAACAGCAGAAAAGAAATATACGCAGGATACAAATCCGAAAGAGGTAAGAACAAAATCAAAATGAGATTGAATCGTGCCGCTTCCGTTGAAATGAACCCAGAAGAAGAAAGTGCATCTATGAAACGTCAAATGACAGGATTAGGTGAGTTACTTTCAGCTCTACCCGTAACCATTATGATTTACGATGGAATCGAAGCTGATGATGTAATGGCTTATATAGCTACTACATTAAAGAAAGAAAATGAGAAAGTAGTAATAATGAGTTCGGATAAAGATTTTCTTCAATTAGTGAATAAAGATGTTAGTGTATATTCACCATCTAAGAAGAAGATTTACACAATCGATGAAGTAAAAGAAGAATACGGATTTCATCCTCACAATTTTATTAATTTCAGAATGATTGATGGCGATAAATCCGATAATGTAGAAGGCATTACGGGATTGGGTGCAAAAACAATTATCAAAGCATTTCCAATACTAACCGAAGAAAATGTGCATACTACCGAATCTATGTTAGAGTATATTGAAACTCTACCAAAGAAAATAAAAGCACACGAATTATTTCAAAACAATTTGGAAATCTTAAAAAGAAATCGTAAATTGATGCAGTTATCCGAACCAGACTTTAGTGGCAATCTTCGTTTAAAAATAATGGATAGGTTCAATGAATCAACTCCAAAGTTTGATAAACATTCATTTCTAAAGTTAGGGATAAAGAATCGTATGTTAGATGCGTTTCCAAATGTAAACGATTGGTTACAATCAACATTTTCACATATTAGTAAATTTTAAAAAATAAGTTATGGCAGACAAAGTAGCACAACCAATTGGAGATAGAGTTCTCCTAAAAGAATCAGAACAACAAAGTGATAGAACTGCAGGTGGAATTATTATTCCAGACAGCGCTAAATTAGAAGATGTTAAAAGAGCAGAGGTTATCAAAGTAGGACCTGGCATTTACACACAAAATGGAACATTGATTCCAATGAGTGTAAAGGAAGGCGATGAAGTGATTTTACCACCATACCATCAGGGACAAGAGGTAAAAATCAATGGAGAAAAATATACCTTATTAAGAGAATCAGAAATCTTAATGGTATTAAAATAATTTTTAAATTAAAACATGGACAAACCGTATGAAGTGTATTAAAGTAGTAAGAGAAACAAAAGACAATAAAATTGGTACAATTCGTAGAGTAGCAGATTTAGAAGCGGATACCAAAGTAAGTAGTAAAGTATGGGCGTTCTGCCCAAAATCGGAGTGGAAATTAGCAACTCGAAAACCAAAGAGTGTGCAAGTTAGTGACCAAGTTACTGACCAAGTAGAAGAATTATCAATCGAAGAGAAAAAATTAGCAAGAAAGAAAACTAAGAAATAATGGAAGCAATAGATACACTAGTCAAATATGGCCAATCGTATCAATCTAAAGTTGTTGCTTCTCTTATATCAGATGTAAAGTTCTTAGAACAGGTAACTGAAATAACCAAACCAGCTTTTTTTGAATCACAAGCCAACCAATGGATTATCGAAGAAGTACAACGATACTTCGATGAATACCGTACAGTTCCTACAATGGAAGTGTTTAAAATCAAAGTAGGTGTTGTTGATGATAAAGCATTAAAGCAAACTGTAATTGAACAATTAAAAAATGTTTATTTACAAATAGGTTCGGAAGATTTACCATATGTAAAAAAGGAATATCTAACATTTTGTAAAAACCAAAAAGTAAAAGATGCCCTCCTAAAATCGGTAGATTTACTCAAAGCAGGTAACTACGATAAGATTATAGATACAATGATGGCGGCATCCAAAGTTGGTGTAGAAAACGACTTAGGGATGGATTATATCGATAATTTTGAACTGATTATGGAAGATGTCAAACGTTTTTCAGTATCCACAGGATGGGATGTAATTGATGAATTAACGGATGGAGGATTAGGACCAGGCGAATTAGGAGTTGTAATGGCTCCATCAGGCATTGGTAAAAGTTGGTTCTTATCTAAAATAGCATGTTCAGCAGTTCAGCAGGGTATGAATGTTTTACATTATACTTTAGAATTATCTGAAAGTTATGTAGGACAGAGATATACAACAATTCTCACCGGTATCCAAACATCGGAACACAAAGAACGTAAAGATGAAATCATTCGTAAGATTAAGAATACACCAGGTAGAGTTCGTATTAAGTATTATCCACCACAAATTGCATCAGCTAAAACACTTTCGGCTCATATTGAAAAATTAAGAGCAAGTGGATTTAATCCAAATTTAATCATTATTGATTACGCCGATTTATTAAAAAGTGGAAATAGTAATAGAGATGGATTATATGCAGAATTAGGTGGAATCTATGAAGAATTAAGAGGTTTAAGTGGTGAACAACAAATTCCTATTTGGACAGCAACTCAAACTAATAGAGCAGCTATCGACCACGAAATTATTGGAGCTGATTCAGTTGGTGATTCTTATAAGAAAGTACAAACTGCCGATTTCATTATGAGTGTGAGTAGAAAGACAAAAGATAAGTTATCAAACACAGGTCGTATTCACATCGTTAAGAATCGATTTGGACCTGATGGGATGACTTTCCCTGCAAAAATTGATACATTCCACGGAATAATGGATATATTTGCAGCTAACTCCGCTGATGGTGTAATTGCTACAAAAGATTCTAAAAATGGAGAGAATTTAGAAAAGAAATTATTACACAAAAAGTATGTAGAGAATATGGGATAAGTGACAAAAAGTCATATAAAGTTTTCTAAAGAAAAGAGAAAATTTTAATTACTGATGAATAGTTATACCTACAACTCTAATAAAAATTTATATAGAATGAGCAAATTATTTACTGATAGAATCGCCTATAAACCATTTGAATTTCCAGACTACTACAATGAAGGTTGGTTAAAACAAATGCAGGCATTTTGGTTACATACTGAAATCCCAATGCAGGGTGATGTGAAGGATTGGAATGAGAATTTAACAGAAGAAGAAAAACATTTAGTAGGTAATATTCTTTTAGGATTTGCACAAACCGAATGTGCCGTATCTGATTATTGGACTGGTATGGTTACTAAATGGTTTCCAAAGCATGAGATTAGACAGATGGCAATGGCATTTGGTTCACAAGAAACAATACATTCGGTTGCATACTCATACTTAAATGAAACATTGGGATTAGATGACTTTGCAGGCTTTATGCATGATGAAGTTATGAAAGAAAGATTTGAACTATTAACAAACACAACCGCAGATTGGACTCCTAAAGATTTACAAACAAATCATAAGGCTAGAGTTGAGGTTGCTCGTTCACTTGCTATCTTTTCGGCATTTGCTGAAGGTGTAGCATTATACTCATCATTCGCTGTATTGTATTCATTCCAAATGAGAAATTTTCTTAAAGGAATCGGACAACAAATGAAGTGGAGTGTAAGAGATGAATCACTACATTCAAAGATGGGTTGTCAATTATTCAGACATATGTGTGAAGAGTTTCCTGAATTGTTAGAAGAAGCAAAAGCTGATATCTACAAAGCAGCTGAAATCATTAGAGATTTGGAACATAAGTTTATTGATAAAATTTTTGAAATGGGCGATTTAGAGAATCTTAAAGCAGATGATTTAAAAGAATTCATTACAAAACGAGTTAATGAAAAATTAGGAGAATTGGGTTATAATCCAATACCAGGAGGAGATGACTACTTTGAGTTTAACAAAAAGAAAGCATCTGAATTGGATTGGTTCTATCATCTTACAGGTGGTGTTACACACACCGATTTCTTCGCTATGAGACCTACCGATTATAGTAAGGCAGGAGAAGGTGAAAATTGGGATGATATATTTTAAAAAAAGTTTATGAAAAATTACGGAGAAGAAAATGGATGGGAAATTGATGTTGATTTCCCTTTTTGGGGAAACAATGAGATATATGTAAAAACTATATCTAAAACATATTTACAGGCCGGGGAAAAACCTAAAGATGCATATTGGAGAGTTGCCACCGCAGTTGCCAAAAGATTGGAGAAACCACAATTAGCAACAAAATTCTTTGACTATATGTGGAAGGGTTGGCTATGTTTAGCAACGCCGGTATTAGCTAATACTGGTACTGATAGAGGTTTACCTATATCTTGCTTCGGTATTGATGTGGGTGATAGTATATTTGAAATTGGTTCTAAAAACTTAGAATTAATGCTATTAGCAAAGCATGGTGGGGGTGTGGGTATCGGAATCAATATGATACGACCTGCAGGTACTAAAATCACAGGAAATGGTACATCTGATGGGGTAGTTCCTTTTTGTAAAATCTATGATTCAACTATCCTTGCAACAAATCAGGGTTCAGTTCGTAGAGGAGCAGCATCAGTAAATATTAAAATCGAACATAAAGATATTGAAGATTTCTTAGAGATTAGAGAACCCAAAGGCGATGTTAATCGTCAATCACTTAACTTACACCAATGTGTTGTAATTAGTGATAGATTTATGAAGAAGTTAGAAGAAGGTGATTCAGAAGCCCGTAGAAAGTGGGGTAAAATATTACAAAAAAGAAAAGCAACCGGTGAACCATATATTATGTATAAGGGGAATGTGAACAAAGCAAATCCTGAAATGTATAAGAAGAATGGTTTGAAAGTACATATGACTAACATATGTTCTGAAATAGTTTTACATACTGATGAGCAACATTCATTCGTTTGTTGTCTAAGTTCATTAAATTTAGCAAAGTATGATGAGTGGAAAGATACTGATTTAGTTTATACGGCTACGGTATTCTTAGATGGTGTATTGGAAGAGTTTATTCAGAGAGCTAAGAATATGAAAGGATTTGAAAATTCAGTTCGTTCAGCAGAAAGAGGTAGAGCATTGGGATTAGGTGTATTAGGATGGCATACTTACTTACAACAAAAAGGACTACCATTTGAAGGATTACAAGCTCAATTTGAAACTCGTAAGATTTTCTCTCAATTAAAGATTGAATCTGAAAGAGCAAGTAGAGATTTAGCAAACGAATATGGCGAACCCCTATGGTGTAAAGAAAGTGGACTTCGTAATACTCACCTAAGAGCAGTAGCACCTACGGTATCAAACTCTAAATTGAGTGGTAATGTTAGTAGTGGTATTGAACCTTGGGCAGCTAACGTATTTACCGAACAAACATCAAAAGGAACTTTTATCAGAAAGAACCCAGAATTAGAAAGAGTACTTCGTAAGATGGGTAAGAACACAAAAGAGGTGTGGGATAAAATCCTTGCAGATGGTGGTTCGGTGCAAGATTTGGATTTTTTAGATGAATGGTGTTTTTCAGGTGATAAGTTAGTTGAATGTACAGAAGTATCAATAGATGAAAGAGCACATAGATGTAGTTCAGTTAAGGATGTATTTAAAACATTTAAAGAAATCAATCAGTTAGATTTGGTAAGGCAAGCTGGTATAAGACAACAATATATAGACCAAGCAGTTTCCCTAAATTTGGCATTTCCTGCAACGGCTGACCCTAAATGGATTAATCAAGTTCACTTAGAAGCTTGGAAGCAAGGAGTTAAAACATTATATTATATGAGAACCGAATCAGTTTTACGAGGTGATATCGCTGCAAAAGCTATGGACCCGGATTGTATAAGCTGTGAAGGATAAACTAAATTAAAAAATGGCGGATAATCAATCAACAAAACATAAAGAATTGACAGAGAAAATTAGAGAAGAAAAAATCGACTATCCGAAAGGCCCTATTAAATTCCAATTACAATTAAATGAGGAGCAAAAGGAAGCTAAGGAAAAGATTCTAAATAACGCCATAACAATCCTAAGTGGTAAAGCCGGTAGTGGTAAAACACTATTAGCTTGTCAGGTAGCATTAGATATGTTATTTAAAAAGACGGTAAACAAAATCATCATAACTCGTCCAACGGTAAGTAAAGAAGAAATTGGATTTTTACCTGGTGATTTAAGAGAGAAAATGGAGCCTTGGATGCAACCAATCTATTCCAACTTTTATCAACTTTATAACAAAGAAAAGATTGATAAAATTTTAGAAAGTGGACAAGTAGAAATTGTACCCCTTGCATTTATGAGAGGTAGAACATTTTTAGATGCATTCATTATAGTAGATGAAGCTCAGAATTGTACAAACGACCAAATGGAAATGATTACATCTCGTTTGGGATTACGAAGTAAAATGGTTGTGTGTGGCGATACACAACAGGTAGATTTGAAATATAGAGGAGATAGTGGATTTAAATTCTTAGTAACGGCAGCAAAAAAGATTAAGGATATGGATTCACAAACATTATTAACCAATCATAGACATCCGGTTGTAGACGCATTATTGGATGCATATGATGATTTTAAAAACAAAACAAATGGTAACAGTTAAAAAATTTAGTGCAGTATGGTGTGGGCCGTGTAGAGCATTAGCTCCGGTAATGAATGAAGTAAAAACACAATTTTCAAATGTTAAATTTGAAGAGTATGATGTGGATGAAGCCTACGAAGAAGCAACTAAGTATGGCGTTCGTTCAGTTCCAACGGTAATCATTGAAAAAGATGGTGAAGAAGTTGAAAGATTTACAGGAGTATCATCAAAAATGGCATATATTAACGCTATAAACGAAAATTTAAAGTAAAATATTTGTGATTCTCAAAAAAAAGTGTTATATTAGACGTATGTTAAGAGGAGAAGCGCATCCAATGCACAAACTAACTGAAGAGCAGATACTGCAAATCAGAGAACTATATAGAGTAGGTCATAGAAATATCAATGTTATTGCTAGAAACTACCGAGTATCTTCTGCTAACATTAAGAAAATAGTTACAAACCAAACATGGACACATATGATTAAGTGGCCATATGAAAAGCAATAAGTTATGAGCGCCGAAGAACAAATCGAAGAAATTCTATTAGAAGCCGATTCATATGGATTGTGGAGAGAGGTATTAGATGATGCTAAAAAACTTATGGAGGAAAATCCTAAGAGAGATAGAGTATCTGCCTTTGAAGAAGCATTCAATGATTGGGTAAAATAGTTACATGAAAATAGAAGGAAAAGATTATTGTGATATATCTAAACTTTCGATAAGATTAGTAAGTAAAGATATAGCAAAAGATATTATTATTAATAACCATTATAGTGGTATATGGACAAAAGTATCTTATGCTATTGGTTTATTTTATATATCAAACGATGAACATAAATTTTTTGGTGGCGTAAACGAACAACTTATTGGAGTTGCCTGTTATGGTGACCCGATTGGTAGACATTCCGGCGCATCTATATCCGAAACATTAGATAGAACGGAAGTTTTAGAACTTACCCGTTTATTTGTATTTGATGGATATGGTAGTAATATTGAGAGTTGGTTTGTAGGACAAACTTTCAATTGGTTAAGAGAAAATGCACCACACATTAAAGCATTGGTATCATATTCAGACCCAAAAGTTGGACATTTAGGAACTGTTTATCAAGCAACTAATTGGATATATCAGGGAAATCGAATCAGACCAAACGATAGTTGGAGTTTCAAATGGAGTGAGATTGATGAATGGCATCATAGTAGAACTTCATATGTTAAGTATGGAACAAACGACCCAAAGATAATTCAGACAATGGTTACATCGCCATTTTGGATTAAAAAAGAACCACGCAAACATAGATATGTTTACATACTATTGCATGGAAAAGAAAAGAAGAAATTATTTAAATCATTAAAATACCCATCTCTACCATATCCAAAATTAAATGTTGAATTTGTGGAGGAGATACTCAAATTAGAGCCAATAAAATAAAGTTATGAAAGAAGAAGGCAAAAATTATTGCGATACATCCAAAGTATATATTGCACCAATCACCAAAGATGTAGCAAAAGATATTATCGTAAAGAAGCACTACACACACGCTTGGACAGCTTGTAGATATGCTTTAGGTATTTTTTATAAAATGGATGAAAGTAATGCATTAGGTGAAGATAATAAATTAATTGGATGTTTAGTTTATGGATTTCCCGTTGGGGCAAGGGCAGCAACTTCTATTTCAGATTTACTTACAAAAGATAATGTATTAGAATTGACTCGTTTATATTGTGATGATGGATATGGCTCTAATATTGAATCATACGCAATGGGACAATCATTCAAATGGTTTAGAGAAAACGATAAGGCTATTAAAGCACTTATTTCTTATGCAGATAATGGGCAAGAACATTTAGGTGGTATTTACCAAGCAACAAATTGGATTTATCAGGGGTTAAATACTGATATAGCCCTAATGCCAAATTATGGAATATCTTTATCAAATGACCCTTATAAATGGATTCATAGTAGGACTGTGTTTACAAAGTGGGGTAGTGGTAATTTAGAACATCTTCGTAGAGAAATTGGTAAGGATGGATATAAGCAATTTTGGAGAAGAGAAGAGCCACCAAAACATAGATATCTTCAAATTGTTACGGCTGATAAGAAAGAAAAGAAAGCAATTATGAAAACGTTCAAACACGAAATCAGACCATATCCAAAAGATACACGAGCGTTCAATAAAGATATTCAGATGTGGGAAACAATTGCACCTGAATCAGAAATAGATACCAAATTTTGGTAATTTAAAATTAATTAGTTATATTTGTAATATGAAATTTTGGAACACAGGCGAAGAAACAAACACAACCACATTTGATTATGATGTGATGAAAAGAAAGTTCATTGAAAATTTGGACTATCTTAAAGAAATGTCAGTAGAGCAACAAACTTTATATAAGAAGTGGATTGAATGGAATGCTGATAGAGTTTCTAATATGAAGAGATTGCCTGCATTACAATCATACTACGATTCATTGTGGAAGCCAGCTGATATTAATAATAAGGAATTAACTATTTCTGAAATAGAGCAATTAGAACCTTATGTGGAAATCGTTGAAGATGACCCAAAAGAATCTACTCGTTGGACTGAAATCCGTAAGTTAATACATACTATGGAATTTTCGGCAAATCCTGGCAGAAACGTAAAAATATATGTTAAGGATAGAGTTAGTGGAAAGATATTAGGACAAATATGTTTGGGGTCTGATATTACATCATTAGGCGTTAGAGATGAATATATTGGTTGGAGTAAAGAAGATAAGTTTGAAAAAGGTAAATTAAATTGTACATCTATTGCTACAACGATTGTATCTACGCAACCATTTGGTTATAATTTTTTAGGTGGTAAGTTAATCGCAGCATTAGCAACCGCACCCGAAGTTAGAGCATATTGGAAAACTAAATATGATAATCCATTAGTTGGAGTAGGAACTACATCTTTATATGGTATTCATTCACAATATAATGGTATTCCACATTTCAAAACATTAGGAGAATCCAAAGGTAAGATTTCTACAAAGCCAGATGATTCAGTTTATAATCCTTGGCATCAATGGATTAAAGAAAATCGTTCGGAATGGTATAAGACGCACATTATGGATGAGAGAGAACGTAATGGTGCTAATATGGGATACGAAAAGAACGGACCTGTAAGTGGAATTAAACAAAAGATTATTCAGGCAATTTTCAAAGAATTAGGAATCAAAGGAAACGCTTACGACCACGGATTTCAAAGAGGTGTATATTTTGCACCAATATACCAAAATGGTAATGAGTTTTTAAAATCAAACATCGAAGAAAAGGATTTAATTCTTAATGAAAAGTTTGCAAAAGGAAACGAATATACCACTAAGTGGTGGAAGGATAAAGCCATCAAACGATATACAAAACTACACGATGAGGGTAGAATCAAACCCGAAGTATTATTCTACGTTGATGCAATTGGTATGACGTGGGAGCAAATGCAAGAAGCATATTTAAAAGAGGTGGGTAGATAACATATTGATTATCAACCTGTTATATAAAATATCCCTAATTATTTGGTAATTTGGAATATTGTTAGTATATTTGTATATAAACAAAATTGAGGGAAACACCGCTGTAGCCCCAAAAAAGAGGCGGATAAATTTTATCAAAAACTCAAGCATAGAGCCTAAAATTGCAAAAACACAATGGAAACATTACAATTAAAAGTTGTCAATGATGCACTATCTCAAAATCGAATAGATGCTGACACCGAACCTCGCTTCATTTCTGGTACTGAAATGTTAGCAATGGAGAATTCAAACACTTTGGATAAATCTCCTGAATATCAAAGACCTTACACTAAGTTAGATGGAAAACCGGGTTACTATGGCGATGAGTGGCAAAAAGCTCTTATCGTAGCATTTCTAACAGGTAAGTTTATTCAACCAATCCATCACCGATATAACCTTACTAAGAAAAAATGGGAGATTATAGATGGTGGACATAGAACTCGAACTATTCTTAATTTCTTTAAAGGATTACTTAAAACTCCAAACGGATTTAGTTTTGAATGGAAAGGTGGTGTATATGATTTAGGTGGAAAGACTTGGGATACAATTCAATTTGACCATGACGACCTTGCTAAATACTTAATGGATAATAACTATTTCTTTGTTGTAAGATATAGTAATATGAGTGATAAGGAAGCTAGAGCAAAGTTTGTTACGTTGAATAACTTAAATATAGTTACATCAGCTGAAAGAAGAAATGCATATAATGCTGAAATTGCTCATTTATGTAGAAAGTTAGGAGCAGTTGATTATTCGCCATATAAGATTTTTAACACATTTAATGGTGGTAAAATGGAATATGTATCAATGGCATGCATTAAAAGAGAAACCGATGCGTTTGTAACCGCTTTGATACACCAAATTTATTTAGGTGATACTTGGAGAGAGGGTGATAACAATGCTTGGAATACATTGTATATTCAGGATGAAAGAGATAGTGAGAATGGATTATCCAAATTTACATTAGATGGTAAATATTCAAAAGAAGCTAAAACCATTTTAAAAATGTTAAATGATATGGTTATAGAACATACGGGTATAAAAGGATATGGTAAAAATTATTGGGGTGTACATAGATTATTAAAGTATAGTATGTTCTTTAGATGGTTATTAGCAACTTATTCGAAGAAGAAACTAAGTATAGATTATAAAACGTTTGTTACTGAATTTGATAAAGTAGTTGCTTCTATCAAAGAGAAACATCTTGAATACCAACGATACGAATTAGTAAATGGTAAAGTAGTTGTAAAAAATGGTACTAAGAATAAAGATATAGATGCTATTCCTTACCCGGCTACTAAAGTATTTAGTGGTGGTACTCGTATTGATGACTATGAATTCATTTTACTACACGTACAAGCTGCATTTGATTTAGATAAATTTGGTGTAAGTATTGGCGAAGTGAGAGGTAAATTCGTAGAGCAAGATGTTTGGGAAGTATGGGCTGAACAAGATTATAAATGTTTAGGATGTGATAAAGAAATAACTAGAAGTGAAATAGAAGCTGACCATATTGTTCCTGTAAAAGGAGATGGTAAAACTGATAAAGATAATTTACAAATTCTATGTTCGGATTGTAATGGAGATAAATCATCTGGTATGAACTATGATGAATTGGTTAAAGCTTTACAAAATAAAAGCGGTAGATTAAGCGCTGAACAAATTAAAAAAATAGGAAAAGTTTTATCAATATAATATGAGTATATTTTGGGAAAGTGTAGAATACAATAAAGCAAGGAAAGTGTTGGTGATACCTAATATCACCAACTCTTCCAATATTGAAAAGGATTCTTTTGTAGATGTTATATACAATCATATAAAATCATTGGAATCGCATGGAGAATTCTTTTGGAATATTATATTACCACAACCCGTTAAGAAATTAAATCTAATAAATGTAAAGCAACATATACTTCAATTTTCAGGTGATATGATTAAAATGAGAACATATCCACCCGATATGAATCGTTTGTTGGAAACATTAGAATATGATGTAATATATTCACATTTGCCCGATTGGCCGCAAGTTGGTAGATATAAGAACGATTTCAAAACCAATGTAATTGGATACTGCCATTGGTGGGAAATGAAATCTTGCAATGCGGAAGATAGAAAAAACAAATGGAGATGGATGCCGATTGAACTATTGGGGGTATCTCAAATGGAAACTTGCTTTTTAAATACGCAAGAACAAAAAGATAGAGTTTTAGAAGAAGCAAAATTATGGTTCAATGATTTGTTTATTCAAAAATTAAGTAGTATATTAGTAGTGTGGAATTTAGGAATAGATGTTACAAAAATTATCGAATCACCTAAACCAAAAGAAAAAGTTATTGTATTCAATCATAGGGCGGCTGCATATAAAGGATATCCATCTTTTATTAAGTTGATGGAAGAATATAGAGGACGTAGACAAGATTTCAAAGTTTGGGTGCCGCAATTAGATGGTAAGCCTGAATTTAGTTGGGTTGATAATACCAAAGTAGCTAAGCATGATTATTATAAAAAATTACAATCATGTTCGGTTGGAATTCAAATGAGGCAGACAAACTATGGTTGGAGTGTAGCAGCTACCGATTGTATGATGAATGGTACTCCTATGATATTTCAGGAATCAGATTGTTATAAAGAAATAGAGCCAGATGGACTATTTTTTAAATATAAAAAGGATTTGTTTAATATGTTAGATAAAATATTAGATGATGAAAATCATAGATTAGAATTATCTAATAAAGCAATTGAGAGAGCAAAGAAGCTATCTGAAAATGATAGTAGGATGATTAAAATATTAAACGAAAAACTAAGAGGATAATGTATCAAAATATTTATTACGAAAGGCAAAAGAATTTGATTCATCTATGGGATGATAAAAGTGGATATCAAACTTTCCCATATCGAAAGTATGCATATAAACGAGATACACATGGTGAGTACCTTTCTATGTATGGTGATAAATTAACCAAAGTTGGTAAATGGGAAAAGGAAGATGCTGAAGATTTATTTGAATCAGATGTTCCCGAAACAACGAGAGTTTTAGTAGATATATACGATAACGATTTACCATCAAAAGGACATAGGGTTCTTACCTTCGATATTGAGGTAGAAATGATATCAGGTCTACCAAACACAAAAGATGCAAAGAATGAAATTACGGCCATTGCTGCACACGATGGAGCAACAAAGCTGTATGATGTATTTGTATTAGATAAAGAACGTAAGGTTAAGAATAAAGCCAAAAACTTTAACAAAGATGGTAGAGAAGTTACTCTTCACATATTCGATAACGAAAGAAATCTATTACAGGCGTTCCTTAATTATTACGAAGAAGTAAACCCAACAATTCTAACGGGTTGGAATATCGATTTCTTTGATATTCCCTATTTGTATAACCGATTAAAGAATGTATGTGGTGAAGGACATGCTAAAAGACTATCACCAATAGGACAGGCATTCTGGTCACCATATAGAGAGAAGTTTAGTTTTGGTGGTGTATCTATTTTGGATTACATCAACCTATATAAAACATACACATATTCATTAGAAGCATCTTATACCTTAAATTATATTTCAACAAAAGAATTGGGTAGAGGTAAGATTGAGTACGAAGGAAGTTTAGATGATTTATTCGAAAATGATTTGGAAAAGTTTATTGAGTATAACATTGTCGATGTGGACTTAGTTGTATCGATGGATGATAAACTTCAATTTATTGAATTATGTAGAGCCGTTTGTCACGCTGGATATGTACCATATGAAGATTACATTTATTCATCAAAGTGGTTAGAAGGAGCTTGTTTAGGATATCTTAAAAAGAAAGGATTGGTAGCAACTAATAAACCACGAGATAGGAAAGAAAGAATGCAGGCTCTTAGGGATAACAACCAAGAGAAGTTTATTGGGGCATATGTAAAAGAACCCATCGTTGGTAAGTATGATTGGATTTATGATTTGGATTTAACATCCCTATATCCATCAATCATTATGACCCTAAATATCAGTCCCGAAACAAAAGTTGGTAAGATTGAAAATTGGGATGCAGAGGCTAATATTAAAGGATTAGATACGACATATAAGTTAGTGGGTAAGGATGGCGGTGAGTACTCATATACGACTCAGGAACTGAAGGAAGTTATCAAAGATAGTAATTTAGGTGTTGCGGCAAATGGGGTTCTATATACACAGGATAAGAAGGGTCTTATCGCTGATATTTTAAATGATTGGTTTGAAAAACGTGTTGAGTTCAGAAAATTAGAAAAACAATATGGTGAAGCGGGTGATACGGAGAAATATGACTTTTATGCTAAAAGGCAGTTGGTTCAGAAGATTCTTCTTAATTCTATGTATGGTGTTCTTGGCCTTCCTGCCTTTCGGTTTTACGATATTGATAATGCAGAGGCAGTTACGGTTACGGGTCAAACTGTTATTAAGAAAACAGCGGAGATGGCAAATAGAAAATATTGGAAAGAATTAGGAACAACCGATGACTACAATGTTTATATTGATACGGATTCAATCTATATGATGGCAGAACCATTGGTAAAACATAGATACCCAGATTATAAGACATTCGATGAAAAGAGAATGGCAGTTGAGGTGGATAATATTGCAACCGAAACACAAACATTCTTAAACTCATTCTATGATATGTTGGCTGAAAGATTCTTTTTTATTCCAAAAGAGAAGCATAGATTTGAGATTAAAAAAGAATTTATCTCTAAAGCAGGATTTTGGGTAGCTAAGAAACGATATGCACAATGGATGGTATTGAAGAATGGTATCCCTTGCGATAAGTTAGATGTTAAAGGATTGGATGTAGTTCGTTCATCTTTTCCAAAAGCATTTCAGGACCAAATGAGTGGTATGTTGAAAGATATCCTTATGGGTAAAGATAATGAGTATGTTGATACAAAGTTATTGGCATTTAAAGCTAGTATGATTAATTTACCGGTTAATAAGATAGCAAAGGGTGGAGCAATCAAAGAGTTAAGTAAATATGATAATGGTACTTGGAGAAAAGATAGTGGGTTATCAATTGCATCTTTTGAGAAAGGAACTCCAGCGCACGTTAAAGCTGGAATTACTTATAATCGATTATTGAAATTCTTTAATGCACCATATAAGCACGAACCAATTAGAGATGGTGATAAGGTTAAATGGGTATATCTTAAAAATAATCCATTGGGATTAGATACGGTGGCGTTTAAGGATTATAATGACCCAAAAGAAATTATGGATTTCGTAGAACAATATATTGATAGAGATAAATTATATGCATCGGATATGGAAAATAAGGTTGATGACTTCTATACCGCACTTAAATGGCAGAAAGCTTCAACCGAATCCCTAACTGCGAAAAAGTTTTTCTCATTTTAATTTGGAACATTCGAAATATTTTCGTATATTTACACAATAACAATAAAATAAAATTTAAAAATTAGATTATGAACAAACAAAATTTACAAAGATTCATCCAAAAGTATTCACTAGGTGGAGTTATCGAATCAGTAGCATGGAATGCAGAAGGAAACAAACTATCTGTACGTTTCATTTCAGATGATAAGACTATGTTGGGTGAAGTGGATTTTAATGGTTTTACATCAAAACCATTCAATGTTGGTATTTACACTACATCATTGTTAAAAAATTTATTAGGCATTTTAGATAATGATTTATCTTTAAATGTTGATATGGTTGGCGATAGAGCAACTGTATTGAAGTTAAATTCAGAAGAAACTGAAACTTCGTATCAATTGGCTGATTTGGGTGTAATTCCTGTTGTGCCAGATTTGAAAGTATTACCTGAATTTGGTATCTCAATTGAGATGGCATCTACTATGATTGATAAGTTTATCAAAGCAAAGGGTGCATTATCTGATATCGATACATTTACTGTATTTACTGAAGGTGGTGATTTGAAAATGGCAATCGGTTATTCAACCATTTCCACAAATAGAGTAACATTTACTTGCCAAAAAGGATATGCCGGTGAAGTTAAACCAATTTCTTTCTCCGCTAAGTATCTTAAAGAAATCTTAACGGCTAACAAAGAAGCAACATCCGCTAAACTAAACGTATCTGTAGATGGATTGGCACACGTTGAGTTTATCATAGATGAATTCGTATGTAAATATTATTTAGTAGAAATTTCAAATTAATAAAAATGGCAGAACAATTAGACTTATTTCCAGAAGAGAAATTACAACAACAAGATGCGGGTAGTATCAATGTACCTGAAGCAAACCCAATTGCAGATGCAGAATGGTGTTTTCAATTTTTTAACAATGAGCCGGTAGTATTTGCATTCTCAAATGAAGGCGAAACCGCTACACCATTACAAATGAAAATTGAACCAAACGAAGGACAAGGATTAAATTTCCAACAAAATGGAATGATATTTAAAATCTTCCCGAGACCAATTTCTGAAGAAACAAAATTAGAAAGAAAAAAAGAAAATGAAAGTAAAGATTAAAAAATTACATTCTGATGCCGTTATCCCCACATATGCAAAAAGTGGGGATGCCGGTATGGATTTAGTAGCAACTAAAATTATATCCAATACAACATTTGATGTTACATATGGAACTGATATTGCATTAGAAATTCCCGAAGGATTTGTAGGATTAGTATTTCCTCGTTCATCAATTAGGAAGTATGAGTTAATATTATCAAATTCAGTTGGTGTAATTGATAGTGGATATAGAGGTGAAATCCAAGCTACATTTAAAAAAGAAAACGGATTGGATTCACTTGCGTATAAAGTGGGTGATAGGATTTGTCAAATTATGATTATCCCACATCCAACAATTGAATTTGAAGAAGTAAATGAATTAAATAACACCGATAGAGGCCAAGGCGGATTCGGTTCAACAGGAAAATAATACAATATGAGCTTTTTCGCAAACGATATTAATAAAAGAGAGCATAGCTTATGGGTGGAAAAATACCGCCCACAAACTCTTGCTGATTATGTTGGTAATGAAACCATCAAAGAAACAATTCAACAATATTTGGATAACAACGATATCCCTCACTTACTACTTTATGGTAAAGCGGGTACGGGTAAAACCACATTAGCAAAGTTAATCGTAAACACAATCAAATGTGACTTTATGATTATCAATGCATCGGATGAAAATAATGTTGATACCGTTCGTAACAAAGTAAAAGGATTTGCATCATCAGTAGGATTCTCTGGATTCAAAGTAATCATCTTAGATGAGTTTGATTATATGACTCCAAACGCACAGGCAATTCTTCGTAACTTAATGGAAACATTCAGTAAGCATTGCCGTTTTATTTTGACGTGTAATTACATTGAGAAAATCATAGACCCGATTCAGAGTAGATGTCAATCTTTCGCAATCACACCTCCGACTAAAAAGGATGTGGCAATTCAGGTAGCAAAAATATTAGATTCTGAAAAGATTATATATGATATTAAGAATGTAGCTGATATTGTTAGTTCTTATTATCCAGATATTCGTAGAATCCTAAATACTTGCCAACTACAATCGGCAAAAGGAGAATTAAAAGTAGACCATGCAATTATGGTTGAATCCAATTTCCAAACTAAGTTGATTGAACTTCTTAAATCATCAAATGATAAACGAAATTTGTTCATAAATATTAGACAAGCAGTAGCTGATAATAGATTAAATGATTATTCAGAAATGTATTCTATGTTATATGATAAGGTAGATGATTACGCTGCTGGAAATACAGCAAATGTAATACTTACCATAGCAGATGGATTATCAAAAGATGCTTTAGTAGTAGATAAAGAGATAGTGTTTATGAGCACAATTATTCAAATTTTAAATATTATAAAATGATAAACGAACAATTTCAACAACCGCAGATTGATTTAAAAGATACACGAGATGTACCATGTGAATGTGGTAATTTAATCTTTATGCCGGGTTATAGATTCCGTAAGGCTTCTAAATTATTAACAGGTGGTGAAAAAGATACTGTTATGCCATTCGAAGTATTCTTATGTACAAATTGCGGTAAACCATTACAAGAGTTTCTACCCGATGAATTGAAAACTCCAAAAGAAGAAAAATAATGGCAGTTAAAAAGTTATTCGACCATCTTAATGCAATTACGGCGGAGCAAGACCCAAACTATTTCGATAAATTATCGGAAGAGGATTTAAAATCGTGGAGTAACTTTATGATTAATCGATTCCTTTCTATGAAGCCGGAATGGGTTGAACTCATTGCATCCCTATTACCTTTAACCCAAACTCTTCAACCAAAGGAAATGTACAAATTGTATATTGGTGTTTTACCAAAGGGTAAGCAATATTTGAAATATACAAAAGGAAAATCCGAAGATAAGTATGAGGAGTTTTTAGTTGAATTGGTTAAGAAAGATTATTCGGTGCCAGAATCACAGGCATTAGAATATATAGATATCCTTTACTCAACTAGAGAAGGTAGAGAGAATATAAAATACATTTGTGAAATGTATGGCGTAGAGAAAAAACAAATTACGAAACTTAAATTAAAGATATAATTCTTTGGTTTATTGAAATAAAATTCGTATATTTGTTATATGGCTAGAGTATCATTTTCACAATATAGTATGTGGAGTAATTGTCCACAACAATATAAACTATCTTACATAGATGGTTTATCCACATCAAAATCCAATATACATTCTGTATTTGGGTCAGCAATGCACGAAACATTGCAAGAGTATTTAAGTAGATGCCTTCGTATCTCCAAATCACAAGCTGATAAGGGAATGGATACGAAGGTTTTTCTTAAAGAAAAAATGAGAGAATTCTTTATCAAAGAATCCAACGAAGGAAAAGACCCTATATGTTCTAAAGAAGAATTAGTAGAGTTCTTAGAAGATGGGTATCTAATTTTAGATTACTTTCAGAAATCAAAAAACTTCAATAACTTCTTTTCTTTACAAGATGATGAATTAGTTGCTATTGAGCAAGTTATTAATACTAAGATAGGTGAACACATTAACTTTTTAGGATTTATAGATTTCATTGTTAGAAGTAAAACAACTGGCAGATATCGTATTACCGATTTCAAAACATCCACTAAAGGTTGGAGCAAATACCAAAAAGCAGACCCGGTTAAAAACACTCAAATACTTTTGTATAAGAAATTTTACGCAGAGTTATTAAATATTTCACCTGATATTATCGATGTGGAGTTTATGATTCTAAAACGCAAGGTATCGGAAAATGCAGATTACCATATTCCACGCATTAGTAGACACGTGCCAGCTAGTGGTAAACCATCTATGAATAAAGCATGGAAAGGATTTACTGAATTTGTGGGTAACGTATTTAATGAAGATGGTTCATATAGAACAGATATAGGATTTTTCAAAAAGCCATCAAAACTTTGTAGTTGGTGTGAATTTTTGGGAACACATTGTGATGGAAAATAATTTTTTGTATATATATGTATATACAAATATTATCAACTATGGCAGATTTAAAATTAACAACTGTTAAGGTTATAAAAAGGTTATATGATGAGGACTTTAAGATTATCACAATACATGGTGGTATCAATTTTCAAAAACTCGTTAATAGAACCTTAGACCTTTACACAAAAAACGAAGAATTTAGAAAACAATTAAATGAATACACTATTTTACAAATAAGTGGTTCACAATTTTAAGAAACAAAATAAGTTATGGCAAAAAAGAAGATTCTGTTACTTTCGGATGACCTTAGAATGACGAGTGGTATAGCTAATGTATCTAAACAATTAGTATTAGGTACATTGGATAAGTACGATTGGGTTCAATTAGGTGCAGCAATTAAACATCCCGAAGCAGGGAAAATTTTAGATTTAAATGATAGTGTTAGAGAACAAACCGGCGTAAAAGATGCAAGTGTTAAAATCTATCCATCGGATGGATATGGTAACCCTGATATTATTCGTCAGTTATTAATGGTTGAAAAACCTGATGCAATTCTACATTTTACCGACCCGAGATATTGGTTGTGGTTATATGAGATTGAGCATGAAATTCGCCAATCAGTTCCTCTTTTCTTTTATCATATTTGGGATGATTTACCAGACCCAAAATATAATAGAAATTACTACGAAAGTTGCGATTGGATTGGATGTATTTCAAAACAAACTTATGGTATTACCCGTAGAGTGTGGGGTTGGGATAAAGAAAAACATTGGACTAAACCTGCAGATTGGCAAGTAAGCTATGTACCACATGGTATTAATTCTGATTTATATAAGCCGGTAGAAGTTCCAAAAGAATTTAAACAAAGTATATTTGGTGATAAAGAATATGAATTTGTTCTATATTGGAATAATAGAAATATTCGTAGAAAACAACCAATGGATGCTATGTTGGCATTTGATAAATTTAGAGAGGCATTGCCTGAAGATAAACGAGATAAGATTTGTATGGTAATGCATACCCAACCTGTTGAAGAGCATGGTACGGATTTACCTACATTTATAGAACATTGTATTCCGGAAGCAAATATTATATTTGCACCCAACAAATATACGGAGCAAGAATTAAACTATCTATATAATATAGCTGATGTAACAATCAATGTAGCATCAAACGAAGGATTTGGATTAGCAACTGCAGAATCAGTAATGGCGGGTACACCAATTATACTAAATGTATCAGGTGGTATGCAAGACCAATGTGGGTTTAGAGATAAAGGAACGGGTAAATTACTAACTGCAGAAGATTATGTTGAAATTGGTTCGTTACATGATAGACATAAAAAAGCAGGTGTAGTTTGGGGAGATTGGGTTAAACCAATTTGGCCGGTTCGTTCAACAACAGGTTCAGTTCCTACTCCATATATTTTTGATGATAGACTTGATTTTGAAGATATTGCTCCTTTAATTATGGATTGGTATATGATAGGTAGAGAGGAAAGAAAAGCAGCAGGACTAAAAGGTAGAAAACATTTCATAGGAGAAGGAAAATTGAGTAAGGAAGCAATGTGTGATTCATTAGTTGAAGGTATGGAAGGAGCATTTGCAAATTGGAAACCAAAACAAAAATTTAAGTTAATAGAGTTATAATATGAAACCAACATTAGTATTTCAAGCACCGGTAGCAACGAGAAGTGGGTATGGTGACCACGCAAGAGATTTATTACATTCTCTTTATAAATTAGATAAATTTGAAATCAAAGTTATTAGTACTCGTTGGGGACAAACTCCAATGGATGCTCTTAATTATGATAAACCATTTCATAAATGGGTAGTAGATAATATCATACCAAGCATTCAACAAAAGCCAGATATTTATATTCAGGTTACTGTACCAAACGAATTCCAACCATTGGGTAACTATAACATTGGTATTACTGCAGCAATCGAAACAACCCATTCTCCATTAGATTGGATACATGGTTGTAATAGAATGGATTTAATTATAGTTCCATCAGAACATTCAAAAAAGAGTTTAGTAGATACGGTTTATAATGAAGCTGATAAAACAACCGGCCAATTAATAGTACAACATAGGATTCAAAAACCAGTTGAGATTCTTTTTGAAGGATTTGATGAATTTGATTTCGGGACTGAAACAATTGCACATATTAGTGAATTAGATGCAATCAAAGAAGATTTTGCATTCTTATTTGTAGGACATTGGTTAAGAGGTGATTTAGGCGAAGATAGAAAGAATGTGGGGATGATGATTAAGACATTCGCAATGGCATTCAAAAACGAAAAAGTAAAGCCAGCATTAGTTCTTAAAACATCATCAGCAGGATTTAGCGTAATAGATAGAGAAACTACTATTAAAAAAATTAGAGAAGTATTAGGAAAAGACTATAAATCAGTTCCGGTTTATCTTTTACATGGCGATTTAACTCCATCCGAAATGAATGGATTATATGAACATAAAAAAGTAAAAGCAATGTTGAATTTTACAAAGGGTGAAGGGTTTGGTAGACCCCTATTGGAATTCAGTTTGACGGGTAAGCCTGTAATTGTATCTAATTGGAGTGGGCATATCGATTTCTTAAAACAAGGTGCGGTATTATTGGAGGGAGAGTTAAAAGAAGTACACGAATCAGCTGCAGACCAATTCTTATTAAAAGAGGCAAAATGGTTCAATATAAATGTTTCAAAGGCATTACCAATCATTAAGGATGTTTATAAGAACTACGATAAGTATAAATCCGAATCAGCTAAGTTGGGTAAGCATAATTTAGCAACATTTAGTTTATCAAAAATGACAGAAGGATTCGATGGTATTCTAAATCAATATGGTATTTATACTAAGATACAACCAAAGTTTCAACAACTTCAATTACCCAAATTAAAATCATTAAATAAATAATATGAATTATAATCCTATATATCGTAAATCAATTGATGATAAAAATGCAATAAGTGCCAATAAAATGGCTAGAGGTAAGTTTTATTTAATAAAAGAATACGTTTATGTGGATGGTATAAAAGGCAGATTTACAGAAACAACTGCTCCTATAATATTTACACTATTTGTATCGCAACCAAAGGATATAATACATTGTGTAAAAGTATCAAATGTTAATCCAAACTTAATTAAGAAGTTCTTCGGTAAATTTGTAAATGAAGATACTGAAAAACTTCAAATGAGAGGTGGAGCAAAAAAAATATATGAACAAATTGTTTCAAAAGTTCCTATAATTACAAATGATGCATATAGGACTTATAAAATAAGTGGAGTAACTAAAGTTATAGAGTTAACTATGGATGTAAATGAGATAACTCCAAAGAATATGAATGTTACAGGCATAGATAAACGTTCACAATTAAAAGGTAGATAAAAATGACATCAAAAGAATTTGTCCTTTGGTTAAAAGGATTTACAGACGGAGTACATGAATTTAACATTACCCCAAAGCAATGGGATTTATTAAAAGATAAATTGGCGGAGGTTAAGGATGAACCCCCAATAGGATTTCCATTTGGAGTTCCAAATACTGCACCAATACAAACATTGCCACATATTACACCATCACCCACATATCCACATAGACCATACGAAGTTTATTGTGGTAGTGGTTCATCTGGAACAATAACAACAACACCAGGTGGTGGTTCTATTACATACGCAACACCACAATTTGTAACAAATACTGCGTATGGGTATCCAAGTGGTAGTACCCTTAGTTATACAACCAATAAACCCCACAACGAAGATTAATGAAAAAAGTATTAGTTACGGGAGGAGCGGGATTTGTAGGATATGCACTATCATTGGAATTGCTTAAAAGAAAGTATGAAGTAGATGTAATTGATAATCTTTCAATTGGAGCTGAAGCAAAAATATCACCATTTGTAAATTTTTTAGGTGGAGATATTAGAAGTATGGATAATATCAAAAATACCCCATATGATTATATATTTCATTTGGCAGCATTAAGTAGAATACAACCATCATTTCAGAATCCTACATTAACGTTTAGTTGTAATGTAGATGGTACAAAGCAAGTTACTGAATATGCATATCGAAATAAATCCAAATTGATTTACGCAGGTTCATCATCCCGTCATCATAATCCAATGCTATCACCATACGCACTAACAAAGCATATGGGAGAAGAATGGATAAAGATGTTTAAGGGGGTATATAGTTTGAATGCGGAGATAGCTAGATTTTATAATGTATATGGTCCAGGTGAGTTGGTAGATAGTAATATGGCAGCTGTTATTGGTATATGGAGAAATGCTATATCAAAAGAAGAACCAATTCTAATACATGGCGATGGTGAACAAAGAAGAGATTTCACACATATAGATGATATTGTTGATGGGTTAATTAGAATTGCTGAAACCGATGAAAAGCATGAAGATGCTTGGGAATTAGGAACAGGTTGTAATTACTCATTAAATGAATTGGCTGATATGTTTAGTTACCCAAATATAAAATATGTAAATGATGTAAAGGGTAATTATCGAAAAACATTAAGATTAAATAATGATGCGATTGAACGTTTAAATTGGAAACCAACAGATAAATTAAAAAGTTATATAGATGAAATTAAGTTACGCAATAACGGCTTGTAATGAAGTCGAAGAAACCATTCGTTTGGTTAATCAGTTATTAAACTACAAAGAAGAAAATTCTGAAATAGTAGTTCTATTGGATACACCCAAAGCTCCTACTGAATTGGTAGAGTATTTGGAATTGCAAGCAAATGCAGACCATATTACTCTCATTGAATCCGAATTTGATAATGATTTTGCACAATGGAAAAACTTTTTAAATTCACAATGTAAAGGTGAGTGGATATTTCAGTTGGATGCAGATGAATATCTTACACCTGATTTGATTGTAAATTTAGAAGCATTATTAGAAGCTAATAGTGATAAAGACCTAATAGTAGTTCCACGCATTAATACAGTTGAAGGATTAACTGAAGCACATATTAAAAAATGGGGATGGAATGTAAATGAAAAAGGTTGGGTAAACTTCCCCGATGTTCAGACTCGTATTTACAAAAATAAACCAGAGCAAATTGGATGGAATGGGAAAGTACACGAACGAATTGGTGGATATGAGAATTATACAAATTTTCCAATAGAAGAATTATATTGTATTATCCATCCAAAAGCAATTGAAAGACAAGAAAAGCAAAATAACTACTACGATACTTTATAATGGTACACATTTATTATCACATATATGCAATAGAAGGCGTTGATGCGATAGTTAAAGAACAATTGGAATTGATAAAAGCCAATTTTGATTTTCCATATAAATTAAATATAGGTATTTCAATTGCAAATGATAATACATCACTTATCAATATACTTAGTTTATTTAATATATCAGATTTAAAAGATGTAAGAGCTAGAGCAAATGAGTTTGTTACATTAGATTTAATAGAAAAAGATAAGGAAAAATTTGGAGATTCCGATTATATTTTGTATCTTCATACGAAAGGTGCTTCTAAACAAAATTCAGAAAATGTAATAACTTGGAGACATCTTATGAATTACTTTAACGTTGAAAAGTGTAAGAATGTTTTTAAAATTTTTGAAAAAACTTCATATAACACATGTGGAGTATTATTGGGGACAGCTGGAAAATGGAAATTATATTCTGGTAATTTTTGGTGGGCAAAAGCATCTTATTTGAAAACAATAGAAATGGATGGGGTAAAACGAAATAGATTTAATGCTGAAGTGGATTATATCCAAAACGGAATAGATTGGAAACCATATTCATCATATAACAGAGAAGGTGAAAACCATTATCTAATTAATTTTGACGAAACAAATTATAGACAATGAAAATAACATTCATATACGATTATAAAAATGGAGAGCAATGGTCTACGCCATTAGCACTCTTAAATGAATTCAAAGAAAGAGGGTGGGAAACTCAAATAATCAAAACAAACGATGCCGACTTAAAGAATTGGGTAGATTCCAAACCACAAACTGATATTGTATTGTTTATGGATTGGGGTAGATTTGATTCACAATATCTTAATAAAGATTTAGTTCCTGCATTTTGGATACAAGAGAGTGGAGATGACCCTCAAAACTTTGAAAGAAATTCACCAAAAGCAAATAGATTCCACTTTACAATAACACCTGATAAACAATGTGCGGAAGCATATATAAAAATGGGTATAAATTCTGAATGGATAAACCACTTTGCAGATACAGCCGTTCAATTTCCTATGAATTCTGAATCAAAATATGTAGCAGTTACAACTAGAGGAATTGGTAATTCTACATTTTTAGATTACTTAACCGAATGGGCTGAAGGTTCGGTTGGAAATAGGAATGGACTGAATGCACAACAGCATACTGAATTTTTGAATAGTGGATTAATGGTTATTCAAAATAGTAGATGGAAAGAAATTACTCGTAGAATTTTTGAAGGAATGGCTTGTGGTAAATTGGTTATAACTGATAGATTATCAAATGAAACTGGGTTATCAGAAATGTTTATCGATGGGGAAGATATCATATATTACGATGAGATGTTTGATTGTATAGAGAAGATGAATTACTACAATGAAAATGAAGAGGAGAGAGAAAGAATTGCACATAATGGAATGATGAAAGTATTACACAACTACACTCAAATTCAAGTTGTAGATAAACTAATAGCAGCATATGAAAAGAACAGACATAATTAATGCACTTATACAAAAGTATGGTTACAAATCTTATTTAGAAGTTGGCACACAAGACCCAACATCTAATTTTGATTTAATAAATGCAGAATGTAAAGTATCGGTAGACCCATTTCCAAGAGGAGAAGTAACATTTATTGGAACATCCGATGAATACTTTGAATCAATATCAGAAGATGTGAAGTATGATATTATTTTTATAGATGGATTACATCACGATGACCAAGTTTTAAAAGATATTGAAAACTCATTAAACCATTTATCAGAAAATGGAACTATTATTTGTCACGATTGTTTACCAACAACCGAAGATATGCAAGCTAGAGATGACCACGGTAGAGAATGGACTGGAGATGTATGGAAAGCAATTGCCGAATTAAGAGTTGAAAGGATTGATTTAGATATTAAAGTTGTAAATACTGATTATGGGTGTGGTATTATTCGTAGAGGAACAAATATACCATATGAAACATCTGCTAATTATAAATCATATTATCATTATAATAATAATAAATGGAATATGTTAAATATTATTTCATCAGAACAATTTATACAATGGATAAATATAGCGTAATTATACCAACACTTTGGAAATCAAATAGAATTGGAAAGTTATTATTTAGTTTGATAGAATGCGAATTCGTAGATGAAATCATATTAATAGATAATGCCGGTAAATTTTTTGAATATTTTGAAGCATTAGATAAAGTTAAATTAGTACAGGTAGAAGAAAACATTTATGTAAATCCTGCTTGGAATTTAGGAGTTAAAATTGCTAAAAATAATTGTATAGCAATATTGAATGATGATATAAATTTTAATCCAAATATATTTGAAGTGATAACTGAAGATATATTAAATCAGTTTGGTATCATTGGAATGGGTGAGGGTAATTATAAATCATTAAACATAGAAGGTGACCCAATTTTAGAAGTATGGCAACCTGGCGTAAACGATTGGGGATGGGGATGTTTTATTATGTTAAACAAAAAGGATTGGATTGATATTCCTGATAATATTAAAATATGGTATGGTGATAATATTATAAAAGATGTAAACCCTACACCAAAAGCAGTATTACGAAATTTTAGAGTTGATACCGAAATGAGTACAACTTCAGATGAAAAAGAATGGGATGAAATAAAAAAAGAAGATTATAATAACTTTATAAATTATTTAAGAAATGGACAAGTTACCAATTAGTATAGGTATATTAGCTTGGAATAGTGGACAAGTATTAGTAGATACTTTAACTACATATCATCAAAATGGATTATTTGATATGGTGAACGATACTACTATATTGTTTCAGGAATTTAATGAACAAGATTACCAAATAGCAAAACATTTTGGATTAGATTTTATAGGGTTAACTAAGAATATTGGAATAGGGCAAGCATTTATAAAATTAACTGAAAATGCCGAATCGAATTATGTTTTAGTATTGGAACATGATTGGAATTTAATTGAAGATAAACAAACTACATACGATACATTAAAAAGAAGTTATCAAGCAATTGAAATGGGAATGGATGTAGTTAGATTAAGACATAGAAAGAATCCAGGTAATCCACATTTTTCATTTAGATATATTGGTAAAGAACTTACTTACTATGATGATGAGATTGGAGCAACATCGCCTCACCTTTTAGATTCAGTTCATTGGTGTGAGCCTGATATTGAATTTGGTGATTATATAAAAAAATCAGAAGATATGTTTTGGACTACTTCTCGATATGGTAATTGGACAAACAATCCTTGCTTATACAAAAAACAATTTTATTTAGATACCGTTAAACAATTCGCCGGCGATGGTATTGCATTAGAAGGCAATATCGGAAAATGGTGGGTTCAGCAAGAATATAAAGTTGGACATGGTGAAGGATTATTCAAACATAACGATTGGCAAAAATACGGAAGATAATGAAATACACAATAGTAGGTTGTATAACCAAATACGGAATAGAGCAAATAAGACCATTTGTAGAATCAATTGAACAAAGTGGATTCAAAGGTGAAAAATTAATGTTAGTATATGATATATCTAAAGAAACAATTGAATATTTGGATAGTAAGGGTTGGTTAATAACACAATCAGAACCACAGCAGCATATTATCTTACAAAGATTTAGAGATATGTATGCACTTTTACAATCATATGAAACAGATGTAATTATTTGGGTAGATGTTAAAGATATCGTATTTCAAAAAGACCCAACCGAATGGTTAAATACTAATATGAATAAAGATATTCTTGCTTTTAGTGAATCATTGAAATTTGGTGATGAACAATGGGCAAGATTGAATGCTGGAACATCATTTCCTATGGAATGGGAGTGGTTACAAAACGAAGAAATATATTGCGCTGGCACTATTGTTGGAAAGAAAGAAGCAATTAGGGATTTGTTTATTGATATTTATAGATGGAGTTTAACTACTTCTAATCCAGAACAATTAGCAGACCAAGCTGCATATAATATTATTATACATCTGAATCAATTCAAAGATAAAGTTCAATTTGTAAAACAACAAGAAGGATTTGCGGCTCAATTACATTTGAAATTAAAGAAAGGTGATACACTACCTTATACTGAAATATTACCAAAAATAGATGGTAGTGAAGTTAAAAATGAAAAAGATGAACTATATACATTAGTCCATCAATACGATAGAAACGAAGAACTTAAACAATTAATAGAAAACAAATATAAATGAAAAAAATAGTTATTACATCATTTATCATGCCACATGAGTTGGATGATTTGGAAAGGGTATTAGTAGATTTAAATAAAGCATCTAAATATATTAAAGGAGAAAATTACTCATTTTATATCTCACTTTCGGTATCCGATTATTTAATAGATTGGAGTACATCTAAAGTTGATAAACAATTTTTTATAGATAGATTCAATTCATTAAAGCCATTGACTAATTGGGCAGGTAGTTCTGTAATGCAAATTAGAGAAGAAGTTATGGGAGCATTTCAATGTAAAAGATATGCACATAAAGAAATTACCGATGCAACTCATTTTATTTGGTTAGATACAGATATTTGTTTTGATGATAAAATATTGTACTATATGGAAGCAAGTATTGATAGATTAAATGAAACTGATAAACATATTGATAAATATTTTATTACACCAGAAATTGTTAAATATTGGGATACAACTTGGGATTGTTTAGTTAATTCTAATTATTTAGATAAACCATTAGATTATTGCAAAACAAATAATCCATTTTCTGAAAGTGGTGAGGTTGGAGATGTAGAATTAGAAACTGTACTTAATAATGTTGTAGGACAACCTAAAACTAAATTTGGTGCAGGGTGGTTTACACTTTTATCAAAACCATTATTGGATAGAATACCTTTACCTGAATCAATGGGGGCATACGGGCCAGATGATACATTTTTAATGTGGGGAATTGAAAAATTAAACCAAAAAGGTGAAAATATATATCAATTTAAATTGAAAAATTATATTGTTTGTGAAAATTATATATATAGAGATAGAAAGCATTATGATTCTTTGATAAGCAGAATTGATAGAAAAGAAGAATTTAAACAAAAATCATATATTGTATTTCAAGAAGAAATAAATAATCTATTGTAATTAAATAAAAATTTATATTTATGATAGTATATAAAATATAAAAAAAAATATGAAATTTGAAGTAACCAACCCAAAAGCTTGGAAAGCTGTAAACGAGAAGAATATTCCAATGACGCATAAGATTAAAGTTTATGAAAAATTAGGCGGAGCATATCGTTTAGGGGAAAGTGGTGGAGAGCAAGTATTCAATAAAATGACTGAATTACTTAAACACAGAATGGGTGAAAATGATGATAATTCTTCACCAGAAGAAACATTGGCAGGATTAAAAGAAATGGCAATGGGTAATTTGGAAAGAATTGCCGATTATTCTAATATGATTTTACAAAGAATGCAGGCAGGACAGGAATTAGATTCGTGGATGTATTCTCAACTTACAGTAGCATTAGAAAATTTAAACTCTGTACACGATGCAATGGATGGTGATGATGGTAAAATAGAACCATTAAAAGAAGAACCAGCTAAATCACCTGGAGAAAAAATTCAAAATCTTAATGATAGAATTAAAGTGTTAAGAGATAAAATATCTGCAACTAAATCGCCAGAACAAAAGAAATTACATAGTGATAGATTAAAAAATGCATTACAATCACTTTCTAACATTAAAAAAGACCATTCAATAAAGTAACTATGGAAAATTTGTATTCAGTATTAATTACGGCAATAACCGTATTAGGTGGGACAGGAGCTTGGAGATATTACGAAAAGAGAGCACTAAATAAAGAGAGGGATGATGATTTTGTTAGACACGATTGTAAAGACCGAATATCTAAATTGGAAGCATTGTTAGAAAATAGTTCAAAAGAGAAAGATGAACTTCGTAATATGGTGTTAGAACTTACAAAAGAAGTGGCAGCATTAGGTGTTAAAGTTGAGTTCCTTACAAAAGAGAATGATAAGTTAGAAAAAGCACTTCCAAAAACAAAGAAGCAAATATTAAATGGCTAAGATTCTGCAAGAATGTATTATTGTATCCAAAGAGGTTAATGATAAGTTCATTCTAGCTAAGAATAGAGATAGAGCTTATAATCCATCTTTAGAAATTATTCACACTATCATTGATGGTGTAGAAGTTGCATATTTGCATGATATAACTACCGATTGGAGTGAAGGTTTAAATGAAAACGGAATTGGTGTTGTAAATTCAGCACTATTGGTTGGACATGATGAAGCCGAACATAAGATTGTAAAAAAGGGTGGTAAGCCAGGACCTGATGGTGATAAGATGAGAAACATTATCAAACAACCTACCTTAGTAGATGCAGTAAGAGCTACACTATCATATAAGGGCAAGAGTGGATTAGCTTTGAAAGGACATACATTTGTAGCATCTCCAAAACATATGGTTAGTATTGAAACTACATCAAAGCATAAGCCTGATGTTAAAATTCAAAACTCCGAATCACCCGTTGTTCGTACAAATCACGGACATATATTCACCGATGCCGGATATACAAGCGGTGAGAAGTATCTAAGTTCACAATTGAGAAAAATATCAGCAGAGAAATCGGTTGATAAAGTAGAAGATTGGAAAGAAATAGCATTGGCAATGAGAAAAGAATTTTTTCCAAAAAGACCTATGTTAAATATGAAAAGAGATACTGAAGAAATGTCTACATCATCTCAAACTGTAATGAATTTGACTGATAGAATATTAGAAATTACATACTTTAAAGATAAGGTTAAAGAGTTTAAAGGAATTAAAACCGACTTACCCAAAGGATATACTCCCAAAATTAAAATAGAAATAAAAGAAATTTAATGGTTAACAACTTTACATCGGGAATGTGGAATGGTATGAAGGTTGAGTTTGGAAAAGTATATTCAAACTTAAACGCTTTTGCATTCAATCCATTGAACGAAGCTGATAGTAAGAAGTTAAGAGTATTTGATTTTGATGATACATTAGTTCAGACAAACTCTAATATATACATTAAACACAAAGATGGAAAGGAATCAAAACTAACACCTGGCGAATACGCAGTCTATGAGCCGAAAGATGATGATAAGTTTGATTTTTCTGATTTTGAAAAAGTAAAACAACCACAAGAGATTAAGGGTGTTACTAGATTATTAAAAAACATAGTAAGAGTTGGTGGTTCGGAAATCGTTATATTAACAGCTAGAGCGGCATATAAGCCAATTAAGAAGTATTTATCAGATATCGGATTAAAAGATATATTTGTAGTAGCATTAGCAGATGCAAATCCACAAAAGAAAGCTGATTGGATAGAAAATAAAATAAAAGATGGTGTAAATGATGTATTCTTTATAGATGATTCTCATAAGAATGTTTCAGCAGTAAAGGCATTATCTAAAAAATATCCAAATATATCATTGAAGGTTAAGCATGTTCAACATGCAACGCCGGCATTACCTAAAAATGATACAACACCAAAGCAGGATAAAAACGAACCAACTAAATCCGCTAAGATAAAGGGAAATGATATTAAATTAAAATCACTACTTCCAAAAGATTTAGAAAAAACAATTAAAAACCCTGAAACGGGTAGAATGATTAAAATGAAATCTGCATTAGGATACGATGAAAAATCAAAAGTATTTCAAGCAGCTCAACGTACTTTAAAAAAATAAGTTATGATATACCTTTTCACAGGTCAACCAGGTAGTGGTAAAACTACTTTGGCAAAAAAGTTACAATATTTTCTTCAAACTGATAAAAAGAATTGGAGAAAATCAGTATTCCATATAGATGGAGACCAGCTTAGAGAGCTATTCCCAAATACCGATTATTCAAAAGAAGGTAGAGAACGCAATATTCAAAAAGCATTTGATATTGCTAAATATTTGGATAGTACTAATACTGATGTTATAATATCATTAGTTGCTCCATATAGAGAATTAAGAGAAAAATTAAAATCCGAATGCAAAGTTCAGGAAATATATTGTCATACTAAAAAAATGAGAGGTAGAGAAAGCTTCTTTGCATTAGACTATGAACCACCAATTGAATTTTATATGGATTTAGATACATCCGATTCTCCAGATAATACATTTAGTAAACTAATAAAAATTTTGATTTGATATACTTATTAGTATAAAATTAAATGTTATTAGTATGGAAAATGAAGAAGTAGAAGAATTCTTCCCAAACATAGAACCCAATAGTAGAACTACAAAAAGAGGGTTAGGCGCAAAGCCGTTGTTAGAATCTCAAATTAAAGCCGCACAAGAAGCATCACGCTCTGCGTTTGAAGCAGCGAGAACGTTAGGTGTATCATATAACACCTATAAAAAATATGCTAAATTATATGGCGTATTTGAAGATTTAAAAAATCCATATGGTATTGGAATTGAAAAAGCTAAGAAAATCAAAAATAAAAAATATCACATTGATGATTTGATTGCCGGAAAGCATATTAGATATCCATTGCATAAATTTAAAAATAAATTATTTGACAGTGGGTATGTTCCGAGAGTATGTGGGGGGTGTGGTTTTGGAGAAGAAAGAATATCTGATGGCAAAATGCCATTATTGATTGATTTTATAGATGGTAACCTTAATAATCGTAAATTAGAAAATATCAGACCATTATGTTATAATTGCTTTTTCCTATTAGTAGGTGATAGAAATGTAAAACATTGGTATGAAGAAAATGGATACGCAGATGAAGAAAATATACAGGAGCAAAGTTCCATTCAGGATTAGTTTAGGTGGGGGAGGTACTGATATGCCTGATTATTGCAAACATCAAACGGGCGCAGTAATCAATACTACTATTCGCTTATTTACTCATACATCTTTACAATTAAGAGATGATACCAAAGTTACCTTTAAATGGATAAATAAGGATGAATTTGAGGAGCATGAATTCAACAATGAGTTAGATTGTTCTTATGGATTAAAGCTCTTTAAAGCAACTCATAATCACATTTGTAAACGATTCAAAGTAGAACCAATCGGATATGATATTATAACATATCAAGATGTACCTACCGGTAGCGGTTTAGGTACTTCATCGACACTTATAGTATCTCTCATTGGTGTTTATATGGAATTATTTAATTTACCATTAGGTGAATATGATGTAGCTGAAATGGCGATTCAAATTGAAAGGGTTGAATTGGCTGAAAATGGTGGTAAGCAAGACCAATATGCAGCAGCATTTGGTGGATGGAATTATATGGAATTCAAAGGAGATGATGTGATTGTAAATCCACTACGAATTAAAGATAGTATTCAAGATGAATTAGAAAATAACATAATACTATACTTCACAAACTTTACTCGAAATAGTTCTGATGTTCTTACAGAGCAAGTTCAAAAAATGAAAGATAAAAATAAAACATCTGTTCTGTCTTTACATGCATTAGTAGAGCAAGCAAAGATGATTAAAGATTGCTTAATCAAAGGGAATATAGATGATTTGGGTGAGATATTAGATTATGGATTTCAGCAAAAGAAAATGTTAGCAAATGGTATTAGTACCAAAGAAATTGAAATTTTATATCAAACAGCTTTAAAAGCTGGAGCAACCGGTGGTAAAATAAGTGGAGCAGGTGGAGGGGGGTTTATGTTCTTTTATTGCCCAAATAATACAAAATATAATGTTATTAAAGAATTAGATAAGCTGAAAATGGGATACAATCAGCCATTTACTTGGAATAAATTTGGTATGAGGACTTGGCAAATTGGATAAAATATTTGGTAAAGTAATAAATTTGTTGTATATTTATAGTAAATAAACCAATATGGCATACGGAGATAAAGTAATAGACCATTTCAATAACCCACGAAATGTAGGAACTTTGGATAAAAGTAAATCCAATGTAGGTACGGGATTGGTGGGAGCACCAGAATGTGGTGATGTAATGAGATTACAAATAGAAGTTAATGATAATATCATAACTGATGCTAAATTTAAAACCTTTGGATGTGGTTCTGCAATAGCAGCATCATCCCTAGCAACTGAATGGTTGAAGGGAATGTCAATAGATGATGCAATCAAAATGGATAATATGGAATTGGTAGAGGAACTATCATTACCACCAGTTAAGATACATTGTTCAGTATTGGCTGAAGATGCGATAAAAGAAGCAATAAAAGATTATAGACAAAAGCAAGGATTGGAGGAATTAATTCTTGAAGGAATCTAAAAACAAAAAAATATAAAATATGAGCTACATTATTGGTAAGTCTTGTGTTGATTGTATGGATACTGCATGTGCAAATGTATGCCCGGTAGATTGTATTCACGGACCCATTAACATAGAAGGCTCGGGTGGCGAAATTGAAAGAGATGGTAGAGCAGCATTTCCAGGTGGACAAATGTATATTAATCCTGATGTTTGTATTAATTGCGGAGCATGTGAGCCTGAATGTCCCGTTAATGCAATTTACGATGATGAAGATTTGGCAATAAAAGCAGGTGAAGAAGAATATGTACATAAGAATTATGAATTCTTTGGTCTAAAATACGCATAATGGTAACAGTATCAGAAACAGCAGCTAAAAAATTAACATCACTCATTGAAGAAAGTGGGTTTAAAACTCCCTACGTCAGAGTATCCGTTAAAGGTGGTGGATGTAGTGGTTTAGCATATGACCTTTCATTTGATACTGACCAACAAACAGGAGATACTCTCGCAGAAGATAAAGGAGTAAAAATTTTAGTAGATATGAAATCCTTATTATACCTATTTGGTACTGAATTACAATTTTCAGATGGGTTGAATGGTAAGGGTTTTGAATTTATTAACCCCAACGCTAGCCGAACTTGCGGATGCGGGGAAAGTTTCGCAGTATGATAAATGATATAATACGAAAATCCATAGAAGTAAAAGAAAATATTTTATTGGATAAATCATTACATCAAGTAATTTATAATTCAATAGATGTTATAGTAAACGCTTTTCAAAGTGGTAAAAAAGTTATGTTTTGTGGTAATGGTGGAAGCGCAGCAGATGCACAACATTTAGCAGCGGAATTATCTGGTAGATTTTATAAAGATAGAAAAGCATTACCATCCGATGCATTGCATTGCAACACATCATATTTGACAGCAGTTGCAAATGATTATAGTTACGATGTTATATATTCGAGATTAGTTGATGGTACTATGAATAATGGCGATGTATTAATTGGATTATCGACATCAGGCAATTCTAAAAATATCATCAATGCATTTAAAACCGCTAAAGAAAAAGGAATTATCACAATAGCATTAACGGGTGAAACCGGTGGTGATATGGGAATATTAGCAGATTATTTAATAAATATACCCAATACCGATACACCGAGAATACAAGAAGCACATATAATGATAGGACACATTATTTGTGAATTAGTAGAATCAAAATTATTTTAGTTATGGCAAGAGCAGAACCAAACGTTAAAGATAAACCACGTAAATTTGAACATATCTACAAAGATGATGATGGATGTGAATCAATTTGGAAATACGATTTGGATAAATTCGCAAATGGACCTATATCAGTAGAGCAGAAATATACTGCAAAATATCTAAAAGAAATGGAGTTAAGAAGAAAACGAGGAAGATAAATTTGGTAAATCCAAAAATCTTTCTTATATTTGTATAATTAAAACAAACATTATGGCTAAAAAGCAAGAATTGTTCGAACAAATGACCAAATTATGGGTAGTATTTGTAGACGAACACAACAAGACAACTAAAGTATCTCAAAAGAATGCTAGAACAGCAATTGGCGACTTGAAAAAGTTGGTAACCGAATATCGTTCAGCTTCCGTAGAAGAAACCAAAAATTAACCCAAAAGGGGTGCATGGGAGTGTACCCCTTTATTTTAAACAATTAATAATTATTTTAAAAACAAAAAACAAAAGTTATGGCAAAGTTTTATTCAGTATGTGTGGCAATCGAAGTTGAAGATGCTAAAGGTAAAATCAAAAAACAAAAAGAAAATTATTTAGTAGATGCATTATCGGTAACGGAAGCAGAAGCTAAGTTAGTTAAGAAATTCGTAGCAGAAGGAGTTAAGCTTGAGTATGAAGTAGTAAAAGTATCAGAAACAAACATTATTGAAGTATTCTAATATGGAAAAAGAACTCAAAGAAGAAAAACAACTTGTTCTTAAAAGAGTTCCACCGGGAGATAGATGGATATTTGCTAATGCCAAACCAGGGCATATTCAAGGTGATATCCATCAATCTCTTACCGATGCTTTAGAAGCTTGGTATCAATATGCTGGAGATACCGAATTTTACATTGAAGCAAGGAAGGGAACTGTAGAAATAGTAAAGCAGGCTGAAGTTGAAAAAGTAATAAAACGATTCTCACTATATGGCGAAGATTAAAAAATTAGTTATAGCAAGTGGGTATTTTAATCCATTACATAAAGGGCATATAGAATATCTTAAAAAAAGTAAAGAGCTTGGAGATTCGCTCATAGTTATTGTTAATAATGATATGCAAGTGGGGTTGAAGGGTTCTAAGGTATTTCAAAATGAATTGGAAAGAAGAGAAATTATTGATGAATTAAAATCCGTTAATTTCAGTCTGGTATCCATAGATGAGGATAGGAGTGTAAAGCGTAGTATAGAATTCATTCATAAATTTATAAAAGCTGATAAATACATATTTACCAATGGTGGAGACCAATTCGGAGATACTATTTTAGAAAAGGATTTATGTAATCAGCTTGGAATAGAGCTGGTAGATGGGTTGGGTGATAAAATACAATCTTCATCGGAATTGAAAAATAAAATATGAATAAAAGCAGATTTTTTGCATTTGGATGTAGTTATACCTATTGGAAAGATAATCCAACTTGGGCTGATTTTATTGGTATAAATTATGATAAATACTATAACTTTGGAATTCCTGGTGCATCTAATACATTTATAATGCAAAAGCTCATAGAAGCTGATGAAGTATATAATTTAAACGCAGAGACCGATTGCATAATAGTAGCCCTTACAGGATTTGGTAGATTTGCATATTTGGAAATTCCTGATAAAGGTGGATACGTTTGGCAGACTAATGGTGATATTTTATTTCCAAATGATGAACATCCTACTAAAGCCAAACTAATTAGAAATGAAATATATAACTGGCCTTGGGCAGCTTATGATTCTTGGATAGCTACTACTGTAATTAAAAAGTTATTAACTCTAAAAGGAATTGAACACAAAATAATAATGGCATTGGATAACAGTCATTACATAAATGAGGCATATACATTAGGATTGGATCTTGAGTTTGAAAATATAGGACACATTGTTCCAAAAATAAAGGATATATACAATATATTAGATATCAAAGAACCAATAGATATTTACAGAAAAAATAATAATGAAACATTATATTTAGATGATGACCAAAGTAAGCATCCCAATGGACGAATATATTATGATTATTGTTTGAAGCATATGCCAGAATTATTATCAGATAAGAGTTTAGATTTATTAAATACTCCAACTGAAATATGGAAATCTAAAATTAATAAGTTAATCTAAAATTTTTAATATTTATATTTAATTACAAAACAAAAACAAAAACAAATGAGCACATTCGTATTAGTATTAGTTACATTGGCAGTAGCTGGTGGAATTACTTACTTCCTAATGAAAAAAGGAAAAATTGCAGATGCAAACAAAAACAACATTCCTGATGTAATAGATGAGAAAGTTGAAAAAGTTAAAGCAGTTGTTAAAGAAACTAAAACCCGTGTAAAAAGAGTTGTAGAAGAAACAAAAGATGTAGTTGCCGCTGTTAAAGAAGTAGGTAAACAAGCATCTCATGTAACTAAAGCAACTAAAAGTTCGGAAGCTAGACCAGGTAGAAAGCCTGCAGCTAAAAAGTAATCAATTAAATCAATCAGAGAATAACTTAATTTTTACATGGCAAAAGCAAAATCTGCGAATACCGCACAAAAACTTTCTTTTGGAAAAAAAAGTACTGGAAAAGCTAAAAAGAATTTCGGTCCTAAAGAACAAAAACCAAAAAGATATAAGGGACAAGGTAGATAAAATGATAAAACTAAAATCATTATTAGCCGAAGAAGATGTTGTAAAAAACAAAAAAACAGGTAATGTTTATGTGGTTCAATCATTTGACCCGAATAAACATGATAAACCATCTCCTGCCGAAATTGAAAAAACTAAGCAAGCTAATAATGGAGTCCTTCCAAAAAGTGAACCCCAACCAAAACAAACTCCACAAAACACTGCACCTCAAAAACTAAAACAGGGACAAAAGTTAAGTGGTTCGGATTTTAAAACATCAGCAGAAAAACCCAAAGATACCAAAGATAGTGGAATGCCGAAGTTGAAAGATTTGATGCCAGGGATGGATACATTGGCAAAATCTCTTTCACAAATAACTCCAATAGAAAGACAAAAAATATCTACTGTTGTAGATAAATTAGCTGAATTGGGTAGGCAAGCAAAGGAAAAAGGAGAACAAGCACCTAACTTTAATTTATGTCAGGTTTCAATTCCAGGTACTAACTTATATTGTGATGGTAACAAAGGAATAGAAAGAGGTGATATGCCACAATTCAAAGGAACACCTCAACCAGGTTCACCTGCTGATAAACTACCAAAAGATGAAAACGGAGAAGCTGATACTGAAGAATTTTTCAAACAAATGTTGAATAAGCAAGGCATCAAAGTTTCAGAACCAACGGCAGTTCCGCCAGACCGCTTAAAAGCAACACAAAGTGAGCTTGTAGGAGTTAAAGTTGCAGGGATGAGTAAAGTATTGGATGACCCAAACCATCCGGCATACGGAAAGATTACTGCACCTATTTATGTATCCAATGATGGGTACGTTTTAGATGGACATCATAGATGGGCAGCAGTTGTTGCACATAATGCAGCAAATCCAAAAAATCAAATTCCAATGAATGTTAGAGTTATTGATGAACCAATTGAACCATTAGTAAAACGCTCAAACGCATTTGCAGAAAAAATGGGTATCAAAGCTAAAAAAGCAGATACTGGAGCAGCTGGTGGACCATCCCCAATTACTAAATAATTTTATATTTATAACAAAACATAATTACTATGCTATTAAAAAGAGGTGACAATAACGAAAGTGTCAAACAATTACAAACAAAGTTAGGTTTAGAAGCAATTGGTAACTACGGCCCTAAAACCGAAGATGCAGTAAAAGCATTTCAATTAAAGAATGGTTTAACTCCAGATGGTATTGTAGGAAATACTACTTGGAATAAAATTATGGGTATTACGGAAGTAGAAGCTCCAGTAGTACCTGTTGTAGCATCTACACCAATAGCATCGGTAGGTGGATTGAAATTAGATAAACTTAAAGGACATATTCCTGATGCAGTAATCGCAATGATTCCTGATACGGCAGCTAAGTTCGAAATAAATACTCCATTAAGATTGGCGCATTTCTTAGCACAATGTGGACATGAAAGTGGTGGATTCAAAGCAACTCAAGAGAACTTAAACTATTCGGCAAAAGGATTGGCTGGTATCTTTAAGAAATATTTCCCAACCGAAGCAGCAGCAGCTCCATACGCTAGACAACCACAAAAGATTGCATCTAAAGTATATGGTGGTAGAATGGGTAACGGACCTGAATCAACTGGCGAAGGATACAAATTTAGAGGTAGAGGATATATCCAATTGACAGGTAAGGAAAACTATACTGCATTTGGTAAATCAATCGGAGAAGATATGGTAGCTAACCCAGATATGGTGGCATCAACTTACGCTTTATTATCAGCAGCTTGGTTCTTCTCTAAAAACGGATTACATAAAATAGCAGATGAGGGAGCTAGTGATTTGGTTGTAACAAAGATTACTAAAAGAGTAAACGGAGGAACAATCGGATTACCGGACAGAATTAAACATTTCAAAGAATATTATCACTTATTAGCATAATAACAAAGGGGAGAAACTAAAAATTCTCCCTTTTTATTTGGTTTTGTAACAAACTTTTCGTACATTTGTTACAATACAAACTATAAATAAATGAAAGAAAGACTTCAAATAGTTATCAATGTTACGTTAGTAACGTGTGTAATAGGATTGGCTTTATCGTATGTTACACAATTAGTTCCAAATTTTCCAAAATTGAATTTTTTGGAAGCAATCGGAGTATATTGTATTTGGACACCAATTCATAATTTATTAATGAGAAAAGATGATGAATAATAGTATGGTTAAATAAAAATTTTTATATTTATATGGGTAAATAGTAAGTAAATCAATTGGTTATGTATAAGTTAATGCAAAATTATCATAACCAATGGTCACACAAGATGTTTATTCAGTAAACTTTGTAGAAAAGTTAAAACAAAAGTTATTAGGACTTTTTGTTTATTCAGTATTATCGTTTGTAACCTTAGCATTAATAACGCAAGTAACATTCGTAGTTCTTACCGCTTTAGAAAAAGATGAAATTATCCAACGAGCAGTTAATGCATTTAATTGGAAATTTGATGGCAATTTCAAAAACAGCCCAGGCAACATTATGTATGACCCCAATGAGCATGTTTGGGTTGAATCTGTAATCAATAATGTTAAGATTGGAAAATTGGCTGGAAACAGACAATTAGAATTTGGTGTTAAAAACGTATTAGAAGAATTCATACAAGAAAATGGGTATGATTTAAATCCAACTGCATCAAATAAATTACAAGTACAAATTATTTATTTGGATGTTTTAACAACAAAGAAAAACATCTCTGTATTTCACAAAAACGAAGAAGAAGTTGTTATCAGAATGAAGGGTATCCTTTATAAAGATGGCAAAAAAGCAAAAGAGGTTATGGTTGAAGAATCATCATCTGAAATCTCTATGTCAACTCTAATAGTAGATGAAGGTGGTAAATTTAATCAAACTTCATTGAGTAACGCTTTGAAAAAAGCATCCGAAAAGCTCGTAACCAAACTATTAGCAGATAAATAATATGAAAAAAATATTAATATTTTTAGGGATACTAGTTATGTCTCTATTAACATTTACAACACAGGCACAATTAACAATTAATCAATCAGTAACACCCACCACAAATTTAAAAGTTGGTGATACTCTTTCAGTAAAATATACAGTCGCTAGAGGTACAACCACACCTCGTTATTTTTGGTTAAGATACCAGTACAATAACAAAGCATTGGCATATGTTTCAACGGTATTCTCACAAGGAACATCAGTTCAAACATATTATACAAGTTGGACAGGATATAAATTCACAGCAAGTACTGCAAATAGTATTACAGCAAAAAGTTTATATGCACAATATTTAGCAACTCCGTGGGGGTATGTGGCTAACGTAGATTGGAACGCAGGTCAATTGACCGTACAAAGAACCGATGCATCAATCGATGGCGATATTGCAACTCAAAAATATGTAATTAAAGATTTAGGTGCATATACTGATATTCATAAATTAGATTTATCATACTCAATAGATGCAGCAAGTGCATACATTACTCCAATTACAACCGACCCCGGTACAATGTCATTAACAAATGTAACGGGTAATACATCTCAATTCAAAGTAAGAGTTTTATATCCATCAGGATACGATATTACTGCACATAGTGTTGCATTATTTCCAATACAATCAAATGGTACTATTAATTTCAATGTAACACCAATTGCAACAAAAGTATTAGATGCAAGTGGTGAAGCAACATTTACAACACAAGTTAAAGTGGGTGATAGTTTAGCAGTTTGGATGTATGGTGCAAGTGGAAAAGCATTTATGAATAATATCATAACTGTATCAGATGCATACAAATCATTTTTAGGTATTTCACAAACAGATATCAATGGTAATGGTACATACTTTACAAGACCTGTATTGGAAAAAAATATAGGATTGATTACAAAGAATAAAACCACATTTAGTGAAAGTGATTCATATTACGCATTTGCATATGTAATGGGTATAGATGTAAAAGATAGTGCATGGATTCCATTAAGTACAAATGGTGGATTATATAAATGGTTTAGTGGTTTATTAAATCAAAGTTGGTTAGATGGAGTTCCTACTTATAAAACAAAAGTAACTGCAGCAAATCAGGCAGTAGATATGGTGTATGCATGGGGTGGTGATTTAGATTGGTCACACTCATCTTCTCCAACTGAAATTGCAAGTAGAATTGCAAGTGGTAATTACGCTAATTCAGTAAATCCATCGGAGAATATAATGAAAACATTTTCTACATTTGCTTCAACAAATATGGCATACTCACAGGCATTTGAAGAAGCTAAATTAGGATTGGTATCTACAATAGTTAATGGTAAAGTTGTATTAAGTGGTAATTTAACAAAAGAAGGATTAGCAGGTTTAGAGGTAATCTTACAATACGATAATACTAAATTAACTTTTGATAATATTTCATTTGATGCAGGTGCAAACGTGACCAACTTCTCAACAAACGGAAATGGTAGATTGACATTTGGTTCGATGGACCAGATTAAAACAGGTAGAATTAAAACGGGTACTCCATACAAATTAACATTTACTCCAAAGGAAACTATAACAAATACAGCAGGTTTATTCTATACTGTTTTAGCTGACGCAGTTGACGGAAACGGAAATAAGATTAACCTAATAGTTGAATAATGAAAAAATTATTAGTTACATTTCTATTAACAATAGTATCATTCATAACCTACTCTCAATCAGGAGTGGGTTATGTTAATTATACCTCGTACAAGACACATAATGGAACGGGTGTTACAAATCAATATACACAATTTGCAAATACTGCAGCCGAATTTGATGCTATATTAAATACAGCAAACTCAAACACAACTATAACACATACAGGTGAAGTTCCACTTGCAACTATGTGTAATGGTTCAACTCAAACTCCAAAATGGGGAGGTGATTTTTACGCAATTAAATTTGAATTTTGGTTTATCCCAACACAAACAGGTAGTTATTCATTTGGTATTAATTCGGATGATGCAAGTGATATATCCGTAGATGGAACAATAATATCAACTTACTATGGTGGGCATGGTGCGGGTGGATATCAATATGGTTCAAAAAGCATGGTTGCAGGTACAAGATATAAGATAGTTGCAAGATATCAAGAGTATGGTGGTGGAGATGCTTTGTTTGTGAGATGGTCAAGACCAAATGCACCAAATTCATATTCATATTGGAATGAGGAAGTAACAAATATTAATAGTACACCAACAAAAAAAGCAGTAGTAAAATTTAATTTGAATACTAATATAACAGCAACGACATTTTCAGTAGGTTCGGCATTAAGTTCGGCAGGTTTGATTGATATAACAAATCTATTAGATAGTACCAAAGTAGCAAGTGGAGTTAAAGGAACAATCGTAGGTGGGGGGGTTGAGTGGTCATACATTAATTTAGATGCAATAAGCATATTACATATTGATATGAGAAAATTTGGTAATACAACACCATCATCAGTTTCCCAAATAAAATTGTTAGATGTTTATGATGGGCCCGTAACATATATTAGTAACGATGGTACTTGGGCAAATTATAGTATTCCATCATCTTTACCAAAAGTAACCGATGGAACATCAACTAATAATCAATATATTAGAAATGGTGGTTGGTATTATGCATTTGCATGTGAGATAACATTCGCATCAGTAATGGCATATAAATCCCAATCAATAACATTAACAACAACAAATAACATATCCACTTTATATAATAGTATTGTGACGGTATCGGATGTTTATTTGGCATTTAAGGAATTGGCCAATGGTGGAATATTTGGCAATCAAAGTGGAAATGAATTTGGATATGGTATTCAGTATAAGAACGCAGATATAAATGATGATGGTATATTCAATGAGGGTGATTGTTTTAAATTATTACAACATTTAACCGGTGCTGCTAATATTGTAGATAGTTTCACACTACCAAAAACATTACGATTAATAACATCAGATAAATACAATACAATCGGTAAATCAAATTGGAATACAATTTCAACTCCATTGGGTAATACCTATTCATTTGATATAAACACAGGAAAAGCAACAGATACATTTGATATATCAGTAGCTTGGAAAGGAGATGTAAACCTATCCCATTCAACTACTCCACCATCAAATGGTATTACTACAAATAGTGTAAGAACAATGGGTACACAATCAATGAGTATTAGTAGTACCGATATCAACGCATCTATAATGACTGAAATAGTTGCCGATAGTGTATATGCATATATTACATTAGACCCATTAGGACAAACCGTAGTAGGCACTCAATTCCAATTAAACTACGATAATTCGATATTAAAGTTCAAAGGAATACAATTTACGACAAAAGGTTCACCTACCAATTACGCAACTGATAAAGGTGATTACATCAATTTGGGTTCTTTGATAAGTGATGGTAGTACAAGTTTGGATAATACAACAACATATAAGATTTCGTTCTCGTCAACTATAAAATTGGATAATGTATTGGGTTTAATATCAATAGGAACAACCGATGCGGTTAATCAAAGTGGAAAATCATTAAAAATAAAAATAAATTAAAAATTATGGAAATTAATTTTGGATATGATGAAATGAAAAATTTTATCATTAAAGGTGGAAAATATAAAATAGCAAATGTTAAGTGTTTTAGTTGGATTTATCCTAACCCTTCTAATAATTGGCAATATACGGAAGAAGAAGAATTTATAGAAGTGGCATACCAAATAGATGATATTGCAAGTGAAGAATGGTTATGTAATGGTGAAAATAAACGAAAAGATAGCCTTATGATGTGGAATGTTGAATTTGCTTTTTACAAAGAGATGAAAAATAAACTATTAAATTTATAATATAAGTGAAAAAACTAATATTAATCATATCGTTAGTTTTAATTGGATTTGTTGCAAACGCACAAATACAACCACCAGATACATTACAATTATCGGAAAAAGAATTATTTGAAGAAAGTGATGACTGGAACGATTTAAGTATATTGCAATCTTATATTGATTTTTCAAAAGATATTCTATCATCATCAAATCTTTCAATTGGTATTATTGGAAAACAAGTATCTACCACCTTAAATTTGGGATATAGTAAAACATCTGCAAACGGACAATGGGGACATACATTTGCAACATCAATAAATCCTATATGGAAATACTATGGGGTGGGTTATGGTATTGGTAAAAATACAGAAAAAAGAACAACAACATTACAATCATTCTTTTCAACGGATTTTGATTTCCAAAAAGATATTACCCTATCATTCATAGATGTATTCCGAACTAAAAAGTTTGGAACATTTGGATATAGTGTAATTGCATCAAAAACATTTTGGGGAACATATGAAGGTGAGTGGGAAGGAAAATATACAGTAGATGCAAATGGT
>Ga0222712_10000289_pt1 | contig 70276 bp, 61 predicted proteins | sample C33_657DmetaG_FD_165043 | JGI IMG/M metagenome (GOLD analysis project Ga0222712, IMG submission 165043) | Estuarine water microbial communities from San Francisco Bay, California, United States - C33_657D | ecosystem: Environmental > Aquatic > Marine > Unclassified | place: USA: California... | reverse complement strand
CTATATTCCCACTAGATAATGACTCAGGAAAATAACACTATCTACAGACTCACTATGCTTTGGGCCTTCGCCGAAGGGGGATTGGGAGGATTTATGCATTTACTTCATATTCCTATGACAGGATTTATCGTAGGGGGCATTTCTATTATTATCAATGTTTTTATAGCAGCCTATTCAAAAATTAACGCTCGAATCATGCTGAATAGTTTGGGATTAGTTTTGCTTTGCAAATTTGCCCTCAGCCCACAAAGTCCTCTAGGAGCATATGTTGCTGTGTCTTTTCAAGGTCTATTAGCTATTTTCATTTTCAAATTGGCAGGAGTCAATAGAGTATCTATTCTCTTCTATGCTATCCTAGTTATGCTAGAAAATGCTATACAAAAACCTCTTATGGCCTATCTAATTTTTGGAGATGAACTCCTACAAGGTATAGAGCTAGTCGTCAACAAATTTTTTAAAAATTTAGCTCAAACCAAGAATTTTCTTAGTTCTATAACCTTTCTTTATTTCGCCCTTTATGCTGCTTGGGGTGTCGTTATCGCACGATGGTCTTATTATTTTTTACAAAGTATTGAGTCCTATACCTTAGATAAGAAAGCATTAATGTCAATAGAAAAATTGGAAGAACGCCCAGCAAGAAGTTATAGAAAATCAATTCTTCCTATCCTCCTAATTTCTTCCATTTTCTTCTTTGTCTTTTTTTATTTTTCTTCTCACCAGATATCGTGGTCGCTCTATGCTCTTAAAGCCATTGTATGGTTTCTTCTCCTTGGATTTATTTTACCCTTAATCCTACGACTAGGGTTAAAATATTTTTCTAAAGCAGAATCTACCTCCGTAGCCCGCGCACTTAGCTTTATGCCCAGAATCAAACAAAACTTTTTCTATAGTATAGACCTAGTTCGTGATAAAAAAGGGCTAGCCAAAGTCAAACAATTTATCTTTTTTATCGTTTTCTTAAATGTATTCCATTCAGACGATGACATCTAATATATTCATATTATCTGCCCCTATCCAGACAGGGAAAACCACTGCTCTCATGGAGTTTTGGGAGATGGGCATCACGAGTTTTGATGGATTTATCACACCCGATATAGATGAATCTAGAAAGCTCATTTTTCTAGATACAGACGAAGAACTCCCATTTCAGCTAGAGGATAATGCAAAGGAAGATGTGCTCCAAATTGGACGATTCAAGCTAAGTCAATCGACATTCAATGCCGTAAAAAATAAATTACAAAATCTTCACAATACCAGGGCACAACTTATTATTATAGATGAGATAGGACCTCTAGAGATGAATAATTATGGATTTGAACCTGAACTTTCATCCTTTATCCAAAAATTTAAGGAGATGAATTCTTCAAAGTTGCTCATCATGGTTATTCGAAATACCATACTCAATGCCGCTATTGAAAAATACAAATTAGAGGATGCGGCTGTGCTTTCGTTGAATTCATTTATAGATAAATTTTTAGCCGAATGAACGGACTAGTTCTATCTGGAGGACAATCCAGCAGAATGGGAAGTGATAAGGCCTTGATCGACTATCATGGTATACCACAGTATGCTTATGTATATGATTTATTGCTTAGATTTTGCGATGAGGTATTCATATCTTCTAAAGAAAATAAATATCCCCTACCCACTCTTTTTGATAACGCAAAATACGAAAATATGGGTCCAATAGCTGGTCTCCTGACAGCATTCGATTATCAAGAGACGGATTGGCTAGTATTGGCAATAGATTATCCAGAAATCACAGCAAAAGACATCGAGAAATTACTCGCTCCACATTCTAAGTTAGCAGCGGTATACTACCATCCAGAGACTGAATTTTTTGAACCCTTTATCGCCTGCTATCGAAAAGAGTTTAAGCCTCTTCTTCTTACTGAATATGAACTAGGGAACACCTCCATGCAAAAACTACTTCATCGAGCTGATATTCATAAAGTACTGCCTGAAAATTTAGAGTCCATAAAAAGTATCAATAAGTTTAGTGATAAAATATGATGTAAATTCCCGATATTTGATTTATGCCTTCTATCCATAATATTTCAATCACTAAATACGACCATGGTCAATTCCATACAAAGGATGATGTCTTGGCTGTAGAAGAACCTTTAGAAATTAGCTTGCAATATTTTGAAAATGGCGAAAAGAAAAGACAGTCTGTTTCGATCACTATGCGCACACCTGGTTTTGACAGGGAGTTAGCTCTTGGATTTTTATTTACAGAAGGTATCTTGACCAATGCAGCTCAGGTGGAAAAGGTTTTAACGATGGGAGAAAATTATATCACCGTTTTTCTCAAAGAAGAGACTAGAGTGGAACTAGAGAAACTCAAACGAAATTTTTATACTACGAGCAGCTGCGGGGTATGTGGCAAATCATCTATCGATGCTATTCGTACAATAGCTTCAGACTTTATTCCATCCCAAAAGGAGCCAAGAAAGTTATCTGCCGAGATACTCACTTCATTGATAGAAAAAATAAACGCTTATCAATCGAATTTCAGCCAGACAGGAGGCATTCATGCCTCTGCATTATTTGATTTCGATGGGAAATTAATTTCTATCTACGAAGACGTTGGCCGTCATAATGCCTTAGATAAATTGATTGGTCACCATTTCATAGAAGACCCGCTTGATTTCTCACAGCATATTCTTCTGCTCAGTGGGCGGGCTAGTTTCGAACTGATTCAGAAAGCTATCATGGCCAAGATACAGGTCGTCTGCGCTATAGGGGCACCATCTTCTCTAGCAGTAGAACTTGCCGAGGAATTTGACATTACCCTTTTAGGTTTTTTAAAAAATCAATCTTTTAACTTATACCATATTTCTAAAAACAATATACTACCACATGAAAATTAGAATCAAAGGCAATACCATTCGATTGAGATTGGTGAAAACAGAGGTCAAGCAACTCCAAGAGCAGGGTTATGTAGAAGAAAAAACAGAATTTTCATCTGGTGAATTTAGCTATAGGCTCGAGGCCAAAGAGGGAATTCAAGACTTAGAAGCTCAGTTTTCTAACAACAAAATCACTATATACATTCCTAAATCAGAAGCCCTCATCTGGTATGATACGGATCTAATTACCTATAAAAATAATTTTGAAAAACTTCTTCTCCTGATAGAAAAGGACTTCGTATGCCTAGACCACACGGACGAAGATCAGAGCGATAATTATGCGAATCCGAATACGAAGTGTTAGGAGATTCTAAGCTCATAAAATTCATAATTTATCAAAATGTATCAATAAAATTTTTGATAAAAATATCTAGGTTTTAACTCTAGCAATAAAGAATCATTCTTGTAGATGATGTTTAACTGATTATTATGTAGGTCAGATGATGAAATACAAACAACCTGCGGATTCCAATCTTTTGAACCATAATAAACTCTGCTTACAGCTATCAATAAAGAGTCTTTGCAAGGCAAACCTGTATCTAACCAAATACGATAAAGTGAATCTGGCGATAGCCTATATACCGATTTTGGCATATCACTCTTACAATAATCATATAATAGTATTTCTGATTCTGATTTGTTATTAAAGTAATGAGATTCATTATACCCGCCTTCTGCTTTTGAATAAAGCAGAACTAGATAATAAAAAACGCAAAACCCAACTAATAGCAATGCACTGAAAAATAAAGCTAAGTTTCTCATTTTCATTCCTTATTTGAATTCTTTTATTACTTATTACAAATATAATTAAACAGAATTGGAATGATTCAAGACTTCGACTAATATAAAAAAAGCTGCCCAATCGGACAGCCTTAAAACTTTAACTAGCAATAATTTGCTGAATTTATGCATCCAGTGCAGCTGCACCACCCACTATCTCCAATATCTGATTGGTAATAGCAGCTTGTCTAGCCTTATTGTAGTCTATTTCTAGACGCTTAATAAGGTCAGCGGCATTATTCGTAGCGCTATCCATCGCTACCATCCTAGCACCATGCTCCGAGGCATTGGTGTCTAATGCAAATCTATGAAATGTAGTTTTGATAATCTTTGGCAATAATTCCTCTAGAAGTTGGGCTTTATTCGGTTCGAAGAGATAATCTGATTTGCTTACACCTGCCTGAGTTTCTGCTTTAGCTATCGGTAGAAATTCTTCTACCTTAAACTCTTGTACGGCAGCATTTTTAAACTTAGAGTAGATGACTTCTACTTTGTCATAATCTTTACTCAAAAAGGCATTTACTATAAACTGAGCTACCTTACTAGAACCCTCAAAACTAAGCTGTGTAAACAAGGTATAGAACTCATCATTTAAATCATAACCTGTGCGCTTGAAAAAATCATAGGCCTTCTTACCTACAGGTAAAATAGTGATATCTGATTTAGGAAGATTCGAATACTTATTATTCAATAAATTCGTAGCAGCCTTGAGCAGATTGGAATTAAAACCCCCACATAGACCTCTATCAGAAGTAAGTACCACTACTAAAACTCTACTAACAGGTCTTACATCATTGAGTCCTAGAGACAATTCAGATAAATCAGTCGTAGCGAGAATATTATTCATCACCTCTTGCAATTTTTCTGCATAAGGGCGCATCTGCGTGATAGCACTAGTGGCTTTTTTTAACTTAGCCGCCGATACTAGCTTCATCGCCTTCGTTATCTGCTGGGTCGATTTGACCGACTTGATACGTTCTCTTACTTCTTTTAATCCTGCCATTTTTTAAAGTATTATGTAAAATGTACAATGTATTAAGTCTACCTTGTACTTAATACATTATACATAATACTATTATTATCCTTCGTAATTTTTTAATACTGTATTCGCTATCTCTACCAATGCTGGTGCTACCTCATCGATTGCTTTCGTTCGCAAAGAAGCTAAGACATCTGCATGTGATTTTTCCAGTGTATTCAGGAAATCATTTTGAAATGCTCTTACTTTATTGAGAGGGACATTACGCAATAAATTGTTTGAACTTAGATAGATGATTGCTATTTGCTTTTCTACAGAAAGTGGAGAGAATAAATCTTGCTTCAATATTTCCACGTTTCTAGATCCTTTGTCCAATACAGACTTAGTAGCTGCATCTAGGTCAGAACCGAACTTAGAGAAAGCCTCTAGCTCTCTATATTGAGCCTGATCTAGCTTGAGTGTACCAGAAACTTTCTTCATATTTTTAATCTGTGCATTACCACCCACACGAGATACAGATATACCTACGTTGATAGCTGGTCTCACACCAGAGTTAAACAAGTTAGACTCAAGGAATATCTGTCCGTCTGTAATTGAAATTACGTTGGTAGGAATATACGCCGAAACGTCACCTGCCTGTGTCTCAATAATAGGAAGAGCTGTCAATGATCCACCACCTTTGATTCTATTTTTTAGAGATTCAGGTAAGTCATTCATATTCTTAGCTACATTGTCATCTTTTACCACCTTAGCAGCTCGCTCTAATAATCTCGAGTGAAGATAGAATACATCTCCAGGATAAGCTTCTCTTCCCGGAGGTCTTTTCAAAAGGAGAGATACCTCTCTATAAGCTACGGCTTGCTTGGATAGATCATCATATACTATCAAAGCTGGTCTACCTGTATCGCGGAAAAACTCACCGATAGCACATCCTGCGAAAGGTGCGTAAAACTGAAGTGGAGCTGGATCTGCAGCAGACGACATCACCACCGTAGTGTATGACATAGCTCCGTTTTCTTCCAATACTCTCACGATATTAGCTACCGTAGAAGACTTCTGACCACAGGCTACATATATACAATAAACTGGCTCACCTTTATCGAAAAATTCTTTTTGATTCAATATAGTGTCAATAGCCACAGAGGTCTTACCCGTCTGTCTGTCTCCGATTATCAATTCTCTCTGACCTCTTCCGATTGGAATCATGGAGTCGATCGCTTTGATACCTGTTTGAAGTGGCTCATTCACTGGCTGACGGAAGATAACACCTGGCGCTTTTCTCTCCAATGGCATATCTAGTAATTCACCTGTGATAGGTCCTTTCCCATCTACTGGCTGACCTAGCGTATTCACTACTCTACCTACGATGCCCTCTCCCACTTTGATAGAAGCGATTTTACCTGTAGATTTACACTGGTCTCCTTCTTTGATACCCTCTGAAGAGCCCATCAATACGAGACCCACATTGTCCTCCTCTAGGTTGAGAGCTAGAGCTTGAGTTCCATTACCGAATTCTACGAGCTCGCCCGCTTGTACATTATTCAATCCATATACACGTGCAATACCGTCGCCAACTTGAAGTACGGTACCTACATCCTGCAATGTAGAGGATAAATTGACATTGGAGATTTGCTCCTTGAGCAAAGATGAAATCTCATCTGGTCTAACTGCTGTTGACATATTCTTAATTTATTAAATTATTTTTTAATGTTTGTAATTGGGTAGATATGCTATTATCTAATATTTTATTGTCAAATTCTAATACAAAGCCACCAACAAGTTCTGGATTCACGATACTTTCTATTTCATACTTTCTATTGCCTAGAAACTTAGTAGCTATCTGTGATTTCTCCGTATCTGATAAAGCAGTGGCCGTAGTTAACCTCACTTGCGTTAGGTTTTCAGATTGATTGACTAAATGGATAATCGTCTCACAAATAGAGCCTAACTGACCTAATCTACCTTTCTTAATTAATAAATAAAGGAAGTTAAGTGTTTCTGGCTGCAGTTTACCCGCGAAGGTATTTTTTACAATATCAGATTTTGTTTGATTATATACCGTAGGATTAGATATAAGATCTTTAAACTCAATGTGACCTTGAGCCAAAGACTTCAACGTCTGGGCATCTGTCTTAATCGCAGCGGTATTTTTTTTATCTATAGCTAGGCTAAACAAAGCCTTGGCGTATGGAATACTATTTTTTTCTATAGCCATTTCTACTAATTAGAAGATAATGATTCGTTGACTAATTTGGTTACTAAAGACTGTTGAGATGCGCTGTCTGTCAATTTTTCTCTTACTAATTTTTCGGCAATACCTATCGAAATAGTTCCTAACTCTTTCTTTACCTCATTGATAGCGGCTCGCTTCTGATTTTCTATTTCACTCTTAGCTTGCTCTAATAGTCTAGTAGCATCTTCTTTCGATTTGGCCATTTCAGCAGAACGAAAACTATCTGCATCTTTCTTAGCTTCTAAAAGCATAACCTGTCTCTCCTCTCTTGCACTTTTTAAAAGATCATCATTCTGCAATTTCAGTTGTTCGAACTCTTGACGAGCCTTCTGTGCAGACAACAATTCATCTTCAATCTTTTGATTACGAGCCTCGATAGAACTCACAATAGGCTTTACTGCATACTTTCCAGCTATTATCCAAAAAATAACAAATGCCAATAAAGTCCAGAAAGTATATCCAATATCTGGTGTTATTAAACTAATTGGGTCAAATAATAATATCATATTTTTAAATTATTCTTTTTCTTGTTTTTTTCATAAAAAATAAATAGAGGAAGGCAACCCCTTCCCCTAAATACTTTTGAAGTTCTTAGCCTTTTGAAAGGAAAGAGAAGATGATAGCGATAAGCGCTGCACCTTCTACTAGGGCTGCCATGATAATCATAGCTCCTCTAATTTCTCCACTTGCTTCCGGTTGACGAGCGATACCTTCCATAGCTTTTCCTCCGATCATTCCGATTCCGATTCCTGCGCCTAATGCTGAAAGTCCACATCCAATTGCTGCAATAGCTGTCATAATTTTATGGTTTTAAAGGGTTAAAATTTATTTAATTTATATTTGATTTATTAATGATGGTCAGCATGTGCGTGTTCCTCCTGCGCTATTCCTATGAATATGGAAGTTAATAGAGTGAAGACATATGCCTGTAAAAATGCCACAAATAATTCCATCGCATTAACGAATATCAGCAACGGAATAGCTATAACTCCTCCTCCAATGGAGCCTCCAATGCTCTTTCCTACATTTCCTAAAATAAATACCATACTAGCAATACTCAGAATAGCAATATGACCTCCTGTGATATTTCCAAAAAGACGAAGCATCAAAGCAATTGGTTTAATAAAAATACCCATAACTTCTATTGGCGTGAGAATCAACAATAGTGCCTTAGGAACGCCTGGCATTACAAAGATATGCCCCCAATAATCTTTCTTGGCGAACACGTTTATCATTATAAATGCAAGAAAACCTAAAGCGAATGTAAAAGAGATATTCCCTGAAATATTTGCACTTCCTGGGAATATTGGAATTAGCCCCAGTAGATTATTCATCAGAATAAAAAAGAAAATACATACTAAGAATGGTACAAATTTCAAATAATTTTTTCCAATGTTCTCTTTAGCGATATCATGAGCTACGAATTGAATCAATGGTTCCATAAGACTTTGAAATCCTTTTGGTACTTCATTCTCACGATTCGAATATGCTCTACTAACAAGAAAGAAAACGATCAATAACAAAATCAATCCTAGTAACATTCCGAATACATTTTTTGTAATCGAAAAATCAATGATTTGGCTTCCATCTAGAGGATGTATTCTACTTTGCTCCATTTTGTAGCCATGCACATCTACAGTGCCTTCACCGTGATGAGCATGAAATGCAGAAGACATAGTAGTGAACCAATTCTTTTTATCCCTATTGTAAATAATTACAGGAAGAGGCATACTGGTATGACCTAATACATGAAACTCATTCGCATCAGCAATATGATGCATAATAAGACCTACTGGATCGAAAGTTTTGCTATGAACATCATGAGACGTCACTCGTGTATTCGCTTCGGAATGCGATGAAGGCTTAGCCTGCGCAGCTGTATCATCGCTACTTGACGCATTAGGAGCCTCCGATGAAGCTGAAGCAAAAAAACTAAATATTACTGAAAATAAAAAACTAAAAATCAACCTATTAATCATCGAAAATGCTTTTAAAATATTTATCTTACTAAAAAGCGCTGCAAAAGTAAGGAATTTAATCTTAATTTTTGGGATAATTTTGTCTAGGTTTAAACCTAAAATCAAAATTCATATCAAAGATATAAAATTACTTACCCCAAAATTTATATTATATGAAAAAATTAATTTTAGCTTTGACAATTAGTCTGCTTTTGAACGGGGCTATCGCCCAAGATAAACCAGTAAAAAGAGAAGTTTCAACGGAAGAAAAAGCCAAACTTAGGGAGATGAGGAAAGACCTTAATTTATCCGAAGAGCAGAAGGTAAAACTTAAGGAAATACACAAGGAGCATAAAGCGACTAAAGAAGCTAGAAAAACTATGAGCACAGAACAACGCAAGGCAGAGCACCTGGCTACCAAAGCCAAAGTGGATAACATCTTGAACAACGAACAGGGTGCAAAAATGTCTGAAATCAGAAAAAAAAGAAGAGAGTATAGGAAGAACTAAACTCGTTCAATTACTTGATATCAACAAAAAAGGACTGTTTTTCAACAGTCCTTTTTTTATACATCATAAACATTAAAACAAATTAGGCTATCGTCACACCTTTATCAAGGTACACATCTTGAACCGCATTGATTAATTCTATTCCCACTTTCATATCTTTTTGAAAGGCTTTTCTGCCTAGAATCAAACCTTGACCTCCAGCTCTTTTGTTGATGATAGCCGTTTCTATAGCTTCGGCCATATCGGAAGCGCCTTTCGACTCCCCACCTGAATTTATCAAACCAGCCCTGCCCATATAACAGTTGGCCACTTGATATCTGCATAGGTCTATCGGGTTATCTGTTGTCAATTCCGTATAAACTTTTTCATGGGTTTTTCCATGTTTGGTAGCTTTATAGCCTCCATTATTCACGGGCAATTTCTGCTTAATAATATCAGCTTGAATAGTCACTCCTAGATGATTCGCTTGACCACTAAGATCTGCGGATGCGTGATAATCCATACCATCCACTTTGAATGCATTATTTCGAGTGTAGCACCAAAGTACAGTAGCCATTCCTAGTTGATGGGCATATTCGAAAGCCTCTGCCACTGCTACTAACTGCTTTCTGCTTTCCTCACTACCGAAATAGATGGTAGCACCTACGGCTACTGCACCCATTTCCCAGGCACTTTTTATGGTACCAAACATAACTTGGTCAAAGGTATTGGGGTAACTAAGAAATTCGTTATGATTTATTTTAACTATAAATGGTATTTTATGAGCATATTTTCTAGCTACAGAGCCTAAGACGCCATAAGTAGAAGCCACGGCATTGCATCCTGCCTCCATCGCCAATTTGACAATATTCTCACTATCAAAATAGATAGGATTGGGTGCAAAAGATGCTCCAGCACTATGCTCTATACCCTGATCTACAGGTAAAATGCTCATATATCCACTATTTGCCAATCTTCCATGTCCATATAATTGCTGTAAGCTTCTCAATGTCGGTATATTGCGATTACTCTGCGCCCATATTTGAGATACAAAATCCTCATTAGGCATGTGAATCAAGGACTTATTGATAGCGGGGGTGGAGTAATTTAATAGCAGGTTGGCTTTTTCATCACCTATTATAGAAGCGTAATTCTGACTCATCTCTCTGATTTTAGGAGCAAAATTAATGAAATTGATATTTATACATGAAATAAATGTGGAAAGCCCTCAAACAAAATGAATTATAACCTTTATAACTTGCCCCACATTATTACAGACAAAATTCGTATTATACGATTCTCTTTAAAATTTCGTTGTTATTTTTGAAGTCTAATTTTTTATATGCGTAGCTACCATTTAGTATTTTTAATCTTTGTAAGTATCTGCGTTTCTTGTAAAGAAAATGCATATATCGATATAAGTGAAGACATTCGGAAAAATATTGGTGCTGATCAGCTCTCTATATCTGAATCCAAAGATTCAATACTCATAGATATTCACTACAATAAAGCTCCTCTAATTGGATTTGATTTCAAATCGTCCACCGCCGCGCTGCTGCTGCTTGATACCACTAAAAGCCAACTAGGTAAAAGAGATCTAAGACTAGCCAAAGTGAGCATCCGTTTTAATCAGCAGGTCTTTGAATATATATATCCATTGTCAGAGCTAAAAATCAATAAAAACGGTATGGAAACCGCCGCTCTTTTTCTTCAAAACTTTCTAAGCAGCCAAAATGAAAAGAATGCTCGTTACGTAGATTTAGACAAAATTTCATTGGAAGATTTATTTAATTTAAATCAGATTAATGAGCAGCTTCAATCTAATCTAAAGTTAACCAGTATTAGCTTTGATGGATTTACACTGCACCAGTCTGAGCCACAGAATATCGAATATAGAGGAAATTTTCAAGGGGAAACAGAAGCTATTCCTTTTGTCTTTCAATATGACAAAACCCTCAAACGAATTTTTTATTTTGGGATTAATGAGTAGCTACTTAATTAGAGTGAACGTTCCTGTCTTTTCCACCTTGACACCATCATTGCCAGTATAGGATACCAGATAAATATAACTTTCCTCAGGAGCCATTTGTCCATTATCCTGTATACCATTCCACCCCAAATTAGGATCTAATGTTTCAAATATTTGTCTCCCCCACCGATTAAATATTTTCATATTGAAGTAGGTGGCATTAAAGAAATATATCTTAGGTTTAAATGTAGGAGTTATACCATTTACTTTGAATGCATTCGGCATCCACAGAACCGTCCGCATATTTACACATTGTGTAGGAGATGACATAAAAAAAATACTATCCAATAGTGGATTTAACGTGTCGAATTTGTAATTTACCAGAAGCTTGTAGCAAAACCTTCCTTCGGTCTGATAATGCTCTTCTATATTATGTTCATATCTTGTTACATTTATATCAGGCTCTGCTATCTTAATAAAGCCACCTCCATTTATGGAAAAGTATAACTCATAGTTCAATCTAGAATATAGTATGCTATCTTGGAAATAAGCTTTAGGCCATTTGATTTCATTTTTATACAATCCTATTTGAGTTAGGGTCATAAAATTGGTTGTCACTTGCCCACCTTCACTTTTATTATTACATAGATCTTCATAGCGCACTCTATAGGCTACTGGTCTTGCGGATTCACCAAAAGAATCTAAGAATGAATAATAGCCTTTTCCTTCTTTTGAAAATTTGACTTTATCCAAAGTTTTTAACGTTGTGCCGTTCCTAGGATCTACTACCAATAGGTCAAAAGACTTAGGTATAGCATCTGGAGAGCAATACCAACGTAAATTCGTCTTAAAATTATCAATATAGCTAGCACTCAATGCCTGCAATAAATCGGGAACTTGGCTCTTTGTCGAGACAAAGCAAAACTGATTTGAAAAAGAACTTACATCAGATAGACTAGGATGGATGGCCTTCACCCGAATACAAAGTGTATCTCCGTATAGAAAATCTTTGTATCGAAATGTGCAGATTGATGAATCGTTCGTCGCTACCTTTTCTTCTGGATTACCATTCTTTTTGACGTATACTTCATACTCTTTAACCTCATCATTCGGTCCCCAGCCTTGATACTTGGTCCAGCTCATTTCTATCTCATCCTCGCATGGGCTGCTCACTAGGCTAAGGAATACAGGTCTATGCCGGAATATCGGTGGAGCTAAACCCTTCTCTCCACATTCACTTACAGAGCCTACTAGATTACCAGTGTATACACCCGTGCTTACATCAAAAGAAGAATCGATATATTCTGCTTTATCTCTACCAATTACAGTATCAATATAGGCTGATCCAAAATTGATTAGCACATACGCCCATATTTTTTTGTGACTAGATTCTGGCAGCCATTTATAGACTGGGAAGTTATTTTCAATTGAAATAGTAAGCAGCCTAGGGTAAGGCATCAAAGTATCCGTCATAGTATCTGAGAAAGCGCTGCTGCCTGGGCAGCTATAGCTCGATGTCATATAATAATAATATGTATTAGTGGCATTAATCCCAGTATGAATATAGCTTGTTGTAGCGATATTTGTAACTGTATTCAGCAGGGTAAAAGGACCTGCTTTGTTAGTGGAATGGAAAATTTTAAAGTCTTGAAAGGTGCCACAAGTCTCATTCGGGTCTTTCCAGGTAATTTCATTAGAAGCCCCACCAGTTATTTTACGAGTCACACAAGTCAATATAGGAGCCTTGTATTGTGCATAAAATTCTGAAAGTGCAAATAAACAAATTAGTGTAATCCCAATATTTTTCAATACACTATGGTTTTAGAATATTTAGAAAAATCAAAAATAGTAGATTCTATAGAAATAGTTGCAGACTTAGGTAAATTTTCGAGCGAATTCACCCATGTGAGATAGTCGAGATAAGAATATCCTAGTTTCTTCATTCGCACAGCATATGTTATCTCTTGAAGAGAACGCTCTCCATTTTTTGACCATTGGCTATAGTATTCTTTCGCTGACTCAGCTATTTTTAGTTTCATATCTTTTTTCAAACGTAAAAATAAGTTAGATATTGCGTCTAAAGCCATAGCAAGATTCTTTTTATCAGTCTCAAATCCTATATAAAAAACAGAGTAGCCTGGGAAATGATTGAGGTGTGAATATACCCCATAAGTCAATCCTAATTCGACTCTTAGTAATTTCATCAGCTCAGACATATAGTATCCCCCAAGGAATATATTAAGCAACTCTAAATTCTGAAAGTCTTGAAATGATTTACGCTCAAAAAGCTGACCTAAACGCACAGAGGCCTGAGCTGTTGCAGTCAATTTTCTCTCTATCATCTGCGGCAGATTCTGCTCAATAGAAATAGACTTGCTCTTTGTTCGATTTGAAAAACGATAGTTTTTCATTTCAATATTTACTAGCTTCAATGCATCGACTGTATTATCTCCTGCAAGGAAAAACTGAGGCTTACATGTTTGTATAAATTCTTTATAAAAATGCTCTATATCTTCTAGATTAATATGGGTATAATCCTTTGGACAACTATAATATCCGAGTGGATGTTGTTTGCCAAGAAGATGCTCAGAGAGCAACTTATCTGCCCAGAAATCTGTTTGCTTCATTTGCTGCTCGATAAAACTCATCGTTTGATCTCTCACCATATGCCATTGTGTTTTTATAAATTTAGCCTGAAAAAGAATTTCAAAGAAAATAGGAATAGCTTGATTTAAAAATTGAACATGACAATACAATTCTGCAGTAAAGTGGGTAGGAGTAGAAAAAATTTCTATTTGAATGCTATACTTATCTAACCATTCATGTAGTCTTTTATTTGTTTTCTTTTGAGTCGATTTCTTCATCATAGCAGCTACTGATTGCACTAGTGCGCGTTTAGACTCTAGGTTTCTACCGATAGGAAATAAGGCTACTAATTTAAACACTTGGCAGCCTGGCTCTGAGATGATTTGCATCTTAAAAATTAGTTTTTACTGCTGTTCTAATCCCATTCGTATATTTAACTAACATGGCATCAGGATGACCTTTTGACCTTATGCTTTTAAGCAGCTCTATAGCTAATAATTTAGAATTGGTTTTACCTATATAATACCGATAAAATCCTTCTTCATACCTTATTTCATAGCCATTTAAGTATGGGAACTTATCTAAATCTACAGGTTTTTTACTAGATAGAGTGAACATTTGAACTAAGAAATACTCTTCAATATTTTTGACTGGAATATTATCTTCATTTCGGTTAGTCTCAGCCTGCGTATAGACGCCTGACTTTGGTACTGGTTTATATTCTGGAGCCTTATAAATTTCAGGTTCTGGATTATAGCTAGATTTATAATTAGGGTTTAAACTCGCCTGAAACAAGCTATCTCGTCTTCGCATACTATCTTGTTTTTTCTTCTTGAGCATCTTTTTCAATTCCGCTATACTGTCTACTACGATGAAACGATCATTATACTTTCTAGTAGAGTCAATGATAAACTTCTCTCTAGCCGTTAGAACTTTAACTCGTTCTCGAGTGTAGATTCTATGATTGGCTTTTACATTTAGAACACCTCTTGGAGATAGCTCGTCTTTCTCACCATATATTTCTGTTGTATCTCGGATGCACTCATTATTGAATTTCATTGCCTTTTTTGGATACATACCCCATATATCTTCATAAGGAATATCGAGTGAACCATGAGAAGGAGGCTTAGAGCCAAATAGACTAACATATTCATCTAATGCGCTATTTTTCACTACTTCATTTATCTTATCTTGTTCTCGCATGAGTGTTTTTCTAATAAAGCTTGTTTGTTCTACATTTTCTACAATTCTATCATTATAATCATAATGAAGTTCTGGAATTTTATCGAAAAATGCAAAACGCATATCCGTCAAAGCTATCTTCATAGCAGAATACTGAATGATATTTAAATTGATGTCTTCGATATATTTTTCTTCGATATTAGAAATAGGAAGTACGGCATATCTATCATTATCCATTAGTGTCCAAATAGGAATAAAGCCCATATCGTGAGTTGTTACCTTCTTTGTTGCTTTGTCTTTTTTCAAAACAACCTCTATCACAGCTGATTTATCTCGAGCTCTTTCATTAGATTCTGCGTTAAAGTAGCCGATATTATCTATATGAAGCTTTAACGTACCATCTGAGTATGCTAACAAATCTGCATTAGTAAAGGCTTCCCCATTTCCTGTTCCTATGATGACATCAATTCCCATATTGAGTAATTCTGCCACCTTTGTTAATTTCAGAGAATCATTTTTCGCCCAATCTATATAGGCTATAACAAACTCTGCCATCATTGTATCTCTTGCTTTCTTTACATCCTTTCGAACAGAATCTATCTCAAAGAAATTTACTTGATGAGAAGGTAAGTCGAGCAAAAGAGAATCGCAGGAATAATTTAAAAAGGCAATACGCATATCTTTTTTCTCCAAGACTAAAGGGAAATTAGACTTTTTATCCGAGGAATCTCTATAAGAGCCTACTCGAAATATATCTGAATAATTCATTTTTTTCAGAGTCATTTGATTCAAATATTCTCGATCCGTCAGAGCATCTGCATTCGACATCATCAATACATTGAAGCCTGTATAATCCAGCTCAGCTAGGAATTCATCAGGCGCACTATTGGGGAAAGTGGACACATTTCCGCGATTAGGAAAAAAGGAGCGTAGGCTGCCTACTACATAATCTGGATAGAAGAATAGTGGCTTGACCTGTCTGAACCAGCTTCGATAGCTATATTTACCTGGGCTAGATTGTCCATATTTTTTTAATAATTGACTTTTATGAATTAGATCTCCGCAGAGCATAATCTTTAAATAATTAGCTGTTGTGTCGGCTATAAGGTCTTTTTCGTATTCAATAGAAGTGTTTCGCACTGAATTTTTTTCAAACTGGGCATATCCACTTTGAACTAAGAGAATGAGTATAAAAAGAATACTACTTCTTAGAAAGAAAATCATGAATACTTTTATTGGAATAGACAAAGACGCCTTTAGTGGGCAGCATAGCATTATGAATCATAGCTTTAGCTAATTGACCCACTGGCATACCTTTGATATTTTTCAGAAAGCCGATCATCATAAAATTAAATAGACGAAGTAAGAATTGAACAACAGATTCTCCCAATCTAAAGTCTGATCTCTTGCCAAGTAAGACATAAGGTCGAAAAATATGAAGGGAGTCAAAACCAATTTTTATGAGCTCTACCTCCAAACTTCCTCTCAATTTTAGATAGGTAAACCATGACGAAACACTGGCGCCAGATGAACTTACATAAAGGAATTTCTTAACCTTATTGTGATGGGCTATTTTTGCTATATTTAGACAATAGTCATATTCTACTTTGTGATAATCGTCTGCTTTTGGTGTTTTAGATTTGGTGGTACCTAGACAATAATAAATGTGGTCACAGACAAATACATTCCAATCCTTATGAATATTGCGAAAATCTATAATTTGAATATCTAGTTTTTCATGTTCCAAATCTAGATATCTTCTCACTACCAGAGACACTTTAGAATAGTTCTCATTCTCTAATAACTGCTTAGTAAGTTCCGCGCCTACTAGACCATTTGCACCTACTACAATAGCGTGTTTATTTCCTACCATATGTATGCGAAAATATAAATTATTTAGCTACCTAGATATCAAAGTAATCCACATTAGTAATTCTTAAGCTTCACTTCAACCAATTCTGGACTCTTTCTGCTCATAGTTAATATCTTATAATGATAAAATTCATCTTCAAACACCTCTCCATTTGCTGGCAGATCTGGACTCAAAGAAGCAATATAGCCTGATAAGGTCTCATAGGTTTCATCCTTAGGAATATCATGAGGTAGATGCTCATTTATATCATCAAGGCTATTCAGTGAATAAATTCTAAAGATAGTCTCATCTACTTTTTCTACAATACTGATTTCTTCATCATGCTCATCCTGGATATCTCCAACCAATTCTTCCAGAATATCCTCCATAGTAATAATTCCTATAGTAGCTCCAAATTCATCAACTCTATACCAAACTCTGTTTTATGCTTTTGAAAAGAGCGAAGCACATCTATAACGCGTTTGTTCTCGTTGATAAACAATACATCTCTCTTAATTTCACTCAGCTTTTTCGATTGTTTTTCTATGAGATTCTTTAATATATCCTTAGAGTGTACCATACCTATAATGTTATCTAAAGAAACATTGTAGACAGGATATCTTGAGTAACCTTGCTCTAAAACAATACGGGAGGCCTCCTCTGTAGTTATCTCAACAGGGATACCTACAACCTTAGAATTATGCACAAATATCTGCTTGACTAGTCTATCATCAAAGTCAAACACATTCTGTATCAATTCGCGCTCGCTATCCTCTATAGCGCCGCCTTCCGCACTTTCCGAAATGATTAATTTCAACTCTTCTTCACTGTGCACTAATTCCTCATGCATTTTCATGCCCATAGTCTTTAAAAACAAATTTGCTAACCCGTTCATAAAAGAAATCAGAGGCAGAAATAAAGTTCTAAAAATCTTCAAAGGAGTGGAAATATAAAGTGTAGTTTTCAAAGGACTGCGAATAGCCATAGACTTAGGAATCAACTCTCCGAAGACGATATGGAGCATGGTGATAATGAAGAAACCAACAGGCAAGGCAAATTTATCAGAAAGGCTCTGCGCTTGAGCGGGCTCTATAAAACTCAAGCTTGATAGTATGCCATGAATCAGCTGCTCCATCGCTTTCTCTCCGACCCAACCTAGTGCTAGTGAGGCCAAAGTAATCCCTAGCTGGGTAGCAGCTAAATAGCCATCTAAATGTTGAACAATAGATTTAGCTATTTTAGATACAAATCCTTCTTTTATAGTCTCTAACTGAGAACTTCTAACTTTAACGATAGCAAACTCTGCTGCTACGAAAAATCCATTTAAAATTACGAGAAAAAGTGTGAGGAATAAATTATTGTAACTCAGGGGTTCAGAATCCATATAGATTTAGAATAGATATATATAGCAAATGTATGCTTTTTTTTATTGATTTGGAAAGAAACATAAAAAGCCACCCATTGCTGAGTGGCTTTAACAAAATTAAGAATCTATCAATTAATTCTCGTTTTTATCCATTTGCTCCTTCAAAGACTGAAGAGCATCTATATCTCCTAGTGTAGATTTATCGGTAGACGAGTTTAATTTTTGAACAGCTTTTTTAGTTTTTAGAGCTTCTGCTTTTTTCTCATCATGCTCTGCAGCTTTTTCCTCTGATTTTTTCTCTTCCCAGACTCTAGTATGCGAAACTAGGATTCTTTTATCGTTTCTATCGAACTCTATGACTTTAAATTCATATTTATGATCGATATCTATGATAGAGCCATCTTCTTTCTTAGCATGTCTCGTAGGGGCAAATGCTTCTAATCCATAAGGAAGAGCTACTTCTGCACCTTTCTCATCTCTTTTAATTACAGTAGCTTCATGAATACTACCTACAGGAAATACATTCTCAAAAGTATCCCATGGATCTTCTTCTATTTGCTTATGTCCTAAGGTAATTTTTCTCGCCTCATTATCTATTTCTAGAATCACTACCTCTATATCTTTACCTACAGAGGTGAATTCGCTAGGATGTCCGTAGCGCTTTGTCCAGCTAAGATCTGAAATATGCACCATACCTCCAATACCTTCTGCTAGCTCTACAAATACTCCGTAAGCCGTAATATTTTTCACAAGACCAGAATGTTTGGATCCTTTCGCAAATTTTTCTGCAATACTACCCCAAGGATCTTCCTGAAGATGCTTGATAGAAAGAGACATTTTACGCTCGTCATTATCTATCGTCATTATTTTAGCACTATGTGTCTCTCCTACTTTGAAGAATTCACGGCTATTTACTGGCTGATTGGACCATGAAATCTCAGATACGTGCACTAGACCTTCTACACCAGGTGTCAATTCTAAGAAAGCACCATAATCTTCTACATTCACTACTCTTCCTTCGATTGTATCTCCAACATTTAGCTTCTCCATCATTTCATCCCAAGGATGCTTAGTGAGTTGCTTCATACCTAAAGATATTCTCTTTTTATCATCATCAAAATCAAGTACAACTACGTTCACTTTATCATTGATAGCTAGTATCTCTGTAGGGTGTTGTATTCTGCCCCATGAAATATCTGTAATATAAAGAAGACCATCTACGCCTCCAAGATCCATGAATGCTCCGAAATCTGTAATATTCTTAACAACACCTTCTAACACTTGTCCTTTCTCTAACTGACCTATGATAGCAGCTCTCTGACCTTCTAAGTCTGCTTCGATAAGCGCCTTATGAGATACTACCGCATTTTTAATAAGTTCGTTGATTTTGACTATTTTTAAATCCATGGTCTTTCCTACATACTGATCGTAATCTGTAATAGGCTTCACATCGATCTGAGATCCTGGTAAGAACGTCTCTAAACCGAATACATCAGCGATAAGTCCTCCTTTTGTCTTAGACTTTATAAGTCCAGTAACAATTTCTTCATTAGCATGAGATGTTTTAATTTGCTCCCAAGCTTTGAATAGTTTCGCATTCTTTCTAGATAATACAAGGTGACCTTTTTTATCTTCTTTTGACATGACATAGACCTCATATTCTTGGCCTATTTCTAGTGTCTCGATATCTCTAAATTCAGATAATGGAACTAATCCGTCTGATTTAAAACCTACATTTAATACTACATCAGAAGACGTAATAGCGGCTACTTTTCCAGAAATAATCTCGTGCTCATTAATGGTATTCAATGAGTTACCGTACATTTCATCGTAATTTTTTCTCGTAGGTTCGTCGTAAGTGGTTACATTTCTCTTACTTATTGACCAATCGAAATCATCGTGTGCAGTGTTATACGCTGCTGTGTTGTTAGTATCTTGCATGGCAAGGGTATTTTTTTAAGGGTTAAAAAATATGGTTAGTACCCATTCTAAAAAAATGGGAGTGCAAAGATAACCATAATTTGCTAAAAATGAATTACCAATATGGAAAAAAGACTTTTTCCAATGAATTGTCCAATATTCCTGCTTGACAGCGCCAAACTGAGCATAAAAATTAGCAATAGAATCAATATTAGAGCCCTCAAAATCAACAATTTCTACAGAATCACCTTCTACCAAAGCATTAATTAAAAAACTCATGGCCTGCCTCTTTTTTCCTTCTTCAGAAGTATAGGGAAATAGCAAATAAGCTTTTTTCGAATATTTAACATACATCAGAATGGCCAAAGCTTGATTAGTATTTATATCAATTGCATAGCAAAATTTTAAATGAGTCCTTTTTAGCTTCCAAAAAACATGGGCGAACTTATCTAACACTAATGATTGGAATAGAGGAAGACTGGCAAGAAAAGTCTCTATAGCAGTATGAGAAAATTCTACATCTAACCTCAGTTCAGAATTGGCACGTTTTAAGTTCTTTTTCAATAAACCGGAATAGTTGTCTTGTATCTCCTGGGCAGTTTTATTAGTTTTATTTAAAATATAATTTTTTCGAATCTCCCAGTTTTCATTGTTTTTATTTTCCGTTACAGCATAATCTAGCTTTAGATTATTTGATTTCAAATATGTAAATGCTTCTTGCCATTCACTTGGAGACAAAGACCTATTGTCAAATTTCTGACAAAATGGGGGCATACAGATATAAGGAATGAATCCCCATTTTTTCTTCTGATAGAAAGGCAGAATTTTTTCATAGTCACCCCATACAAAACCAAACCAATGATCACGACATACCGCATTGAGAAAATGATATTCGTTATAAATATCCATGGCATATCTCTGGACGCAGTCATTCCATTTCTGCGCATCGATATTGGAGCTAGGTAAGACTCTATAATTCATGGTCGGCCAAGATACGGTCTATTTGATTATTTCACAATATTCATTCTAATTCAGCTTATAGATTTTTAATCATGCTTTGCTTTTATAATATTTGACTTATCATAATAGAATTAGGCCACTAAAAAGACTATAAAATTCTAGAACTCCCGTAATATTTTAAATCTTACCTCAGGTTTGGCGCTACTTTAGAAATATTCTCTTTGTCTATAAAAATTAGTTCATCTTCTTAATGAGCTCCACGCTATATTCAAAATGTTCCCTCCACTCCTCATCTGCAATAATGTCATTATGAAATATGGGAATAAACACGCCTCCATAGTTCTTCACTTCTTCTACTAGTTGCAGAAAATGCTCTCTATATTTTTGTTTACCGTGATACTTAAATAGACTATCCATAAGGCATGGCGTGTATATTTTTAAACTCGTTTTTCTATTCTTTTTCAAATCAAACCAATAAAATGGCAAACTAGTACTCGTCCTAAAACCGATATGCGTGCCATAGCCTAGTGAAAAATCATTTTGAATATCGTGCGTCAATAGTAAATCTGGCGTGGTCTCTACATCGAACCGAAGATAATGAAAACGAATAGATTTTATCTGCCGCTGGTGCTGATGAGCGAGCCATGCGAGTTCTTCTGACATAAGCTTTCTCTCCTCTGCATAATAAGAAGGATGTAATCCAATTTTAGACCTGCTGCGAAGTCTATCTATCATAGACAAAAATGCTTCCGAATCACGATGATTAAAATGATCTATATCTGATGGCTGCTGCGGACAGAGAATAAAAAATATAGATGCCAAGTCTCCCATTTTATCTAGCATATATTCTGTCGTATCGTATTTATCCTTTTCAGTAAGAAAAGACATTTCTTTTAGGCTACGTTTGAGCCACTTTCCGAGGGAAACATCTCGGGTGTAAAAAGGATGATCTATATCTACAGATAATAAGGACTTTGGCTTAGATAGTTTCAAATCTAAATCTGAATAATTAGACCGAAGCCATTTGGCCAACCATAATATATAGCGATTGACCATAGCTGTTTCTAAAAATCCATACTGTAATGCTATAGACTGAATGGCAGCGTACCGTCTGTGATTGTCCTTAACGCAGGGCAGATATTCTTCGTATCGAGATATGAGATAAAAAATAGACGCAAAAACATCAAAATGGACTCCTCTTAATTCATCTGCATGGAATATTGGTACAATATCTTCATGAATTATATGCGCGCAGGTCTGATGCTGAATATCCTTTTGCCATAGCAGCGCTGCCGCTGGCAAACAGGGAGTGGATTCTATCTCTTCTCCATAAGCCCATTTAAATTGATTGTCTGCAGAGCAAAAAAAATCTAGATTGGATGTAAACTCATATTCCGTATTCAAGCTCTCTCGCAGCACAAAATCAAAGACGTACTGTGCTCGGATACTTGGTGAGGGAATATATATGAGCATCATTTTACAAAGTTATGATTGCGGAGGTATTTGCGTTTGAGCAGGGAACAAGGTAAATATGCTGTATTTTTCGTATCTTCATATTTTGCCATTAAGACTTCAAATATAGCCGTAACTCCTATTTGGTCAATATATTGGAACTCTTTTTGAAAATATTCATGATCTAAGGACACCACATTTTTATTGAGAAGACTAATCTTTTCATTGATCGCAAGAAAATCTACACTAGGCCGATACATACCTACAACATCTTCCGTTTGGATTAATTTAAAATTTGTCTTCCCTATAAATTCTTGGGCAAAATTCCATTCATTCCTTCTAAATGCAGAAATTTCTATGTATTCTGTATTTAAATAATGCTCCATCGCATTGATACCAAAAATGCGCGAACGAACCTTGGCAGGATAGATATACGATGATTCGGAGAGAGATTGCTTTACTGCTGAAAGAAAAATAAGCTTATCTCTAAGACCCGCATAAATAGGAAAATTCTCAGAATCATCATCGAAGTTCAAATCAAAAATGGTAGTGAATTCCTTGAAATCTTCGTCGTCATCTCCATCAGATATTTCTATCTCCCAGTGATCACTTTCTAGTTTTTTTCGTAGCAGATTGGCTCGATTTTCTTCGCCTATTATCAATATTCTTTCCATGGAGCAGATGTTTAAATTGTGGAGCAGTGAGTGAAATTAAAAAATTTTCTATATCCAGAATGTCTTGATTAGATAAATCTATTTTCTGGCGTACAAGACTATCTTCGTTTATAGGAGTAGGAACATGTTGGTAAATATCCGTATAATAACTTATGACTTCTTTTAAGGTTTTCATGCTGCCATCGTGCATGTAAGGACCAGTGACAGCCACGTTTCGCAATCCCGGCACTTTAAATTTGCCGATATCATTCGGATTTTTTGTTATTAAGTAGCGTCCACTATCATTGTACTTGACTCCATCAAACAAACCGATGTTTCTAAATTCATCTCCCGTAAAATCCGGAGAAAAATGACATTCAAAGCATTTGTTCTTTGGATTTAGAAATAGATTATGACCACGCTTGGCAGAGGCACTTATCGCATTCTCATCGCCTGCCATGTATTTATCAAAGGGGCTCGAAGTCTCTAAGGTACGCTCAAATTCTGCTATTGCATTTAGTATATTTGTCTTGTTGGGCAATTCACCATATACCTTCTGAAAAAAGCTCTGATACAGTTTATCCTGAGCTATCCTCTCAAAAGCAGCATCGACCAAAATATCCATTTCATTGTGATCCTGAATAGGAAAGCTGGCTTGCTCCTCCAATGTTTTGGCACGGCCGTCATAGAAAAAAACTTCTCGGGATGCCAAATTCATCACGCTAGGGCTATTTCTCTTTCCCATTCTGCCATATACACCTATACTCACCGCCGATGTATCTGCAAATGCGAATTCCGGACGATGACAACTAGCGCAGCTCACCTGATTATTTTTAGATAATCTTTTATCGAAAAAAAGCTTTTTTCCTAAATCAGATTTAGTCCCAACTTTGGTAGGAGTTTTGAGAGATAAAAAAATCAAAGTAGTGAAAGTCAAAAGAAATAATCTCATTTTGTTATTTTTTCACCAGATAAAATACGCAGGTAGTTAAAAAATCTCTCAGATGAGGAATAGCTTTAATCCAAGCATATTGAACTTTTGGCTTCCAGCCAAATTTAAACTCGTAAATAGGATTGATAAGAAAATGCCTCTCATTGGCTATACTCAGTCCAGTATCGGCTACTATCTGTTCAAATCTATTGATAGATATTCCTGTTTCTTTCACTTCTACATAGCCATCAGGATGCTCTCCCAGTAGTTTCATCAATCCCTTATAGAGTGGCATAGGGAGCAGATGTGTATACGGTGTTTTTGAAAACAGTTTGCTCTGAGCCACTTGCTGGTGACCTCCAAAGGGCATATTAAACGGCGGAAAACCAAAGAAAATATAACCGCCAGGTTTTAAAAAGTTTTTCAACACCATCATGACCTTTTCTTGATCATGAATATGTTCTATAACATCTTTAAGCACTATAAGATTAAAATATTCCTTATATTGATTTTGAAATTCCAAATCATATACATTTTTGGCAACCAAAGTCATTGTTCTACTATAAACATCTTCTTGATTGAAATCTATCGCTATTTGGAGTCTGGCTTCGTCTAACTCTACCCCTACTCCTATACAGCCTCTTTTGCTAAACGCTTTCAAGACTCCTCCCTCAGCGCAGCCCACCTCTAGAACCTTCATACCAGAAACTATTGGCATAACTTCCTCTATAAATGGCAAAACAGATTTCTCTGCATTGAGCGTCTGCATTTCATAATACCACTTTCTATCTTTGTGAAATTCGTACATTAATCAGTTTTTTCAGTTGAAAGAATAAAGTTCGTTTTTTACTTTTAGTATACAGATTTGGATATTTAGACTCTATGAACTTAAAAACAAGAAAACTACAGTGGAATATTATCGTGTTTCTTCTTTGGCAAGTTGGATACTTTATTTTCCAGCATTTTAAAAGCTTTGATGACTTTCAGTCGAGTCTCCCTAGGAAAGATAACCTCATCGATAAAGCCTCTAGCAGCTGCTTTATAAGGATTAGCAAAGGTATCCATATAGCCTAATTCTTTTTCTCTCCAAGTAGCCTCTTTGTCATTTGAAGCATTTATTTCATTTTTAAATATAATTTCTGCTGCTCCTTTGGCCCCCATGACCGCTATTTCTGCTGTAGGCCAAGCTAAATTCACATCAGCTCCTATGTGCTTGGAATTCATGACATCATAAGCTCCACCATAAGCCTTTCGTGTAATCACTGTAATTTTAGGCACAGTAGCTTCACTAAAAGCAAAAAGCAGTTTAGCTCCATTGGTTATGATTCCTTGCCACTCCTGATCCTTTCCAGGTAAAAATCCAGGTACATCGACCAAGGTCAATAAAGGAATGTTAAATGCGTCGCAAAATCGAACAAATCTTGCCGCTTTTCTACTTGAATTAATATCCAATACACCCGCCATACTAGAAGGCTGATTAGCAACCACACCCACGCTTCTGCCACCTATTCTACTGAACCCACAAATGATATTTTCGGCCCAATCTTTATGTACCTCGAAAAAAGAATTTTCATCGATGATTCCCTCTATGACCTCATGCATATCATAAGGCTGGTTGGGACTAGCAGGTATCAGAGTGTCTAACTTCTCTCTAGTTTCCGAGCCTATACTATAGGAATGAGAATAGGCCGTATCTTCACAATTCTGCGGTAAATAACTCACCAATTTTCGAATCATTTGAAGACACTCGACTTCATTTGGAGCTTTGAAATGGGTCACGCCGCTAATGCTCGAATGGGTATCTGCACCACCTAGCTCCTCACTGGTTATATCTTCATGGGTGACTGTCTTGACTACATTGGGACCCGTGACAAACATATAGCTCGTCTTCTCTACCATAAATATAAAATCAGTAATGGCTGGCGAGTAGACTGCTCCGCCGGCGCAAGGGCCCATGATGGCAGAAATTTGAGGAATCACTCCGCTTGCCTTCGTATTTCTCCAAAAAATATCAGCGTATCCTCCCAATGAACTCACCCCTTCTTGAATACGAGCACCACCGCTATCATTCAGTCCTATTATGGGTGCTCCATTCTGGATAGCTAAATCCATGATTTTACATATCTTCTCTGCATGTGTCTCCGATAGCGAACCACCAAATACCGTAAAATCCTGCGAAAACACATAAACCAAACGTCTATCAATGGTACCATGACCAGTCACCACGCCATCTCCCAGGTATTTATCACTTTGCATATCAAAATCAGTACATCTATGCTCTACAAACATGCCGATTTCTTCAAATGAGTTCTCATCGAGAAGTATTTCCACTCGCTCTCTAGCAGTTAATTTCCCCTTGGCGTGCTGAGAAACTATTCTTTTCTCTCCACCACCCAATTTGGCCTTTTGCCTTAAAGCTTCTAATTTTTCAAATGCGTTCATCTGTCTATATTCGATAAAAGACAAACTTACAATTTTTTAGAAAAATGGAGAGGTTTTGCCACAAATTCACAAATTTTTAATTGGCAAATAATTACGCTAACTCCTTCTAGTAAAAGAAAACAAAGATAAGTCAAAGATTTATTATCGCCCGAACGAGGAATTGAACTCTACAGCTCTCCTACTATCTTCAGATAAATTACAACTATCCCAAGAATTATAGATCCTAATGAAGCAAGAATTCCAATAACAGAGCGCTGAAACGATGAATTAGATTCTCTTAGAGTGTTCTTTAGGGTATCTATTAACTCATAAAATCCATAAATGATAGCAAAAATCCTAAAATAATATGAAGTCACAATTGTATCAATTATGTCACCCATTTTGAATGATTAAGTCTTTTCCATCTGAGTCCCTTTCACGTGACTCGATAGAAAAAGAAAATTTAAAAAATACTACACCCTTCTGCCACCCTTCAATCTCTCTGTAAGAGCTTTGAAAGCATCTGTCTTGCCATCACGAAGCAAACCTGCCTGCTCAGGCCACGTTTCAGGCACATGCACTCGGAAGCGAGGACCAGCTTTATCTAAAATTTCTTTCAATTGACTTACCTTATGATTTGCCAATTGATCATACGAAAATATTCCATTCTCATTTAAGAGTCTCTCTAATGCAGGACCTATACCTTCAATTACTTTTAGATCATCATGCTCTTCGCTACTTTTTTTTGTAGAGACCTTTGCTGTTACTTTTTCTACCTTTATCTCTGACGATTTAAGTGAAGCTAATGATGAGATTTCACCCAATGCAGTCGTTTTTTGTTTCAGGTTAGAATTGCCATTACCTTTTAACTGACTTTCTAATGTTAATCCATTTGATTGATTCTCGGATAACCCTACCAATCTATCTATTTCGTCTCGAAGCCTTTCTATTTGATCTGATAAATCAGACGAATCATTTACATTGAGATTTGAATTGACTTCCCCTTTTTGTTCTATAATAAATTCCTTCTTTCGAAATCCAATAAAATGACGCACTAAAAATCCTATGACTGCTGCACCTGCAAGCATGAGTAGTATTTCCCATGTAGCATCCGTGCTATCATATTTTTTAAATAGATTCTCTCCAAATACATTTAGAATTAAAAATAAAAATATCATAAATAAAAATTTGTTTAGTTATTGAATTTTGACTTCTACGCGTCGATTTAATGCGCGGTTTTCTTCGGTAGAATTATTAACCTTGGGACTGCTTGAACCCCTACCTTCACAAGCTATATTTGTAGCCGGCATGCCAAACTTTATCAATTGATCTTTGACTGTGTTTGCTCGTAATAGAGATAGTGATTTATTGGCGTCTTCATCGCCTAAATTATCCGTATGACCAATCACATATATTTTACTATCTTTCGAGACAGATACTAATGAACTTAGATAATTACTCAAAGCTTCACTCTTGATTTCATTAGTCGAATTAGATGGGAAGTAGATTTCCGTAATACCATGATGACTCACTAGCTGTATATCTGGGCTAGTCATATCTATACTAGCAGAAACATCCGTTGTGTGCATCACCGATAGAGTATCTTGAAACTTGGCATTTTTAAGCAATCCAAATATTTGTACTTGATTGGAATCTAGTCCTCTATTAATGAGCAATTCTTTAAAAATCTGAGCGCGCGCTATTCCCAAATTTTCATAAAAAGTTGAATTAACTTCTTCTGGAGCATAATAACCCACTAAGTCGATTTTATTGAACTTGGCAATATTACTAAGTGAATCAGCGTAATGATCGAAATCACCTAAGACGTAACTATCTGAGTTCTTATAAAACTGAATAGGATTTCCACGAAGAATAGCATCCTGAGTCTCACTTTCTGGACATAAATTTTTAATCCCACATACATAATTTTTCCAGCAAAGTATGACGTAAATTATAAAGAAAGCTAATACCAAAATACTCTTTAAATTCATTCTTTTAATTTAATCTCCAGCAAATGTAAATAAAATATAAAAATAAGTCTCAGAATTAAATCTAAAGCCTTATATTTGTGTAGATAACATGCAATAAATACAAAACTAGATTCGTGAGGATATCCATAGCATTATTCTACGCCATTCTATATCCACTTCTAGGGTATGGACATAGCAATGGATCCAACAAGTTAATTTATATAGAGAATAAAGGCCAATGGCATGAGAACGTACTATATAAAACCTCTATAAAAAATGGTGCTATCTACTTAGAGAATAATAAAATCACAGTCAATGTGACGGAGAATAAAAGTCATAAATTTGATAGCAGCTATGACTACAGTAAACCTTGTCAAGGACATGCATATCAGATAGAGTTTCTAAACAGCCTGTCGCAGCCTCAGGTAAGTGCTGAAAAAAAATTCGACGAATATTTCAATTTTTTTCTAAGTGAAAATCCAGCTCAATGGAAAGGTGGATGTCATGGATACGAAGATATTCGCTATAGAAATTTATATCCTAATATTGATTTAGTTATTAGTTCTAAGTATTTTCAACCTAAATACACCTTCTATCTCAAAGCTGGAGCTAAGGTAAGTGATATAAAGATGAAGTTTAATGGATTGTCTAATATTTATCTCAAGCCAAATGGAGATCTAGTTTCTAGCACAGTGCTTGGGGATGTAGTCGATGAGAAACCAATTACTTTTTTGCATCAAGAAGGTCAAATAACAGACATCAACAGCAATTTCTCACTTGAAAATAATATCTTAAGTTTCAAAGTGGATCTAAATGAGATCAAGGGGAGTCAGATATTAGAAATTGACCCACAGATCATATTTAGCAGCTATAGTGGGTCTACAGGAGATAATTTTGGAGCTTCTGCCACTTATGATTTCTCAGGTCATCTCTATGGCACAGGGCTTGTCTTCGCAGCTGGATATCCGACTACTACTGGCGCTTATCAGACCACCTTTGGAGGTCAATCGGATATAGGCATCACTAAATTTAGTCCTACGGGAAATGCTAGAATTTATTCCACCTATATAGGAGGCTCTAGCTATGACGTACCTCATAGCTTGGTGGTAGATCAGAACAATAGACTCATTATGCTGGCCACCACGAGTTCTTCCAATTACCCAACAACAACGAGTGCATTTAGAACTAGCTTTTCAGGTGGTCCTGGATTAACTGGGATTGCATCGCTGAATGGACTAGGAATTGCATATCCCAATGGAGCCGATATTGTCATCACCAAATTTAATCCAACCGGCACCGGTCTAGTTGGTTCCACTTTTTTTGGCGGTTCTGGCACCGATGGTGTAGGTATTAGCACTGATTTAGTAAAAAATTATGGAGATGGAATACGAGGTGAAATTGAGACCGATACATTTGGAAATATCTATTTAGCATCGCTATCTAATTCTACAAATTTACCTACAGTAGTAGGCGGATATAAGACTACTAATTCGGGCGGATACGATGGTATTCTCGCTAAGTTTAATACCAATTTAACCAGTCTTCTATCCTTCACTTACTTAGGGGGATCAGGAGACGATGCCACCTATGATTTATGTTTTGACAATTCGGGAAATATTATAGCAGCAGGTGGTACGGCTTCTAGCAATATCGGTGCTACCGCTGGCGTAGTCAATACGACATATAGTGGCAACACGGATGGGATGGTGGTATCCTTAAATAACAATCTCTCTACATTGCGATTTGCGAGCTATTATGGGACTAGCGATTACGACCAAATATATTTTGTAGAGCGCGACCAATCGAGCCAGATTAATCTGCTAGGTCAAACGACACATAGTAGCACTAATTACTACTTATTCAATGCTGGGTATTCTATCCCTCATACAGGGCAGTTTGTATCTATACTCAATTCTACAGCTACAGCCAAAGTGCGTTCTACTATGTTCGGACGTGGAAATCAAAATCCAGATATATCACCTACAGCTTTCCTAGTAGATTATTGTGATAAAATATTCATCACTGGCTGGGGCAGCAATCTGGGCTCGTTTAACACATTCTCCCTCTCCACAGCAGGTTTACCAGTCACATCCAATGCATTTCAATCTACTACATTGGGTAATGGTTTTTACATGATGATACTAGAAGGAAACTTAAGTGCCCTCTATTATGGGTCTTTCTTTGGAGGAACCACGACTCTCTCGCAAGAGCACGTGGATGGTGGAACGAGTAGATTTGACAAAAATGGCATAGTCTATCATGCAGTATGTGCAGGATGCGGTGGTCAACAGAATTTCCCCATCTATCCCAATGCTGCCTCCGTGGTAGGACCTTCAAATAATAGTTCAAACTGTAATCTAGGCGTCATAAAATTTGATTTTGGCCTTCCTGTAAAAGCAGAATTTACCTATTCGCCAGCTTGTGCGCCGGCTAATATCAAAATGAACAATTTTAGTCATACCGTGAGTACGAATACACAATATAACTGGATTTTTAGTAATGGGGTGACCTCTACTCTTAGAGAACCTGCGGTCACATTTACCAATCCTGGCATCTATTCTGCCATGCTCATCATACGAGATTCTACCTCCTGCAATAAAGTAGACACACTTGTGAAAAATATTGTGATTTTAGGGACTACAGCAGATACCTTGTCAGATAAAACGATATGTAAAGGCAGCTCTGCCAGAATAGGATTCACTAACATAGTCGATACCGGAATGACATTTACATGGACTCCAACTACTAGCCTAGACGATCCTACAATTTTATCCCCTTATGCCTCCCCTGCGGTCAATACCCAATATCGACTTATTATTCAAAAAACAGGATGTACAGATACCTTTTACCAGAGAGTACTTATAGATACCCCTAAAGCACTTACTATATCGGGAGACAATGTTGCTTGTATTGGCTCTTCTACTACATTTACCTGTCCCAAATACTCATTAGGCACCTATGACTGGTTACCTAAAAATATGCTCGTTCAATCTACTAGAGATTCTGCGACCTATCTATTTACAGCGCTGCCGACAGATATAACTGTAAACTACGTAAGCGAATATGGTTGTATCACTACAACTAAGAAAACGATTATAGGTGGAATACCTACGCTAAATGCTGAAGCAGATACTATAGCCTGCAAAGGAGATATCATTACCCTACTAGTCAAATCAAATTTTATAGGTGGAACACTAAGCTTCAGTCCTGCTATCAATGTATTATATCAGAATTTAGATACGGTGCGTTTTCAATTTGACACCACAATGACCCTCATTGTCACCAAGACGATTTCGGCTTCATGTATAGCTAAGGATACCCTTTCTTTTAAATTATTAAAAGACAAACTAAATTGGCAAATAGATAGTATACTATGCTTTAACGAACTTGCCCGAGCTACAGCCAATACGCATACAAATTACACCATAAATTGGCAACCTGCGGCTACATTGACTACTCCGCAGAATACAAGTCCAGCAATATTTAATCTCAGCAATACCTCTAGAAAAATATATATCGAAGCGCAGCACAATCAAAAAAGTTTCTGCCAATTTAAAGATTCTGTATTCGTGAAATTTACTCAAGTATTTGTAAAATTAAACGCAGATACTATTAAATGTAAGGACAGTCTGGTGACTATAAATCATACGAACTCTAGTGGTGCGAATAAACAGTGGACCCCTGCCAATCTATTAATAAGTCAGACAAATCAAACCGCTGTATTTCGAGTACCACAAACGGGCTATTACAAAATGACAGTAACAGATAGCAACTGTGTGGTCAGTGATTCAATCCGTATAGTCATACTCAATGATATGGTAGAACTCACTGGAGATACACTTATCTGCCCGAACGATATAGCTAGAATAAGTGCCACAAGACTTCCTGGCGCTAACTACCAATGGACACCCTTCCCTCCTATCATAGGCAAATCAGATACTTCTCATATCCGAGTCAAGACAGAAAACTCGCAATGGTTCTATGTGCATATTCAGGATACTCAAAAATGCTATGTATTCGATTCCATTTTACTCAAACAAGTTGATAGCACTCAGGTAGCAAAAGCCGATTTTAAGGCTAATACGAATTGCCAAAACTTAAGTATCAACTTCACAAATACCTCCCGAGCAGTGTCCTCTTCGCCTAGTTATAGCTGGAATTTTAATGGTCAGGGTAGCTCGACACAAACCAATCCTAGTTTTAACTTTACTAGCTATGGTTTGCAAAATGTGACCTTAATCATTCAAGATAATGCATCTTGTAATAAATTCGATACTATTACCCAAGCGATTTACATTTTGAATAATAGCTTCACAGCACTACCTACTATTAAAAGTTGCCAAGGAGATTCGGTCAGTATAGGATTGAAAGGAGTTACTGACCCCACAGCCACCATTAGCTGGACTCCCAATACTCAGATGTCTGGCAACAATAGTTTTAACCCTACAGTCAAGGTCAATGCTCAGACTACATTTAGAGCATTCATTACTAAAAATGGATGTACAGATACCCTAGAGCAAACGGTGCTCATAGATGTACCTAAACCTCTTTCCATTAATGGCCCAACCACAGTTTGCAATCTAGCGACTGTGCTCTATACCGCTACTCCTTATTCCGTAGGACAATATAACTGGGAGCCCTTTGCTCATATAGCATACCAGAATAGAGATAGTGCGCGTATTATATTAACCACTAATAGAAAAATAAAAGTCAATTATGTTTCTGACTATAATTGTCTCTCCAGCGATAGCTTATTTGTGCAGATAGCTAATGCCAATATTAGTCTACAAATGGATACTATTGGTTGTAAAGATGAAATCTTAACCTTAAACTATTCTGCAAATATAGCAGGCGGATTCTATTCATTTACCCCGAGCAGCAATATTATTTCCTCCAACGCGAACTCTGCACAATATCGTATAGACACCACTAGAATAATAACGATAGATTATAGAATCAACAATGCCTGTTTCGATACAAAAACCTTAACTATAAAACTGCTAGAAGATGCTGTAAATTGGCAGCCAGACACCATAACCTGTCGTGGATTAAATACCCAAGCGATAGCTAATATAAGTAACCGTTGGAATCTAATCTGGAGCCCTACTGGTTTATTACAAAGTGTTCAAGGAGTCTCCCCTGCTAGTTTTGGACCATTAAATAGGGACAGTTCGATATTTATACAGGCGACTATAATAGATAGACCAACCTGTATTTTCAGAGATACAGCGCGCATACGCTTGTTTGAAAATTTAATCCAAATCTCTGGCCCTAAATCTAACTGTAAAGATAGTTTCGTATCGCTACAAGCCAATCTAATTCCCAACACCACCTACACATGGGGGCCGAATAATGCCTTGTTTAATGCGAACCTAAATACAGCGATTTTTAAAACTGACATTAGCAGAAACTATTTTGTAACTGCTCGATTTAAAAACCTATGTACGGCGGTAGATTCACATTTCGTCTTTGCTGGTAATCCCGATTTAAAACTTTGGGCAGATACCATTGTATGCGCCAATGATACCGTATCGCTCAATGCAACTGCTCTTGCAGGTGCAAGCTATACTTGGTCCAATGGAGCTACGACCCCGTCTACAATAGTTACTGTCACTCAACCGACGATCTACAGACTTAGCGTAATAGATTCAAACAACTGCAGACTAAATGATTCACTCCATATAAAACTATTTGATCCTACTACCCTAAAACTATTTTCAAGAGATTCTATCGTATGTAAGTTCGATACAGTAAAATTATCGGTACCGAATTATGCAAAGGTCACTTACCAATGGGTACCATCGTTACCTATTCTCAGTGGACAAGGAACATCTAGCATCAAGGCATGGATAAATGTAGATACTAAATTTCAAATTTTAGCCACGCTAAGCAGAGGTAGTAGTAGCTGCTTTGTTCTCGATAGCATCCTCATGCGAAAAGACACTCAATTCCTAAAAATTTCAGGAAATCAAATTGTATGCAAAGGAGACACACTGACTCTTACCGCCACCCCAAATAATAGCTTCACTTATCAATGGAATCCATTGAATTGGATAAGTCTCAATAGAAATATAGCCAGGTACCAAATCCTAGACTCAATGCTAATTAGATGTGTAGCTACTAGTAGCACTTTTGGCAAGTGTAAATACCGCGACTCTATCAAAGCCGACCGCAGCCGCTATCTGGATGATCTTCGTGTATCAGCCACTCCTGATAGGATAGAATACGGCTCTACAAGCATACTACAAGCCACAGCCTCCAATATAGTAGGCTATACTTGGTCACCTGCTAAGACCCTAGATAATAGATTTATCCCAACGCCTGAAGCCAAGCCAGACACAACTACTACCTATTATGTCACTGTGCGAGACCCTCTGGGTTGCAGAAGTGGAGATTCTGTAGTAGTCACCGTATTTTACGAAATATGTGATCATCCAGAAGTATATGTACCTACAGGATTCACACCAAATAAAGACGGTAAGAACGATGCGCTCTACGTTATGGGTGACAATATTCAGAAAATGCATTTCATGATATATGATCGATGGGGACAGTTAATTTTTGAAAGCAATAATCAGAAAAAAGGATGGGATGGCACCTACAAAGGAATAGAATTAGAGCCTGGCGTCTTTGCCTACTACCTCTATGTAGAGTGTATTGGCGGAGGCACGAGCAGCCAAAAAGGGAATATTACAATTTTAAAATAGCGGCAAGTGGTCAATGGTCAGTGGTCAGTTTTTCCGAAGACAAATACTCTAAATTTATTGAGATTCTTGATTCTTATAATTTCTATTATTCTAAGTGATAGTTATTGCTACGGACAAGACCTTCATTTCTCACAATACTATCGCACCCCTATTTTTCTTAATCCAGCGAATACCGGCGCAATGGAAGAAGATGTGCGCGTCATGGCTATTGCAAGAAATCAGTGGGCGACTATCCCTGTAAATTACAACTCTATAGGCATAAGCGCCGACATGAATTTTCCTTTTAAACTTACCAAGGATAAATTCGGGGTGGGCATTCAGATACTAGCTGATAGAGCAGGAGATTCTAAGTTTACTACTTTTCAAGCTACTGGCTCAGGAGCTTATCACTTGGTCACTTCAGGTCGAAATTTTATGATACTTTCTATTGGAGCCAATGTAAATTATATTCAGCGAAGCTACAATCCAGAATTGCTCAAATTTCCCGAACAGTTTAACGGAGACTATTTCGATCCTAGTCTACCAGTCACAGAGCAGTTTGATAGGCTCAATCTTGGCTTTTTTGATTTTGGATTAGGCCTGAACTATCAGCAAGTCATACAGGAGCGACATATCTTAGCTATAGGCAGCTCTATGCAGCACCTCTTATCTTCAGAGCAAAATTTTTTAAGAAAATCTACCAATACCCTGCTCCAAAATAGAATCAATCTATATATCAATGGTGAATTTAAACTAGGAAAAGGTTATAGTCTTATTCCTCTCTTTTTCTATCAGCACCAAGATAAAAAATATGAAATAGTACTAGGTGGTGGATTAGGTATAAATCTAGCACCAAAGAGCAATGAACGCAATAAAATTAAACTAGGGCTAGGCTATAGAGCAGGTGATGCTCTCATCCCTTGGGTGCAATACGAAATTAAGCGCTCTTCATTTCAACTCAGCTATGACCTCAATAACTCACCCCTGCAGATCGCGAGCAATAGCTATGGGGGATTAGAACTCTCTTATGGCTTTCTACTTCGTACCCGCGACCAGAGAGAGCGATACTATGATTTCTGCCCATTTATATGGTTCTAAAAGTTAAACTACCTGTATAATACAAAAAATCTTATTTGATTAGTCATAAAATGAGATGGCAAATTATTCAATACCTTTCCCATTTCATAATAAAGTCATTCATATAGTAGCCCTGACCAATATCAAAATCGTCTACATGATCTATTTTAAAGCCCAGCTTGAAATAAAAATTTATGGATTTATAATTACTTCGATTTACGGTTAAAGTAAATGACTGAACCGATGGATATAAACTGCATAGTTGACTAAAAACTTTCGCACCATAGCCCCGACCTTGCATGTCTTGGTCTATATAAAATTTATGAATAAACATATTTTCTTCTCCACTAACTGATATAAATCCAACGGGCTTATCTGCCAAAACCAAAAGATAGAACTGATGCTTCTTTATGATCATCTGCTCCGTAATGCCCTCAGTCGAATAGATTTTCCCAAGCATATAATCTACTTGTTCTTGACCCACTATAGGTACATAGTGATGATTCCATATTTTCAATGCTAGAGAATATATTATCGGAATATCCTGTATATTAGCTTTTATTAGTTCTATCATTTTATAAAATCAATTGGGTTATAATTAGGAACAAAGTTATAGATCGATTACAATTCGAAAGAAGAGGCTAAGGTGTATGCACTCAAACTAGCACAGCCACTATCTAGCAAACAATGGCCTGCTGAAATCAATGTGGCACCCGTGGTCACTACATCATCTACTAGAAGCACATGCTTGCCTTGTATTTTTTCTTTATTTTCTATCATAAATGCCTGATCTAGATTCTGAAATCTATTTTCTCTATTTAGCTTGGTCTGAGAGGCGGTTTGCTTACTGCGTTTCAAAATATCTATCGCAGATGGCATCTCTAATATTTCACTCATTCCTTCTGCAAAAAATGCCGTTTGATTATATCCACGCAACTGCAATTTAGTTTTATGAAGTGGTATCGGGATGATCAGATCGACCTCTCTTTTAAAACTTTCTTCGTTTCCTGCTATTGCTAGCCGACCTATTTCTTTGGCCAGATGCGTATTCCCATTGTACTTTATCTCCCATAAAATCTGCTGTACCATTTGATTTTCATTATAAAAAAGAAATGATCCTGCTGCACCCAACGGGATAAATGTCCTCAACTTATCTAAGACTATATTGCTCTTAGAAAAATTGAAGTAAGTACGAGGTAGCAATCCGTGACATTCTATGCAGAAAACATGATCTGAACTTAAAATGCGCTTGTTACAGTAAGAACAGGTATTTAGAAAAAAGTCCATATTATTTTTTTCGAATGATATAGACGAAAACAAAAAAACTACATGCACCTATAGTATTACTTACAGCATCTTCCCATGAAAAAAATCTGCGGATTGGCAGTATTTTCTGAAGCACTTCCATCGCTAATCCATAGAGACCCAAAACCAATGGTAAAATAAATATACGCCATGAAATACTAGACACTGTATCTAAATGACTATAAAACCCAGCGGCTAGAGCGTATGCCATACTGCCATACATAAGAAAATGGACAATTAAATCTGTCCTAGTAAATCCAACCTTTGGAAAAGTTTCTAACGGCAACAGTGACAAAATAGCCACCAACAGCATCAGTGTAGAGAGCAACCACCATTGGTCTCTAATAAAAGCAGGGAATAAATGGATCTTAACCCACGATAGCTGCGTAATCATCCGCACTAAGAAGGCCTGCTATTTCACTTTCATCTGCTAGTTCTATCTCTACCATCCAGCCTGCGCCATAAGGGTCAGTGTTGACTAATTGAGGGTCAGTCTCAAGCGCACTATTCATACCTAGTATAGTGCCAGTCACAGGCATATAGAGATCAGAAACTGTTTTCACAGCTTCAATCGTTCCGAAAATCTCATTTTGAACTACTTTTTTACCCTGGCTACTAATATCGAGATATACGATATCACCCAATTCTTTTTGTGCGAAATCTGTAATTCCAATTTTTGCTTTACTACCTTCTACAAGTATCCATTCGTGCTCTTTGGTATATTTTAGATTAGCTGGGAAATTCATTTATACTTTATTTTTAGAAATTAAGAAGCAAATTTAACTAGGAATATAGAATTGATGCGAGAAATTATTAACTTCTAGCTTGATTTTTGCCAAGGTATCCTCGTTATCGTGATTTATAAGTGCGGCATCTATCCAATCTACTATTTTTTCCATATCTATTTCTTTCATTTGTCTCGTAGTGATAGCAGGTGTACCTATGCGAATACCTGAAGTAATAAAGGGAGATTTATCATCAAAAGGGACCATATTCTTATTAACCGTGATGTCTACCTTACCCAAAGTAATTTCCGCCTTTTTTCCGGAGATATTTTTATTTCGAAGATCGATGAGTAGAAGGTGATTATCCGTACCTCCGGATACTAAATGATATCCCCGAGATAATAGCGCTTTTACCATTGCTTGGGCATTAGCTAGTACCTGCTTCTGGTAGGTTATAAATTCTGGAGATAAGGCTTCGCCAAAAGCTACAGCCTTGCCGGCAATTACATGCTCTAAAGGTCCACCCTGTGTGCCTGGAAATACGGCCAAGTCAATCAATTCTCCCATAGTGCGAACGACGCCTTTAGGATTCGTAAGTCCCCAAGGGTTATCAAAATCCTTACCTATCATAATGACCCCACCGCGCGGACCGCGGAGGGTCTTATGAGTAGTAGTAGTGACTATATGACAATGAGGAATAGGATCTGACATAAGACGAGCTGCTATCAGCCCAGCCGTATGAGATATATCGGCAAGAAGCAAGGCCCCTACCTCATCTGCAATCGCTCTGAATCTAGGGAAATCATAGTCGCGCGTATATGCAGATGCCCCACAAATAATCATTTTGGGTTTGCATTCTTTAGCCTTAGCATGGACTTTGTCCATATCTATTCTACCTGTCTCCTGCTCCACCCCATAAAACTCTGCATGATAAAGTTTTCCAGAAAAATTGACTGGCGAACCATGAGTCAAATGTCCTCCGTGGGAAAGATCCAATCCTAAAATAACGTCACCTGGCTTGAGGCAAGCTAGCATCACAGCAGCATTCGCCTGTGCCCCTGAATGTGGCTGCACATTGGCATATTCTGCCCCAAAAAGTTTTTTCAATCTATCTATCGCTTCCTGCTCTACCTTGTCCACTATCGCGCAGCCTCCATAGTATCTGCGACCTGGATAGCCCTCTGCGTATTTATTGGTAAGGCATGAACCAATGGCGCGCATGACACTTTCTGAAGTGTAATTCTCACTAGCTATGAGCTCTATCCCTTCACGTTGTCTTATGTATTCTTCTTTTATTAAATCTTCGATTAACTTATCAGGCATTTTTTTTACTTTTCGAGCAAATGTACATTAAAATATTTTTGAGACTTTATCGAATTTATAAGTATGACTTTTGATTAATCAATCCACTAGAAGAATAGAAATAGTAAATTTTTCCCTCATATATTTTACAAAAAAGATAAATAAATCCGAAATTAACTAAAATCTAACTAAAAACAAGAGGACTAAATAGAATTATAGTCTAGGTTTGAACTAAATTATGGATATTTGAGACTTTATTCAAAAATGAACCCCTTGATTAGGCTAAATAAATATTATATCACTCTGCTTTTTGTCCTATGGACAGCGTGTGCCCATCTTTCTGCTCAGGATAACACATTCAATATAGCCGCTATCCGTGTGGAAGGACCCGTAACCACAGATAAGGCTATGATAGTAGCTCTCTCAGGTCTCAGTGTAGGCCAGACGATTAATATCCCTGGACAAGAAGTAACTCAAGCCATCAAACTACTGTGGAAACAAGGTTTGTTTTCCAATATTGATATTCAATCAGAACGCTATCAAGGAAAAAATGTATTCTTATTAATCAAACTAGAAGAAAAACCCAGAATAACCAAATATAAAATTTTAGGTGTCAAAAAAGGAGATATAGATGAGCTAAGACCCAAGCTAGAACTTAGAGCAGGGTCAATACTCAATGATCAGCTTGAAACTAATATTCAGAATATAGTTAGAAACTATTACAAAGAAAAATCCTTTATTTACCCAAAGGTAATCCTTTCTAGAGTTGCAGACTCTTCCATTCCTAATGGGGTAGCTATTCAAATCAAGATAGATAGAGGATTTAAGTATGTAGTTAAGGATATTGTATTTATAGACAATAACAAAGCATCAACCTCCACCCTCAAGAAGGCCATGAAGGAAAATAAAACACAGGCTTCAGCGCAATTAGGCGAACTATTTAAGTTTAAGAAACACCTATCTAACCCGGGGTGGAATTGGTATGACTACCTAGGATCTTTGACTCCGAAAAACATTAAGAATTATATCTCCGAATTCGTGCAACCTAATATATTTACAGGAGCTAAGTATAAACCAGAAGAGTTAAAACAAGCTGATTTCGCCTCTATAAAGGAACAATATGCCACCCTAGGCTATAGAGATGCTAAAATCGTTTGGGACACCGTGGTAGAGGAATCTCAGCAGAAAGTCAAAATTTTCATAAAAGTAGATGAAGGGAAAAAGTATTATATCCGCAATATCACTTGGGTAGGTAATACTAAATATCCTGATTCAATATTAACCCAAATTTTAGATATACGCAAAGGAGATCCTTTCGATCAGAAAAAACTAGACCAACGCTTGCAGCAAAACCCTGAAGGCGGAGACGTATCAGGACTCTACATGGATGATGGCTATTTGTTTTTCAGAATAGATCCACAGGAAGTAGCGATAGTAGGCGATAGTGTAGACTATCTCATGCGTGTCTATGAGGGTAATCAATCTACTATCAATCAAATCAGTATATCGGGGAATGTCAAAACGAATGAGCATGTAATAAGACGTGAGCTCAAACTCCGACCAGGTGATAAATTCGATCGATCGAAACTGATACGCACACAGCGAGAACTAGCGGCTATGGGCTATTTCAATCCAGAAGGCACTCAGATTATACCGAAACCCAAAGAAGATGGTACAGTAGATATAGACCTGATAGTAGAGGAAAAGCCGAATGACCAACTTTCTCTATCTCTAGGATATGCCAATTTCTTTTATGGACAAGTAGGTATGAACTTCACCAATTTCTCTCTGAGAAATATGTTTAACCTCAAGACCTGGAAACCACTGCCATCTGGAGATGGTCAGACGCTAGCTATCAACGTACAGTCATCTGGTGTGCTGAGTCAGATATTCAACGTATCCTTCACAGAGCCATGGCTAGGAGGCAAAAGTCCTACATCACTCACCGTAGCTGGCACGCATAGTAGATTTAACAATCCTATAGGCAATGGAACAAATAGTATATTTATTCGCAATAACCTTTCTGTAGAAGTAGGAAAAAGACTGCGATGGCCAGATGATTATTTCGTAGCCTTCTTCGGAGTGACTATGGAAAACAATATTCTAGAGAATAATAATCAATTCGGTTCAGACTTCTCTACGGGAGTAGTTAACAACCTCTTTGGTCGATTTACTCTATCTAGAAATTCCTTAAATGGCCCCATTGGTCCACAGATCTACCCTACTACGGGATCTAATCTTTCCTTCTCGGTTCAGGCGACCTTGCCATACTCCCAGATATTTAAATCAAGAGATCTGAACTACGAGGATCCTAAACTGACCAATGCTGAGCGATGGAACTGGATAGAATATCACAAATGGAAATTCTCTACCGATATGTATATGCCAATAGCTGGCAATTTGGTCGCTCGCTTTGCATCTAGATTCGGCACCATAGGTTCATTTAATAGTAGATTTGGGATCTCCCCTTTCGAGCGATTTAGAATAGGTGGCGATGGTCTCGTAGCATGGAATCAATTCGGACAAGAAACCTATGCCCTCAGAGGATATGATGATAGAGAAGTGACCATCAATAAAGAAGGTGATTTCTTTCAAGGAGCTACTGTGTTTAATAAATATATCTTCGAACTTCGATACCCTATTATGCTCAATCCGGGCTCCTCTATTTATACCATGCTCTTCGCTGAAGCAGGGAATGGCTGGGAGCGATTCAAAGATTTCGATCCATTCAATGTCAAGAAATCATACGGTATGGGTGTGAGATTCTTCCTACCTATGTTTGGACTACTTGGATTTGACTACGGTCTAGGAGTTGATAAATTCGTCCCTGAAGGCCTTCGAAATGCTAGCATCTTCGACAAATATGGTAAGTTTAGATTTATCCTGAGCTTCGAGCCGCAGTAAGAAGAGTTAATTATTAAATCTCAAACTCCGCCACTACTTTTAATTTCATCTCTTCCAATGATTTAGGATGCTGAAAGCTCAGTTCTTCTGCGTGAAGGTATAATCTATCTGCTCGTATGCCATAGAGATCATCGCCCAATATAGGGGTATTGAGGCCTAGCTGATGTGCCGCGTGAACCCGCAACTGGTGGGTGCGTCCGCTGATAGGATAGAAATGAATGAGGGTCTTATTCTCCCCGCGCTTTATGACTTCATAGCGTGTCTGCGCCGCCCTACCAGCATCATAGCAGACTTTCTGTCGGGGTCTATTTTCATAGTCACCTGCTAGAGGCAAATCGATAAGACCACAATCACTCTCTACTATTCCATCGAGCATAGCTACATATTTTTTGTAAATGGTGCGGTTTAAAAATTGCATTTGAATATGTTTATGTGCTGCTTTATTCTTAGCGAAAAGAATCAGCCCCGATGTAGACATATCGAGTCGATGCACCACCATCAGTTCCTTTAGCACTGGATAATGAGCCTGTATGCGAGTGTAAATAGAATCTCCTATATTCCTGCCGGGCACAGATAGAAAATCATGGGGTTTATTGATCACAATAATATCATCATCGTCATATACAATATCTAGCTGTGCTAGTTTAGTAGGATTGTCTTCTAGTGGATTGGGATCTACATCAAGACCGATAAGCATGTGTGTGAGTATAGGCAGACACTTGGTTTTACAGGCTGGATAGAAATAGCCATGCTTTCTGATTTCAGAGCTTGGCGATTTGCCATACCAGAATTCTGCTAGACAGATAGGCGTGAGCGCATGTGTGTAGGCATAATGCAGGAGCTTAGGAGCAGCGCACTCACCAGCACCAGAGGGGGGCAAATCGCCCTGGCTGATAGGAAATATAGCGTGTAAGCTTTTCGTTTGTTTCTCGGCATTGAGAAAGGTGTAGTTTTCAAATAATTTATGCTGAAGCGCAATAGACATCTCTTTCCGTTGCTTCTTTAGTAGATTTATTTTGGCTTCGTGATGCTCTATTTTAGACCTTAGTTCTTCTATTTTATTCTTCCAGTGAGCAGTGAGATGCTTCAGTTCATAATGCAATTGCGCACTCTCCCTATCGAGCTCTTTCTGAGCAGCATGTCTATCGGCTTCTATTCCGGTAGTTTTGAGAATTAGTCGTTTAGATTCACGAATCTCTTTGGCTTGTTTTTTTTGGGCTTTAAATGCTGCTATTTCTCGATCGCTATCAATGATAGCTTGCTTTAATTCTGCTTGCCATAGTATGTATTCCGGAGCCATTTCTAATTCCTTCACCTGGACATTTAAGAGATGAATTCTTTTTTCTTCAGGCTTATAGAATCCTTCACTAGTGAGCATATCATAGACCGGCGGCACGAACCGATCATAATCATTTTTCATACCGAGTTTACCCGAAAAAGCGCTGATATATCCGAGCTGTCCACTAGAATTTCTGACAACTAATACGCCAAACATTTTACCAATTCCTTTAGACTCCCCGTTCATACCGAAGGGATGTCTATCCTCAATTTCGGTCTGAATATAATTTTGCAATTCACTCGCTGCTGCTATGGCCAATGGCTCCGGAGAGTAATTAAACGGGTAGGTAAATTTCTCTGGTATAGATAGAGAACTGACATCGGCCAAGAAGGGAGTGAAATAGGTCATAAAGCTCTAAACTTTCTTCGTTTATTAAACTCTAATATAATAAATAGCAAACTTAATAAGAACAATGCGCCCATTTGAAGATAATGCAATTGTTTTATCTCAGGTTTATCATAGTTGAACTCTACTCGGCTTATGCCAGGTTCTAAAACAATTTTGGGAAAGAAAGAGTCTGGAATAAATGCTCTTCGCTGACCATTGACAGTGGCCGTCCAGCCAGTGAAATAGTTTTGCAATAGAGTACAGGTATCTCTGACTTTAGAGTTAATATTCGCGCTCATTTGATTCGGTGAAAATCGAGTTAAATCGACCTGCGAAGTTTTATTGGATGTATACACAAATCGATGGCGATCAATACCCAGTTTGGACTTCCATTCATAATATTTTTTTAACTTGTAATTATCATATCCATGTATGGTTGGAGTTTTAATTAGGAAATTTCCATTGTTTAGAAAGCTGTCTATATGTCTATTCGAATAGGAACTGTAATTAATTAATTCTTCGGTAGCTACATAGTCGAAACTTCGATTATACTGAGCATATATTTCCTGAAATCGATATACTGAGAGCTTCCTATTATAAACCAATAATGGCGCTAAAACCTGGGTAGTACCTACCATATCGAGTAAAATACAAAGACATAAAAATATTTTTTTTGTTTCATCTGACACAGACCTTTTGAGTGTATATTGAGTTGCTAAAAGGGCTGTAGCGGGAAAAACAGTCATGATAAGCGAAAACTCTAATAAGCGATGCCAACTAGGTGTATTTATAGCGAAATAGATTAAAATCAATACAAAAAACAACCCATAAAATGGAAGATAATAGCTGAGGATATTTGAAAATTTAGCCCATGCCTTATGCTGCACGATATGATAAAAGCTAGACAAACTTAACATCAGTAACAATAATTCTGGAACAAAACGAAACAATGCACTATATTGAAAATAGTTCATCAAGGGTACATAATGATAAAGCAGAGTCCTAAACCAAGAATAGTATCCGAGACTGCAGGCGAAAAATAAAATAGATATACTGATCAGCGTCCAGAAATATTTGCGTGGCAAATACCGGCAACCATAGATGAATAAAGGTAGAAATAAAGCGCCTAAATAAACACTGCGCATAGATAAGTCCGTATTAAATAGCCCTGAATCTGATATAATAAATCCGGGGTGAATAAGGGTTATAAAACTCCATGGGGAGAATGGGTTTCCATTCGCTAATTCGAGACTAACACCTTCTGTGCGTGTGATCTTATCAAAGGTGAGCGCTAATGAATAGAAATAGCCACTGCATAATATTGCAAAGATAACCCCCGACCCCAATAAGTAGACTATAGAATTATAATTTTTAGTTTTGAAAAGAAGATAAAACCCTAATCCTAGATACAAGTAAAACTGAATAAAACACATGGGTGAATAGCCTCCTAAAAGAGAAAATGCCAAACTAATTCCTAATGGTATCGAAAAGCAACTTTCATTATAAATGATAACTTTATATATGAAAAATAAATTCCAAATGAAAAAACAAAAACTAGTGATAATCCATAAATGCTGCGCATGACCCAGCATAAAGCCTGATAAACCAAGAACGATACTAAACGTGATATTTAAAAAAACATCTTTATGAAATAGGGAGAAAAATTTATACGCCCCTATAGAAGTGCCAAGATAGACTAGAAAAAACTCGATATGTAAACTGAAAAAACTATAACCAATAGTATAAGAAAACAACCATATAGGCGGGTAGTGATAGCGACTCACTAGGTCTCCATAAAATGGCGAACCTAGATGTATATAGGGATTCCAGTATGGGAAAATGCCTTCCTGAATGCACTGAGATATATAATTAGAAAAAATAAAAATTTGACTAGCATTATCAAATTTCAAAGCTTTCGTGAAGAGAATTATTTGACATAATGCAATCAGAAGTATGGATAGAATAGCAACATAGGGATGCTTTTCTATCAGCATGATATTCTTATCGAGGTTAAATTTATTTTTCAATATCAACTATAAACAGCCATGGAATAGAGCAAAAATAAAGCATTCACCTTTTACAAAGGTCTAATTTTAAAAACTACTATATTTGTCTATTATTAAATCATACGAATATGCCCCACTATCATAGACTAGGCTCCGTTCCGCCTAAGCGTCATACACAATTTCGCAAACCAGACGGCAGTCTTTATCAAGAAGAGCTTGTCAGTACAGAAGGTTTTTCTAATAATTATTCATTAGTGTATCACAGCCATCCTCCTACTACTGCTACTAAATATCATGAAGCTTTTTCAGTAGCCCCTCCTATAGTAGAGGTAGAGCATTGTAGACCAAGAGCTTTTATGGGCTATAAACTTGCGCCTGCAGACGATTATCTCAAAGGGAGAAAGCCCCTTATGGTGAATAATGACTGTGAAATAACCGTCTGCGCGCCGACTAAATCCATGACAACGTATTTCTATAAAAACAGTTCAGCAGACGAATGTATTTTCATCCACGAAGGAGAAGGTATATTTAAGTCTGTATACGGGGAGTTGGAATTTAAATATGGAGATTATATCATCGTGCCTCGTGGCACTATCTATCAGCTTCATTTCAATTCAGAGAACAATAGATTGCTCATTATAGAATCTTTTGGCCCTTATGAGTATCCTAAGCGATATTTATCTAAATACGGTCAACTTATGGAGCATTCTCCATACTATGAGAGAGATATCATACCACCTTCAAATCTTAAGACTCACGATGAAAAAGGTGAATTTTTAGTTTACATCAAGAAAAATCAAATGATGTATCCTACCACCTATATGTATCATCCTTTTGGAGCTATAGGATGGGATGGATGTCATTATCCATATATATTCTCTATACATAATTTTGAGCCAATCACTGGTAGACTGCACATGCCACCGCCGATACACCAGACCTGGGATGGCAAAGATTTCGTCATCTGTAGTTTTGTGCCGAGAAAATATGATTATCATCCACTTTCTATCCCTGCACCCTATCATCATGCGAATGTAGATAGCGATGAGGTTCTATACTATGTAGCAGGTGATTTTATGAGTAGAAATCATGTAGAGAAAGGTATGTTTTCCCTTCACCCTATTGGCATTCCACATGGTCCACATCCGGGGGCTATAGAGCGCAGTCTAGGAAAGGAACAAACAGATGAATTGGCCGTCATGATTGACACCTTCCGACCACTCAAACTCACGCAATATGCTCTAGATATAGAATGGACAGAGTATGCATATAGTTGGGTGCATTAGTAAGTAGAAAGTTAAAAGTTGAAAGTTCTTTCTTACTGTTTATAGTCAAATTGACGCAAAGTAAATGTATAAATCTTCAAGTTCTTGCGACTTTTATAAGCAACATTAATTTTTGAAATTATAGTCTTATAAAATATTTTGTATGTCTTAACGTTTTATTCTTAAACAAAAAAATACTATGCTAAAAATAACATTATCAATTGCATTATTTGCAATTCTAGGAACTTTTTCTTGCTCCAAAACTCCCTTCTAGTTCCTCAATTATAGTATATCCAAAATCAGGAGCTTATGGCACAAATATTCTGGATTCAACTAGCTTCTTATATTCATCTGGGAATTATACATTTAGAGCGGATGTGCCAAAGGATCAAAGTTTAAGGGTTAAAATATCAGGCACGGCTTCATGGACTTATGATATTGGAAAAATAGGAAATTGGTATTATACAGATTACAATAATGCCGAAAATAGTCGGGAATTTTTTACCAATCATAATACTATTTATGAGATGGAAATGAATCTATATGGCATACCAGCTAGCTACAGAGATTCACTGAAAATTGAAATTTTTGAAAATAAATCTACGGTAGCAACCCGCACGAAAAAAATTAGGGTCAACTAAAAAAAATGCGCCTTTGTAGGAACCCGCCTCAAGGTGCGTTCCTACCTATTATTTTCTAAATAATACGGCAACATGATTTTTAAATTTTCATAAGCCTTCTCATTATCGTGAAATACAAAAATAGATCCATCACTTGCGGATTTAATCTTTAGCTTGATTTTCTCTAAAGGTTCTATATCCTGCTTCCAATCTTCAGTGAGAACATCCCAAAGCATGATATTAATCTTCTTTCTTTTCAAATAACGATACATAGACCATGTGATTTTTCCATAAGGTGGACGATAAAATGAAGATGAAAATAGTGCTTCAGATTTTTCAAAGTCTTCTATAAATTCCTCATGGGTTTGCCGCCATGCATTGACATGATTATAAGAATGATAACCGACTTCATGTCCTCTCTCCAATATAGCTTGAAAATAAGAGGGATATTGCTCTATATTTTTGCCTATACAGAAAAATCTTGCCTTCATCTGATACATATCTAATAAATCAAGTATCCATAGTGTATTTGGGCTAGGACTGTCATCTATCGTAAGGTACCACAAACCAGAATCGGGAACATAAAACTGAAGATTTGGGAAACCTCTTTGAATCCATTTATAAAGCCATCTCACATGATTCTTTTTTTCATTTTTACATGGGGTATGCCTACCTCTTCGAATTCATCCGAGATAATGTCAAATTTTAATTTTTGATAAAATGGCACAGCAATCTTTCTGGCATGACAATATATTTCAGTTATTCCTTGCTTCTTAAGTTGATCTTCACAGTATAAATATAAATCTCTACCGATTCCCTGACCCTGAAATACCCATGATGTAGCTACTTGTCGCATTTTGGCAGTGTGCCCGAAAAGAACGAACTGACACGAGGCCGCAATTTGATTATCTCTACTAAAAGCAAAAATTGATTCGCTTTCCTCTTTTATAATATCCTCGGCACTATAACGCAATCCTAGTGGTAAACGAAGAACTAGCTCTCGCATTCTCAAAACTTTCCAATAAGCATCTGTATCATAAATAATTGTGGTAAAACTCAAAATATTAATTAAATTTGTATTTATACAAAGTTAATGAGATTCTCATTCCAAATTGAAAATTAGTTTTAAAAAAATGCGTATCGCCATTCTATTATTTTTATTGACATTTGGATTCTATATCCAAGGACAAACACTAGCCATGAAGCTCAAGATGCAAGAGCCAATTAGTGAGTACCCTTTAATAATTGAAGCGAATCCTTCTGATCTAGAATTTTATCTTGAGACGCATAAAGCTATCAAAATTGGTTCTTCAATAGGCAACTTCCACACTATTTATGTAAATTATGCGCAAGTAAAAGAACTCTATATCCAGAAATGGATTAAACGTATCGAAGATGGTAAAATAGAAATTCGTCCACTTTTGGATTCTGCGAGAATATTAAGCAATATAGACTCCATTCACTCCGGACGAGCTCCTTTATCCGCAGATTATAAAGGAAGAAATGTTCTAATAGGCATTATTGATTTCGGTATAGAGTGGAGACACCTTGACTTCAAAAATTCTCCTACTGATTCTCGCATTTTAGGCATTTGGGATCAAAACAAAGATAGTATAGCACCGAATGGCTACACTTATGGTCATTGGTGGAGTAAGTCTTCAATCGATTCTGGATCATGCAAACATCCTGCCAATGGTTTTTTTGGACATGGCACAAGTGTAGCGGGTATAGCCGTTGGGAATGGAAATTCATATTCTCCTAATGTGGGTATAGCTCCACAAGCAAAAATTTTAGCCATCTCCTTAAAAAACAATAATGCATGGCTATCCAACATCTTAGATGGCATCCATTTAATTTTTAAAACGGCCGATAGCCTTAAAATACCAGCAATAGTTAACCTGAGTGTAGGTAGCTATGATGGATCACATGATGGCCGAGATGCTAGTACTCGCATGATAGAGGCAAGTCTGAACAAAAAGGGTAGAACAATAGTGGCTGCAGCTGGTAATGCTGGGCATATCAATCAGCATATACGATTTACTCCAAATAATGACACAACTTTTACGGACTTCACATATAGTGCGGGATTTGCAGGTACATATTTTAATTTTTGGGCAGATACATCTCAGGTGCGGAATCTAACGATTGGTATTCAAGCTGACTCCAATCCTACGTTGTTGCCTTTGTCCCTTCCCTACTTTTTTTCTTTTAAAACTAGATTCTTGGATTCCCTCTTACGTTATGGCTATTACGAAGACTCTATGTTTATCAAAAATGCGCTCGACACTATTTTTGGTCAAGCTTTTTTTTATATTTTAAAACAAGAAAATACGGTTAATTTTCAATGCTATATCAAACCTAAGAAGACTAACTATTTATGGCGATTTACTGCCACAGGTAAAGGCATTTTAGATATGTGGGTACACCCTTCTTTACAATCTACATCTAGTATATACTCAAGCCCTTTGCCCTCACTGGCAGTAAATCCATCGATTCATCAATATAGACTCTCTGATCAAGCTTCCTCCTTGGTATCTGGCTTTCAATGTTCCGATAAAATCATCACAGTAGGTAATTATGTCAATAAATATGGAATTACAGATATCGATAACATATATAGACCTATAGGAGGGAAACAGAATGAAATAGCTAGCAACTCGAGCAAAGGTCCTACGAGAGATGGTCGGATCAAACCTGATATAGTAGCGACAGGTGGACAAGTTATGACAACTATAGATTTTGCGACAGGGGCAGCATATGCTGCGAGTCCTGGAAATAGAAAAAAATTAGGCGCGACGGGGAAATATGCCGTAGCTGGAGGCACTTCAATGGCTAGTCCAGTCGTTGCGGGAGCCTTAGCTCTTTTAATGGAAAAAGACACCAATTACTGGAGCCATCAAATACTATACCTACTTAAAAAGACTGCAAAAAAAGATACTTTCACAACTGTCCTAGACAATAATACCTATGGCTATGGCAAACTAGATGGATTTAAACTTCTTACATATACACCAAGCTATGGATGCAGGGATACTGGAAGTATAAATTATAATCCCAGCACGGATTTTGAAGATAGCGGCTTGTGTGTAAAAAAAATTTATGGATGCATGGATACAGGCAGTATCAACTATAATCCTCTCGCCAATATAAATAATGGTTCTTGCATTAAAAAAGTATATGGATGCACAGATACGGGCAGCATTAACTATAATCCACTCGCCAATGTAAATAATGGTTCTTGCATTAAAAAAGTATATGGATGTACGGATGAATTAGCTAGTAATTATAACCCCGCAGCCAATGTAAATGATGGCTCTTGTCTTTATACTAGTATTATAGCCTCAAGCCAAAGTTTCCCATTGTCGACTATTTACCCGAACCCAACTAAAGATCAACTTTTCGTCGTGCTTCCGAACGGACAACCTAATGCTCATATAGCAATATATAGCCAGTTGGGGAACATAGTTATTGAGAAGACTATTCACAAAAAAGAGAGGCTATCGTTAGTTCATTTATCAAAAGGAACTTACCTTGTTATTGTCTATTATCCTAATCATTTAGAAAAATATAAAATTTTATTGGAATAAAATCTTAAATTTGTTCAAAATTCAAACATATGATTAAAAGCATTCACGGCCTCATCGCCTATTTATTTTTAATTTCAACGCTTGCATTTGTCATTTTTTCTTTGATTAGTTTTTTGAAAAAATCTGATTTCAGGAAAACGAACATGTCTTTAGTTAAATTAGCCTTTATCTCTAGTCACGTGCAATTAGCACTCGGGCTCTTGCTCTGGTGGTCTCAAGGCTATCTATCGCAGCTTAGTCTGGATGCAAAGGCCGTAATGAGTAACAAGGCCCTTAGGCTTTTAGCAGTAGAACATCCTGCTACCAACATTCTTGCTATTGCGTTGATTACTATAGGCTTTATTTCAATTAAAAAATCCGCCTTAGATCAGACGAAACATCTCAAAGGTATTATTTACTTCGGCATTGCACTTTTACTTATTTTGTCTCGTATTCCATATCATTCATGGTTAAATCTATAGATACAAATCTTAGAACTATTTTAGATAATGTACAGCTAGAGTTTATTTTACATAGACTGGCTCATCAGCTGATAGAAATTCATGGCGACTTCAAAGACTCTATTATACTGGGAGTTCAGCCTAGAGGAATTACGCTCTGCAATATTATCCACCAGCTAATTGAATCCAAGTTAAAAACCAAGATCTATCATGGCTCTATTGATATATCGATGCACAGAGATGATATTCATCTTCAAGGCACTAATTTATCTATAGGAAAGACGGAAATTCCTATTTCTCTTGATAATAAAAATATAGTGCTCATAGACGATGTACTCTATACAGGCCGCACGATAAGAGCAGCTTTAGATACCCTTATGGATTATGGTAGGCCCAGAGATATAGAACTCCTCGTTTTGATAGATAGACGTCTGTATAGGCATGTCCCTATTCAGGCTAAATACGTAGGACGCACTATCGATTCTATAGAAGAAGAAAAAGTTAAAGTAATCTTAGAAAAAGATTCTAAAAAAAATAGAGTAGAAATTCTCACACAGGAATAATTGAAATCATGTTTAAGCACAAGCATTTACTCGGAATAGAACAGCTAGATAAGAATGATATCATTCAAATTCTGGATCAAGCACAACAGTTTAAAGAAATAATAAATAGACCTGTCAAAAAAGTGCCTACACTGCGCGATTTCACTATTGCCAATTTATTCTTTGAAAACTCTACGCGTACTAAACTTTCTTTCGAGCTAGCACAGAAAAGACTTTCAGCCGACGTTATCAACTTTTCTAGTTCGAATTCCTCTGTTAAAAAAGGAGAAACCCTTTTGGATACCGTTAATAATATTTTAGCCATGAAAGTGGATATGGTCGTCATTAGACACAGTAGTCCTGGCGTGCCCATTTTCTTATCTAAACATATCAATGCACATATAATCAATGCTGGAGACGGGACACATGAACACCCTACCCAGGCCTTGCTAGATGCTTTCTCTATTCGAGAAAAACATAAAGAATTCAAAGGTCTGAATGTAGCTATAATTGGTGATATTATGCATTCTAGAGTAGCCCTCTCCAATATTTTCTGTTTGAAAAAACTAGGCGCCAATATTAAACTCTGTGGCCCACCTACTTTAATACCAAAATATGTAGAAGAGCTAGGTGTAACCGTGAGTCATAGCTTAGAAGAAACTTTAGCATGGTGTAATGTGGCCAATGTACTACGTATACAAATGGAACGCGCTGACGACGCCTATTTCCCATCTACTAGCGAATATGCAGCTTTCTATGGCTTGAATATGGAACGACTGAATAAGCTCTCAGAAACCATTACGATTCTTCACCCTGGACCCATTAATAGAGGTGTTGAAATTACGACTGATGTAGCTGATTCAAAACACTCTGTCATACTAGATCAGGTAGAAAATGGAGTGGCTGTCCGCATGGCGGTAACTTATCTGCTATTTTCTCAGCGCATGCAGCAGAGAAATTAAGCTATTACCCCTTCTTACGAAGCACAAAATTCTGCCCCAAATAAACTTTTCGCACTTGTTCATCCTGGCTCAACTCCTCGGCAGTGCCTGATTTCAGTACACTACCTTCAAATAAAAGATAGGCGCGCTCTATAATAGAAAGGGTTTCCTGTACATTATGGTCTGTAATTAAGACCCCAATGTTTTTATCCTTAAGTTGAGTGACTATTTTTTGAATATCTTCTACTGCTATAGGATCTATGCCGGCAAAGGGTTCATCTAATAAAATAAAATCTGGGTTAGTGGCCAAGCAGCGAGCAATCTCAGTGCGTCTTCGCTCACCGCCAGAGAGTATATCTCCTTGGCTTTTTCTCACATGAGACAACCTGAATTCAGATATTAGACTTTCTAATTTTTCATTTTGCTCTTTTTTTGATAGTCTAGTCATTTCTAGAACAGCTAATATGTTATCTTCTACGGTCATCTTCCTGAAAATAGAAGGCTCTTGTGGTAGATAACCAATACCCATCTGGGCGCGCTTGTACATGGGTATCTTTGTAATATCCTCCTTGTCGAGGAATACCCTGCCGCTATCAGGCTTTACCAATCCTACCGCTATATAAAAAGAGGTCGTCTTACCAGCACCATTTGGTCCTAGTAGACCAACGATTTCTCCCTGTTTGACCTCTATAGATACATCGTTGACTACTTTTCTGCCGCGATATGCCTTTACTATATGCTCTGTTCTTAGCGTTTTCAAATCTATATCTCTTTTAAAATTATTTCGTGTTTTTATATCCTAGCTGAATAAGCAAATCTTTTGCCTTCTGCACATAATCACCTTGAATGATAATCTCTCCATCCTTGACTGAACCACCTACACCTAGCTTAGTCTTCAATTGCTTAGCTAGCACTTCTAATTCATTATCAGATCCTTCAAAACCGTGAATTATGGTAGCCTTCTTTCCTGCTCTATGTTTAGTTTCTAGTCTTATTCTCAATTTCTGACTAGATGTCTCTTTATTTAAATCATTCTGTTCTTCATTTTCTTCTAGAGAATAATCAGGATTTGTAGAATAGACTAATTTGTTTTTACTCATATAAAGCTATCCCTCAAAAATAAGTGAAATTCAGCAACTACTATTTAATTATTACATTGAATTAGCATTTGACACACTACTAGTCGTGGAGCTGATATGCGATATGGGTTAAGTTAAAACTTTTCCAAAATGGGATAAACAATGCTAAAGGTTTCATCACTGTATTCTGCGAATAAGCAGAGACTTCGCAACTCTTCGATCTTTGATTTTCTCATCCATCTCACATCTGCTACTTCCTCATTTATCTTTAACTGCTGGAGCATATAGCTAGGTAGAAATGCTTTAAATATAGTCACTATAGAGTGCCCAACAATTAACTCATTTACCAATTCTAAGACTATTTGAGTTTTTCCGAGACCCAGCTCTTCGTTTACTTCTCTATACGCTGCTAATTCTAAATCGCTCTCCCCTGAGACCACACTCCCAGTAGTAGTAGCCCATCTTCCAGGAAACCACGTAAGATGCATGGCTCTCTGCTGAATAAGAAATTCATTTCTTTCATTAAATATCCATACATGAATAATGCGATGATAATAGCCTACAGGAATAGCCTCTCCCCTTTGAATAGATATGCCTTGATGTTCTCCACGACTATTATACAAATCCCATGTTTCCACACTTCTATCGAATCAAAGTCACATTGCCTGATTGAACTATGCGCTCATTGTCATAAGTAAAAGCCTCTACGTACCACACGTAGACTCCAGCAGGACTCGGCTGTCCTTCATAGCTTCCATCCCACCCTTTATTGATATCTGTGGTAGTATATATTTTCTCGCCCCATCTATTGAAAACCTTAAAATAAGATATAGATCGAATATTGAGATGTTTTACTATCTTAAATTCATCATTTATACCGTCTCCATTGGGAGAAAATCCGGTCGGTATCAGCATTACATTTTTTCCGTAAACAAATACCTTGATACTATCCCGACCGACACAACCTCTGTCATCTGTCGCCTCGAGCCAATACATTGTCGTATCTTTAGGACTGACATGTATTTCCTTCACAAATGGATTCGTCTCAACTACTTGTTTTGGGAACCACTCTAGCTTTTCTGCTGCTGTGCGCCCTACTATAGTTATTTCTTGACCCCTATATATACTTGTATCTTTTCCTAAATCTACTTTAGGCAAGGTATCTACATAGACATCTACTTTGAGAGAATCTAGAAAACAATCATTAGAAATGAAAATAGTATAAGTGAAAAAAGAATCTGGAAACACTTGAGGGTTCCGAGATAGGGTATCGCTGATATTATAATTGGGCTGCCAAAGATAATAAAGCCCCCCTTCAGCATAAAGATCTATAAACTTTCCTTTACATATTCTTACAGGTCTAGTAGCATAGGGACGTATAGGCTTCTGTACATTAAGCACAAAGCTATCGGTCCAGGTACACTGATGAATATTGGTCGCTTTAATATAATACTTAGTTGTGTCTTTTGGAAACGCCTTTACCGTCTTAGCAGTATCCGAACTGAGCCCTATGGGCTTCCACCAAAGATAATCACATTTTTCCTTAGTTAAAGCAGTCAGCTCTATCGTATCTCCTTGGCAAATATACCTTGGTATAGTTGCAACGCTCAGATAAGGCAAATCATGCACTAATAGTCTAATTGAATCGGTATTGACACAGGTATTCGTATCTATGACTTTCAGAATATAGGTTTGACTAGTGCCAGGCTTAGCTGTAGGATTGTAAATTTTTCGATTACTAAAACTTGGTTCCGGAGTAGTCCATGTATAGTCGATATGATAAGGGTTAGATAGAAACTGATAGGTCTCCAAAAAACAAATCGAATCTAGCGCTTTCAAGCCTACAATTGGCAGAGGCAGAACATTGACCATAATCGTATCTGTTTTCGTATAGCAATAATTGGATATACTCAAGATATATTGGGCGGTAATTAACGGCTTGAGAACTGGTGTTCTAATATTTGGATTCGAAATCGCTAAAGGTGAATTAGGAGTCCACCTATAAGTAGAGAATTCTCCCTGATCATGCGGAAATATCCGAAAAGTATCTCTAGGACAGATAGACGTATCAGCCATAAGAATTAAATTAAATCTCGGGTCTAGAACTATGACTCTGACCGTATCACGCATGAGGCATCTATTGGTATCTATGCCATGGAAAATATAATCCGTATTTACTAATGGTCTCGCAGTTGGCGTAGAGGAGTTCGAATTGGTCAGTGTACTAGCTGGCAACCAATAGACTGAATTAAAAACTCCTGTGCCATTGAGTTGTGCAAAGGTTCTAGCATTAGTGCTAGGTGGTAGACAGATACTGGTATCTGGACCCGCATTAATGGCTGTTTTAGTATAAAATTTTATCTTGACCGAATCAAAATTAAAACACTGATTCGCATCTGTTCCTTTGACTACATACATGATTGAATCTGGATAAGGAGGCGCAGCAATTGTTGCAGCAGCATTAGGATTCAAAAGAAAACTAGGTGGGGTCCATTGATAGATAGCCCCACCAGTGGCGGATATAGGAGTAGGCTGACCATAACATAAAATCGTATCTCTAGAAGCCCTTATGGTAGGCAGAGGATTGACGATAAATGGGAAATTCAAAGAATCTATACAACCAAAATTAGTTACAGCCCATAAATTTATTGAGCCACTAGCCATAGTGGCAGGAGTGTAAGTAACATTGCAGGCAGTCAATTGAGTGCCTGTAGGAAGAGTCCATCGGTAACCTGATATTACGGAAGGAGGATTCACTGTCACATTACACACTAAATTCATAGGTTGACCTATACAACCATTAGGAACGGTAGCTAGTATATTCGGCTTATCATATAAGAATATTGGCATGCTTGTATCGCTAATACATCCATTTTGAGAAGTCACTTTTAGTTTGACCACATAATTTCCCGAAGCTGGATAGGTATATATTGGATTTTTAGCAGAAGAAGTTTGACCATTTCCATAAGTCCATTCCCACCTCACTATAGCACCACTAGACTCAGAGGTCAGGTCTGTAAACTGCACTGGCTTCCCTTGACACACTTGATTCTGAAAGTTGAAATTTACATTTATACGTGGATAAATTTTACATATCCTCCTCGTGGTATCAAAGCATAGCTGGCCATCTAATCGTCTTTTAAACGCTCGCAAAATGACAGTAAATGTACCCGTATCAGAAAATGTATGTGTCGGATTGGTAGCAGTAGATGTATTATTCACTCCACTTGCAGGATCTCCAAAATTCCATTCATATCTATCCGCATTGGTGCTTACATTATTAAAGTTTACATTAAAATCACCACAGAGTATATAGGTGCCAATATCCTGTTTAGGATCATAGGTACCACTTATGAATGGAACATCTGCATTTGGCAGATCGCAATCTACTACGTTATATTGAAAATCTCGAGCGAATGAATCTATGATAACACCATTTCTTCTTTCTTTCACCATAACCGAAGCTACAAATCGTCCTACTCTATCTGGCTTACAAACTAACAAGCCTGACTGTGGGTCGATGCTCATAGGTGGTGAGCCTCCTATCATATTTCCTACGTTATATCCATTAGACCATTGAACAGGTTGGACATTTAATGTTTGTTGCCTACTAGTAGGATTATCTGAATTCAATCCTGCAAGTGGTGCAGTCAATGAATACTCCAGTTGATCTCCATCCTTGTCTATAGCCGAGTGATCAAAGTAGAAGCTCTGATTGACGCAAATAAATATTGGAGGAAAATCTTTAAACCTAGCTGAATTATTGGGATAAGTACCGTGTGGTGGAATATATGTACGAAGCGTAATGCCGGGCTTATCTTGGTTCCCTGGTTGATTTCTAATATTCAATATACCGTCGTTTCTGCAGCAGCGCATATGCTGAATAGTATAGCCCTCGTTATTGGATGGAAGATCTATAATGGTCTCATAAAATCCTCGTTCCACACAGGTATTCTTATCTACTTTCAGGCAGGGGTTGACAATAACCGGATTTATTTTTAGTGCCGTGCCTTGAAGCTGAAGTGCATTGGTGAAAAATGGAGGCAATGAAGCGGCTATATTATTATCTACATTTCCTCTGAAAACACTAAAATAAAATGGGGGCAATTGTTGATTAGGAGTATTACTTGGAGTACCATCATAACCTACCACAACTGCTGGACTGCAATCACGGTAAACTTCGAAAATTAGTTTGTATTTGTTACTTCCTAGATGCTCATAATAAATTACTCCTCCTACAATGTGGGTAGCATTTATAGACCCTACAATTAATAGAAATATGAATACACTAAAGTAAAAAAAGCGTGGACGTTTCAAGTATAAATAATTGACTACTACAAAATTAATCAAAACTAGACTATTATAATATTATTTTTTAAATGATTTCTGCAGGATTAACAATATTTTGCATGGGTTAATCTTTTTTATATAATGCAAAAGGTGAACAGAAATTTATATTTGCAATAAAAAATAGAGCATGGCAAACAGCGCTACAGACATCAGAGAATTAAATGAAATAGTCAACAAAGAAAGTCTTTTTATAGAAGTCATCGAAAGAGAGTTAGCTAAAAAAATAATAGGCCAAAAGGATATGATTGACAAGATTATTCTTGCTTTATTATCGCACGGCCATATACTTCTAGAAGGTATGCCTGGACTGGCAAAAACCTTGACAATAAAATCATTGGCCGACTCGTTAAAATGCACTTTCAATCGAATTCAGTTTACTCCTGACCTCTTACCAGCTGATATAGTAGGTACTATGATTTATAATCAAAAAGTAGGAGAGTTTCAAGTAAAGAAAGGCCCTGTATTTGCTAATTTCCTCCTAGCAGATGAAATTAACCGAGCACCTTCTAAGGTTCAATCCGCTCTTCTCGAAGCTATGCAAGAAAAACAAGTCACCCTTGGAGATCAATCATACAAACTCGATGAGCCTTTCCTGGTCATGGCTACACAGAATCCGCTGGAGCAGGAAGGCACATATCCTCTACCCGAAGCTCAGCTCGATCGATTTATGATGAAAATAATCGTAGGCTATCCTACCAAAGCGAATGAAATAGAGATTCTCAAACAAAATTCGAGCGACTACCGATCAGTCATAGAGCCAGTAGTAGATAAAATGGCTATTATCAAAGCGAAAGAAATAGTAAAACAAATCTACATGGATGAGAAGATCGAACAATACATCGTAGATATTGTATTTGCTTCTCGATTTCCGGCTGATAATAAATTGGATAAATTGAAACACCTAATTTCCTATGGTGGTTCGCCTAGAGCCTCTATCAATCTGGCTATGGCCGCCAAAGCCAACGCCTTTATGAAACGCAGAGGATATGTGATACCAGAAGATGTGCGACATGTATGTTATGACGCATTGCGTCATAGAATAGGTCTGACCTATGAAGCGGAAGCGGAAAATATTTCGACCGACGATATTATCACTGAAATACTAAATGCCGTAGAAGTACCATAGAGCGAATGGACGTATCTGAACTCATAAAAAAAGTTCGTAAACTCGAACTTAAAACCCGCAATCATAGTAAAGATCTATTTACGGGAAATTATACCTCTACATTTAAGGGTAAAGGTATATCTTTTCATGGCGTGCGTGCCTATAGCTATGGAGACGATGTTCGCTCCATAGACTGGAATGTCACTTCTAGAAGCCAAGAGCCTTATATCAAAGAGTTTGAAGAAGAAAGAGAGCTGACTTTTATTCTATTGGTTGATATTTCTCTATCAAACTATTTTGGTAGTATGGATACAACCAAACGAGACATAGTCAATGAAGTAGCGGCTACACTTGCCTTTAGTGCACTTAACAATAATGATAAGGTGGGTGTCATATTCTTTAGTGAAAAGGTGGAAAAATATATCCCTCCTAAAAAGGGCAAATCGCATATTCTAACCATCCTTCGCGAATTAGTCCATATCGAACCATCCCGAAACACGACCAATATAGGAGAAGCTATGCTTTTTCTGCACAATACGATTAAGAAAAAATCAACCGTTTTCATATTGTCAGATTTTATAGAAGGAGGAAATTTCGAAAAAGAACTCATCATAACACGTACGAAGCATGATTTTTATGCCTTACAGTTTTATGATCAAATGGAAGAAAACTTTCCCGACATAGGTCTGGTAGAGTTATACAATGCTGAAAAAATGAACTATGAATGGGTAGACACTTCCTCTAGTCTATTTAAAGATCATATGAAGACTCATATTCAAAACAACCTTAAAAATACGAAGACTATCTTCAAAAAATTGGGAGGTGAATACTGTGCCATAAATGTACAAGAGGCCTATATTCATAAACTAGCTACAATGTTCAAGAAATAGTCTTCTACTATTTATTTTGAATTAATTTTTCTTTAAAAGGCTCATAGAACATGTCGCTCTATAGCTAATTAAATCAAGGAAACTTCGGATATTTTTGAAAATCTGGTTCACGCTTTTCAAGGAACGCATTCTTCCCTTCCTGGGCTTCTTCCATAAGATAAAACATTAAGGTAGCATCTCCTGCGAGTTCCATTATGCCTAGCTGTCCATCGAGCTCAGCATTAAATCCACGCTTTAGCATTCTTATTGCCATAGGACTACGCTTCATTATAGTTTTAGCCCATTTTATGGTCTCCCTTTCGAGAAAATCGATTGGTACTACTTTATTTACTAAACCCATATCCAAGGCTTCGTAAGCAGAATATTGCTCACAGAGATACCAGATTTCTCTTGCTTTTTTCTGACCTACATTCCTAGCCAGAAAACTAGATCCAAAGCCCGCATCAAAGCTACCTACTTTAGGCCCTGTCTGTCCGAATATAGCATTGTCAGAGGCAATACTTAAATCACAGACTACATGTAGCACATGACCGCCACCAATGGCATACCCATTCACCATAGCTATGACAGGCTTAGGCATGGATCGTATTTTTTTATGAATATCGAGAACATTTAAGCGAGGAACACCGTCTTTGCCTATATAGCCTCCTACACCTTTCACCTGCTGGTCGCCCCCGCTGCAAAAAGCCTTCTTACCAGCACCTGTTAGTACGATAATATTAATATTTGTATCCTCTCGACAAATATCCAAGGCATCTAAGATTTCAAAATTAGTCTCTGGTCTAAAAGCATTGTGGCGCTCAGGTCTATTGATAGTAATTTTACCTATACCATCATAGAATTCAAATAAAATGTCTTCGTATTTTTTAATTTCTTGCCACATATTTTTTAACGAATAGTTAATAGTTAATAATGAATAGATTCTCTTAAAGATAAAACTTTGATTAAATTATTTTTTATAGTGATCAAGGTCATTCAAATAAATTTTTGATTGGAACGCCTATTAAAAAAATGCCTTTACTGTTTTCATTATTAATTGTTCGTTATTAATTATTCATTAATAAGCTCTTTCTCCGTTATCTTCAAAATAATTAATAAATGACTGATTAGCCACACGATTACCTCCCGATGTGGCATAGTTTCCACTGAAGTACCAATCTCCTCGATCGTTTGGACATGCTATTGCTAAATTTTCAATTGTCTGAAATACCAACTCTACTTCATAGGTCGCATTTTCAGGCGTCACAAGTTCCCCAGCGACTTTTGTCAATTCCTCATTATCGAATACAGAATAAAACTCTTTAAGAATATTTTGAATCTCAGTGAAAGACTTTTGATTTTCAAGAATACATTTCTGATAAATTTCATCTAGAAAAACCAATTCATTTCTTCGCGACAATATTTCTTTTGCAGCTCTGAAAACTAACAGATCTCCCAATCTACTCATATCAATACCATAGCAATCTGGATACCGAATCTGAGGAGCAGAAGATACCACCATTACCTTTTTTGGTTTTAATCGACCGAGAATATTGATAATACTTTGTTTCAATGTCGTGCCGCGCACGATAGAATCATCTATAATACAAATAGTGTCCTGACCAGGAATAATAGAATTATACGTTATATCATACACATGAGAAACTAGGGCATTTCTACTTTGGTCATTCGTTATAAATGTCCGAAGTTTAGCATCTTTCACGATTAGTTTTTCTTCTCTTATGCGACCCTCCACTAACTCACGGGTGTTATCTTTATCTATAGATGAAAGAATGTTTGAACGATAAATCTGCTCCAATCCCTTTATGAGACCCATATAGGCCAGCTCTGCCGTATTGGGGATAAATGAAAAAACTGTATTATTAAAATCTGCCTTTATTTTCTCGTATACTAGGGGTGCTAAAAGTTTTCCGAGCATTTTTCGTTCACCATATATAGTCCCATCTGTGCCTCTAGCGAAATAAATACGCTCAAAACTGCATGATAAGCGCTCCTTTTCATCCTGTATTTTCACCACCTTATGTGGTTGATCATTTTTTAAAATCAAGGCATGTGCAGGTGGCAATTCATTAATTTGATTATAATCTATATTAAATGTCGTGGCTATAGCTGGACGCTCACTTGCTACTATAGTAACCTCATCATCTGCATAGTAGTGGCATGGTCTAATTCCGTTAGGATCTCTAAAGACAAAAGCATCTCCATAGCCTAAAACCCCTGCTATATTATACCCACCATCAAATCCTTTCACTGCACGAGCTAGAAGATTTTCAATCACGAGTTCACGCTGTGTTTTTTCAGATATTTCCTGATTGCCTAAGCCTTCTTTTTTATACTGGTCGAATAAAGCCTGTACTTCCAAATCTAAAAAATGACCTATTTTTTCTAAAACCAATACCGTATCTGTATTTTGTCTCGGGTGCTGTCCTAGATTGACCAGCTGGGTCATCAATTCTTTGACATTTGTCAGATTAAAATTGCCTGCTAAGACGAGATTTCTTGTTAACCAATTTGATTTTCTGTAAAAAGGATGACATACTTTTTCTGAATTGACTCCATGTGTACCATATCTTAAATGGCCTAAAAACACATTACCAAAAGACTCACAGTGCTGCAATAAGTGCTTGGCATCTTTTCTCTGCTCTTCATTACATGATTCGAAATGAGCATAGGAGCGTTGGAAAATTTGCTGAAGACTTGTGGGCTCCGAACTTCGCTCTCTATAGATAAAGTCATGACCGAAATGTGTGTCTCTCTTGACCACAGCTATCCCTGAACCATCTTGTCCTCTATTCCTCATTTTTTCCATCATGAGGTACATTTTATCTAGCGCATAGGTAGGTGTTTTATACTTATCTAGATAGTATTGAAGTGGCTTATTGAGTTTGAGGAGAGCTACACCACATTCGTGCTTTATACTATCTGACATGTTTTTTTATGTTTTTTATGTTCTAGGTCCAAGGGGTAAAATTAATACAATCCTTTTACAACCTTAACTTCATTTTTAATTTACCAATCCTTTTCCCCTTTTTTAGGTTCAGGCTTGGTCTTCTTAGCTTCCATTTTATTTTGCGTGTTCTGCTCCTGGTTTTTTAAGGCCTCTAATAATCGCTGTGCCTGTTCTTTGCTCATAGATTTATAATCTGGCTTTGGTTCAGACTTAGCTTCCTCAGGCTTTTCTTGTGGGTTTCCGTTTCCACCGCTTTTTTTCTGGTCTTTTTTATTTTGATTATCTTTTTTATCTTGCTTTTGATCATTTTTACCTCCTCCTTTATTCTGTTGCTGCTTCTTAGCCATAGCCAGATTATACTTAGTCTCCATGTCGCTAGGATTTAACTTTAGTGCGTTTTCGTATGCCAGTATGGCTTGCTCTAATTGATTGGATTTAAAACAGGTATTTCCAATATTATGATAGGCTCTGGCTCTTGACAATTTATCATCATTTTTGTCAATACTCTTTTCATAATATTCTTGACTTTCCTGAAATTTCTGCTGGCTATAAAGTGTATTTCCTAAATTATAATTCGCTGATTTACTCTTAGGATCTATTACTAGCGCTTTCCTATAATTTAGCTCAGCTTTATCAAAATTATTATTCTGATAACTGGAATTACCATTTCTTATGAGGGTTCTTGACTTTTTATACTGAGCTTCGATTTCCTTAGTTTGTGCAGTGGCTGAAAGGGAAAAAAGAATGACAAATCCTATGCTAGAAATATTTTTAACAAATTGTTTATAATCTATACTAGGCAGCATAAATTCTATAAACAATAAGAGCAATGCAGCAAGCGCAAACCAATAGAAATAGCTATTGAAATTAGACATATCAAAATCTTCGAAATCTTTACCCTCTAACTTGTTCAATTCTGCTACGACATCTTCTACTATATCTCCCTGCTGTCCTAGGTGATAAAAACTTCCATTACCTATGGAAGCTAAATTTTCAAGAACACTTCGATTAAATGAAGTCATAACAATATTTCCATTTTCATCTTTTTTATACTCGCCATTACCTACTGGGATAGGGGCTCCTTTTTCTTCTCCTACACCTATTGCGAAAACTTTTATCCCATTTTTACGCGCAGTTTCTATAGCAGTACTAGCCTCTTGATCATGATCCTCTCCATCCGTAATTATAACAATAGCCTTGCTCTTTGATTCAGTAAGCCCTAAAGTATTTCCCGCCATAGTTACTGCATCTCCAATATTGGTACCTTGTGATGGAAAATTGGATGGATCAATGAGAGGCATACTCATTTTTATCGATGTAAAATCTATAGTCAAGGGGACCTGCAAATAAGAACTCCCTGCAAAGAGAACGAGTCCAACTCGATCATGCTTTAACTGATCTAGAAATTTAGTAATGAAAAACTTTGATCGACTAATCCTATTAGGCTGTATATCCTCCGCTAGCATACTATTGGATACATCTAATAGGATCATAATATCTAATCCCTGTCCTTTGATTTTCTCGCCTTTCACTCCTATTTGAGGATTAGCTATAGCCAAAATAAGAAATACTATACTCATGAAGAATAAGCTAAGCTTTGTTCTATCCTGTAGGGCATTTCTGTGGGGCAATATATGATTTACTATATTGGATTTAAATACAGATTTCTCAGTTTTTAATTGCCAGCGCATATAATAAGCAACAACCGCAAATAGTGGAATGATTAACCACAATAAGTTTAATAAATAGCCGTATTGAAATCTTTGCATATTAAATGGAAACAAATTTCAGTGAAAACACACTAAAAAAAATGGAAGAATGCCTAAAATTCGTTAAGCAAACTAGCAACTAGACTTTAAGCAGCAGAGTGATCAGGAGGCAAAGCTGATGATTCTTTGAAGTGATGTTTTACTTTAAATGGTTCAACATAATTTTCATAGAACTGCTTCTTGTTATCTCGAAACTCCGTTACACCTCCTAATTTGTACAAAAGCTGGACATAAAGCCAAGGTATATCTAACTGATATGGTAGAAATCCGCTTCGAGCACTCGTAGCAAACAAGTGGTGATTATTGTGCCACTCTCCCGCAACATAACCAGCCCATGCTTGATTGATAGAGTAGTCTGAACGATTATAATCAGAATCTCCCCAGCCTTTTTTTCCTTTTCCTTTTCCATGGCCTTCGTAGTTAAACGTTCTTACTCCTACAGCCCATACAAAAGTTCCGCCGAAAATAGCGCATAACATACCTAGTCCGCCACCATAGCTTCCTATCCATTCACCTAAAAAATAAAAAACAGTACCCCAAAAAATCCAGTTCAAAAACGTAGAGAGAAATATGTAAAGAGGATGAGCTATAGTTCCGTATCTCAGGTATTGCTCATAAGTGTTAATTTTTGAACCTGTATGCGCAATATTCTTTTTTGCTATATTGTAGTCCTCTTCAGATAGTTCCCTATTCATCAGCTGATGATTCGTATCGGCTAGGAAACAATAGAAAAAACCTCCGAATGCATTGTAGGGATCTCCTGGTTTGTCTGATTTTTCATGATGCACATGGTGTGAAACTACATAGAGCTCCTCAGGTATTACTTTAATCACGAGATGCTGTGATATAAATTTCCAAAAATTATTTTTGAAAGTGAATGCACTATGAGTGGAGTATCTATGGTACCACATAGTTCCGTGACTACCCATAATTACCATACCGTAAATAAAGGCAATCAAAGCATTTCCGATAGACAAATACTTAACAATTAAAAGAAGGAAAGCTGGCATCAATAATAGCACTAACAACCAAGCATAGAGAGGAAACCAATTTCGAATATCTCTAAATATGTTTATTCGATAAAAGTATTCAGATAGTATTTGACCAATCGTCGGTTTAATAAAATTTCCACTCTCATCTGCCCACTTATAGCGTGGCTCCATTAGAATATAATCGCTTAATTTCATATTGTTTAATTTACAAATACAAAGATAAGATATAAGGAAAACATTTGAATATATAAACTTGTATAATAATGTTTTAAATTGCTAATAATACTTAAATCCTAGTCCCAATCACCTTTGACATCTGGATTATCATATAGGAGTCTAGTTTGCCATTTTTGACGCATACGCTGTATATATAATTCTGCTAGTTCATTAGCTATCTCCTTCGATGTTTTCTTAGCATCAAAGCATGAACGAACCTTAATTTCTGAAATATCACATTTGTAGAGTAGCTCAAGCAAACTAGAATAATCATGATCTAACATTCTTTGGATTCGAAAGCCTACGAGATTTTTTAAATTTTTAAACACTTCATCTGAAGTCATCAACTTCAAATTCGTCCACTTTTTTAGAATGCCGAAATCGACTTTGGCACTATGAATAAGAAAATCATTCGCGTTCTTCATCCAGCATTAGTGTTCTGCGTTTATAGTTTCCTTTCTTAAGATAGTATAAATCTAAAAATGACAATATAGCGACTAAGGTATAGCAAATACTAGATGCCCAAGCTGACGCAATAATTCCATATTTAGGGAGATATAAATAATTTAAAAGTAAATTTAACACAACACCTATACTAAGAATTATAAGCAAAGATTTTTTTAAGCGGACTGAAAAATATATCTGATAGGTTAAAATAAACATAGATAAGGAAATAAAGCCAAGCAGCAGAATACGCAATGAGCTTATGCCTTGGACATCTTGTTTATGAAAATACATTTCATAAAGCCAAGGACTAAAGAGAAACACCATCAAAGCCATAACTGCACTTGATAAGAATACGAATAAGAGTACCTTCTTAGTATTTTCAAGTATATCTAAGAAATTATCCCTCTCTAACAACCTAGGAATGTACATGGCACAAATGATACTAGTAACCATAAACATATTCTCAACAATAGTCCCGCCGATACCGTAAACTCCTACTTGATGGTTATTATAGAATGCTTTAATGATAAATTGATCCCCTTTAAGTAGTAAAATGTACAAAAATCCTGCCAAATAGTTTTTCATATTAAAGAGAATATTTTCTTTAAAAAAACTCATATCCCAATGAAGAGGCCAGATTTTAACCTTAGCCTTAGCATGAGCTAAGCATGTAAAAATGAAATACTCTAATGTCATAAATACAATAATAAATGTCACAGACATTATGCTCAAATAATAAAGCATAAGTATGAAAATGCCATAAACAATTCGCGTACCCAAATCAACTTTTTGCATAAATAAATTTTCATCCATACCTTGAAGAAAAGATCTATAAATGAGGGAAAAAGAATAGATAATATAACAAGCAATGAATACAATTCGCAGAGTATTAGACTGAAATGTAAAATAAAAACTAAACAAGAAAAGAGCTAATAAAATGACTACGATACTTATGCCAGTGATAATAAAATTAGTCGTAAGGTATAGTGATAACTTTTCAGGTTTCTTTTTGGCATAATAGATAGCACTGCCATTGAATCCAAGGTTGAGAAACGTATTGAACAATATTAAAGCGCCTATAAAGAGGCCAAACTGCCCACTATTTGCTTCTCCTAATTCATTTCTTAGCAATATGCCTGTGCCTAAATTAATAGCAATGACTCCACTTCTAAAAATAAAAATAGTTGAAAAGCTTTTGAGCAATAGCTGATATCTATCAAAAAGAAAGAAGTACTTATTCTTTATATCGTTCATAAATTAAAAGTTTCGAACACGCTAAATTTATTAGTGTCCGCTATATATTTCTAAACAAAAGTAAAATTAAGACAAATTAGTTAGAGCAGTATGATATAAATTTGTCGTCTTATGACAAAAAATAAATTAGCATTCGTGTCGGGAGCTACTTCCGGCATAGGAGAGGCCACAGCCGAAATTCTTGCTACGAATCAGTGGGACCTTATTATATCTGGTAGAAGACTAGATAGATTGAATAAACTGGCATCCAGTTTAAAAACTAAATATAATGTCGACGTGCGAACCGTCTGCTTTGACATACAGCAGCGCGAAAAGGTAAAAGATAGTCTTGCTAGTTGTGCAAATCTTCTTACTAAAATTGACCTACTCGTTAATAATGCAGGCTTAGCGTTAGGCAAATCTCCATTCCAAGAAGGATTAGAATCTGATTGGGAAACGATGATAGATACTAATCTTAAAGGCCTTATCTATCTTACGAAAGAAGTTATTCCTTTCATGATAGAAAATAAATCTGGGCATATAGTAAATATAAGTAGCACTGCAGCGCGAGACATGTATCTAGGCGGCAATGTTTATAGCGCTAGCAAAAGTGCTGTGGATGCACTGACCAAAAGTTTAAGACTAGATCTCTTAGAGCATAATATCAAAGTAAGCAGTGTAGCACCTGGCATGGTTCATACAGAATTTTCAGAGGTGAGATTTCATGGCGATAAAGCTAAAGCGGAAAAGGTTTATCAGGGATTTAAGCCCCTTTATGCTAAGGATGTAGCAGACGCCGTTTACTACATAGTCTCCAGGCCATCTCATGTGCATATAGGCGATCTCCTCATCACCTGCGCAGCGCAGGCTAATTCTAACATAGTGATTAAGTCGTAATCTAGCGACAAGACTTGCGAATAAAGACTTTTCGGATAAAATACAAAATAATTAGGTAGATTTCCATTTATTTTGTATTATCTTTGCAGATAGTTAACTAGTGAATCTGTACACCTCTAAATTTTTTATTTAATGACTAAGAGAAAATTACTTTTTCTGACTTCTGAGTTAGAGCCGTTTAACAATTTGACAGATATAGCCAATAAAATATCCGAACTCCCGAACGAATTAGCTTCTAACGGACTTGATGTGCGCATTCTCATGCCGCGGTTTGGAACCATCAATGAGCGAAGACACAAGCTTCATGAGGTTGTCAGATTAAGTGGAATCAACGTAATGTTTAACGACGAAGATTTTGCTTTAACAGTAAAAGTAGCATCTTTACCTAATTCTAAACACAGACTTCAAATCTATTTCTTACATAATGACGATTTTTATACAAGGAAATTTGACTTTGAAGATGAAAATGGAAAATTCTATGATGACAATTCAGAGCGCATGATATTTTTCAATAGAGGTATCATGGAGACAGTGCGAAAATTTGGGTGGGCTCCAGACTTTATAATTTGCAATGGCTGGATGACGAGTCTGGTGCCTTTTTATGCTCGCACCTTATATGGAGCTGACCCCATATTTTCGGAATCTAAAATATTTTTTAATATATTTGATG
>Ga0222712_10000287_pt1 | contig 70303 bp, 60 predicted proteins | sample C33_657DmetaG_FD_165043 | JGI IMG/M metagenome (GOLD analysis project Ga0222712, IMG submission 165043) | Estuarine water microbial communities from San Francisco Bay, California, United States - C33_657D | ecosystem: Environmental > Aquatic > Marine > Unclassified | place: USA: California... | reverse complement strand
GGCGAAGTTTGAATCACCGGTTCAAGCAATGCCTTTCCTCGATACTGCAGACGTTCTTGCCGCTGCTCGTGAGACTGCTGCGCTTGGTGCAACAGAGTTCTGCATCGTGTTGGCTATTCGTGGCCCAGACGAGCGCACGATGGATCGCATCTGCGAACTTGTTCCCCTTGTTCAGGAAGAGGTCGGTCTCAACGTTGCGGTAAGCGCGGGCATTGTGACCGAAGCGCAAGCAAAGCGTTTCGCTGAGGTGGGCGTTCATCGCTACAACCACAATCTTGAGACAGCCGAATCATTTTTTGAGAATGTCGTGACCACACACACGTGGGCGGAGCGTTTCGACACCTGTCAGCTTGTGCGCGATCAGGGTATGGAACTGTGCTGTGGCGTTTTGCTCGGAATGGGTGAAACTGTTGATCAGCGAATCGAACTCATTGGTCAATTGCGTGCAGTTGATCCCGCCGAGGTTCCGCTGAACTTCCTCAACCCGCGTCCGGGTACCCCGTTTGCCGGACTTCCACTTACCGAACCGCTTGAAGCCATTCGCTGGATCTCGCTGTTCCGTCTTGGACTTCCGTCCGTCATCCTTCGGTATGCCGGTGGTCGCGAAGTCACGCTGCGTGAACTGCAGGCGCTTGGGTTGACCTCAGGTATTAACGCGCTCATCGTCGGGAATTACCTCACGACGTTGGGGCGTTCTCCAGAGGAAGATTTGCAGATGCTTGCGGATCTTCAGATGCCGATCGGCGCGCTGTCCAAGGCCATCTGAGCGTGGCCGATACGTATTGCCGCTGGTGCGGCACTGCGATGATCGAACATCCAGCTATCGCGTGTCGGCGCGAACTCGATCCGCCACGGTTCTGTCCCGAATGCGGGCGGCGCTTGCGCGTCAAGGTTCATACCGCAGGCTTTGAGGCCTCGTGTCGAGACCACGGGGAACTACTCCTCTAGCAGCTGAGGAATTACTTGCTGGGGCAGGACTGCACGACAGCACCCTCGGGAGCAATGGTGTCGGGCATCGGTTTTCCGGCGAAGCGATCACCGATCCAAGCGACCATTGAACTGAACGATGGTGCGATCACGCCGGCATGTGATTGGCCGGCGAAAACCCATCGCTGTTCGACCTGTCCGATCTTGCACAACTGGTCGAACAACACTGCCGACGAGACCACGGGGATCTGTTCGTCGTTGCCGCCGTGGATGATAAGCAGCGGTGCGGGAATCGGTGCAGTGAACGTGCCTGGATCGTTGTCCTTCAAGAGTTGGTTCCACGTCGGAATCGTTGAAGGGTCAGCCTTCTGAAGTTTCGTGAAGTCAAGACCTGCAGCTGCCTTTCCGAGATCGCCACTGCACATGGTGTCCATGTTGTTCAGGAACTCAAGGCCTTCGGGAGTGAGTACCTGGTTGAGGTCAGCCTTCTGATCTCCGTAGGCCGCGTTCATCGCTGCCGCCACCATTGCGATGTAGTGCTTGTACGGACTCGTTTGAAGTGCAGCATTCACCAGGAGCAACTGTGATGGGGGAGCGCCAGCGACATCAGCGACAAGTTCGATCTCGGGTGCGTAGGTCTTTGCAATGTGTCCAGCGAACATCGCCGCATGTCCACCCTGCGAATGACCCCACACCACGTAACGCTTTGAGGCGTTCGCGTTCGGGAAGGTTTGCGCCATGCGTACGATGTCGAGCGTGCCGCGGGCTTCACTTTCACCAACGATGTAGGGGTGACGGCCCGGCGTGGCGAGACCTTCATAATCGGTTGCGACCACGAGATAGCCAGCGTCGAGCAAACCGTTGGCCATTGTCACGAATTCATTTGGTTTCAGCGAGGGTGCACAGGCATCGGCGATGCCGGTGGTTCCGTGCGCCCAGGTGATGATCGGCCAGCCTCCGCTGGGCGCTGTGCCCTTCGGGATGATGATGAGTCCTGTGACAGCGATGTCTTGGCCGTTGATGTTGGTCGAGTGATACATCACTCGAGACATGGAGCCGTTCAGGCCGGGAGCGTCGACTGCTTCGGAGTTAATGAGTTGGCCTGGGTTGCCGGCGGGAAGGGGATCAGGCACGCCATAGAAATCAGGGAGGTCCGGAGAGCTCTTGACGGTGGTCACCTTGCCAGGTGCCGGAGACGAGCTCTTGGTGTCCGATGAGCAGCCGAGTGCGGCGAACCCGAGGACGAAGACGAGCAGAATCGCGAGTGAACGCTTGATGGCCATGGATGGTCCTTTCCCCCTGTTACGGGCACGCTACTGCTGTTGAGGTCGAAATCTGGGCCCAAGCGGGTGGGGACTGCCTTATCCGCACCGATGTCCGATGGTTTGGGTATCCTTCTGGGCGGCGAGCGGAGAAGGGGCCACGTCAGGAACGCGTACGCCTGTGGCCACAAAACAGAGTCCTCCGAAACGATCGACCACCAAGTCGTCGGCCAAAGCCGGCACTCGGTCGTCATCGGCGCGAAAAGCGCCCGCCAAGAAATCCACTGCGAAGAAGCCCGCCGCCAAGCGGAGTTCTGCCGCGCCGAAGGGTCGTTCATCAGCAGCGGCACGCCGTCCTGCTCCTGGTCCCGTTCGTGAAGCATTTGCTGGTCATGGTCATGACGTATGGGGGGTTGCGCTCGTTGCACTTGGGCTGCTGACCGCTCTCGGCGTCTACGGCAACCTCGCTGGTCCGCTCGGCCGCGGATTGGCAGAGGTTGCCGGTGCACTTGTTGGTGGACTCCGCGTCTTCCTTCCACCCGTGCTCGTGGTTGGTGGCGCGCTGTTATTGCGCGGCCCTCGCGATGCGCAAGGCGCGCCACGAATTTCCGCAGGACGTCTCGGTATCGGCGTTGCGCTGATTTTCATTGCAATTGCCGGCCTCTTGCAGCTTTCGAAGGGTCGTCCTGAATTCGGCGCATCTCTTGACGCGTTCATCGCCGCTGGCGGCTATGTCGGCGCGATCGTCGGAACTCCGCTTGAAAAGGCGCTTGCTGTTTGGGGTGCCGCGCTCGTCTTTATCGCGCTGATTGTCGTTGGTCTGGTCATCGCGACAGGCATCTCCGTTCGTACTGCGGCCCGCAAGACCGCCGACGGTGTGAAGCCCGTACAGGGTGCAATGAAGCGCGGCATGGGTTCGCTTTTTGAACTCAAGTCAGAGGGTGACGCCGATGTCGAAGTTGACGACGTCATCGTGCCGATCCTCTACGACGGCAGTTCAACCGTCGAAGAAGACTGGGATGACGACGCCGAGCCAATGCTCACCGAGCTCATCGATCCTGAAGGCGAACCCGTCGATTCTTTCGACGAGGAATCGCTGCTGTTTGTTGCCGGATCTGATGACGAACCAGTCGTCGATGAACTTGATATTCACGTTCCAACAGGCGACACGCCGCCGGCCAAGTCCGAGCAACTCACCATGCCGCTTCCCAAAGAGCGCAAAGTTAATTGGAAGCTGCCGCCACTGAAGATGCTTGACCGCTCTGTTGCACAACAGGTCGACAAGAAGATGGTGGAAGATCGCGGGCGTTTACTCGAACATGCTCTTGCGGAACACGGTGTGCAAACGAAACTTGTGGGAATGGTCGTTGGTCCGACCGTCACTCGTTACGAACTCGAACTTCTTCCGGGTGTAAAGGTCTCGAAAGTCACGAGTCTCCACAAAGACATCGCGTACGCAATGGCCTCGCCTGATGTGCGAATTCTTGCCCCGATTCCTGGCAAACAAGCCATCGGTGTCGAAGTGCCGAACGACAACCGTCAGTTGGTTGCCGTCGGTGACATCCTGGCGTCGCCCGAAGCGAAAGCTGCCAAGAACCCACTCGAAGTTGCGATTGGTCGTGACATCAACGGGCGTTCGGTGCTCGCCGACCTTTCGAAGATGCCGCACATTCTCATCGCTGGTGCCACGGGTGCGGGTAAGTCATCGTGCATCAACTCGCTGCTCACCTCGATCCTCATGCGGTCGACTCCTGATCAGGTTCGATTGATTCTCATCGACCCGAAGCGTGTGGAGCTTGGTCAGTACAACCGACTTCCGCATTTGCTCACGCAGGTTGTGACCAACCCCAAGAAAGCGGCGAACGCTCTCTCATGGACCGTCAAGGAAATGGAACGTCGCTACGACCTTCTTTCTGACTGTGGTTTCCGTGACATCGATGGCTACAACGCGGCCTACGACCGCGGCGAGGTTGTCGATCAGCCCGAAATGGGAATCGAATACCACCGCTTGCCGTACATCCTTGTGGTGGTCGACGAGCTCAACGACCTCATGATGGTCGCTGCTCGCGACGTTGAAGAGTCGATCTGTCGTATCGCGCAGATGGCTCGCGCCGTCGGTATCCATTTGGTGATCGCGACACAGCGTCCGTCGGTCAACGTCATCACCGGCGTGATCAAGGCCAACGTTCCTGCCCGTCTTGCCTTTGCGGTGTCGAGCCTCGCTGACTCTCGGGTCATCCTCGATCAGGGTGGCGCGGAGAAGCTCCTCGGTCGAGGCGACATGTTGCTGCTGGGCCCATCCTCGAGCATTGCCCAACGCATCCAGGGCGCATGGGTCACCGAAGACGAGGTTCGTGCGGTCGTTGCCGCGTGGCGTCAGCAATCTCCTGAAGTTTCCTACGACGACACCGTGCAGGGCAGCGAAGAGTCCGCAACAGGAAGTAGCGCCGGCGGAATAGCTGGTGGCGATGACGATGACGACGATCTGCTGAGTCAGGCCATGGAACTCGTTGTTCGTTCGCAACTGGGCTCGACCTCGATGCTTCAGCGCAAACTTCGTGTCGGCTTCGCTCGTGCTGGTCGCCTCATGGACCTTCTCGAACAGCGCGGCATCGTTGGTCCGTCTGAGGGCTCGAAGGCTCGCACCGTTCTGATGACCCCCGAGGAACTCGACGGCGCGGACTGACGCCTACGATGAACCGATGACCGAGAGTTTCTGGATCGAGACACTCGGCTGTCCCAAGAACGAGGTCGACTCCGACAAGTTGGTCGGAACGATGCTGGCCGACGGTTTGGTGCCGGCCGATTCTCCTGAATCAGCCGATGTCGTCGTCGTCAACACGTGCGCGTTTGTTGAACAAGCTCGACAGGAATCGATCGACACAATCCTGGGGCTTGATTCGGTTCGCGCTCCGGGAGCGCGCCTCGTTGTCACCGGTTGTATGGCCGAGCGCTACGGCGAGGAATTATCCCAAGCGCTTCCGGAAATTGACTCCGTCGCAGGTTTTGGGGTCCCCGTCACACTCGGATCAACCCGCGGTTCGAAAACCTCACCGTTTGATTTATTGAATCTGCCACGGCCGAAGTCCACCTCACCGTGGGCGTATGTGAAAGTCGCAGAAGGCTGCGATCGGGCATGTGGGTTCTGCGCAATTCCAACCTTCCGCGGCAAACAGCGTTCGCGTTCGGTTCACGACATCCTCGCTGAAGTTGACGCGCTTGAAGCGCGCGAGATTGTTCTCGTCGCGCAGGACCTTGCCGCATACGGCCGCGATCAAGGCGTTGGTGAACGATCAATCGTTCCGCTAATGAAAGCTGTTGCCGAGCGGGTCGATCGCGTTCGTTTGTTGTATCTCTACCCTTCTGATCTCACCGACGAACTTGTCGACACGATTTGCTCCAGTGGCGTTCCGTATTTCGATCTTTCGTTGCAGCACGTTTCCTCTCCGCTGCTGCGCAGAATGAAGCGCTGGGGTGATGGCGATCGATTCTCGGCGCGCATCAATGCAATCCGACAGCGTGAACCCGGCGCCGCATTTCGTTCAAATTTCATTGTCGGCTATCCAGGCGAAACCGAAGAAGATCACGACCAACTTCTGGACTTTGTTGAATCGGTTCGCCTCGACTGGTGTGGGTTCTTCCCGTTCTCTCGTGAAGATGGCACCTATGCCGCGGCGCTCGATAACCAGATACCCGAAGAACTCGTGGCGGAGCGGCTGGCCGAGCTCACCGAACTGCAGGATCGGATCACCGCGGCAAAACGTGACGAAATGATCGGCTCGCTGGTCGAAGTACTCGTGGATAGCCCCGGAGTCGGACGAACATGGCGTGAAGCCCCTGAAATCGATGGCATCGTGATGGTGCCGTTGGAGCTTGAGTCGGGGAGTTTCGCGACTGTGACCATTGTTGATGCGCTTGGCCCCGATCTCGTGGCCGCTGGCGCAGGGCCAGTTGAAGAGGCGAAGTCATGAGCGATCCTGCCTACGGCCCTTCCGCAATCGCGACTCCCGCGAACTACGTCACGATGCTTCGCATTCTGGTATCGCCATTGCTCTTCGCAATGATTAGCCGTGAGCCCAGCGGTTGGCTGGTTTGGGCGCTGTGGACAGCGCTTGCGCTCACCGATGGCGTTGACGGTTGGATCGCTCGTCGTCATGGCACGACCCGTAGCGGAGCGTTCCTTGATCCCTTGGCCGACAAGGTGCTCGTCCTCGGAGCACTCTTTTCGCTCGTGGCAGTAGATCGGTTCCCGGTCTGGCCTGTTGTCGTCATCGCTGTACGTGAAGTTTTCATTAGCCTGTACCGAATGTGGTGGGGGCGCCGAGGTTTGGCCATGCCTGCTCGTAAATCAGCCAAGCTCAAGACGCTTGTGCAGTCGCTCGCTGTTGCCGCTGTACTTTTTCCACTCACGACCGACTGGATCTGGTTGGGCGATGGTTTGCTGTACTTCGCCACTTTCTTGGCTGTCTTTAGCGCACTTCAATACGTGTGGGACGGAAGCCGAGCAGCGACCACGATGGAATCCCAAGTCACCGACCCAACCTAGCGAGCCCTACCATCTGCAGTCATGGGCGATGGCACATCAAGTACTTCTCAGAAGCACGCGCAAGCACCAGTCGGCTTTCTGGAGCTCTTCTATGACCTGATCTTTGTTGCATCGATCATGGTCTTATCGAACGAGTTCTCCCATGATCCAACATGGTCAGCCGCACGAAACTGTGGGTTGATGTTCGTCATTCTTTGGCTCCTGTGGTTTCACACCACCGTGTTGATGAACGTCGAGCGTCGTGACGATCTTGGCCAGCGTGGTCTGATTTTTGCGCAGATGTTCCTTATCTTCATGGCCACGTTGGTCTTTGTTCAGCGTGATTCGACAGCTGATCTTGTGGGCGCGGTGTACCTCCTCGCGGTTCTCTTAGTGGCGTACTCCCATCATCGACTGGTGAATCAGCCTGATCCCGTCGGCGGCTGGGCTCGATCTCGTCGCAACCGTCTCATCACTGCAGGAGCGGTGATGTTGATCGGAATTGTTATTCCCGATGGACCTGATTCGTTGCTCTACGCAGCGGCGATCCTCTTGCTTGTCGTGCCGACGTCACTCACGTCGCAAGAAGGGCGCCCAGTCCCTGCGATTGACGCGCATCATTTGGCAGAACGAGCTGCGCTCTTGACTCTTGTCGTGATGGGGGAGTCGTTTGTGAAATCTGCGTTAGTGATGTCGACAGGGTCAATCGGCGTCTATGACGTCATTGCTCTCGTTGTGTTGTTCGTCATTTTGTTTGGACTCTTTTCCGCGTACTTCGATGATGTTCCAAAAGCGGGGATTCGGCCCGGTGCACTTTCGGGCGAGATGTGGTTGTTGGCCCATCTTCTGTTGCAGTTCGCAATCGTCGTGTTGGCCGTTGGGGTTTCGAAGTTTCTTCTGGTTGGTGATTCCCCAGTGCCGACAAAAGCTGTTGTCATCTTGATGGTTGCGTACGTAGGGATCTTCTTGGGGCTCGCACTCATCAGTGCGTTTGATCAGCGAGTTCCTCGATGGTCAACCTTTGGTGTGCATTTCGCTGCGGCGGGAATTGCTCTCGTGGGCGGTGTTGCGACACTCGTTTTTCATCCCGTTACCCCAGGGATGTATTTGATTACGCTCGCAGTTCTTTCGATTGGTGACGCAGTACTTTCATGGAGAGTCCGAGAGGACACTGTTGTACTCAGCGTTACTGAACAACACGTTTAATTTGAACGAGATTTCCAGTTACTGACCGCACCTGAAAGAGTTGAACATGAATTGTGAAGTCGTTGCCGTCGGAACAGAACTTCTGCTTGGTCAGATCGTCGACACCAATTCCTCGTGGATCGGTGAACAACTCGCTCTCGCTGGCATCGACTGTTTCTTGCAGGTCAAGGTTGGCGACAACTGGGATCGCATTCGCGACGCGCTGCAGATTGCCCTTGATCGCAGCGACGCAGTCATCGTTTGCGGCGGTTTGGGGCCGACACAAGATGACATCACTCGCGATGTCATTGCCGAGGTTATGGGTGTCGAACTTGTTGAAGATCCCGAGGTCATCGAACGACTGCATGAGATTTTCGGTTCCCGTGGTCGCAACATGCCGATGAACAATCTTCGTCAAGCACAAGTTCCCCAAGGCGCGACGCGTATCGCCCAAATGCCTGGAACTGCGCCTGGACTCATGTGTCCGATTGGCGACAAAGTGATTTTCGCGGTGCCCGGTGTTCCTTACGAGATGAAAGAAATGGTCGAGGGGACGGTTATCCCTGAACTTCGTCGCCGTGCGGGCGACACCGGTGTGATCCGCAGTCGCACAATTCGTACGTGGGGTCACAGCGAATCGGGTATCGCAGAAATGCTTGCCGATCGACTCGATGAACTCGATCGGACCGGCGCAGCCACGATCGCCTTTCTTGCTAGCGGCATTGAAGGTCTCAAAGTGCGTGTAACTGCAAAGGCTGATACTGCTGAAGAAGCCGATGCAGTCGTCGCCGCTGAGGTCGCTGAAGTCGCAAGGATTCTTGCTGACTATGTCTTCACGACCGAAGATCAGACCATGGAACAAGTGGTTCTGAACCTCTTGCGCGATCGCGGGCTCACATTGGGCCTTGCCGAGTCACTCACTGGCGGTTTGATCGCAAGCCGTTTGGTTTCGATCCCTGGTGCAAGCGATGTTCTGCAAGGTTCGGTCGTGAGTTACGCAAGCGACGTGAAGTTCAACGTGCTCGGTGTACCTGTTGGCCCTGTCGTGAGCGACGATGCGGTGCGAGCAATGAGCGAAGGCGCGTGCCGAGTTCTCAACGCCGACGTTGGTATTGCGGTAACCGGCGTTGCCGGACCGGATGAACAAGAAGGCATTCCTGTTGGAACAGTCTTTATGGCAACAACGCTCGACGGTGTGACCGAAACATCAATGGCGAAGTTCCCATTCAATCGCGAGCAGTCGCGACAGTTCACCGTGATTACGGTGCTTGATCATTTGCGTCGACGACTTCTTGTCCGCTGACGCGTCCGCAGCGTTACTGCGCGGTTTTGAGATCGAGTGACGCAGAGTTCATGCAATAACGAAGTCCGGTGGGGCCGGGGCCATCGTTGAACACGTGACCTAAGTGCGCGCCACAGTTCGCGCACAGTGCTTCTGTGCGAATCATTCCGTGTGAACTATCGACCTTGGTGGCGACGGCGTCGTTTGTCATTGGGTCGAAGAAGCTTGGCCACCCGGTGCCGGAATCGAATTTTGTATCGGAACTGAACAGTTCGGCATCGCAGACAATGCAGTGATAGGTGCCGTCGTCGTGGCAGTCCCAGTACTTGCCAGTGAAAGCGCGTTCGGTGGCACTGCATTGGGTGACCTGGAACTGCTCGGCGCTAAGGCGTTCGCGCAACGCCGCTTCTCGGAGGGCTGGATCGGAGGGCAGGGACTCGGTCATCGGAGGGCGCCTTTCGCCTGAATGGGACTTCAGCGGCTGGAGCCTACCGGGACGGGCCCAAGAAGGGCCTGGGATCGAGCCCAACGGGGGAAAGGGATCGAGGGTCATTGACTGAACAGGTGTTCGAAGTTACAGTCTTGTCGTTCGAACACCGGGGGCCTGTCACACCCCCTCCGTAGGTTGCGATCCATCTCCACCGGGGCCTCGGCGCCAGTGGGGCCACCGAAGCTCCCGCTCCGGTGGACCGATCACCCAGACGAGTCCCGGGCAGACCGGGGCCTCACACCCAGGAGAAGTAGACGATGGCAAAGGAATCGAACCGCCCAACGTTCCCGCAGGAACGTGACAAGGCCCTCGACATGGCGCTCGGCCAAATCGAGAAGCAGTTTGGCAAGGGCTCGGTCATGAAGATGGGCGAGAAGGGCACCATGCGGGTCGAGACGATCCCCACCGGCGCTTTGGCCCTCGACCTTGCACTCGGCGTTGGCGGTTTGCCCCGCGGCCGTGTCGTCGAGATCTACGGCCCGGAATCGTCGGGTAAGTCGACCCTTGCCATGCACGTTGTCGCTGAAGCGCAGCGCAACGGCGGCATCTGCGCCTATGTCGATGCGGAACACGCAATGGACCCGGTCTACGCCTCGGCCATTGGTGTCGACACCGACCAGCTGCTTATTTCTCAGCCCGATACCGGCGAACAGGCACTCGAGATCGTCGACATGCTCGTGCGCTCTGGTGCACTTGATGTCATCGTCATCGACTCAGTCGCAGCACTGACGCCTCGTGCCGAAATCGAAGGCGAAATGGGCGACAGCCATGTTGGTTTGCAGGCCCGTCTGATGAGCCAGGCATTGCGCAAGCTCACGGCCAACCTCAATAAGTCCAACACCGTCTGCATCTTCATTAACCAGTTGCGCGAGAAGATTGGCGTCATGTTCGGCTCACCCGAAACCACCCCTGGTGGCCGGGCGCTGAAGTTCTATTCCTCGGTACGTCTCGACATTCGTCGTATCGAGTCCATCAAGGACGGTGTCGAGGTCGTGGGTAACCGCACCCGCGTCAAGGTGGTCAAGAACAAGGTGGCCCCGCCGTTCAAGCAGGCCGAGTTCGACATCATGTACGGCAAGGGCGTCAGCCGCGAAGGTTCGACCATCGATATCGGAGTCGATCTTGGCTTCGTGAAGAAGTCGGGTGCTTGGTACACCTACGAAGGTGAGCAGCTTGGTCAGGGTCGCGAAAACGCGAAGACCTACCTGCTTGAGAATCCTGAGGTCATGGTGGAAATCACCGAGCGCATCCTTAGCAGCATGGGTATCGGCGAAAACGCTGAGATCCCAGAGGACGCCGAAGATGTCATGAGCGCTGAGCACGACGTTCCGATCTCGCTCGACGACTGATTTTCTGCACCACCGGCAGTACCAACGGTCCCGAGGCGCCCCTCGCCCTCGGGACCGTTCGCGCTTCCCCGGTAGCCTGTGGCCGTGACTGATCAGCCCCGCAGCTACGCCATCCGCACCTATGGGTGTCAGATGAACGAGCACGATTCCGAGCGCATTGCTGGACTGCTCGAAGCCGATGGTTTGGTGTTGGCCGATTCTGATGAAAGCGCTGATGTGGTGGTGTTCAACACCTGCTGCATTCGCGAGAACGCCGATAACAAGTTCTATGGCCATCTCGGTCGGTTTAAGACGCTGAAAGAAGAGCGTCCCGACATGGAAATCATCGTGAGCGGATGTTTGGCGCAGAAAGATCGTGACCAGATCGCCGCTCGTGCTGGACACGTCGATGTCGTTGTTGGAACCCACAACGTGCATCGCGCTGTTGAGCTTCTGCACGAATCGCGTCGCAACGGACCCATCACTGAAATTTGGGATGAAGCGCTCGATGACGAGGCCACCTTCCCATCAGCTTTGGCCGTGCGCCGTGAAGTCGACTGGTCGGCATGGGTGACCATTCAGGTTGGCTGCGACAACACCTGCGCGTACTGCATCGTTCCGGCTGTTCGCGGTCGGGAAATCAGCCGTCCGTTTGGTGAACTTCTGACGGAGGTTGAACGACTTTCTGCCGATGGTGTTCGCGAGATCACGTTGTTGGGTCAGAACGTGAACTCCTATGGCCGTGACCTCACCAGCGCTCGTCGCTCGCTCGAACCTTCCTCCGAAGATGCCGCAATCGTGGGAGCACAGTGGCTCGATGATCGTCGTGCCCGACCGCTCTTTGCAGATTTGCTTGCCGCGGTCAGCAACATCGACGGCATCGATCGGGTCCGCTTCACCAGTCCCCATCCGAAAGATCTGCGCGAAGACACCATCGCGGCCATGGCCTCGAATCCCTCGGTGTGTCCGCATCTTCATTTCCCATTGCAATCGGGAAGTGATCGAGTCCTTGCCTTGATGCATCGTGGATACACCGCCGAGCGGTATCTGGAGAAACTTGCTGCCGCTCGCGCCGGTATTGAGGACCTAGCGGTCACCACCGACATCATCGTTGGGTATCCGGGTGAGACCGAAGAAGATTTCGAACGGACACTCGAAGTCACCGCAGCTGCGGAATACGACTCGGCGTACACCTTCATTTTCTCTCCGCGGGAGGGCACAGAAGCCGCCGACATGGTCGATCAATTCTGTGATCCGGCTGCTGTTGCCGATCGTTTCGATCGTCTACGAGTTGTTGTCGAGCGTTCGGCGCTGGCCAAGCACATGGCGCGCATCGGTCGCACCGAAACGATCATCGTTGAAGGTCCCTCGAAGCGTGATCCCGAGGTGCTGAGCGGTCGCACTTCGCAGAACAAGCTCGTGCATTTCCGTTCGGATCGCCCGTTGCGATCAGGGACCCTGGCCACTGCACTCATCACCGATGCCTCGCCACATTTTCTTCGCGGTGAGCTGGTTGAGGTTCTTTCGGTCTCACGTCATCGCACGCGTTTCGCGGTAACCGCAGGGTGAGTTCCACGCCTCGGTTTCGACCTAGCGGTCGACACCTCGCGCTTGTTGGGCCCACAGCTTCGGGAAAGTCGTCGCTGGCGATGGCCTTGGCCCGTAGTCGCGATGACATCGAACTCATCACGGTGGACTCAATGCAGGTCTACCGGGGGATGGATGTCGGTACAGCAAAGCCAACACGAGCCGAACAGCAAGAAGTTGTGCATCACCTTCTTGATGTTTGCGATCCCGATGACGACTACACCGTCGCCCGATTCCAGCGGGAGTGCTTGGCTGCTCTTGCCGGCATTGAAGAGCGCGGGAAGCGGGCCGTTCTCGTCGGTGGCACCGGCCTGTATCTCCAATCCATCACCGACGACCTTGAAATCCCTGCTCGGTTTCCCGAGGTCCGCGCCGAACTCGAGGCCGAACCCGACACCGCAGTGCTGTTTGCTCGTCTCGAAGCGCTCGACCCCTTAGCGGCATCTCGGATGGAGCCCACCAACCGACGCCGGGTGGTGAGAGCACTTGAAGTCGCAGTCGGAAGCGGTCGACCGTTCTCTTCGTTTGGGCCTGGGCTCGAGGAGTATCCCGCCTCGCCCTTTCCAATCGTTGGTCTGGCAATGGAGCGAGACGTGCTCGACCAGCGCATTGCTCAGCGGTACCAACAGCAAATGACTGAAGGCTTTGTCGCCGAGGTTGAAGCACTTCTTGCCCGACCGTCGGGACTTAGCCGCACCGCTCGTCAGGCGCTTGGGTATGCCGAATTACTTGACCATCTCGAGAATGGGACACCAATCGACGAAGTGCTCGAAACAGCGGTGACCCGGACTCGGAGGTTCGCTCGGCGTCAGCAGCGTTGGTTTGGCCGCGATCCCCGCATCACCTGGATTGCAACCGACGGTCAGGAATCAGCAAATGCGCTCGCCGAACTTGCTCGTGGGCTGGTTGACTGAACGGATCATGAGACTTACCAAGCATCACGGACTGGGAAACGATTTCGTTATTGCCCTTGAGGAGGTCAATGGCCCCCTTCATGGCGATGCCACGTTGGCGCGTTCGCTTTGCGATCGTCGACGCGGCATCGGTGCTGATGGATTCATCATCGGCTCCCGACCTGCCAACGGTGCGAAAGGTCCCCACGGCCAAGCAATCGATGTGGTGATGCAGCTCTGGAACGCCGATGGCAGCCGAGCAGAGATGAGCGGAAACGGCATTCGTTGTCTTGGTCAGGCACTGGCAATGGCCCGAGATGATCATGAAGCCACCTACGCCGTTTCTACCGACGGTGGATTCCGTGAACTCGTTGTTCATGATGATGCCGCCCATCGCCTGTCAACAGTGAGCGTCACGATGGGTCTTGTTGGCGACGGGCCGGCGATTCCTTCGTCAGTGTCGGAACGGCTGGCGAATGATCGTCACGCAACCGCCGATCTAGGAAACCCGCACATCGTTGTGCTTGTTGCTGATCTCGCATCGGTGGACCTCGTTGGTACGGGCGCGTGGATTGAGTCGCAGTTCGATGCGGGAATCAACGTGGAATTCATTGCGACTGGCTCTGAACCCGACTCACTTGATCTCTTGGTCTGGGAGCGTGGGGCTGGGGTGACCGAAGCCTGCGGAACGGGTGCAACCGCGGCGGCAACCCTTGCCCATCAATGGGGCCTTGTGGGACGAGAAGTGCGCGTTGTGATGCCCGGTGGTTCGGCAGAAGTCATTGTGGCGCCAACCCCCGACGGCGAACCGGTCCTGATCGGACCCTCTCAGCACATCGCCACTATTGAGCTTCCGGATGCCTGAACCAACCTCACCAATCGTTGGAGATCACCGCGGTGGTTTCGGTGCATTCGCTGGTGAGAGTTCCGGGCTTATCGACCGCACCTTCCGTGAGCGAATTGTGTTGGTCGGTGTCACCTTCCCTCAAGAGGATGAGTTCGACACGGAACGACATCTCGACGAACTCGCGCTCTTAGTTGATACCGCTGGAGCAGACAGCGTGGCTCGCGTGATTCAGCGTCGACACGCTCCCGATCCTGCGACGTATTTAGGAAGTGGCAAGGTCGAGGAACTGCGAGAACTGTGTGTCTCGGTAGATGCAGACACCGTGGTGTTCGATGATGAATTGTCGCCGGCTCAACAACGAAATCTTGAAAAGCTTCTCGGTCGTTCGGCGATCGATCGCACTGCGGTGATTCTCGACATCTTCGGTCAAAACGCCCACAGCCTTGAAGGAAAGGCGCAAGTCGAATTGGCACAAATTCGCTATCGACTTCCGCGACTCAGAGGCAAGGGAAAGCAACTCTCGCGACAAGGTGGCGGTATCGGAGCCCGCCAAGGTGGTGGCGAAACACAGCTTGAGGTTGATCGTCGTCGGCTGCTGCGCCGCATGCACAAACTCGAAGGGGATCTTCGCGAAATCGCACGTGTGCGTGACACGCAAGCGAAGTCTCGCCAGCGTTCACGCCTCCATCGTGTTGCAATCGTGGGCTACACGAATGCCGGGAAATCCACACTGCTGAATCACCTCACCAATGCAGGTGTGCTTGTCGAGGATCGACTTTTTGCAACCCTTGATGCCACCACTCGTCGCCTTCAACTGCCTGGTGGTGAAACCGTTTTGCTTACTGACACGGTTGGATTCATTACCAAGCTTCCGACGCAACTTGTGGAAGCGTTCAAGTCGACTCTTGAAGTAGTCGTCGATGCTGATCTTCTCGTTCATGTCATCGATGCTTCTGCGAGTGATCCCGAATCGAATATCGAGGCGGTCGATCGAGTCCTGAACGAAATTGGTGCGGCCGATGTTCCTCAGATGCTCGTGGTGAACAAGATCGATAGTGATCCCGACGGAGCGAAAGGTCTCCTCAGCGATTACCCAGGATCGGTTGCAATTTCTGCTCGAACTGGTGAAGGCGTCGACGACATGTTGCGCACATTGGCCGACAGGCTTCGGGGGCTTTCCGCAATCACCGAGCTGTTGGTTCCGTTCGACCGAGGTGACCTTCTCGCTGCGTTGCACCGAGAAGGAGAGGTTCTCGTCGAGACTGCCACCGACGAAGGAATGCTTGTGCGGGCAAGGCTCGACGAGGTTTCGGTGAGTCGTCTCCACGAGTTTGTCGTGAGCGGTCAGACTCTTCAGTAATGACTGCAGGATTCACGCCCCCGCCCTATCCCTACGATCGACTTGACGCGTTCAAGTCGATCGCTGCTGCCCATGACGGAGGAATGGTCGACCTCTCGATCGGCGATCCGTTTGATCCACCACCGGCAGTGGTGGTCGAAGCTCTTGCATCGTCGGCGAGCGAACGCAGTTATCCAGCGTCGATCGGCTTTCCCGCGTATCGCGAAGCGGCAATCGGTTGGATGGAACGCGAACTGGGCGTCAACGTTGACCTGAAGGAAATTGCCGCGTGCATTGGCACCAAGGAATTTGTTGCCGGACTTCCACATTGGCTTCGTTTGCGTACGCCAGATCGCGACACGGTTCTGTTTCCGGCGATCAGTTACCCGTCCTACGCAATGGGTGCGGAGCTCGCGGGCGCTCGCGCAGTGCCTGTTCCAGTCACCGCTGATGGCCGCAGTGACCTTGATGCGATCGATCCAGATGATGCTGCGCGCGCATTGTGTCTCTGGGTGAATTCACCTGGAAACCCCACTGGCCATCTCGATGATCTCGAAGCGGCTGCAGCATGGGGGCGAGCGCATAACGTTCCGGTGATCTCTGATGAGTGTTACGTGGAATTCACGTGGGATGGGCCCGGCCGCACCATTCTCGAACACGGCCTTGACGGAGTTTTGGCCGTGCATTCATTGTCGAAGCGTTCGAACCTTGCGGGTGTGCGCGCTGGTTTCTACGCCGGCGATGGCGATCTTGTTCACTACCTGTCTGAACTTCGTAAGCACGCTGGTTTTATGGTTCCGGGTCCCGTTCAGGCTGCTGCTGTTGCTGCGTGGAACGACCAAGCGCATGTCGATAAACAACGACAGCGCTACCGCGAACGGCTTGAACTCTTTCGCACGGTGCTCTCAGGTATCGGTGTCGATGCGCGAATGCCGGGTGGCGCGTTCTACCTCTGGGCTGCTGCGCCTGACGGCGACGCGTGGGCACTCGTTGAACGACTCGCTACCGACGGCGGCGCGCTTGTTTCTGCTGGCGAGTTCTACGGACCAGAAGGCAGCGACTTCATTCGCGTCGCTGTGGTGCAATCGATGGAACGACTCGAGCTCGTTGGACGGCGCCTCGGCGTACTCTGATGTTTGTTGCAACCTGTTTGCGACCGTTCGTGACCAAATCGGGACCTTCTTCCCCTTGCATCTGATCGAGCGTCGGTCATGATCACTGCATGACACAAACACTCTCGTCGCCAATGGTTGTGCCAAAGCGATCCAATGCGGGATTCATTTGGGCAGCAGTCATCTTCGTCCTCACTTCAGCAATCGGCATCGGCATGGTGGTCGGTTCGTTCTTGGTACTCGCGTCCTCGATAACTGGATTCAAATCCGTTGATGCGGGCGAGATTTCCAAGATGCAACTCGGGACTGGTGAGTGGTACGTCTTTGGTGGCGCATCAACAACGTTCGGCATGCAGCAGATCACGATTGAGATCATCGATCCTTCGGGTGCGCAGGTTGTCCCGAACACTTCGGCAACGTCGTACAGCGCAGACGACAACGGAATGAAGTACGAGTCCTTTGGATCCTTCGATGTAAAGACTCCCGGCACCTACACGGTCAGTGTCGACGGTCCGCCGGGAACCACTGCTCGAATCGGGCAGATCTCACTTGTCGGTTTCCTTGGGTTGCTTGTTGGCGGCATTGCCATCGGCAGCCTCGGTTTTGTGCTTGCCCTTGTTGTGCTGATTGTGACGATCGTTCGCCGTTCGCGCTCAAAGCGCACTGTGGCGCCGCCGATCGCTCCCGGTCCACCTTCGGCACCGTTCGCTGCTCCGCCCGCCTCCGTTGTGGCCTCGCAACCGCCACCTCCTGTTCCGCCAGCGCCGTCGCCACCGCCCCCATCAGCGAACTGAGCGCGAGTCACTCGGCCGATGGGCGGTAGCCTGCGCCGCTATGGCCGAACTGTCTGTCACCATCGATGAACTCTGGAACAACCGCGATTCACTGAGCGCGGCCGATACCGAAGCGGTTGCCACTGTCGGGCAGGCCATCGCGTTGCTCGACTCTGGCGAAGCCCGTGTTGCTGAACTCGGGGCTGACGGTGAACCCATCGTTCACCAGTGGCTCAAGCACGCGATCCTGCTCTACTTCCGCCTTTCGCAAATGGCCACGATCGAACTGGCCCCTTTCGAATTCGCCGACAAGATTCCGCTGAAGAGCGATTTCGCAGCTGCGGGCGTCCGAGTCGTACCCGGCGCCTCGGCGCGCTACGGCTCATTCCTTGACCGCGGGGTGGTCATGATGCCGAGTTACGTAAACATCGGCGCTCGTGTTGGCGCCAACACCATGGTCGATACTTGGGCAACGGTCGGAAGTTGCGCCCAGATCGGAGCCAACGTGCACCTTTCCGGTGGCGTCGGAATCGGTGGCGTGCTCGAACCACCGCAGGCTGCTCCTGTGATCATCGGTGACGATGCACTAATTGGAAGCCGTTGCATCGTGGCCGAAGGTGCTCGGGTTGGCGATGGCGCAGTGCTCGGAGCCGGTTGCATCCTCACTGCATCGATTCCAGTCATTGATGCCGAAACTGGCGAGGAACTCAGCCGCGGTGTTGTCCCGCCCTGGAGCGTTGCGGTTTCCGCGACACGCCCACGCGCCTTTGCCGGTGGTGAGTTTGGCCTTCCCTGTGTGCTCGTCCTCAAGCGTCTCAACGAAGGCGAGCGTCACGACAAGGCGGCGCTCAACGATGTGCTTCGCGATCACGGCGCAGCAACCTGATCATGGCAACGAACGGTCTCACCGATCTTCTGGCCCGTACGGCCGCACTTGTCGACGTTGCGTCGCCCAGTCGCGCCGAAGGGCCACTGGTTGACCAACTCGAGACCGAACTGCGCGCCCATGCTCATCTCGAGGTGACGCGGATTGGCGACAATCTTGTTGCTCGTACCTCCCTTGGTCGCCTTCATCGCGTCGTACTCGCAGGTCATACCGACACCGTTCCTGCTGCCGAAAATGCAACGGCGCGCATTGAAAATGGTCGTCTCTTCGGGGTCGGTTCGGCCGACATGAAGGGTGGCCTTGCGGTGATGCTCGAACTCGCAGCGACACTCACCGAACCTGTTGTTGATCTCACCTACGTCTTCTACGCACGTGAAGAAATTGCAAGCGCGGAAAGCGGACTTGGGGAGTTATTCGAATCTCGACCTGATCTTCTTGTCGGCGATATCGCGATTCTTGGCGAGCCGACCGATGCACGCATTGAAGCTGGTTGCCAAGGAACGCTGCGCATGCGCGTGCAACTACAAGGAGTTCGCGCGCACACTGCTCGGCCCTGGATGGGTCGGAATGCCGTGCATCGATTGTCCGGCATTCTGGCGGTGCTCGATTCTTACGAGGCACGCTCACCGATTCTCGACGGCTGTCAGTTCCGTGAAGCTCTGCAAGCAGTTGCAGTCGACGGCGGTGTGTCCGGAAATGTCGTTCCCGATTCTGCAAGTGTCACGGTGAACTTCCGGTTTGCTCCTGATCGCTCAGCATTCGATGCCGAAACTCATGTCCGCGAGTTGTTCGCCCCTTTCCTTGAAGAAGGCGATCTCGTTGACGTGCTTGACGTTGCCAATGCCGCAGCGCCGGGGCTGAATCATCCGCTTCTTGCATCATTGGTGGAACGAAGTGGTACGCAGGTCATGGCGAAGCTGGGCTGGACCGATGTTGCACGTTTCGCTGCGCACGGTGTGCCAGCAGTGAATTTTGGTCCGGGTGACAGCACCGTCGCTCATACGGCAGGGGAGTACCTCGATCGTGCACCGCTTGAACGGGTGTATGCGGTACTCCTCGGATTGCTTACAGAGGCCTGAACGCGAACGTGGCGTGTGCTGGTGCACACGCCACGTTCGAACCGAGGAGGTTGTGGTTCAGAGCTTGCGCATCACGGTGACAACTTTGCCGTAGACCGTGACTTCGGAGGAGTGGTAGTCCATCGGGGAAAGACGTGAGTTAGCCGGAAGCAAGGTGACGGTGTCGCCACTGCGTGTCCAAGTTTTCACCGTGGCTTCATCACCGGGAATGCCAACGACGACGATGTCGCCCTTCGACACGTTTGTGCCTGCCCTGGCCACGATGTAGTCGCCGTCGAAAATGCCGGCTTCAATCATTGAATCGCCACGAACACGAAGCATGAACAGTTCGCCGTCGCCGCAAAGGTCCGTTGGGACCGGCATGATTTCTTCGACGTTCTGTTCAGCGAGCACGTCGGTTCCGGCGGCAACATCTCCCACAAGCGGAACATGACGAAATGGACGACGTTCGCCCGATGCTCCGGAATTGGGGTCGTAGCGGACTTCCATGGCACGTGGCTTTGTTGGGTCACGGCGGAGATAACCGAGTTCGTTGAGGCGATTGAGGTGGTTCTGCACGCTCGATGGTGAGGTAAGACCCACGGCCTGGCCGATTTCTCGAACTGATGGCGGGTAGCCGCGTTCATTGAGGTGCTGATCGATGACATCAAGGATCTGTTGCTGACGGGGACTGAGACGATCGGTGCTCATTGCGGACTCCGGATTTTGGGGACAGGGTCGTGGGAACAGGTGGGGAGAATGGATGGGCAGAGGGCCGGTTGGCCTTCGAACCTCTGTACGACAGTACCGGCTCGAGGGGGCTGAGGCAAACACCCGTTCGATTGGGCTTGACATCGAACGGGTGTTCGTGTTTCGATACTGAATACGAACGGGCGTTCGATCCGTTCCTCCTCACCTCAGTTCCCCCTTCGCTTTTCTGACTGTCACACCCCTCGTGGAGACTCCCCTCATGGCTGCAATCTTGAACCCCACCGCCCTTACCGCCCCCGCTCCCCAGAGAAGCCGTGCTCCCCAGAGCGGCACGACTCTTCGGGGAAGCACTGCTTTCCAGAGCAACCCCGCCGATCAGGACGAGTCCCTCTTCGAGGGTGCATCGCCAGTTGCTCCCTGGAATCGCGCCGAGGCGCTCGAACCTCGGCGCCCGGTGCGTCACCTGCATTTGGTAACCGAGCCCGTGGTCGTTGCGCCCGCCGCTCGCCGCAGTCCATTTCGAGTCCTGCTTGCTGGCTTGGGCCTCGCCGTGCTCGTTGCCTTCGCGGCCATGGGCATCGTTCCCTTTCTCGGTGCCGACGCTGCTGCCTCCACGCCGGCGTCGTCCGCCGACACTTCGAACCCAGTCGGTGCCGACGCACAGGTGGCGGCAGCATCGACTGAGGCCCCGGTGGTCACCCCCGTAGCTCCCGTCGAGATCATCGTGCAGTCGGGCGATTCGCTCTGGACCATCGCTCGTCGGTTGCAACCACGCGGCGATCTTCGCCGACTTGTCGATCGCCTTATCGAACGCGTCGGCGCTACCAGCGTCACTCGTGGACAGCACATCGACGTCACTGGTCTTGTCGACTGAGCACCACTCGACGCAGTTGTGCTTGATCGGTGTGACAAACATCCGTACCTGAGATGGCACAGAAAAACACAAAGTCCGCAGTAGTTTCGGAGCGTGCGTTGTCCCGCGTGTGCCCATCTCGACGACAAAGTCGTCGATTCTCGACAGTCCGATGATGGTGAAGCCATCCGGCGACGTCGCGAATGCTTGGCGTGCGGATCGCGGTTTACAACCTTTGAACGACTTGAACTTGTGCCCATGGTGGTCGTGAAGCGATCGGGTGATCGGGTCCCGTTTGAGCAGCAGAAAATCACCGAAGGCATTGCGGCCGCGGCAAAAGGTCGACCAATCGACGAAGAAACGATTCTTCTGACAGCTGCTGCGATTGCAGAAGAGTTGCGCTTAGTTGGTCCCGACCTCACGAGCGAACAAGTTGGCTTCGCCGTTCTCGAACATTTGCGTGAACTGGATCACGTTGCCTATATGCGCTTTGCCAGCGTGTACAAAGGCTTCGACGACGCTGCAGATTTTCAACGCGAAATTACGTTGCTTACGAAAGCGACAGAACCAAAGCGTCACGACTCTCGCGCATAACGCAGCAACAAGACATCCTCGTCGACGATGATTCGCGCAAGGTGAAGTGATCGTGTCACTCCTGGTGTCGGTCCTTGTGCGCCGCGTGATGCATCACCGCCGGTGAGAAGTGGAGCGATTGTTTGACACCACTCATCGACAAGATCATCAGTGAGTAATTGATGATTGAGCGTTGGTCCGCCTTCGCAGAGCAGCGTATGCAGGTTGAGCGCGCGCAATTGCGCAAAGGCGTCGCGCAAATCAACGCCATCGGAACCGGCGATCACGATGTCAGCAATCTCGCGAAGCGGATCAACCGATGCTTTTGCTGCTGTTGATGAGGTGATCACGATCGGACGTTGTGTTGGATCACTGAAAAGTTTTGACTGAGGGTCGAGATGGGCGCGTCCACTCACCACCGCAAGGCGTGGGATCGGTTGTTGTCCGCGCGCAACGCGGCGGGCCTGTGCCTCGGCATCGAGTTGGACAGGTCCGTAATTTTCCGTTCGCACTGTTCCTGCGCCCGCCACGATGACATCGGGTAGCTGACGAAGGGCATGGAACATGGCCTTGTCGCCAGGACTTCCCAGTCCTCCTGACCGACCGTCGACCTCGATGGCGCCATCGATGCTGGCGACCATATTCACCAGCACCCAGGGTCGATCCGCAGGCAGCGGCCGATGGTCGGCAGCGACGAGTTCCACAGGGTCAATGTTGGTGAGGGGAGTGGGAAGTAGTTGATCCACACGGCCACGTTAGGGGTCGAACCTCACTCGAGCGATGCGATCTGTGGACAACTGTGGATAACTGCTGCGTCATCCACCGGCTATCCACTGGCTATCCACCGCAAATACACAGGGTTATTCCTCTTCCAACCCACAGGCATGAGTCGTACGGTTCACCCGGGTGCAGTGCTGCGGCGCGAGCGACGGACGGTGGTGCAACGTTCTGTGCGTTCTCGGTTGGCAGGGCGGCTCCTAGGGCGTGGGTCTGCGTGACCCGCTCTACCTGGCGCTCGCGTTGCAGCGCACCCAACCGCTCGAAATCCCACGTCAGTAGCGATTCCTCGCAATCGTTGACACGGGTGGAATTACTCTGCTGTAATTCCACGACATCTTGTGGCCCGGAAGGTGAGGGGGCCAGAACAACCACAACATCTTGTGGTGGGCAGGAATCGGGACCCCACAAGGGCTCGGTTTCGGCACCGAGACCACGACAAGACCCAAAGCTCGTCCCAGACAGCGTCGTCTGGACAATGCAGCGGGTGTGGTGGATCCCCTCAGTCGTCCCAACGGGTCGCTCGATTTGGTGGCCGCCCCCCGGGCAACCGCTCCAGCTGCACCCTCGAAATCACGCATCATCCCGCTTCACCCGCCTCAGCTTCGGCTGCAGCGGTGCCAACCCCGCTCCTGCTGGGTTGGAGTCGCCACCACCACTCAAATCGATTACCCACGCGGAGGACTTCTCATGGCCCTGGCACCTGAACAGGCCGGCATCGGCATCCGTCGGCTCTACACAAGCGCCGACACTCACCCTTTCGAGCAGGTCGAGTGGGAACGTCGTGACGCTCGCATCTCCAACTGGAAGACCGGCGAGGTTGCCTTCGAGCAGCTCGGTGTCGAGTTCCCGGTTGGCTGGTCGCTGAACGCCACCAACATCGTCGCCCAGAAGTACTTCCGTGGCACCCCCGACACCGATGAGCGCGAATGGTCGCTCAAGCAGGTTGCCGATCGTGTTGCCGACACGATCACCGACTGGGGCATCCGTGACGGTTACTTCGTGTCCGACGAAGAGGCCGAAGCATTCCGCGCCGAACTGAAGTTCATCATCATCACCCAGCGCGCGGCCTTCAACTCGCCGGTGTGGTTCAACATCGGTGTTGAGGGCGTCCCGCAGCAGGCATCGGCCTGTTTCATCCTTTCCGTCGACGACAAGATGGACTCCATCCTCAACTGGTACGTCGAGGAAGGAACGATCTTCAAGGGTGGTTCGGGCGCAGGTATCAACCTTTCCCGCATCCGTTCTTCGAAGGAATTCCTCAAGGGTGGCGGCACCGCTTCTGGTCCAGTGAGCTTCATGCGTGGCGCCGATGCATCGGCCGGCACCATCAAGTCCGGTGGCAAGACCCGCCGCGCCGCGAAGATGGTCATCCTCAATGTCGATCATCCCGACATCGAAGAATTCATCTGGTGCAAGTCGCGTGAAGAGAAGAAGGCCCGTGCACTCCGCGATGCCGGCTTCGACATGGATCTCGATGGCATCGACATCACCTCGATCCAGTATCAGAACGCCAACAACTCAGTGCGCGTCACCGACGAATTCATGCAGGCCGTTGTCGACGATGCCGATTGGCACCTTCGTGCCGTGCACGGTGGCGAAATCGTCAAGACCATCCGTGCCCGCGATCTCATGCGTCAGATCTCGCAGGCCACCTGGGAATGCGCCGATCCCGGCATGCAGTTCGACACGACGATCAACCACTGGCACACCGCGTGCAACACCGGTCGTATCAATGGCTCGAACCCGTGCTCGGAATACATGCACATCGACAATTCCGCATGCAACCTCGCCAGCATCAACCTTCTCCGTTATCTCGGCGAAGACGGCGTGTTCGACATCGAGGCCTATAAGCACACGATCGAGATCATGTTCACGGCGCAGGAAATCCTCGTCGGAAACGCCGATTACCCGACCGTTCCGATCGGTGACAACTCCCGCAAGTTCCGTCAGCTCGGTCTCGGCTACGCGAACCTCGGTGCCCTTCTTATGGCCCTTGGTCTTCCGTACGACTCCGACGAAGGCCGTGCGCTTGCTGGTGCGATCACCTCGCTCATGACTGGTCACGCCTACGCCACTTCGGCCCGCACTGCGTCACGTATGGGTCCGTTCGCTGGCTATGCCGAAAACGCCGAGCACATGCTCCGAGTTCTTGGTCAGCACCGCGCCGCTGCCGCCAGCATCGACGAGGAACTTGTTCCTCCGGCACTGCTCTCGGCCGCGCAGCAGTCATGGGACGACGCATGTGAACTCGCCGCCGTTGTTGGTGTGCGCAACTCACAGGCATCAGTGCTCGCACCGACGGGCACCATCGGCCTCATGATGGATTGCGATACCACCGGTGTTGAACCCGACCTTGGTCTGGTCAAGATGAAGAAGCTCGTTGGCGGCGGCACCATGTCGATCGTCAATCAGACAATTCCTCGTGCCCTCACCAAGTTGGGTTACGCCGATGCGCAGATCGAAGAAATCGTTGCCTACATCAACGAGAACATGTCGATCCTCGGTGCGCCGCACATCAAAGCCGAGCACATTCCTGTGTTTGCGTGCTCGATGGGCGACAACACCATCCACTACAGCGGTCACATCCGCATGATGGGTGCGGTGCAGCCGTTCATCTCCGGCGCCATTTCCAAGACTGTCAACATGCCGGAAGATGTTTCGGTTGAAGACGTCGAAAAGCTCCACATCGAGGCCTGGCAGCTTGGTATCAAGGCTGTGGCGATTTACCGTGACAACTGCAAGGTGGCTCAGCCGCTGTCGGCCTCCAAGAAGGACGAGGACGACATCGATCCGGTTGCTGGTGCAACCGAAGTCATCGAGCGTGTCGTCGAAAAGATCGTCTACCAGCCGATCCGTCAGAAGCTTCCTCGCACCCGTGTGTCGCGCACTTTTGAGTTCCGCGTCGCCGACTGCAAGGGCTTCGTCACCGTTGGTGAATACGAAGACGGTCGTCCAGGTGAAATCTTCGTTCGTGTGTCGAAGCAGGGTTCCACCCTTGCCGGCATCATGGACGCCTTCGCCATCTCGGTGTCACACGGCCTTCAGTACGGCGTGCCGTTGCGCTCGTTCATTGAAGCGTTCACCGGAATGCGTTTCGAACCGGCCGGCATGACTGACGATCCCGATATCCGTATCGCGAACTCGCTCATGGACTACCTCTTCCGCCGCATGGCGATCGAGTACTTGTCAGCCGAAGAGCGTGCGGAACTCAACATCCTCACGACCTCCGAGCGCATGCAGCCGACTCTTCCTGGTGTCGACGATGCGGTCGAAACCCGTCAGGGTTCAGAGATGCCGGTTGATCCGCCCTCCATTGAGTCGGTCACCACGCTTCTCACCGAGACGCAAACCACGATGGTGCGTGAAGTGAAGACTTCCAATCACGATGCACCGATGTGCATGCAGTGCGGTGTCACCATGCAGCGTGCTGGTTCTTGCCACGCATGCCCGTCATGCGGCACCACCAGCGGTTGCAGCTGATTCACACAAACGCAGAACGCAGTCTGAATGGTGGCCCGGGCTTCGGCTCGGGCCACCATCGTTTTTGTTATGCAGTCGCAACACCAAGCCAGTTCGATTCCGAGGTATCAAAGCCCGGAAACACTGACACAAGGTTTGTGGTGCGCATGCGCCTGCCCAGCACTTCGGCGTAGACCTTGCGGAAATCGTTGACAACTTTGACGTCACCGTTATCGGTGTCGGTCAAGCCTGGCCAATCGCCGTGCACGCCGGGATTCACACCGCCACCGAGAACCATCATCACCATGCCGCGCCCATGGTCGGTTCCGCCCGATCCATTGATTGCGATGCGACGACCGAATTCGGTGGTGATGATTACTGTGGTGCGAGCCGCAGCGCCACCAATGAAATCGAAGAACGCGCCAAGTGCTGCATCAAGTCCCGCAACCAACTTGTATTGGTTCCCCGTCGGATCGGTAGCTGCTCCCATATCGTCGTGTTCGTCCCACCCGCCAAGATCGGCGGTTGCAATTTCGACTGGGTAACCAGCAGCGATCAACTTTGCGATTGGCCACAACGCAGTACCGAATCCTTTGGGCCAATCGGTTGGCGCAGCAGAGGTTGCAGCGATCGGCGCGATTTCGGCAACGATGTTGGTTGCAGCTGCTCCTTGTGTGCGCAGAAGTTCCGTCGGCGCCGATGGATACATGGCGCGAAGCGCAGTTTGCACTTGTATTGGCGATGCTCCGGTACCGGAGCTGTACAGCGAGAGCGATTGAAGCGTTGGAGTCGCGATTGCCGCCGAACCACGAAGCGAGGGCTGAAGGCCATTTCCGATACCGACGGCGCGAAACGCGTCTTCGGAGGCGCCGGATGTTGCCGCGAGATAGCGGCCGAGCCAACCAGTGGTGAGTGTTGCGTCGGTTGCCGATCCCTTGTCCATCATTGCTTGAGCGGAAAAGTGCGATCGATTCGTGTTCGGGGATCCAGCGGCGGGAACAAATGCAGCTTGGCCGGCGTCGAGGAGTGCCTTGAGACGAACGGCGCCGGGGTGAAGACCGAATTGGTTGTTCACGCCAAGTGCAGAAGCGTCGGGAATCGCAACACCGGGACGAAGGGTTTGGTAGGTGCTGTCATTGAGGGGACTCAAGAATGAGAGTCCGTCGGCAGCGCCACGCAAAAAGATGTTGACGATGATGTTGTCTGTGGTGGCGGTGCCCGAGGTGACTGCAGCACTGGCCCGGCCAAAGAACACCGATGGTCGGAAGTAGGCGGTTGCAGCAATTGCTGTTGCGCCAATACCCGAGACGGCGAGAAAGCGTCGGCGATCTATGTGGCCCAGTAACGGGACCGCGACAGCAGCATCGAGTTCGTCAGTGTTTGCAGTGGCGTTTGCAGTGGCGTTTGCGGTGTCGTTGTTCATGGTGCTCACCGCATCTGGTTTTGTGGAGTTTGCAGGACGTAGGCAAAGACGGCCCGAGCATTGGATGTGGCTTTCCAAGCAGTTGCGTTTGTCTGGCCAGATGCCGAGAGAATCGCAGCTCGAGCAGTTGGTTCAAGAGGTTCACCAAGGATCGCTTGTGCAGCTCGATCAAGCGCTTCTCCAACGGTGGTGGGTGCTGGCGTTCCAAGTAGGCGAGTGGCGTCGAACTGCGGTGATGGCGCACCAAACCCGTTTGAACTCAGCGTCGCAAGATTCCAACGCGCAACCATTGCGCCTGCAGTTGTCCAGCGAGCGTCGTTATCGGGGTAGCCGTCAGGCGTTTCCCACGCGAGTGGAACTTGGCCGAGTAGCCCGAGTTGTCCCATCACGGTGCCGGTCAGGTTTGTCGCTCGAGTGGGATCCCATTGCAATTGCACCGAGCGCAAGAGTCCTGCGAAGTACTCAATGGGTCGTCGCATCTTCCGACCCGCGGACGCTCGGAACTCTGAGGAAAGAAGTAGCGATCGAACCATCGGCGCAATTGCCGTGTCGTTTGTTGTATAGGCCTGGGCTGCGGCAGCGACAACGCCGTCGGTCGGTTGAACGTGATCGCCGATGAAACGCACCGCGAGTTTGTGGGCGAGGCGCGCTGCAGTCTTTTGGTGTCGTGCGAGATAGACGAGCAGTGATTCGCCGGCGGCCACGCCGGTGAGTCCATTGGGACGCCAGCCCAGAACGTCGCCTCCATTGGCGAGTGGGCCCATGTTGTGCCACTGCGAACGGAACTGAAATCCGCCGTCGTTTCGGCTGGCGACTGTCCAACCGGAAAGGAGATACGCGACTTCCTTCACATCCGCTTCGTCGTAGCCGCCGTCGACACCGACGGTATGAAGTTCGAGCATCTCGCGCGCGTAATTTTCGATCGGGAGTCGACCACCATCGGCGCGTGAGAGTGCTTGATCGAGGTAGAGAAGCATCGCTGGAGATTTCGCAGACGCAACGAGCATGTCGGCAAAGCGTCCGGTTGAGTAACGACGGATGACATCGCGGTCATCGGCGGGTTTATGGCGCGTGCTCGGATCGTGGTTGATGTCGATGTTCAGATGATTCGACCAAAAATCAACGAGGAGTTCATGCAGCTGTCGCTTACTCCATACTGCTCTTGCGATGGTTGCCGAGGCCATCTCCTGTCGAGTTCGCCATGGGTCAACCCCGGCGCTGATCTGCGATGCCGTCATGAGTGCACGCGGATAGGACGCAAGGATTGCGTCAACTGCAGAGTCGTCGATTGACTCCCATGCCAATTGTTGGTCGATCCACGCCGTTGTTCCGATGGCTCGAATTTCCGCAAGGAGCGCTGGCACAGGTCCGAAGCTGAGTCGACGAGCAACGTGAAGCACCTGAGTGGAGGTCTCACCAGTTGCTGAACCTGGCTGTGTCGTGGACGTCGTTGGGGGAAGGGTGGTGGTTGTTGGAACTGCCGTTGTCGGAGGCACCCCGGTTGTGGGTGCCGGAGCGGGTGCAGGTGCCGTTGCGGGCGCGCAGGCTGCAGCCGTCGCAGCCACTGCAGCGGCCCCTGCGCCAAACAACACGGCGCGTCTGTGTACGGCGCGAGGACGGGACGCTTCAGCGATGGCGTGAGCAGTTGTCGAAATGTCTGTTGATGAGGTGTCCATGGTGGCGCCGTCTCGGAGGCGTTCAACGTCGTTCATGGAGTGACCGTGCCAGATCGACCTGCTGTTACGTGTAAAGGAAACCTTGAGAAATGCTGGAGCTCGAGGCGCCCACGCCCGTTACGCAGGGTTGATGGCCTGACCGAAGGTCATGAACACCCAGGGCTTGGGGCCTTTGGTGTACTCGCTATGGACGAACTCGAGCTCGAAGCCGGCGGCCTTGACGAGCTCCACCGGATCTCGAGTGAGGTGGCAGCCGTCGGCCAGACGAACTTCGAGGGGATCGAGTCGGCGTTGCCACGCTTGGGTCTTGGCGTCAGGAGCGAGGCCGTGTTCCAAGAAATGAAAGCGCCCGCCGGGTTTGAGGACTCGGCGTACTTCGGAAAGGGCCTGTTCGACACCAGGGATGGTGCAAAGTGTGAAGGTGCAGAGGGCGCCATCGCACATGTTGTCCTCAAGTCCAATGGTTTCGCCGCGCAAGCCCGCGTACTGAATCGGGATGGGTGACGCAGCAATTCGTGGCACTGCGATTTTTCGTGCTGTCAGGGCAGGCTCGACCGCGTAGACCAACGAAATTTCTTCGGGGTAACTCTCGATGTTGAGTCCGGATCCGAAACCGATCTCAAGGACTGTGCCCGAAAGTCCCGCAGCCACCGCATCGCGACCTTGTTTCATCGCCGGCGTTCCAAGCGCTTTATCAATGAACCTCGGGACGATGTGCGTGCTGTAAAAACCCATGAGTCGACGGTAGCGGTTTCGGGAGGTTCGTTTCTGTTCGTCCTAGGGTGAGCAAAACGACTGAGGGGGACTTATGCAGCTTTGGAGTGACGAGATTGAAGCGATGCGGCCCGAGGCCCGCTCGGTGGTTGATGCCGGAATGGCAGTCGTTGCCGAGATGTTCGCAGGTGATGGTGAACCCCCGAAAGATCTCGAAGGTGCGGTGCAGCACATGCGTCGATCCTTTGAACGCATGTATTCGCCGGTTCCAGAAGCGATTGTTCGTGACATCGCTGGGGTTTCGTGTCGGACGTTTCTGCCCCATGGTCCGGCAACGGCGATCTATCTCCATTTCCATGGTGGCGGAATGGTGATCGGTGCTCCCGAAATGGGCGACTCGAGCAACCTTGATCTTTGCCGTCGATTCGGAATGGCGGTGATCTCGGTCGGTTACCGCAAGGCCCCCGAGCATCCCTTTCCAGCCGGTCCCGACGATGGAATTGCAGTGACGGCATGGCTCCTTGAGAACGGAATCAACGAGTACGGCGCAAACCGCATCATCGTCGGTGGCGAATCGGCGGGCGGTTATATGGCCGCTGCGGTTGCGCTTCGAATGCGCGACGAACTTGACGCCGCGCACAACCTTCTCGGCGCAAATTTGGTGTTCGGCGTTCATGACTGGGGTCGTTCGCCGAGTCAGCGTGGGTTCCGCGTGCTCGAAGGCCCCGACATGCTGACGCCCGAGGGTATGGCGATGTTTGGCGACTGCTACTTGCCGGGCATGACCATCGAAGAGCGGCGTTCACCGGAGGTCTCGCCGTTGTTTGCTGATTTGCGGAACCTATGTCCAGCGTTCATGAGCGTCGGGACTGCCGATCATCTGCTCGATGACACGTTGATGCTTGCTCCGCGCTGGTCTGCTGCGGGCAACGAGGTGGAACTGTTCGTTGCGCCAGAAATGCCGCACGGATTCCAAGCATTTCCTTGTGGGATTACTTCGGCATGGGCGGCGGCGCAGTTCGACTGGTTCGCTCGTCGACTCGCGTCCTAACGCAAAGATGCCCGCCCCGAAGGGCGGGCATCTTTTTCAAACTGCGAGTTTCAGATCAGTTGGACATGCATCCGTTGGTGTAGATCGTTGACGGAAGTTTGCCCTGCTGGCAGACGACGCCACGATCCTGAGTCACCCATTTGCCGTCGCGCGATGCCAACACATCGGTCACGCCCAATGTGGGTGCGCCGCTCCCTGCAGGAGGTGTGAGTTCAGCCCATGCATATGCCCAGCCTGAGTCACATCCAAAGCCGGTGACCTTCACGGTGGTGCCGGCGGTCATTCCGGCGTCAATGCCGGCGGTGATTGCGGCCGTGGTGCATGCTGCAGCTGCGCCGGTCGGTCCAACTGGTGCCGGGGTCGGCGTGGGCGCAACGCAGATCTTCTTCTTCGCCTGTGCATCGGCGGAAAGTGCGGCCTTGGTCTTCGGGCCATAGGTGCCATCAACGGTGAGTCCGGCACCTTGTTGGAACGCCTTAATGCTGGCGATGGTTTGCGGGCCAATGACACCGTCGTTGTTGCCGACATCGCAACCGACAGCATCAAGCCATTCCTGCATTTGGACGATGTCAGCCTTGGTGAGGGTGCTGACGGGCTTGACGCCCGAAGTGGTCGGGGCGGCTGCCGTGGTCGTTGTTGTCGACGTGTCACTCGACTTCTTATCGCTGCTGCATCCGGCGATGCCGGCGACGATCGCAAGTGAGAGAACAGCAACGCCGATAATTCGGCGTGCAGAATGTGAACGCATGGTTCCTCCGGGGGTAGGGGGCAAATTCGCCTTGCGAAACGGTAGTGAGTTGGGTGCCCGAGGCCGGGGACCCCAACGATGTGCCACGCTCTCGGGAGACAGAGAAGGAGTAGGGCGTGTCCGGACCATTAGAAGGTGTGAAGGTCGTCGAACTTGGGATGTGGGTCGCCGGTCCAGCGTGTGCCGGCATCCTTGCCGACTGGGGTGCCGACGTCATCAAACTTGAGCCACCTGGCGCTGGTGACCCGGCAAGGTCCTATCAGGCCCTTTTCGGCACGATGATGCCGGATAATCCGGTTTTCGAAATGGATAACCGGTCGAAGAAGTCGCTCGCCGTTGATCTGCGATCGGCTGACGGTCAAGCGCTCGCCCTTGAGCTGCTTGATGGCGCCGATGTCTTCGTTACGAATTTGCGACGCGGTGCGCTTGAACGATGGGGCTTGGGCCCCGACGAGGTTCTGGCCCGCAATCCGCGACTCGTCTACCAACTCATCACCGGCTACGGCATGGAAGGACCCGATGCAGCGCGTCCCGCGTACGACATCGGTGGTTTCTGGGCTCGGTCCGGGGTGGCGTCGCTTTTGCAAACGCCTGATGGTCCGCTTCCCTTTCAGCGTGGCGGCATGGGTGATCATCCGACGGGTAGCTCAGCTTCGGCGGCGGTATGCGCAGCGCTGTTTAGTCGTGAGCGAACTGGTAAGGGCCAATTGGTGTCGACTTCCCTCGTTCGTCAAGGGGTCTACACGATTGGTTTCGATCTTTCGATCACACTCGGGTGGGGCGATCACATCGGCATCGGAGCTCGCGAAACCATGGGCAACCCGGCGATGAACAACTACACCTGTGGCGACGGCAAGAAAATTTGGCTCATCGGCCAAGAGGCTGCGCGACATTGGCCTCCGCTGTGTCGCGTAGTTGGTCATCCCGAGTGGCTTGACGAAGGTCCGTATGCAACGCCGATGGGTCGACGTGAAAACGCTCGCGACCTCATCGCCGAACTTGATGCAATTTTTGCAACCAAGACTCGCGATGAATGGGCGGTGATCTTCGATACGGAACCCGACATGTTCTGGGCACCGGTGAACGACATTGATGATGTGTTGATTGATGAACAGGTGCACGCAGCTGGCTCCTTCGTTGAGGTTCCCGAATCCAATGGCTCCGCAATGCGAGTTGCGAGTCCCTCGGATTTCTATGGAACTCCCTGGCGCGCGCGTTCGGGTGCGCCCGAACTTGGTGAACACACTCGTGAGGTGTTGTTGTCTCTGGGTCGCACCGAAGCCGAGATCGACGCTTTGATCAACGCGGGGACAGTGGCGTGAGTGTTTCAGGCTATGAACTTCGGTTGCGTCCGGCGCAGCCACCAACCCCGGCTGCAGACGAATTCACGATTCACCGAGCGCAACTTTCAGGTGGCGTCGAACTTGCCTACGTACGTGAAGGCGTTGGCGGCTTCCCACTCCTTCTCATTCACGGTTATCCCGAAACCAAACGAATTTGGTGGCGCAATATCAAGCCACTCGTTGAAGCGGGGTTCGAAGTTGTCGTTCCCGATCTGCGCGGACATGGCGACTCTGGCTATTCGTCAACCGATACGTACGATCTCGTCACCTACAGCCGCGATCTCTACGAACTGACTCACGATCTTCTCGGCCACGATCGGATTGGTGTCGTTGGTGGCGATGTCGGCGGCGTTGTTGCTGTCGACATGGTGCAACGGTTCGAAGGTTTTGTTAGCGGGTTGTGCTTCTTCGACACCGTTCCGCCGATGGTGATCGACGCGTATGTTGCTGCTGGGATCGATATCGGATCCATTAAGGCAATCGCCGATGGCCCGACCGGTGACTATCGCCGTCGTCAGGGTGGAGAGCCGGATGTGTTGGCGGCGGAACTCTCAACGCCTGCACTGCGACGTGCGTGGGTCGCAGCGATGTATGGGCCTCGACTCTGGGCGTCTCCCGGAACGTTCACCGATGCCGATATCGATTTCATGACCGAACCATGGGCCGATGAAGCCCGTCTGCGCGCAGGCTGGGCGGTCTACCAACTTGGTTACGGGCGAACGGCAGAGGAGTTTCCGATTCTCGACCGCACGGTCGATATTCCGACGCTCCTTTTTTACGGAGCCGATGACCAAGTTGTTGGTCCGGATTTCATTCACTGCTGCGAAGTTGCATTTACAAATCGCGTTGGTCCACTCGTTCTTCCTGGAGCTGGTCATTTTCTGCAGTGGGAGCGCGCTGATGTTTTTAATCCCACAGTTGCCATGTTCTTCACCGCTCTTCAATCGAAAGTGTGACGATGACTCCTTCTGAAATGCTCGACCCGCAAACACCGATCGTGATTGGTGCAGCAGAAATCGTTCATCGAGATGGTTCTGATTTCGCGCCGTCGTCGGCTACTGATCTCATGATCGAAGCAGTGCAGTGTGCGTTGGAGTCGACGGGTGCAGGTGAGGTGCTTGGTGGATTGACGGGCGCAGTCCTGGTTCCGCACGGGACATGGACCGAATCTGATCCTGGTCGGGCGATTGCTGCAGCGGTGGGTGCGCCAGAGGCTCGAACACTACGCAGTGAACTAGGCGTCTTACAGCAGTCATTGTTGGCCCGTGCAGCAACGGATGTGCGATCTGGTGCGATCGATGTAGCCATCGTGGTCGGTGGAGAAAATCGTTGGTCAGGTGTTGTGGCGGGTAAGTCTGGCGTCGCGCTTCCAGAGCCACCTGCACTTGCGTCTGCAGCAGAACCTGATGAAGTGATTGCCCCGCGAGAAATGGTCATTTCGCAAATCGAAATCGATCGAAACCTCACAACAGCAGCGCACCAATACGCAATCATTGAATCGGCACTTCGTCATCAACTTGGTCGTTCAACCGGGGCTCATCAGCGAGCGCTCGGAGAATTGTGGGAACGATTCGCGGAAATTGCTGCAGGAGCACCCGGAGGTTGGGATGCGCGCGCGATGAAGGCCGACGAGATCGCCTTTGAATCGGAATCAAATCGGATGATTGCTGCTCCGTATCCGAAGTGGCTCATTTCGCAATGGAATGTTGATCAAGCAGCTGCGCTCGTATTCACAACAGTCGGAACTGCGAGTCGTCTCGGGATTGATGAAGCAACGTGGGTGTTTCCGCTTGCGATGGTCGAATCGAATGCAGTTATCCCGCTTCCAGAACGCGCTGATGTGCATCGTTGGCCCGCGTCGCAACTTGTCTCCAAGGTCGCACTGGAATCATCGGGGATCACGGTCGATGAACTTGGACCTGTCGATCTCTACAGTTGCTTTCCATCGGCGGTGGAAGTGCAAGCTCGAGAAATTGGACTGTCAATCGACCGGGACCTCACCCTTACTGGTGGTATGACATTCGGCGGTGGGCCGTTTAACAACTACGCGATCCAAGGCGCAGCCGCAATGGTGCGGAAACTCCGCGAGTCCTCTGACCCGACCTTTGGTCTTACAAGTGCCGTGAGTGGGTTACTCACAAAACCTGCGGTCACCGTATGGTCGAACCGCGAACCGCGAGCAGCTTTTGTCTCCCTCGATGTGAGCGAACAGGCTGAAGCGGCAACGGCGCGGCGCGCAGTGAATCCCGATCTCACCGGTGCCGGAGTCGTCGTCGGAGCAACGGTGATCCCGGGTCGCGGCGGAGAACTCACCACGGTTGCACTGGTCGAGGTCGACGGGTTCCGAACGGTTGTGCAAAGTCAGGACTTGGCCCTGGGGGAAACCTTCATGGCTGCAGACCCTGTTGGACTGCCGATCATCATTGGTGCTCCAGGCGAGTTCACCCTCGCCTAGCGCTACTTCGGGCGGACGCACCACGGTCCTAGGGGTAAAAATTCGGCCCGGTCCAATGCGACGGCTCGCCGGAATCGTGACAAACTGACGGTCCGTCAGATTCTCGGCGAGTGCCGAGAGACGCTCAGGAGGCCCCCATGGAAATCCCTCGCATCATCTCGGTCGATGACCACGTCGTCGAACCCCCCGATCTGTGGTCGGCACGGCTTCCTGAGAAGTACCGCGACCGTGGGCCGCGAGTTGAACGTCACAAAGTCTCGATGACGATTACCGGTGGCTATGGCTTCACCGTTGACGACCCCAATGGAAAAGACTGCGACGTTTGGTACTACGACGATCTCGTCTACCCATTCACACGACTTTCGGCTGCCGTCGGCGCCGAAGTTGTGCAGAACGAACCATGCACCTTCGACGACATCCTCGTCGGTTGTTACGACCAGACCGCACGCCTTGCTGACATGGATGCAAACCATGTCGAAGCGTCGATTTGTTTCCCGAACATTCTTCCGCGTTTTTGCGGACAGGCCTTTCTTGAGCGTGAAGACAAAGAGCTCGCGCTGCTTTGCGTGCAGGTCTACAACGACTGGATGATCGACGAATGGTGTGGTGGTGCGGGTTATGGCCGTCTCATCCCTCTCACGATGATTCCGCTGTGGGATGTCGATTTGGCCGTTGCTGAAGTGAAGCGATGCGCAGCAAAGGGCAGCCATAACATCACGTTCTCGGAGAACCCGGTGCCGCTGGGACTGCCGTCACTGCACTCAGGCCACTGGGACAAGTTGTTTGCCGCATGCGTTGAGACCGACACGGTCATCAACATGCATATTGGTTCGTCATCGAAGATGCCCTCAACCGCTCCAGACGCACCGTTCATCATTTCCTCAACGCTGACCTTCCAGAACGCAATGGGATCGCTGCTTGATTACGTCTTTGGTGGCGTCTTTGAGCGCTTCCCCGATCTTCGCGTTGCCTACTCCGAAGGTCAGGCCGGTTGGCTTCCCTACATCCTTGAGCGTTCCGACAAGTTGTGGGAAGAGCGCTTGCTCGACACCACCGGTTTCGGCTCGAAGCTCAAGCAGCCACCGTCGACCTACATGAAGCAGAACGTTTGGTACTGCATCTTCGACGACGAAACCGCAATGGCGAATCGCGATGTCATCGGCATTGACCGCCTCACCTTTGAGGTCGACTACCCACATGCTGATTCCACCTTCCCGCATACCAAAGACGTCGCAGAGCGCATGGCCGCCAAGGCGGGTTTCACCGATTATGAAGCCCATCGTTTCTTCCGCGGAAACGCCATTGAGCTCTACAAGCTCGACAAGTATTACGGGATCATGAAGTAAACCTCTGATTCTGAGTCTTTCAAAGGACCCGGCCCCCTTGGGGACCGGGTCCTTTGAGTTTTCGGGCCACCGAGCAGCATGGATGTAGAGCGGGCGCAGGCCCGCCGCTAGCCTTCGCCATCGTTGATTCGTTCTATGGGGGAACACATGTCTGACAAGCGATTGCTCGACCGAGTGGCCGTCATCACCGGGGCTGGCGATGGAATTGGCCGGGGCATTGCCCGTCGGTTTGCGCAGGAAGGCGCCCGAGTCGTGATCGCCGAGATCAGCGGTGAGACCGGCCCGACGGTCGCGCAGGAACTTCAAGATGACTTTGGTGTCGAAGCGTTCTATCTGCACACCGACGCCACAAAGGAAGACGACAACCGTCGCATGGTGCAAGAAGCAGTTGCGCGTTGGGGAACGATCGACATTTTGGTGAATAACGCATGGGGTGGGGACCGAGCAGGGCTTCAACGTGTCGACAAGATGCCTGACGAGGCTATGGATCACGCATGGCACATGAACGTGATGGGTCCGTTGTGGGCGATGAAGGAGTCATTCCCTCATATGCGAGCCCAAGGTAAGGGTCGCATCATCAACATCTGTTCTTTGAACGGTGTGAACGCACATATGGGAAGCGTTCACTACAACTCCACCAAAGAGGCACTTCGTTCGCTCACTCGTACCGCAGCCCGTGAATGGGCGGGCTATGGAATCACGGCGAACGTGATATGTCCGGGTGCGAAGACCGCGGCGTTCCGCATGTTTGAGCAAATGGCTCCGGATGTTGCCGCGGAATCCGAAGCAGCGAACCCCATGGGTCATCTTGGAGATCCGGAAACGGAAATTGCACCGGTTGCGTTCTTCCTCGCGAGCGATGACTCGAGTTACATCACTGGGAACACACTGTTTGCCGATGGCGGCAGCCATATCAATGGTGCAGTGTGGGTACCGGATCTCAGCGACTGATTACTTTCCTTCTACTTTTGAACGAGCGACGCGGACGCGTCACGAAAGGTGCACCATGAAAATCGGACTTGTATGGGGTTACTGGCCGGCACAGCCGCCCAAGGATTTCGTAGAGATCACTCAGGAAGCAGAGAAGGTCGGATTCAATTCGGTTTGGACTGCTGAATCTTGGGGATCAGACGCGTTCACTCCGCTGACGTGGCTCGCGGCCAACACCTCGAAGATCAAGCTCGGAACAGGAGTTGTGCAGTTGTCGGCGCGTACCCCGGTCGCGACGGCAATGGCGGCAATGACTCTTGATCACCTTTCAAATGGACGCATGATTCTCGGTCTTGGCGTTTCTGGTCCGCAGGTTGTTGAAGGTTGGTATGGCCGACCTTCGAACAAGCCGCTGGCTCGTACTCGTGAATACGTTGAGATCATTCGCAAGGCCCTTCGACGTGAGGGACCGCTCGAAAACGACGGCGAGTTTTATCCGATGCCGTATCGAGGCGAAGGTTCGGTCGGTCTCGGCAAACCGCTCAAGATCATGACGCACCCGTTGCGTTCGGAAATTCCGATTTATCTCGGCGCTGAAGGTCCAAAGAACGTGACACAAACTGCGGAGATCGCCGATGGCTGGCTTCCCCTTTATTACTCACCGTTCCGTCAAGAGGTGTACGCCGAGCAACTCGCTGCGGCCAAAGAAGGTTTCGGAATCAGCTCGCTCGTGACGTTCAACGTGACTGACGATGTTGCAACCGGATTGTGGCCAGTGAAGGCAACACTCGGTTTCTACATCGGTGGCATGGGTGCTAAGGGCCAGAATTATCACACCAAACTCATGGCTCGTATGGGGTTTGAAGAAGAGGCCTACAAGATCCAGGACCTTTTCTTTGAGGGCAAGCGTGAAGAAGCAATCGCTGCTGTTCCCGACGACTTCGCCGATGAGATTTCCTTGGTAGGTCCTGCGTCGCGAATCAAAGAGCGGCTTGAGCACTGGCGCAACTCGCCAATTACCGAACTTCTGATTTCGGCTCGGAGTCCCGAAGCTCTCCGTCAGGCCGCCGACCTCGTCAACGGCTGATCCTTTCGCTTCCTGCACTTTTCGTTCCGTTCGCAACATCCAACATCTAGTTCGGAGTCTTGATGTCCTCGTACAACCTTGGTGACCTGATCGAACTGGTCGCTGCTGCAAACCCTGATCGACTTGCCATCGTCGGCGGCGGAACCCGCTACACCTTCGGCGAGTTCGACAAGCGCACCAATCAGGTCGCGCAAATGCTCATTGGATTGGGTTGTGAGCCCGGTTCAAAGGTCGCGGTATACGCCTGGAACCGTGTCGAGTGGGCAGAACTGTTATTTGGTTCGTTCAAGGCTCGGGTCATTCCGATCAACGTGAATTATCGCTATGTCGCGCACGAACTCGAGTACCTGTTCGATAATTCCGACAGCGAAGTTGTGGTGTTTGAGCGCGGATTCGCCCCGGTCATTGATGAGATTCGTTCGAAACTTACGAAAGTGCGCGAGTTCGTCGTCATTGAGGACGGCACCGATCACCCGACACCTTGGGCATCGTCTTACAACGAACTAGTCGATGCGCAGTCCGATGCTTCATTCACAAATGGCCGTACCGGTGACGACCTCTACTTCCTCTACACCGGCGGAACGACGGGTATGCCCAAGGGTGTTATGTGGCGCCACGAGGACATCTTCTTCGCTGCTCTGAGTAGCGCACTCGGCCCTGCGATTACTTCGCCCGAGGAAATCGGTACGCGTTCTCTGCCGGTCGAATTCGCACTTCCCAGTTTGATCATTGCTCCGCTTATGCACGGTGCGGCTCAGTGGGGAATGTGCAACATGTTGTTTGCTGGTGGTCCGGTGGTTCTCTACACCGGACATGGTTTCGATGCTCACGAGATTTGGTCAATCGCCGAGCGCGAGAAGTGCATGGGAATCACACTTGTTGGCGATGCAATGGGACGTCCGCTCGCTGACGCGCTTGTTGACGGAAAGCAAACATGGGACCTCTCATGCGTCTTCCGTATCGGCTCGGGTGGTGGCGTGTTCTCACCAGCAGTGCAGCAAGCGCTCAAAGATGCCCTCCCGCACATCACCGTGATGGACAGTTACGGCGCATCCGAAACCGGTGCCGGTGGTATGTCCGCAGAAGGCGGCGCGCGCCGTTTCATGGTCTCGCCTGAGCTGCAGGTGCTCGACGAGAACCTGGTCCCGATTCCAGCCGGCTCAGACCAGATCGGACAGCTCGCTCGAACTGGTCACATCCCAATGGGCTATTACAAGGACGAGGAAAAGACGGCCAAGACGTTCCCGACCGATGCGAATGGTCAGCGTTGGTCAGTGCCGGGAGATTCCGCGTCGGTTGATGCCGAAGGGATCGTGACGCTCCTCGGACGCGGTTCGCAGTGCATCAACACCGGTGGCGAAAAGGTCTATCCAGAAGAGGTCGAAGAAGCACTGAAGGAACACCCGGGTGTCTACGACGCGCTTGTTGTTGGTGTTCCCGACGAGCGCTGGGGCGAACGTGTCGTTGCGGTTGTGCAACCTCGTGAAGGTCAAATGCCAACTCTTGACGATCTCTCTACTCATTGTCGTAATTTCGTTGCGGGCTACAAAGTGCCGCGCGCGATTACCTATGTCGATCAGGTGAAGCGCTCGCCTTCAGGTAAGGCCGACTATCGCTGGGCGAAGGAAACGGCACTCGCCGACTGACATCGTTCGATGTGCCATCGTTGAGGTCTGCAATTGATTCGGCTGAAGGGCCAGCGATGACGACAACGAATAAATCATCGGCGACTGATGGCTCAACAACCGAATCTTCGTCCGGCGGCCTTCGGTGGCGAGACGCGATCCGTCGACCGGTTGGCTCGTTCGCATGGTTACTCGGTGCATGATGTGGATGGGTGTCGTTGTATCCGACACTCCTTCCACGGACGGCGATGATCCAAGGCGTCATCTCCGCGATTTCGATCATGTTGGGAGTGGCCGTCGGCACGTTGATCGCGTGGATCGTTCGCCACGGTTGGAAACTTGCAAAGCGACCGGTTCCAGCCCTGCCAAAACGCCGGGGCCGCACTCTTCTCTACTTCTTCACCATCGTTGGTCTGATCATCGGACTGCCATGGTGGTTTGTCCGTCAGAACGCGCAGCGCGATCTGGTGTCAATGGAACCGGTTGGCGGTTCCGCATTGCTGGTGGCGGCATTTGTCGCAGTCCTCGTGGGCGCGCTCTTGTTCATCCTTGGTCGGAGTTGCGCTCAATTCGTTGCGCGCCTTGATCGAGGTATCGATCGCATCATGCCTCACTGGGTGTCGAGGGTAATGACGGTTGTGATCGTCGGTGGTCTTGTTGTCACACTCGCGCAAGAAGTTGTGTGGAAGTCGTTCGTCGACTGGGCCAATTCGGCGTATTCAACGTTCGACACCGCCACTCCTGAGGGAATCTCGCAGCCGACCACTGCATTGCGTTCGGGTGGTCCCGGTTCGCTCGTTGCATGGGAGTCACTTGGCTACGAAGGACGCAATTTTGCTGGCGGCGGACCAACGACGCAGCAATTGCAGGCGTTCGCTGGCCCGGGACCGACTGTCAAGGAACCGATTCGTGCGTATGTCGGAATTGAATCGGTCAACGTTCCGAGTGATTCGGTGGATTTACCTGATGTTCAAGCCCAGACCGCTGTGGCCGAGCTCGACCGAACCGACGCGTGGAGCCGGTCGGTGCTCGCAGTTGTCACTGTGACTGGAACCGGTTGGGTCGATCCGTCGTTCGCAGCGGCGCTCGAGTACATGAACCTCGGCGACACGGCGATTGTTGCAACGCAATATTCGTTTTTGCCGAGTTGGATCTCGTTTCTTGTCGATCTCGACAAGGCCGCCGCGAGTGGGCGCGCAACTGTCGATGCGGTGGTCGCCAAATGGAAAACATTGCCCGTCGATCGTCGACCTCGATTGATAGTCGATGGCATTTCACTTGGTACCTATGGTTCCGAACATGCATTTAATGGACCCACTCTCACTGATTCGATTGGTAGCGCTCTCGCTGATGTCGATGGTGTCCTGTATGCCGGGCCGACATTCATGAACCCGATTTGGATGCAGATTGTCGCCGGCCGAGAGTCAGCATCACCATCGTGGAAGCCCGTTGTTGGATCAGGGCTTGCGGTGCACGCGTGGAATCGTCCGCAAGATTCCGCAGCTGATTTTGCTGGAGGTCGACTTCCCGGTCGCAACGTTTTGTATCTGACGCAACCCTCCGATCCAGTGACGTGGGCCGGCTATTCCTCGCTTTGGGCGAAGCCAACTTGGATGCGTGGGCAACGTGGATATGACGTTCCCTCGGGCACATTGTGGTTCCCGGGTGTGACGTTGGTGCAAGAGGTGTTTGACCTCATGGCTGGTTTCAGCACCCCACCGGGTCACGGGCATAACTACAACGCGTCAATCGTTTATGGCGTTGCCGGAGTCGCAGCGCCCAACGGTTGGAGTTCCGCGGATTCGGCTCGTTTAACGCAACTCCTTGCCGAAACTCCATCATCCTGACGTGTCCGTGACATCGTCGACACGTATTTTCTGGGCGACAGTTGTTGCGCTCGTCATTTTCAATGTTGCGCGAGGTCTCGGGGTTTTTGGATCGTTTGCTGATCCAGTTGAACTCATCCTTGCGTTGGCATTGACTGCATGTGCTCTTCGCTGCGCGCTCACAAAGGCTGATCTGGGTCTTGAGCGTTCTCAAGTAGCGAGCGGCCTCAGATGGGGTGGAGCAGCGTTCGCGCTCGTCCTCATGGTGGTCGTTGTTACGAGTGTCATTCCGGCAACCTCCGGATTCCTTCATGATTCGCGCGGCGATATCCCGCTGTGGCGACTCATCCTCGACCTCCTTTGGATCGCGCTTCTCACGGTGATCCCCGAGGAACTCTTGTTCCGGGGCGTTCTCCTTGGAGCAGCGATGAAAAAGTGGGGGATAGTCACAGGAGTCGTTTCGACCTCGGTGCTCTTCGGGTTCTGGCATATCTTCCCTACGCTCTCCACGGCGGAAGGGAATGAGAAGTTCTCGCAAGCCGACTCGACCACGTTGGGTCGCCTCGGATTGGTTGCCGGCGCTGTGGTGACCACGACGATTGCTGGACTGATCTTCTGCTGGTTGCGGGTCCGATCGCGAAGTTTGGTGGCCCCGATGGTTGCTCATCTCGCCACCAACGGGATCGCCCTCACCGTTGCCTGGTTCGTCGTTCGCTGACGAACCCCGCCGATGCGGTGCGGGAGGCCGCTTTGGGTGAGAATGATTGCCGCACAAACCAACAACGCCACGCCGGAGTGACCGAAGTATGAGCGTCGATCTGGGACTCAGTCCCGACCAGGAATCCATCGCAGAACTGTTTGACGGTTTCTTCAACAATGAAGCGCCGCCGGCCGTCGCTCGTGCCGCCGAACCACTTGGGTTTGATCGCGACCTCTGGAACAAGGTGATTGAACTTGGTGCCCCCGGCATGGGAAGTGCTCCCGAAAACGGTGGCGGTGGCGCGTCGCTGGGCGACCTTGTCGTGGTTGCCGAAACCGTTGGTCGTTCGATTGCGCCTGTCCCGCTGGTGGATCATCTCGCAGCGCTGAGTCTTCTCACTGATGGTGACCTTGTTGCCGGCGAAGCAATTGCAGCAGTCGCAGTTCGACCGGCTGACGCGAACGGTGTGTGGTCGCTGGTTCCAGCCGGTGCCGTCGCCGATGTCGTGATTGGTATCGATGGCCACGAAACAGTTGTGGTGCGGTCAACGCCGCCGATGTCCGGCCCGCGTAATCACGGCTCAATGCCCCTTGCCGATCGCTCGGCTCGTGAAGGCACACGAACTGTCCTTGGTCCGGCATCGTTGTTCGACACAGTGCTCGATCGCTGGAAGTTGCTCACCGCTGCTGCACTCGTCGGAATTGCCGATGCAGCGAAAGAACTTGGCGTGAATTACGTGAAAGAGCGCGAACAGTTCGGTGTTCCGGTTGGTTCTTTCCAAGCGGTGCAGCACGGACTCGCCGATCTTCCAGTGGCGATCGATGGTGGTCGGCTGCTTACTCACAAAGCAGCTTGGGCACTCGACAACGTCACTGATGGTCTTATTGATTGGGCCAACAACGACATCACCGATGGACCGGCACTCGCGACGATGTCGTTGCTCTTCGCCGCAGATGCAGCGGTGATGGCAACCGATCGAAGCCTGCATTACCACGGTGGCTATGGATTCGCCGAGGAGTATGACATTCAGATGTATTACCGACGTGCGCGCGGTTGGTCGTTGATTCTCGACGACCCCACAACCGTGAGCCTTTCATTGGCTGACCGTCTCTTCGGATCCGTGGAGGGCTGACATGGACTTCTCACTTTCACCTGAAGTTGTTGAATTCCGGGACGAAATCCGCAGCATTGTCCGCGAGTTTGTGACGCCCGAGATCGCCGATCGCATGCACACAACTGGTGTGTTCGATGCGCCCGAACTCAACCTAGAACTTGGTCGTCGAGGCATTCTCGAACGCGCGTGTCCTGGTCTTGGCAAGGGCGACCCGATCGAGATGTACGTGATGTTCAACGAACTCGAAAAGGCCGGAGCTCCCTACGACGGTCTTGCTGTCGCGTTGATGATCGCTGCGGTCGTGAACAAGCTCGGCACCGATGAGCAGAAGGAACGCATCATTCCTTCGATCATTTCTGGCGAAGCCCTTGTTTGCATGGGCTATTCCGAAGCCGATTTCGGTTCCGATGTTGCATCGATCAAGACGCGCGCGGTCAAAGACGGTGATGAATGGGTCATCAATGGTTCAAAGATGTGGACCACGCTGGCTCAGGTTGCCGAGTGGCTGATTCTTCTCACTCGTACCGATCTTGATCTCCCCAAGCACAAGGGACTCACGATGTTCATCCTGCCGATGAACACGCCGGGCATCACCGTTGAGCCCGTGCACACACTTGGCACCGAAATCACCAATGCAACCTGGTACGACGATGTGCGCGTTGGCGATGAAGCTGTACTGGGTGGCGAGAACAATGGGTGGCGCACGATGACCACCGTTCTTGCGTTTGAACGCGGTGTCATGGGCGGTACCAATGCTGGTGTCCCGTTGCTTCGTCACTTCCACGAATGGGCCGTTGCGAACGGTGTCTTCAATGAACCCACGACTCGGGAGCGCATGGCTCGTTCAGTCATTGACATGCAGGTCGCAACGTTGCTCACGATGCGTTCGGCATGGATCGCCTCTTCGGGTGGTATGCCAGGACTTGAAGGTTCGATGACCAAGGTGTTCGCGGTCGAGGCGTATCAGCGTGCATCGCGATGGACTCAAGCAACGGCGGGCCCTGCTGGTCTCCTTCAGTTCCACGAAGAGGGTGCTGCCGGCGAAGGGTTCGTCGAATACGACGCGCGACACTCGCCCGTGATGTCGATCTACGGCGGCACCACCGAGATCAACCGGAACAACATCGCCGAGCGTCATTTGGGCCTCCCGAAATCCCGCTGATGCGCGCCAAAATCTGCTCGCCCAGCATTGCCGTGTCTCTGTAACGGCGATACGGTGACCCTCGTCACGTGCACCGGTTGCCGGTGCCGAATTCCAGGGGGCAGCGTTGAGCAGCGACGAGCGGTACATCGTTATTTCGGCTGATGGACACGCCGGGGGAGACATTCCCGATTACCGGCCCTATCTCGAATCGAAGTGGCACGAAGATTTCGACGCGTGGGCTGCTGAGTACGAGAACCCGTATGAGGACCTCGACGGAGACCTCGGGGGTCGGAACTGGGATTCGGCTCGACGTATGGCCGATCTTGAAGCCGATGGCCAAGCCGCGGAAATCATCTACCCCAACACGATTCCGCCGTTCTTCCCGAAGACCAGCCTCACGGCGCAGCCACCGGCAGTGACGAAGGCGGACTCTGACAGACGCTGGGCGGGCTTACAGGCTCACAATCGTTGGCTCGTCGACTTCTGTAACGACTATCCGGGTCGACGCGCTGGGGTCGTGCAAATCAATCTTCACGATGTCGAGAATTCCGTGAAGGAAATTCGCTGGGCCCACGAGCAAGGACTTCATGGCGGTGTACTTCTGCCGGGTACTCCTCCGGGAAGCGGACTTGAGCAATTGCATCACGCTTGTTACGAACCGATCTGGCAGGCCTGCGAAGAACTCGGGATGCCCGTGAACCATCACACCGGTTCGGCGGCGCCACCGATGGGTCCTGACCCTGAAGACACGATCACGTTCTTGCTTGAGGTGTCTTGGTATGCACATCGCGCCTTCTATCAGTTGATTCTCGGTGGAGCACTTGAGCGTCATCCCAACCTGCAGCTTGTGTTTACCGAACAGGGGACGGCATGGGTTCCTGACGAACTTCTGCGTCTTGATTACTTCTTTGACCGCATGCGCTCTTCAAGCGGATCTCAAGAGCAGGTATGGGGAGCCGAAGTAATGGCGAAATTGTCCCTTCAGCCGAGCGAGTACTGGGCCCGACAGTGTCATGTCGGCGCGAGTTTTATTCGTCCGATGGAAATGGGCGTGCGCCATCAGGTCGGTGTTGATCGGATTATGTGGGGATCGGACTACCCGCATAAGGAAGCAAGTTCTCCGTATTCAAGAGAAGCGATTGCGCTCGCTTTCGCAGGCGTTCCCAAAAACGAAGCGGAAATGATGCTGTCATTGAATGCCGCGAAGTTGTACGGCTTCGATTTGAACTTCCTGCGGCCGATTGCTGATCGAATTGGTCCGAAGGTCGACGAGGTGTTCGCTGGCTTGCCGCCGCGATCTGTTCCTATTGACGCCAACATGTGTCCCGCATTTGCGGGCTACGAATTCGCCACCGAGTGACCGAGGGGAAAGTAATGAAGCCTGAAGATTTTGCTGACAACGATCCGTACCTGATCATCGCCGCCGATAGTCACGCCGGTCTGCCGACCAACGACTATCGCCCGTATCTCGAGAAGAAATACCACGATCAACTTGATGGGTTTCTTCTTGAGCAGAAAGAACTGATCGAAGCATCAACTCGTCTTGGCGTGCGCGACGACAAGTACGCCAAGAAGTGGTTCGAAGAACACGACGAGGAACTCGCCGGTGGTTGGGACGCCATCAAACGCGACCAGACCCTCGACAGCGATGGCGTCGCTGGCGAAGTTGTCTATCCCGACTCCGACGCCGTTGAAAGTCGAACAGCAGTTCCATTCGGCGCTGGTCTCGGTCTTTCGGGTGATTTGGACCCAGAACTCGGCCTCGCCGGAGCGAAGGCCCACAATCGCTGGCTCGCCGACTTGTGTTCGACCAACCCCGAGCGCCGCTGTGGCGTCGCGTTGGTTCCGATTACGGGTCCGGTTGAAGATGCACTTGCTGAAATCAAGTGGGCAAAGGAGCACGGTCTCGGTGCGGTAATGATCCCCGCACGCTGGTGCAACCAGATTCCATACCACGATCGTCGCTACGACCCCATTTGGGCATTGTGCGAGGAATACGACATGCCGATCGTGACCCATTCGGGCTCGGCACCTCGCGAAGAGTATGGCGACCTCCTCGGCATCTACGTCACTGAAGTCACGTGGTGGCCAGCGCGTCCGATGTGGTTCATGTTGTGGTCCGGCGTCTTTGAGCGCTACCCCAAACTCAAGTTCTGCGCGACCGAAGGCGGATGCTGGTGGCTCCCGCAACTTCTGTGGTTCTGGGATCGCTTGTGGGCGGGCCAGAAGGGTTCCGAGAAGCTTGGTGCTGGCGCGTTTTCGGGCAAAGTGGAAATGCTTCCGAGTGAGTACATTGATCGCAACTGCTTCACTGGCCTTGCCAACGTAAAGCGTCGTGAGATGGGTCAGCGTTACGAAATTGGAATCCAGAACATGCTCTGGGGAACCGACTTCCCGCATCCGGAAGGAACCTGGCCAAATACGCACGAATGGTTGAAGAAAACGTTCTACGACATCCCGATCGACGAGTCCCGCATCATGCTCGGCCTCAGTGCCGGCGATGCATTCGGTTTCGACATGGACGCGTTGCGCAAGATTTCCGAGAAGGTTGGTCCGACACCGACTGATCTCGGTCAGCTTGGCGAGGGTCGTACTGCGCAGGATCTCACCGATCGCTGGGCGCCGGTGAAGGAAGTTGGCCGTCACTGGCTAACCGGTAACGACTTCCCGTTGATTCCGCAGTAACTCGCGCATGGGCGCTACATCTCGTATTGGCGCTGTACCGGTCGACCGCGATGGTCGGCCGGTTACCGCCGATGAAATCCTCGAAGTCGCCGGCAACATTGTTGAGCGACATGGGCTCGACGCACTCACGATGCGTCGGCTCTCCGATGATCTTGGCGTTGCGGTGACGTCCATTTATTGGCACGTCGGCAATCGGGATGCCGTACTCGACGGACTTGTTGATCGCCTCCTTGACCGGATGGAAACAATCCGGGCAGTTGGTGCGACGCCGATTGAGCGAATGGCATCGCTAGCCCGGCAATTGCGAGCGACCTTGCTCGAACGGCAGCACCTGGTCGGTCTTGCCCACGAACGCGACCGTTCGCCAGCAATGTTTCTGCCTGTGCAACAGGCGTTGGCCGTTGAACTGGAGTCCATCGGACTGACAGGATCCGAGGCGGCACTCCGCCTTCGGGTACTTCAGGTGCATGTCATTTCATCGGTCTTGATGGATCGCGCCGCGGCGCGAAATGCGAGCCACGGTACGGTCGATCCTGACCTTTGGCCGACAGATTTTCCTGATCGCGAACTCGTGGCTGCGCTTGCCGATCCTGCTGCCTACGACACGGTCTTTGAGTTCGGATTACATGTCCTTCTCAGTGGCATAGACGCCAGCCACTAGCGCCTGACAACGCACCGTTTGGCGCGACTATCGTCCCGGCCATGGCTGACAATGACGGAACGTACCAAGCCACAGAAACTCCGTGGCGCCGTGACCCTTCTGAGCTGACAGGTCGGCTCACCGATTGGGCAACCACTGCATTTGGCAACGGATCACTTGTTGCAAATGTGGTCGCTCCCGACAACGGGATGTCGAGTGAAAGCTGTTTGTTCGATGTCACGCTCGATGGCGTGACAACTCAATACGTGGCCCGCATGGCTCCGCTTTCCCATGTCATTCCGGTTTTCCAGAGTTACGACATTGAGTTGCAGGCCAAGGCCATGAACGTTGTTCGTGCGAATACGAACGTTCCGGTTCCTGAAGTCACGCATGTCGAACTCGACACTGCTGTGCTCGATACTCCGTTTCTTGTGATGAAGCGCCTTCCCGGGAGCGCTCCTACCGATATGCCGCCCTATGTCTTTGGTGGTTGGGTGTGTGACCTTTCTGAAGAAGGCCGTGAAACGATGCAACGCAACGCGGTTCGCACGCTCGTTGATCTTCATGAGCTTCGACCCGATAACACCGATCTTTCGTTCTTGGCGCGTCCCGACAAAGGTGAGTCCGCACTCGATCAACACCTTGGTCACGAACGTGGTTATTACGAATGGGCTCGCGGAGACATTCACTATCCGCTCATCGAACGAACCTTCGAATGGCTCGATGCCAATCGTCCGACGGTCGTTAACCCGACGGTTCTCAACTGGGGCGATGCCCGAATCGGGAACATGCTGTGGGAGGGTCCAACACCAACTGCGGTTCTCGATTGGGAAATGGCGTGCCTCGGTCCGGCCGAAGTCGACCTTGCATGGATGATCTTCCTGCATGCGTTCTTCCAGAACATGGCTGAGACCTACGGCATGCCTGGCCTGCCAAACTTCATGCGCCGGTCCGAAATGGCTGCGCTCTATACCGAGATGAGTGGTCGATCGGTTGAGGCACTCGAATGGTTCGAGGTTTTCGCTGCACTTCGATTCGCAACGGTGTCGGTGCGCACCACCACTCGTGGCGTCGAATACGGCCAGATGGAACCCCCGGCTGAGCCCGACGACGTCATCATGTTCCGCGGCTTGCTCGAGCAGATGCTCGAAGGCAGTTATTGGGAAGGTCGCTAGGGCTATCGGATCGGGGGGTCAGGGGCCCCGACCCCCCGAAGTCGCAAAACGTGTCATCCGTCACATCTGATGACGGATCGCGCTACGGTTCGCGCTGTGAGTCGCGTGGATGACCTCCGCAAACTGGATCAGGCACTGACAAGGATCAACCGGATCTCTACCGGCCGAGTGGCGGCGCGCACCCGATCAGACCGATCTGGAGTGATGTTGTCCCGTCCGGCGATCTCCATTCTGGGAGCACTGCATTCCTCGGGTCCGGTGCGGCTCTCCTCTCTGGCCCGACTCACCGGCCTTGAAGCCCCGCTCATCAGTCGCGAGGTCAAGGAGTTGAGCGACGGTGGCTACGTCCAGCGCAGTTCCGACCCCACCGATGGTCGAGCGGGCATCGTTGAGCTGAGTCCCCGAGGCATCGAGACATGGAGTCGGTACCGCCGAGCGGCCGACGACATCAACGCCGAGACGTTCTCACAATGGTCGTCGGAAGATCTGCGCGCGTTGCGCGTATTCCTTGAGCGAGTCGCTCGTGATATCGCCGCCGGTCCGCAGCACCTTGAACGGCAGAGTCGCGCCAGCTGATTGGGCATGTTCCGGCACGGCCCAAGGTCGTGGCCTACATTCGCCGTCATGACTGATGCTTCTTGGGATACCGCCGACCTCAACCGACCCGTCTTTGCCGCAGACCTCATCATCAGCGCGCTGAGCCGCACGCCGGATAATCCGGCCGTGAACATCATCGGTCAGCGCGAAATGACGGCACGCGAAATGAGCGAAATGGTGAGTCGCTATTCGCAAGCGCTTGCATCCAAGGGTCTCACGCAAGGCAAGCAACTTTCTGTTCTTGCATTGAATCGACCGGAAGTTCTGTTCAACATGGCAGCCAACCAAGTGAACGCAACGCGCTCTACTCCGTTGCATCCGATGGGTTCGGTTGACGATCAGGCGTACGTTCTCACCGACTGTGGGGCGGAAGCACTGGTCTTCGACCCCGATAATTTCACTGACCGTGCGCGTGAACTCGCCGAGCGAGTTCCCACGATCAAGCATTTCCTTTCATTGGGTCCATGTGAGTTCGGCGAGGACCTCAATGCGTTGGCGATGACCTATGAACCAAAGCCGTTGGTTGCGCCCCTCGTGAACGGTGAAGATCTGGCAGGTATTTCCTATTCGGGCGGAACGACAGGGAAGCCAAAAGGGATCATGAGCAGTTATCGCGGTGGCGCCACGATGACGCAGATTCAGATGTCTGATTGGCAATGGCCAGATGAGGTTCGCTTCCTCATCTGCACTCCGCTGTCTCATGCCGGAGCGGCGTTCTTTACGCCCACGCTGCTGAAGGGCGGATCGCTTACGGTTCTTCCTGGCTTCGATCCTGAGAAGTTCATGCAGACGGTGCAGGACCATCGCATCACCGCAACGATGTTGGTGCCGACGATGATTTATGTGCTGCTTGATCATCCGAAGTTCGATCAGTACGACCTTTCGAGTCTCGAAACAATCTTCTATGGCGCTTCGGCGATCTCACCGACGCGTTTGGCCGAAGGCATTCGTCGTATGGGTCCGATCTTTTTCCAGTTCTACGGGCAAGCTGAATGTCCGATGACGATCACCGTGCTTCGTAAGGAAGATCACGACCCCGACAATCTCGAACGACTTGCAAGCTGCGGTCGTCCGGTTCCGTGGCTCCATGTTGCGTTGCTTGATGACGCCGGCAACGTGGTGCCGCACGGCGAGCCCGGTGAAATTTGCGTGCGTGGACCGCTGAATATGAAGGGGTATCTCGGCAAGCCCGAGCAGACCGCCGAAGCGTTCGAACACGGATGGCTTCACACCGGCGATGTGGCTCGAGCCGACGATGACGGCTTCCTCTACATCGTCGATCGCAAAAAGGACATGATCATCACCGGCGGTTTCAATGTGTACCCGCGTGAAGTTGAAGACGTCATCTCGACCCATCCCGCAGTGTCAGCCGTTGCGGTCATCGGCGTACCTGACGAGCGTTGGGGTGAGTCTGTGAAGGCCGTTGTGGTCGTGCGACCAGGCGAAACCGTCGATGCCGATGAACTGATTGCCCTCGTAAAAGAAGCAAAGGGTTCGGTGCAGGCGCCCAAGAGCGTCGACTTCATTGACGCGATCCCATTGAGTGCACTCGGCAAGCCCGATAAGAAGGCACTTCGGGCCCGATACTGGGGTGACGGAAACCGGCAGGTGAACTGAGGCTCGCGCCCAACCGGCGAGGGCGATGGTCGGCCCAATTACTTGACTCGGCCAACTTTCTCCCTGAGGGGTGTGCCGGTAGTCTCACCTCTCCGTCGTCCCTGCGGATGGTCCGATTCGGAACACTAAGGTGGCGCCGGTCACAGAGACGACGTTGATTCGCTGGACGTTCCGGAAACGGGACGAGGGGGAGCAGAGTGCAGACATTCCTGCAGTACACGATCTTGGGTCTAGCGATTGGTGGCTCGTATTTCATCGCCGCTTCGGGCCTTGTCGTTACCTACACCACCTCCGGAATTTTCAACTTCGCCCAGGGTGCAATCGCCATGCTCGCGGTGTTCACCTACTGGCAATTCCGCTGGGGATGGAATTGGCCGGCTCCACTCGCTTTGCTCATGGTGCTCGGTGTTCTCGCCCCGCTCTTAGGTGCGCTGCTGTACCAGATCGTGATGAAGAACCTGCGGGGCACGTCTGAGGTCACGAAAATCATCGTGCCGATCGGCGTCATGCTCGGATTCCAGGCACTCGCCACGTGGATCTGGAACCCCACCTCAAGCACCCCTCGTCAGTTCCAGAAGTTTTTCGGCGCCAATGCGTTTGTGCATTTCGGCGATATCAAAGTTTCGTGGCACGAAATCATTGCGTTCGTCATCGCCATCGTTATCGCCGCAGGCATCCGACTGCTTTTCGTTCGCACTCGATCCGGCGTCGCTATGCGCGCAGTCGTGGACGATCCGGAATTGCTCCAGCTCAATGGTGGTCGTCCCGAACGTCTGGCCATGATCTCCTGGGCCGGTGGTTCTTTCCTCGCTGCTCTCGCCGGCATCCTCATTCAGCCAATGATCGGTTCGGCGATGAGCGCAGGTCAGCTCACGCTCCTCGTTATTGACGCATTCGCGGCAGCCATGTTCGGCCGGTTGCGCAGTCTTCCCCGCACATTTGCTGGGGCGCTCGTTATTGGCCTCACGACCACCTACGTGATCGCGTACTTCCCGAGTAAGTGGACATGGGCAAGTTCGTTCCGCAACTCGTTGCCGATGATTTTTCTTTTCATCGTCCTCATCGTGCTTCCGCAGGATCGACTTCGCGGCGCAACCGTGCTTCGTCTGCGTGAGCGATTCCGTATGCCTTCCATCCGCACCGCCTGGATCGCAGGCCTGGTACTGATGATCGTCGTGTTCTGCCTCAAGGTCATCATGGAGCGCACGGCAGTGAACACGCTGACGCTTGCACTGACCTTTGCGATCATCGCCTTGTCACTTGTTCTGCTCACTGGTTTTGCCGGTGAGATCAACCTCGCAGCGTTGTCCTTTGGTGCAATCGCCGTAATCGTCGTCTACCACTTCGGTACGAGCGGGAGCGGGGCCGAAGCCCGCACGACGCTTTGGGGCATCCTTCTCGCTGCAGTCGTTACTGCACTTGTCGGTGCAGTGATCGCGTTGCCCGCGCTGCGATTGCGCGGTTTGTATCTGGCATTGGCCACAATGGCCTTTGGTGTGTTCGTTTCCCGAATGGTGCTTACCGAGCGCAATGAACGCGACATTTTCGGGTTGAAGTTCACGATCTTCACGGCGGGGCAGCTCACAATCCCGAAACCAAAGATCGGTCCATTCGATTTCAACAGTCCCGACGCGTTCTTGTTCCTGTGTGCGGGACTCTTTGTGGTCATCGGAATCGGCATGGTGTACCTGCGTCATAGCGGTTATGGCCGTCGACTCGCCGCCATGAAGGACAGCCCTGCGGCATCAGCGACCTTGGGCATGAGCGTGATCCGCCTGAAGTTGTCGATTTTCATGATGTCTGCAGCCATCGCAGGTATTGGTGGCGTGATGATGGCGGCTCAGATTGGGACGGTGAACTCCGATCGCTTCGACATCCTGCTCAGCCTCAGCCTCATGATGATCACGGTGGTTGGTGGGATTGGCTACATCTCCGGTGCACTCTTTGCCGGCATTTTCCTCATTGCGTTTGTGCAGATGCTTGACCTCACGCTCAAGAAGTTTGCGGTCGACTACTCAAGTCTCGAAGCAATCTTCATGTTCTTCGTTTCCGCCGTCACCGTCCTTCCGGCGACGATCGGTATCACGATGGGCAAGAACCCATCCGGGGCCGTAAGCGACATCGTCGAAGGTCTCGATCAAATCAAGCAGTCAAAGCCATTGATGTTCACCTTGATTGGTCTCGAAGCCGCCATTTGGGCGCTCACGGCCACCGAAGTCATCACAAACTGGCATTTCGTCATCCTGACGTTGATCAATCTTCTGATCGTGCCGGTTGTGGGCGGAAAGATCGTTATTGCTCGAATGATGCGTGGTGTTCCGAAACCAATTCCGCCCGAGCTCATCGGTATCGATCGTCCGTTCACTGCAGAAGATCTTGCCGAAATGGATCACGCGCTCAACCTTGAAGGCGTTGTCATTCCATCCGCAGGAACCGTCCGAGAGGAGGCCAGCGGTGTCTCTGCTTGAAACCTCTGCAGTAAAAGTTCGTTTCGGAGGAAACATTGCGCTCAACGATGTTTCGATTTCGGTCGAAGCGGGCAGTGTCACCGCTCTGATTGGTCCGAATGGTGCGGGAAAAACAACGCTGTTCAACACGATCACCGGCCTGCAACCGCTCACAAGCGGCCACATTGTTTTCAATGGTAAGGACGTCACCAAAGAACCTCCGCATAAGCGGACACGTATGGGCCTTGCCCGCACGTTCCAGCGTCTTGAGCTCTTCACCTCGTTGTCCGTTCGCGACAATGTTCGTGTTGCCGGCGAAATCCGCAATCGGTGGAGTTTCCGCACCACCAACATGGACGTGAATGCCGAAACCGATCGCATCATCAGTCTCGTTGGACTCCAAGGTGTTGCTGACCGTGAGGTTGGCGAGATCCCAACTGGTCAGGCCCGAGTTGTCGAACTCGCCCGAGCTCTCATGATTCAGCCGACGCTCCTTCTCCTTGACGAACCCGCTTCAGGTCAGACCGAAGAAGAAACTGAAGCGTTCGGTGAACTCCTGAAGAGCCTGGCCCACAACGACGGACTTGGTATCTGCCTAGTCGAACATGACATGGCGCTCGTTATGAAGGTGTGCGAAACCATTCACGTTCTTGATTTCGGCACGATCATTGCGAGTGGCACCGCTGAACAGGTCCGCAATGACCCAGCTGTGATCGACGCCTACCTTGGTTCCCCGGAGAGTGTCGGATGAGCGAAATCAATTACCACGAAGATCACGGTGCCGTGGAAGGCGCACCACTCGTTGAACTTGTGGACGTGCGCGCCGCCTACGGCACGATCGAAGTACTTCACGGTATCAACCTTTCCGTACCGCAGGGCGCTGTTGTCGCTCTCCTCGGTCCGAATGGTGCCGGCAAGTCAACGATCCTCAAGGTTGTTTCTGGTCTCTTGCAACCGACATCGGGCGAGGTTCGTTTGGCTGGTCGCGTCGTGAATGGCGTATCCGCCGATGAACTTGCGCGTATCGGTTTGTGCACAATCCCCGAAGGTCGCGGCATTTTCCCGAATCTCACGGTTCGAGAAAATCTCTGGATGGCAACGATGGCGGGCGTTTCCCTTGCTGAGGTGGAAGAGATCGCCTATGAGCGCTTCCCCCGTTTGGGTGAACGCCGTAAGCAGCTGGCCGGCACCATGTCCGGCGGAGAACAGCAAATGTTGTCGATGGCACGGGCACTGTCCGTGAATCCATCGGTACTACTCCTCGACGAATTGTCGATGGGTCTGGCCCCGCTCGTCGTGGCCAATCTCTACGAGATCGTGGCTCAGGTCTCGCAAGAGGGAGTGTCGATCCTGGTATCCGAGCAATTTGCTCGGACGGTATTGGGCATCGCCCAATACGCCGCGATCGTGCTCCACGGGACTATCACCCGAGTTGGTACTCCCGCTGAGCTTGAAGATGAATTGTCCGCTGCCTACCTGGGCTCGTGAGACCGGAGAAAAATGGAAACCACTGGCGATCGCATCGAGCAGTTCAAGTCCGATGTGACTGAAATGAATCTCAAGACTGGCAGCCCCAGCCGCGACAAGACGTTCCAAGCCCTCGGGTTTGTCATGATGCTCGTCGGCGTTGTTGGTGCTTTCGTTGTGTACGTGTCGTCGGGAAACCTTGACGATCCTCGTGATGTCACCTCGCAGGTGGCCTTCACTGTTGCCTTCCTCGCGCTCACCGTCTTCGGTGCTGCGATCTTCCTGCGTTTTGCGCTGGCTAACTTCCTTCGTATGTGGCTGCTCCGTCAGCTCTACGAAGGCCAGGCCAATACTGATCGCATCGTCGACGCCGTGAGTAAGCGCTGATGGGCACCATCGTCATCACTGGTGCCGGTTCCGGCATTGGTGCTGCAACAGCTGCCCGACTCCGCGCAGATGGTCACACGGTTATTGGTGTTGATCTTCGTGGCGCTGAAATCGAAGCCGATCTCAGCAAGCCCGAGGGCCGTCAGGCCGCCATCGCTGCAGTGGCGGGAGCATGTGGCGGAGTCCTCGATGGACTCGTTACGTGTGCGGGCATTTCCGGACTTCCGGGGCGCCCAGCATCGCTGCTCGCGTCGGTGAACTATTTCGGCACTGTCGAAATCATGGAAGGGCTTCGGCCGATGCTGGCCAAGGGTTCCAATCCTTCGGCCGTGGCGATCAGCTCAAACTCCACCACGACAGCACCGGGGTATCCGCTTGGGCTTACCGAAGCATGTCTCGCTGGCGACGAAGATGCCGCTCGCATCGAAGCCGATAAGGGCGACTCGATCATCGCCTACGCCGCCACGAAGTTGGCTGTCGCTCGTTGGGTTCGCCGCAACGCTGTCGCTGACGAATGGGCCGGAGCGGGTATCCGGCTCAACGCGATTGCTCCGGGCATGATCGCCACGCCGATGATTGAAGAAGGCGCGACAGATCCGAACCTCAAGGTTCAGCTCGACATGTTCAAAGACACGATTGCGCTTGGTCGAGCCGGTAAGCCTGAAGAAGTTGCCGCGTTCTTGGCATTTCTTCTTTCACCCGAAGCTGGGTTCTTCTGCGGTTCGGTGCTCTTTATTGATGGCGGCACCGACGCACGATTCCGTGCCGACGATTTCCCGTCGCGCTGGGAGATTCCCGGTATGTGAACTGCCGGTCGTCGAACGCTCAAAGCGTTCGACGACCGGGATGTTCTTACATTCCTGAAAAGACCTGACGCATGTTGGCGAGCCAGGCATTGACATCTGCGTTGCGTTTGGCCGAAGTTTGCGCTTCGCGCTCACCGGTATAGGTCACAAACGATTCGGTCTCAAGCGACGCAAGAAGAGCAAGAGCTACTTCCTCAGACGACGCAGTAGTAGCAGGATCGCTCGGGAACGGGGCATTGTTGCCGGGCTTCTCCGTTGAGAACTCGCTTGCAGTTGTTCCGGGAACGAACAAATGCGCACGCACATTTGTCTTCCCGAGTTCGACATAGAGCCCTTCAGTGAAGAACTCCAAAGCGGCTTTGCTGGCGGAGTATGCACTTACGCCGAATGCGGCCATATGCACGCCCATCGACGACACGTTGACAATGTCGCCGCTATTGCGTTCGAGCATGTGCGGAAGCATGGCCAATGCGAGGCGAACGGGCGAGAAGTAGTTGATGGCCATAACGCCCTCAACATCCTCGGCGGTCATCTGATCGGTGCGTTTGCGCTTGGGAACGCCAGCGTTGTTAATGAGCACGTCGACACGACCGTCGAGCGACGCAATGAGTTGCGCAGCAAGCCCATCGATCGCTTCCAGATCAGAAAGATCGGCGACGACCATGGTCGATTTGGGGGAGGACTGTTGGCATCGCGCAAGAACATCGGCCAGCCGGCCGGCGCGACGAGCAACGATTGCAACACGGGCGCCCCGATTGGCAGCTTCAATTGCAAGGGCTTCGCCAATTCCCGAAGATGCTCCGGTGACGACGATGTTCTTGCCACTGAGGTCGCTCATCTACTTGGATCCGTATCGCTTTTCGAAGGCGTCACGAATGCCATCTCGCCAACTCACCTTGCACGGCCCGGTGAGGGCAGCGCGCTTGGTGTTGTCGGTGACCGAGCCGCGAAGGGTTCCTTCAACAGGAACGGAGTTCACAACGGGGTCGATTCCTGCGAGCTCACCGATGTAGGCGCACCATTCCTGCACGCTCGCCGGTTCATCGCCTGCCCAGTTCACGATGGTGGCTTCGGTCGATGATGCACCGTCAAGCAGAGCCTCGGTTTGGGAGGTGATGTCATCGGTATGGATCGGCATGTACATGCACGGGTCCCAGCGCGTGGTGACCGGGTTGCCGGCCATAAGCGCATCCATCTGCATGATGGGGAGGCCGCCGGTGCCGTCCGGACCATAGGACGCGTTCATGCGGGCAATGGTGACGGGAAGATCGAACAAGCGAGCACAGGTGCGAGCGACAGCCTCCTGCGAAATCTTTGACATCGAGTAACTCGGCGCGTGAGCGGCGTTGACGTCGCCCAACGGGTCGGTTTCTTTGAAGACATGCCACGGATCGCCATCGGCTGGTGGTTTGTACACCGAATGCGTCGACATCACGAGTGCAGCTTTCGCATTGCGGCAGTGATGCAACAAGAGTCCAGTGCCCTCGGCGTTGGCCCGAATTGCGAAATCGTAATCAAGACCAGCGACCTGCACGACTGCGAGATGGAGGACGTACGTGAAGTCGGTAGGCAGTTCGCTGAAATCGGGATCAGCGAGATCGATCGCCAGCGTCTTCACACCGACGTCCTCGACCTGCTTGCGCGTCGCCGGATCGCCAAAGCGGGCGATACCCCAGACCTCATTGTCCTTGGCAAGATCGCGTGCCATTGGGAACGCGATCTGTCCGGCCGGGCCGGTAACAAGAATTTTTTCGTCGCTCAGCATGTTCAGCCTTTGTAGAGATCGGGGAAACAGTTCTGGGCCATTTCACGGAATCCCTCACGCCATTCAACGGTGGGTGTCCATCCGAGACTGAGAAGCTTTGACGGATCAACGGGGTTGGGTGGGATGCACTGTTCGCTTACGACGAGAGGAATCTCAACCCCGGTAAGGCGGGTGAGTTCTTCGGTCCATTCCTCAATGCTGACGAGTTCTGGTGCGCACCAGTTGTAGATCGGCGGAGGGACATCGGCCTGTGCGAGTAGATAGGGGAGCGAACCAAGAATGTCGCGATCATGCAGGAAACAATGCGTGTTTGGTGCATCGGCACTGATCGTGGTGGGAATGCCCATTTGCGCAAGCGTCACCATCATTTGGGGCCAGCCGTGACCAGGTCCATAGGGGACATCGAGTCGGGCAATGACCGCAGGCACACCGAAGCGCTTCGACGCGTACTTCACTGCAGATTCCGCAGCGATTTTCGAGATCGAATAGGTGGTCATGAATCCCATCGCTCGGTGGTTGTCGCCGAGATCGTCGGTTTCGACGTGACTCACATGCCCGTTCGGTTCGTACACCGCGCATGACGAGCAATGGAAAAACGCTTTGACGCCCTTGACCCGTTCGATGAGCAACGCAACGCCTTCAGCGTTCGCGGCGAGGTCGCGGTCGAAGTTGTTGGACTTCGCGACTGCCATGTTGATGACGTAGTCGAGCCCATCGGGAATTTCGTCGAACGATGCCGTTTCGAGGTCGATAGCAACCGGAATCACTCCGTCGGCTTCAACCTTGGCTCGCGAATCGGCATCGGCGAAACGAGATGTTCCATACACGGTGTTGCCGGCGTCGACGAGGTTGCGAGCGAGGGGCCCGGCAACCTGTCCGGTCACCCCGGTAAGCAGGATTTTTGCTCCAGTGAGCGGTGAAGATGTCATTAGATCTTGTCCGTGAAGTCGTCGGTACCGAAGTTGGTCTGTTGGAAGGGACTTGTCCAAACATGGGTCGCGAGTCCGCTTTCGTTGATCGCCTTCGCGATCTTTGCGTAGCCCTTTTCCCATCCCTTCTCAGCGTCGTGGTCAAGGAAGTGAAGCTGCAAGAAACGCCGTGGCCCGGCGGCGGGACGCACGACATCGGCGGGAGCATCGTCGGAAAGCGGAATAACGGTGCCGCTGCCGACAAGTTCTGGGCCCCACTTCTTGGTGAAGGCCTCTTGCAGCCAGTTCTTGCGGAACCAGGCGTCCCATTCGTCGTGAGTAACGCCTTCGTTGAGATCACCAGCAACAACAACGATGCCGGGGTAACCATGATCGAGGCCGAGCTCGATTGTGCATCCCTTGGGATCGCGTTGTTCACTCCAACGCATATCGTACAGGAGCGTGTGAATGTGATCACGCTCGGCGAACATGCGCCCTTGCTGATGGAGCATGTTGACGTTGTCGACATTCCAGCGGTTGCACTCGTCAGTCGTGCCCTTCTGCCACCAGTAGACCGCGAGATACGAACCGGTCTTGGGATCTGGAGTCATGTCGTTAGCGGCGTTTGAGCGAAGTTTCTTCAGCCGACGCGTGGCCACAAAGCGGTCGCCTGCGAACACGTTCGGGCCCATGAGGCAGCCCGAATAGAAATGATCGTGCTCGTACCAGCGGTTGTATGCGACTTCGTAGCCCTTATGAGGCTCGACCATCGTGAACAGGAATGTCCCGACCTTGACCGGGTAGTCCTTTTCTGAAAGTGCCACGATTCCCCCTCGGAATTTGTGAGGAGGCCACGTTAGTTCCGATCAGGCAGTCGTTTTCCGCCGAGACACGAGCACGAGAAGTCCTCCGAAGAGCAAGGTGAGGCCGCCGACGCCGAAAAGGCGTCCCGAGTCCGAGCCAGTGGCTGGAAGGCCCCCGCCGTCAACCACCACGGTTGCTGAAGCGGTGTTGTTGTTGCCGTAATTGTCGGGATTGTCGGATTCAGCCAAGACCGAATTGACGATGGTTCCCGCTTCAAGCGTCACGGTCGTGAGTCGGCTCGTAACGGTTTCGCCGGGGGCGAGTGTCCCCACAGACCAAACACCTGCAGTGGTGTCGACTGTCCCCACTGATGGTTCTGCTGACACCAGGCGCAGCGAACCCACACCGCCGTCTTCGACAACACGAACGTTCGTTGCAGTGCCCGGCCCATTGTTCGTGACGGTCACTGTGTAGACGACTGTGTCTCCAATTTTCGTATCGGTTTTTGAGGCGACCTTCGTCACTTTAAGATCGGCGACGGGAATAACGACGTTTGTCGTTGTGTCGGTCGCCGTCGATGGATTGATCGTGGGTGTAGTCGTGGTGGCAGTCGCGGTGTTGACGAGAGTTCCACCGCTCAAGGGAATTTCGATGGTGTAGTCGAGAACGACGAGATCACCCGCGTCGAGGTTGCCGAGTGCGCAAGTCATCGTCGAACCGGTCACGGTGCATCCCTGTGGCTGGGCAATGACCGATACACCAGAGGGTAGAAGGTCGGTGAGTGTGGCTGAGTTTGCACGACTCGGACCAAGATTCTCAATGACCACGGAGTAATTGAGTGTCTGTCCGGCGACTGCTTCGCTCGTTGTGTTTTTGCGCACAAAAAGGTCTGACACTGTGCCAACCGTGATCGTGGCGTTTGCTGTCGGTGAGTTGGTTCCCGTTGAAGTGGCAGTGGCCGTATCGGTGAGTTGTGTGCCCGATGCCAACGACGCATCGGTGTCGCCAATAATGGCGACGAGCGCAGTATTGCCGGGATCAAGAACTCCCACCGCACACGAGACTGTGGCGCCGATAGTGCAGGCACCACTGTTGGCACCATTTCGCCACATCGCTTCGCTCACGGTGAAGCCCAAAGGAATCGAATCGGTAATCGTGAGATCAGCGTCGGTTGCGGTTTGTCCTGCATTCGCAACACCGATAATGACTGCTGCTGGATCGCCGGCGTACACATCGGGAAGCACTGCGAGTTTGTCGATCTCGAGAGATGCCGGTGTGAGAGCAGCGACTGAAAGTCCAGCGATCGTGGCGTTATTCGAAAGGTCGTAGTCGTAGGTCGTCGTTGTCGCTCGGGCGTTATTCATATAGAACGCAGGCGTTCCGAGTGGCGGTGCAGTGATCGAAAGCGTGAACGAACTGGTTTGTGAAGGCGAAAGCGTTCCAACAGCACAGGCAATGGTGCCACTGGTGTTTGTGCACCCCGCTGGAAGGGAACCACTCACGGTGAGGCCGCTGGGCAAGGTGTCGGTAATCGAAACGCTCTGCGCAATTCCAGGGCCGTGATTGGTGGCGCTCAGAGTCATGGTGGTAGTGCCACCGGACGCAATTTGATCGGGACTGAAACTCTTTCCCACCTCGACATCAGCGGCGATGGGTACTGGCGTTGTCACCGAATTCGTTGTGAAGGTATCGGTGACGCCGAGACCGTCGAGAGCGGCGATCGTGGCGCTATTGGTAAGTGTGTTGCCGCTTGCCGTGGGAAGTATTCGTGCTTGGAAGGAGACGGTGACTTCTTCGCCGGGTGCGATGAGCACAGGGGGGTTGGGCGATGTTGAAGGTCTCACCGTGATCGTTCGAGTCGCTGGGTCGTAGGAACCTGCACCCAAAAGTGATCCGTCGACATAGTCGAGCCCGACGGGTAGTACGTCGGTAATCACGACATCGGAGGTTGCGCTGCCCCCAGCATTTTCAACGGTGATGCTGTAGGTGACCACGCTTCCGACATTTCGGGGTCCGACGGGCGAAACCGACTTCGTTGCAAGAACGCACGACGGTGTGCCAAACGAAATGTCGTCCAGGAAATTGCCGATCGTGGGATTTCCTGAACCGGCAGAAACGGCTTCAAACGAAAAGCGGGTGATTGTTTGATTCTCCGGCACGGTGTAGGTGCCCGTATGCCAACCCCAAGCGGCCGTTGTATCGGAGAAGCGAGCGTTCTCGACACCCGGAGCGCCCGGCGTACCGATGACAACTCGCATTGTGTCGGTTCCCTGGCGGGCTCGATGCGCGAGCGACCACGTGAGCGTTTGTCCGGGCGTGGTGGGGAGATCCTGATAGAGCGCGGAATTCTGGGTCGCATTGAGTTCAGCGAACTGACGACCTTCGAAAGCGGTGACGCCATTAAATGGCGTGCTCCAAAGTTCAATGAGATGGTCGGTTGCGGTCGTCGACCATCCAGGCACAGACGAATCGTTGAGCAGTTGGTACGAATTGTTTGCGATGACCGGCGCTTCGAATCCGCCGTTATCGAGTTGGCTCGGCGACGGAGGACATGAGGTCGCCGCTGATGCAGGGCTCGAAGTGCTTGCGACCGACGCAACTGAAAGAGCGAAGCCGGAAGCAACCAGCGCTGTCGCCATGAGGAGACGAAGCGCGTTTGACCAACGACGAGGAAGAGTCCGCATTCGCAAAGACTACGGCAGTGCCGCAGGTGCCACAGTTGCAGTCCCTTATCGCTTGAGCAGCGGACCTACCTGCGTACCGAACGCTTCGACCTGTTCGGCGTACTCGGCGGCGCTATCGGTATCGAACTTCACCTGGAGTTGGTTGACTTCAGTCGGAGTTTCGGCGAGCAGCGCTTCGGCGATCTGTTCCGGCGATCCCGAATAACAGGGCTGGCGGCGATCAGACTTCGGCGCACCCACATAGATATAGGGAATGACGACGTGGCCGATGGCCATGGGATCGCCGGCTTTTCCGAGCTTCTCGCGGGTGGCAAGCAGAAGGTCAAGGCCTTCTCGTGTGGCCGGGCCCTGAGGGAGCCAACCTTCATACGTTGCGGCGCGCCGGATCGCGGGCTTTGACGATCCGCCAATCCAAATAGGTGGACGAGGCGACTGCACGGGACGAGGGAGTGCGCCCATGTTTCCGACATAGGTGTTGGAAAGCGCTTCGGCGAACTCAACGAGTGTTGAGTCCGTCAGGGAACCTCGATCGGCGAATGAGACGCCGAGCGCATCGAATTCTGCTTCAACGTGACCAGCACCGATGCCAGCGATGGCACGGCCACCGGAAAGATGATCAAGGGTTTCGAATCCCTTCGCCGCAGTGAGTGCGTGGCGATAGGCAATGACAAACACGTGGCTCAGGAGCGCAACGTTCTCGGTTGCCGATGCGAGGAATCCGAGAGTGGTGAGGCAGTCCTGCCACCACAAACCCATTGCCGCAGCTTTGTCTTCGGGAATCGCGATGTGATCGCATACGGCGACGTAGAAGTAGCCACTGCGATCGGCGGCCTGAGCTATGCGCACAAGGTCGGCGGGAGTCGCGTTTCCTTCCCACTTCGCTGCGTAGAGCGAGCTTTGCGACTGGATCGGCAACTGGGTGCCGTAGACGAGGGTTCCCTTTGGAATTTCGAGCATGGCCGTGACGATAGTTCTTGACTCAGAGACCTAAGAACGAACCGCCATCACACACGATTGTTTGGCCACTTACGTACCCCGAATCGGGGCCGGCTAGGAAGGCCACAACTCCGCCGATGTCAGTTGTGGGGTCACCGATTCGGCCGAGAGGCGTGCGTGCTTCGATGGCTCCGCGCAGCGTCGGGACCTGACTGAACGCGCTTGCAAGTGCAGGAGTCTCGGCAACGGGAGCGATGCAGTTCACGCAGATGCCGTCGGGCCCCCATTCACGTGCGAGTGACTTGGCTATGGCTCGTTGAGCAGCTTTTGCTGGTGAATAGAGCGGAATGTTTGCACTGCCTTCAACACCTGAAGGCGAAGTAACCAGCACGAGGCGACCTTGATCGCTCGCTTTTAAATGTGGGTAGGAAAGTTGTGCGCACCAGAAACTCGCCCAGGCTGATGTGCGCGACATTTGGAACCACGCGTCGGGTGGGGTTTCTTCGAGTCGGCTTGCATGGCCGCCAGAAAACGCGTTGTGCACCATGACATCGAGTCGGCCGCAGGTTGCGATGGTTGTCTCGACACACGCGGCAATTGATTCGCGAGTCGTGACATCGGTGACGATGCATTCGGCGGAACCACCATCGGCGCGAATCGCTTCCGCAACTGGTTCGCCAGTTGCGGCGCGTCGTGCAGCGATGACGACATGCGCTCCGAGCGAAGCGAGTTTGCGCGCGATTCCTTCGCCAACGCCCTGACCTGCGCCGGTCACAATTGCGACGCGTCCCTCAAGTGACTGATTCACATCCACAATCCACCATCCACCGTGAGAAGTTGTCCGGCAAGGTTGCGGGCATCGGTCGAACACAAGAATTCAACGACCGCGCCGGGGTCGGCGTCGGGGACAGCCGGTGTCGCAATTGAGACGGGCCCAGCAATGACGGCGTCGGCCAAGACCAGTTCGGGGGAGACGGCGAGCGCGTTGACGGCAATTCCCTCCGGACCCCACTGCCGGGCGATCGACTTGGTGAAGATATGAATGCCCTCGGCTGCGGCTGCCCAGTGTGCGTACTGGTCGCCACCGGCCAGTGCCGTGGTGGGAAGTGTGAGCAGGATCGAACCGCCCTTGCCAGCGAAGGTGGTTCGGGCCTCGACGCAGGCGTCGATCGCTGCGTCCATGGTTTGTTGCCAGGCCAAGTCGAACTCGGCGTCGGTGAGTTCAGCGATGGGGCGGGGAACCATGACGGCGGGATCCCAGGGGGCAAAGACCATTGCCTTATACGGGGCTGACGCCGTTGTTTCGTGCCCTCGCTCATTGAGGGCGGCGCTGAGTTGGGTCGCCAATGGCCCCGTTCCCACGACCTTGATTCTCACGTGTGTCCCCATTCTCTTTGCCTCAGTCTGGAGGCTGACGTGCGACATAAGTGAATCATGCGCTCCGCTTGTGTGACGCCCGTCGCCTGAGGCTAGGTTTCCGATCATGGAGATCGGATACACACCAGAACAGGAAGCCCTGCGCTCAGAGCTTCGTAGCTATTACGACAACCTGCTTGATGAAAAGACTGTTGAGGCCCTCTCGCACAGTCACGGCATCGGTCAGGCCACCAAGGACGTTTGGAAGCAAATGTGCTCCGACGGTTGGGCTGGCATTGGTTGGCCCAAGGAATACGGCGGTCAGGCTCGCGGCCCGATCGATCAGTTTGTGTTCTTCGACGAGTCAATGCGTGCAGGTGCCCCGGTGCCGATGCTTACGCTTAACACCGTCGGCCCGACAATCATGAACTACGGCACCGATTGGCAAAAGGAATTTTTCCTTCCGCAGATCCTCGCTGGTGACCTGCACTTCTGCATCGGTTACTCAGAGCCCGGCGCTGGTACCGACCTTGCTGCTCTTCAGACTCGCGCTGTGCGCGATGGCGATGAATACGTCATCAATGGTCAGAAGATGTGGACCTCGCTCGCCGGTGGCGCCGACTATTGCTGGCTTGCTGTTCGGACCGATCCGGACGCAAAGAAGCACAAGGGCATTTCGGTGATCATTGTCCCGATGGACACACCGGGCATCACGATTCAGCCGCTTCGTCTCATGGGTGAGCACGACATCAACGCCACCTATTTCGACGATGTGCGCGTTCCTGCCAAGTACCTCGTTGGCGAAGAGAATGGCGGTTGGGGACTCATCACCAATCAGCTCAACCACGAGCGCGTCACGCTCTGCTCAAGCGGTATGCCTGAGCGCCACCTCGCCAACGTTCGCGAGTGGGCACAGAACACCATGCTTCCCGATGGCCGTCGTGTCATTGATCAGGAATGGGTGCAGGTCAACCTCGCCAAGGTTCACGCAAAGCTTGAATACCTGCGTCTTGCCAACTGGAAGGTTGCGTGGTCTGCCGACCGCGAGAAGCTTCACCCTGCGGATGCATCAAGCGTGAAGGTGTTCGGTACCGAGTTCTACCTCGACTCCTATCAGCTCCTTATGGAGGTGCTCGGACCGCGCGCGTATCTCGACGCCGATGCCCCCGAGTCCATCCTTCGCAGCCAACTCGAGGCCGGCATCCGCGGCACGATCATCCTCACCTTCGGTGGTGGAACCAACGAACTCCAGCGCGATCTCATCGCCATGTTCGGACTTGGCTTCCCCCGTTCGGCACGCTGAGCAGAAAGCACAGACAATGGATTTCTCATTCTCATCAGATCAAGAAGAACTGCGCGGCCTCACCAATCGGGTGCTCACCGACCGCTGCACGATGGAGCACCTCAAGGAGATCGAGGACGCCGACGGCGTCGATCTTCCTCTTTGGCGTGAACTTGCCGATCTCGGCATTGTCGGAATTGGTATGCCCGAAGCCGATGGTGGTGCCGGTCTCGGTTACGCCGAGGTAGCAATCGTTCTTGAGGAAGTTGGCCGAACGGTTGCTCAGGTTCCGGCCCTCCCAGTCATGGGTATGGCTGCACCATTCCTCGCTGAACATGCGCCGAAACTCCTTGCTGGCCTTGCCTCGGGTGAACGAATCATCACGGTTGCATTGCACGAACTTGTTGGTGACGTTCACACTCCGTTCTTGTCGGCCGCCGGCGGTTCACTGACCGGTGTGAAGACAAACGTTCCGTTCGGAACCGTTGCTGACGGCTTCATTGTTTCGGCAGCTGACGGCATCTATTACGTCGACGCCAAAGCAAACGGTGTTTCGGTCGAACGTCAGAACACGACCGACGGCATCCCCGATGCGATGGTCACCTTCAATGGTGCCGCCGCGGAGAAGATCGCTGATCTCGGTGCTCTTGATCGACTTATCGAATACGGGCAAACCGGACAGTCGCTCATTATGGCTGGCGTTACCGCTAAAGCTGTCGAGATCATGTCCGACTACGTCAAGGAGCGCGTGCAGTTCGATCGTCAGATCGCCACGTTCCAAGCCGTTGCACAGCGCGCTGCCGATTGCCGCATCGATGCCGATGCCATCAATCTCACCGCCTGGGCGGCAGCGATGCGTTTGAACGACGGACTCCCGGCTGGCGAAAACGCTGCGTCGGCGAAGTACTGGGCATCTGAGGGCGGCGCACGTGTTGTTCGTGCGTGTGTGCATTTGCACGGTGGTGTTGGTGTCGATCGCGACTACCCACTGCACCGCTATTACCTCTGGGCCAAGAAGCAGGAACTGTTCCTTGGTGGAACCACGCAGAGCCTGCTGCATCTCGGCAAGTTGCTTGCCGACACTCCGGCCTGAACACCATCAGTCTGAAATGAAGAAGGCCCGGGCAACTGCCCGGGCCTTCTTCATTGTGTTCTTCCGTTCGTGATCCTTGCGGACCTCCGGTTTACGGCAGAACGGTGTAGGTGTCCTTGCCGCTCTTCAACACCGTGCCGGGTGTTGCACCGGTGGGCTGACCGTTGACAATGACGGCCTCGCCGTTCACCAGAACTCGTTCGATCCCGTAGGAATCGGCGGTAAGTCGTGAACAGCCTCCGGGGAGATCGGCGACCATGTGGGCGTTTTCCGAACCGATCGTTGCGGGATCGAACACCACAATGTCGGCGTTGCTGCCTTCGACGAGAGTGCCTCGGTCGACAAGTCCGAACAGTTGTGCCGGCTTTTGCGTGATGAGCTGCACGGCACGTTCCACCGGCACGAGCTTGCGCCCATTGATCATGTCGCCCAAGAAGCGCGTGGGGAAGGTTGCTCCACACATGCGGTCGAGGTGGGCGCCGGCATCGGAACCGCCGATCATGATTCGCTCGTCATTCCACGCTTCAACGCGCATACGCCACGACTCGGGATCTTTGTCCTTCGGCGCTGGCCACAGCACCGTCTGAAGCTCGTCGGCGATGACAATGTCGAGCAACGTGTCGAATGGCTCGGTGCCACGTTCAGCAGCAATGTCGGAAACGGTTCGGTTCGAGAGACCTGCGTTTTCCGGCGAGAACGTGTCGCCGATGACGTAGTCCTCCCAGTCGGCAATGCGACGGTAAACGCCGGCTTCTTCTGACTTGGAAGCGGCAAGCAGCTTGGCGCGAATCTCGGGATCTTGAAGTCGCTTGATGCGCTCGGGGATCTCGCATCGAAGTGTTTCTTCCCACGTTGGGAGAAGCCAGATGCCACAGAAGGTTGCGAAGTTCATGTTCATCGGAACGAGCACGGGCATCGTGAGAGCAACGACGCGGCCACCCAATTCTTTGGCTCGGTCGTAGGCCTCGACCTGGCGTCCGACGCGATCGGGTTCGCGGCTGTCGATGGTGAGGACGTTCCAGTTCATGACGCGCTTTGCCGCGGCACTCAACGTTGCGAGCAATTCGATTTCATCGTCAGCGAAACGATCGAGACAGCCCGGCACGATGCCTTCGAGGCTCGTGCCTTCGTGCTTGCCGACCTCGGTAGCCATTGCGATCATTTCTTCTTTGGACGCCCAACGGCTTGGCACGGGTTGTCCGTCGCCATCGCTGTGGCTGCCAGAGGTCGTGAACGACCACCCAAGTGCGCCTACTTCGATGGCCTTACGCAATTCAGCGACCATTGCATCGATCTGCTCGGGTGTTGCTTCACCGCCAACAGACTCCGGGCCCATGACGTAACGGCGGATAGCGCAATGTCCGGCCATCCAGCCGGCGTTCACCGAAATGCGATTCTCGAACTGGTTGAGATATTGCTCGAAGGTTTCCCAGTTCCAGTCGATCGTCTTGAGAGCGGGAAGGGGCATGCCTTCGACTCGGCTCATCATTTCCTGGAGGTACTCGGCTTCTTCTTTTGTGGGACGCAAGGGAGCAAGTGTGAAGCCACAGTTGCCAGCAATGACGGTGGTGACACCGTGGTTCGCCGATGGCGACGCGCCTGGATCCCAGAGAAGCTGCGCGTCGTAATGGGTGTGGGCGTCAATGACGCCAGGCATGACCATGCGACCGGTCGCGTCGGTGACGATGGTGGCATCGCCGTCGACCTCGCCGATTACCACGATCTTTCCGTCGCGGATCCCGATGTCAGCGATGCGGGCCGGGGCCCCAGTGCCATCAATGACAGTTCCGCCCTTGATGACTTCGTCGTACGTTGCGTCGTTCGTAGGGACTGGCACTGCGACCACCTCTCGTCGGCCGCCCGTCGGCGGCGTTTCTGACAGACCGTCAGATTACACGGCTCGTGACGAGGGTCCACCCCTGAGCGGACCGGTCAGTGTGACGGAAGGCGGGCGCTGTCCTAACGTGCGGCCCATGGCAACCATGAACGAGTACCGCCAACTCATCGGGGGCGAATGGGTCCCCGGTGGTGATGGCACTTACGACATCATCAATCCCGCAACCGAGCAGGTCGTCACCGGCGCACCCGAGGCATCGGCCGAGGATGTAGCGCGCGCTGCCGCAGCAGCGAAGGAAGCTTTTCCGGCGTGGAGTCGCACGACTCCTGAAGAGCGTTCGGCGCTTCTCGCTGCTGCTGGCAAGGAACTTGCCAAGCGGACACCCGAGTTGATCCCCCTTGTCATTAGCGAAACCGGTGCAACGTCATCGGTTGGTTCGCTCATGCAGATTCCGGTTGCGATCTCGCGATTCGATCGCTATGCCAAAGGCGCGCTGTATGACCAGAACGTGGCGCTTCCTCCGCAGCCGATCGGTACGACGCCGCTGGCTGCTGGTGCACTGATGGCCGGCTATGCGCGCAAGGTTCCCGTCGGTGTTGTGGCGTGTATCGCCCCCTACAACTTCCCGACAACCTCAATGGTCGGAAAGATCGCTCCGGCACTCGCAACCGGAAACACCGTTGTGATGAAACCTGCTCCGCAGGATCCGTTGTGCGTTATCGAACTCGCAAAGATTCTTGAAGATGTTGGTTTCCCGAAGGGCGT
>Ga0222712_10000286_pt1 | contig 70383 bp, 43 predicted proteins | sample C33_657DmetaG_FD_165043 | JGI IMG/M metagenome (GOLD analysis project Ga0222712, IMG submission 165043) | Estuarine water microbial communities from San Francisco Bay, California, United States - C33_657D | ecosystem: Environmental > Aquatic > Marine > Unclassified | place: USA: California... | reverse complement strand
TGGATATCGTCAGCGTTCCCGCTTCGCCTTTTTCTTCGTAGATTTGGCTTCCGTTGCGGGGGACTTTCGAGGCCGCTTCGCGCCCTCACGGTCTTCAGCTTTCTCGGGCGCGTGAGAGTTAATTTCTTCAAATGCACGAGGCTCGACGCCGGCGAAAAGACCTCGAAGGAACGTGCGGGCGAGAAGGGCAGCGCTCGGATCTCCTGCCGCGGCGCCGCCGACCACGGCGTCGAGCGCACCACCCGCCGCCACACTCTCGGCGTACGCTACCGATCGCAAGTTTCGGTGAATCGCACGGTCGGCTAGAGATAACTCTGCAGATGAGTCATCCACCAACTCAATCGTCCGCAACAGGCACAGATGAGCGGCTATTAACGGCAGATCCAATGATTTGAGTGCGCGCGATCCCGCGGCTCGAGCGCACGAAGACATGATAGCCGCGAATCGCGCCGCGCCGCCGCACTCGGGCGTGCGAACCAGAGCGTTGGCAAACGTCGCGCCGCCGCTCGCGAGCGCACTCGCACACCAGTACGCAAGTTTTTGGAAAGCCTCTTCGCTGTCTTGGCTCTTATACGGACGTTTTGCGACATCTCTCGCGTGCACAGCAGCCCAAGACGCGCAAAAGACGACTGCGTCTGCAAGCGCACGCGATGTTTCGTGCGTACACCGTTTCGCATACTGACCGCCGCCTTCAGAAGTGACGATGATTGTAAACATATCATCTCCGAGCGATGCGGCGTCTGGCGCTGCAGCTACCGTGCGACACAGCTCGGCGATTTCCACCGGGTCGCCGACTTCAGCGATGCGCCGACGAAGGCGAGCGGCGATCTCAACATGCAGCTTCAAGTACGGTCCGAGCGCCGCACGGCGTGCGGCAACTTCAGCATTTGAGCTTCCAACATCGCGTCGCAGAATGACGGCGCGAATGGCGTGCAAGGCAGATAAATAATCAGCCGCTGTACCAGTCGGACCAAGGTAAATCGATCCTTTTTGGCGAATGAGCGTCACAAGAGCGCTAGTAGCCATATGTGCGGTCGCCACGCGCATCGAGGTCGTCTCTCCGGCGCGAATATCATATTTATCGTTTAAACACGCCGACTTTGCCACTGAAGCGAGCCATGCGATCAATCCACCACCCTCAACGAGCAAACGCGCCGAATGCACGACGGCGCACGCTCGAGAGACAACATCAAGCATCATAAACCTCACAAAAGGTTCCGCCAAGGTGGACGAATAGTGACTCATGATGACTTCGAGTGCAAATGTTTTACGAAACATCGTCGTGTCGATCTCGTCCTTCAATGACGCGCGTAAAAGACGTAGAATCCACACTCGATACTGTCTAGCCTCGACGTCGCCGCTATTCAACATCGGCAAAAACATGGGAACACCATCCAAATCAAGAGCCGCGCGCTTGTTCAACTGTCGATGAAGCGGTAAAAACGTGTCGTTCTCAGGGTACAGGCACGAGATCAAACATTCAGCCGCCAATATCGCGCTTGGGGAGGGCCACCGAATCATAGGCGTCGCCGTGGCGTTACGCAGCGAACTCAAGCACGAAAGCACCTGAGTTCGCTCTCTGAATGACATCAAGGGGTCTTTCAATTGCTCGTCGAGCGTATTCAAAATAGCGTACGCAATTCGACGAGTGTTTTCGTCAACAGATGAAAGCGCAGCACACGCCAACGGCGCCAAACCCCAAGCGATGGATTCGCGAATGTCCATCGCTCCGGCTTTTAAAGCATGAAGGGTGAATGGTAGCATCCACACTGGGTCGTAACCGAACGGTACGATTTCATCGCAGGTTGTCGGGGATGTGGCACTGTGCTCTGCTGGTGGAATGGAGCGAGACACGGGAAATCTCGCCACAGTCGCCGCCGCTCGGCGAGCATCTGGAGGAGTTCCCTCGCGAATGGACGCCGAAATGAGCGCTGCTGACGGTTCGGAATACATCAAATCGTCCGCGTGGAAGATCAATTCAGTGTTCTGTCGCATCGCAATCGATGCTTTTACGAAGTGGTTCACGGAATCACCCCATAGATAACCCAAGGAGCGTAAAGCACCGCCGCCAGTGCTAGCATCCATTTCAAGCATCAGATCCAGCGCCGCGCGATCGATTTCGCTCAAAGTCGCGCCATATCCAGATGCTATTTTGATAATTGTGCTCGCCTGATCAGCACGCCATTGCTTGCACAATTTTGAACCATTCGCACCTCCAGCGTTTTGCATGCGCCATAAGATTCGCAATACGCGCAGTAATTCAATCTTGAGCGCGCTCGCGTTTGACGGTTCCGTGGGAGCAGTCAAGATGGAAGCGTCGTTTGTGACTTCTAAGATCGATTTCACGGTCGTGACGGTATCGATAATGTTCGATGGTATTTGCGATTCGACGTCGCAGCTCCCGTCAGTTAGTGCTTGAGCGAATTGAGGGTGCGAAACGATGCACGCCGTCGCAAACTCTGCGAGAGCCTGCATTTCGAAGTTTTGTGACTGAACCTGGCTCAGCACGAAGCTGATTTTATAAATGATTGTCCAGCGTCTATGGGCGCGAAATCTGTGCGTCGAAGACTGCTTGATGAAAGCCTTGGTTGCTTTCACTAAGTGTGAAAGGACATCGCCGGAGACTTGATTCGCAGTGTTTTTTCCCATGAGCGCATGCAGCACACGAGCTAACGATTCAGCAAGGTACTTTTCCAAACCAGCGTTTTCTGACGTCTCTTTAACTTTACCCGGGCGGGTAAGCACCGCGAGCGACGAAAGAATGGACGTCATGAACATCAGTTGCTCTTCAACTGATTCGCTCTCCGCGTAGAGCTCAGTAGCCATCGCGGCCAAAACCAAACTGCCGCGTTTGGTCCAGCCTTCTGAAGGTAGAGCCCTGCGAATGAAACCAACAGCATCGTCCGTGCGCATCGGCGCAATTTTCATGCACATGACAAATGTTTCAGCCGCGTCCTCGCCGAAATCCGCTGCTATCGGGTTTATGCCGCCGTCGGCATCCATGAACGCAACGTAATATTTCAAGATCGCATCGCGATACGTGATGGCCAAATCGACACCAAAATGCGACAGTTCGAACGCCCATTGCCACTTAAATACGTGTTTGACGACTGGCAAGAGTTGAAACATCGCTATGGGCGACTTATTCCTCATCTCCTTGTTGGCCAGAAAACAGCTCGCGAGTGCGTCTGATTGCGCGACAAACGCTGCGGCCAGGTGCACAAGTGATGTCGAATGCGAGTTCTTCACGGCGTAGTTCAGTAATTCAACTGATTCAGGCGCGGCCGCTAAATCAGGGGTTAGTCCAGAGCGGGTCTTAATCAAATCTCTCGAGAACAAGGCGTTAAGCGAGTCGCTCGCCACTCGACACGCCTGGTTCACTACCAAAACGCTGGCATTTGGATCCAGCGCTGCGCACACAGCGAGACGAAGAGCGCTCAGCCGAACGGCACTACCGCACTCACGCGCAAGCAGTACCGCTGCGGCTACTTTTACGGCGGCTGAAAGCGCTGATGCTTCTCTACACGCCGCTAGTATGGAAGTCTTCTCCGCATCTGTCGCCAAAGCAACGAGCGAGACGCTGCCATCGATGAAGCCGGAGGTAGATGTTACGCCAGTCACGAACTCACGTATTTCTCTGACGACGCGATCGACGTAGGGCACATGCAGGTCGCACGGCACTTCGCTGAGCTCCGCGTTCAAGGTGATGAGACTTGCCACACTACCGCTTGTCGAACTGTCTAATATCGTGTAGAGCGATGTTTTTGCAAACAAAGCGCTGCGGATTTCGGCCAAAGAAACTGTGTCGTCGACTCGCGCACGATTGAGCGCGGCAGCGCAAATCTCGAGTAATCGCGCCGTGGCTCGAGAGTATCCTTTTGCGTGATTCCACTTGCACCAGAACACAAGCGCTCGCACTGTTCTGACAAAGTCAAGCGCTGGACACGAAGCGATGGCTCTCGTACAAAGATCCCGAGCGGGACCGGACTGTTCCATTTCAGCACCAATCGCAGGGCAGTCTCCTGATGCACACGCTGCGACGATAGCCGCGGCGTCGAAGCTATTGATGAGCGCGCTAGTAAGCTCTGTTTCCTCGTCCCCGTCTCTAGAGACACCAAACAGCACGTTCGCAGCTACTCCAGGTTTTATGATGTCAACCATGGGCCCGTGTGCGTTGAGTGCGAACTGCAGTTGACCTCTGAACTCGGGCGATATCGATTTTAAGTCGTTCAGCGCGACTGTCAGTTGACGGGGCGACCATTCCATCGGTGTCGACCCTGCGACGATCGCTTCACGGATCTTCTCTCCACGTCGCGAGCCTTTCGAATCTGGCTTCGTGAGACACTGTCTTAAAAATGACCGTATGGATTGAACCGCAGGATAGATTTCGTCATCATTTGCAGATATGTTCGAACTTATCGATTGATACGCGCACAAAGCTAACGCCCAGGGATCATAACTCGTAGGCACAAGCGACATCAATACGGATGAGACGTATGTGCTCACCGCGAGCTTAAACTCCTTTGAACGCTTTTCGCTGTTGAGTACTTTGACCATGTTTTCAACCGATGTCATCGTGAGGGCGCTAATGGAAAGCGTCGCGCTGTTCATGTACTCATCTTCCAGTTCATCTGAGACAGCATAGTGTGATGGCCTCTCAGCAGCGTGCTTCTTCAACTCGTTTTGAATCGAGTCATCGTGCTTGAATCGCCGCCGAGCTGCTGCGGTGGTAGCCTCCGCTAAAAATTCGGTGCACGCCATTAGCACATCCTTCGACTGCTCAAACCCTTTCGCCTTGAAGGACGTGAGCCTATCAATCCAAACGTCGGCTTCCATGGCTCGTCCTTCGAGCGCCCCAGAAGTTATGAGATAATGTTTCGCCAGTCTCCTCGCGGATTCTCGTGCGCTCGCGGACGACGCAAACATAACCACGCGAAATACTGACAGTAAGTGCCCCTGGTTAACGCCTGCTTCCTGACCGGATGCCACGGGGTTAACAATATCTGTCTGTGCCGCGTTCAATCCTTTCGCCGCACACAGCAAGTTGATGACCGCCGCGAGCTCGCCCTGCGGTAAGCTCGTCGGGTCATTCGTTGGCAATAACTTGTGCAAGTCAGTCTTGGCATCAACCAGAGTATCGGGAATGATGCTAACTTGCAACGCCACGGCGTTGAGCGCGTGGCACCGCATGATTAACGCCGCGGTTGCATCCTTTTCCTTACCACCCTTGCTCGACGTGTACGCCGCCATGATAGACTGTACCTCAGGCAAAACAGAAGAAGCGCCTAATTTTGCATATGCGACCAAGCTCTCGATTTGCCAAACGCGGTCGCTGCCTTTTAACTTGCCCTCGTGTATGGCGGAATTGAGATACTCCATACGCGTGCGGATGGCTTGCGTCACGCTGAGTAACAAACACAACGTCGCGTGACGAATCATCGGTGACGTGTGCGCAATGCCTTTTGAAAGTGTTTGTTTCGTCAGCCCGGGTGGAATCACAGCCCTTATGTATGCCAATCCTTCGCTTTCGCCAACCGTGACGTTGGCATCGAAGCGCGACGCGGCTGCGCTCGCCGCGACATCTGCCCCGGCGGCGACGCTTACTCTACCGAGTAATCCCGCACTAGCGAGCCAATGCGCTGATAATCTTGGCTCAAGCGAGTACTTGGCGTTTGGCAAGTACATCGACGCAAGCACTGGGTGCGTTTCACACGCATCAAGTAGAATCTTCAAATGCGCCTCGCAATCGATCGGGCGCAGCTTTTGTAACAGTCGAACAATCGAAACACTCTTTTTTGAAGCAACGCCCGACTTCTCCGGGCACAGGCCGTGAGCAGAATTTGTAAACAACTCCGACAATACCTCGCGCGCATCTTTCGCGACGCGACCAGATGTTGAAACTTCATCGGCGTCGGCCTGTCCCGCCATTGTCGCTAGCTGCTCCAACGTAACGTCACCAAATAGTGCGGCGCGCAATCTCGCCGGCACTCCGCTCCCAACGTCCATGATGTCCTCCCGAATCACCTGCATCACGCGCATTTGCATCGCTGGGTCGTCGCCCGCGGCGAAACGCGCGACGTTACCGAAAAGCACGCGCTGCGCCAGCACAGGCCGCAATAACGAAGCGTCCTTGACGGCGAAAAAAGCCAACACGAATTCACAAAACGCCCGTCTGGTCGACCCCGCGAGCACGTCTTTCCCATCTTTCCGTTTATGCTGTCCTTTTGCAGAATCTTTCGTCGCGGAATCTCGAGGCGGCATCGCAAGTTTCGGTAAAACTGCGAGCGTGAAATCAAATGTCCGAAACAATTCCGCCGCGCACCGCTTCCCTCTTCCGGCGATACCGGCTAAAACCATCAACCCCGCGCACACGCGAACGCGCACACCACTCGCTAAGTGACTATATACCTGCCTCATCCGTCTCGACATGATCGCTCGCGCGAGAGCATCCAACGCCAATCGCTCTCGCTCCGTCCACGCGTCGCCGCCGGCGCCGCTCCCTCGCGTCGCCGCCGTCTCCCTCGCCCGAGTCATCATCGTCCCACACAGCGCCAAAAGCGGTGCGCACACTTTCTGCGCGTGATTCGCGTGATACGAATCCCATATCCCAAGCACATCGGCGAAATCCGGGGAATGCCTCAAGTACTCCTGCGCGCGCTCGCGTCCCGACGCCGCGTCGTCAGCCGTCGCTCGCGCGTCGCCGCCCGTCGTCCTCCATACCTCCCCTTTCCCTTCCGTCCTCGCTCGACTCTCGCGCGCCTCACGTTTGCGTACCTTTATCAATTCGTCTCCTTCCCGTTCGCTTCCCATGCTCAGTCGTCGCAGCGCTTCGATCGCTGTCGTGTCTTTGGTCAGTCTCTCGCTCGCGCGCGCGCCCGCGCGCGTCGCTCTCTCGCGCGCACGCACCGCTCGCGACCTCATCGACGTCGTTCGAGGACGACGCGCGACGAAACGCGTCGATCGCATCGCATGCGTCGCGCGTGATGTCGAGCGCCGATGACGCCATGCGTCGCGCTCTGAACGTACCGTCGTCGTCGTCGTCGTCGTTCGCGATTAAGGCGCGAGCGGGACGTCGGTCGGGCGATTTGAGCTTTCTGAGTCGTTATTCGCCGAATAGTCCTTCTCCCGGTCCATCCGGCGGTCGTCGTGCGAATTGAGCTTTCTGAGTCGTTATTCGCCGAATAGTCCCCCTTCACGGCGACCTCGCCCGACGTCGATGGGACGGTCGAATCATCAGTTCGCGACGACGAAACGCGCTCGCGCGAGGCGCGAACGCGCGTATCGCGCGGAAAGCGATATCATTCGCAATCTTCCCTCGCGATCGAGCGAGGCTTACGGCGAGGGCGAACGGCGGACGTTCGCGCGCGAGGCATCGAGCGCGCGCGCGAGGGCGCTGAGGTTTACGCGCGCGCGCGGGAGACGCGGAGGACGCGGAGGACGCGGCGCGGGATGACGTCGATGACGATGAAGCACGCGCTCGCGTTCACGCGCGTGACAGTAGACGCGCGCGCGCGACGAGGGCGAGAAAGTGTGGGGCGAGTGGAGCGACGACGACGCGGCGGCGTCGCGACGCGCGCGGATGCGTTCGCCGGGATGAGCGCGAAATTGGATAAGGCGTGGGCGCGCCTCGCCGGGGAGAAGGATTTAAACGTGGAAAATATTAAAGAACCTTTAAAGGATGTTCGTCGCGCGTTGCTCGAGGCGGACGTGAGTTTGCCCGTCGTGCGAAGGTTTATAAAGCGGTGCGAGGACAAGGCGATTGGGACGAAGGTGACCAAGGGCGTGGAGCCGGGGCAAATGTTGGTCAAGGTGGTGGCGGATGAGTTGTGCGAACTCATGGGCGGGTTCGGGTCGAAAGGGATCGAATTTCGAACGGATGGTGAGCCGACGGTGATTTTAATGGCGGGGTTGCAGGGCGTGGGGAAGACGACGGCGTGCGGGAAGCTTTCGTTGGCGTTGAAGAAGCAAGGGAAGAGCGTGTTGATGGTGGCGACGGATGTCTATCGTCCTGCGGCGATTGATCAGTTGAAAACGCTCGGGCAGCAAATCGGAGTACCTGTGTTTGATATGGGAACGAATGGAAATCCCCCCGAGATAGCGGCGCGCGGGGTGCGAAAGGCGAAAGATGAAGATATCGACGTCGTCATTGTCGACACGGCGGGTCGATTAAACATCGACGAAAAGCTCATGAATGAACTTAAAGCGACAAAGGTCGCGACGAACGCGGACGAAACTTTATTAGTCGTCGATGCAATGACTGGTCAAGAGGCGGCAACGCTGACTGCGTCGTTTAACGAGGCGGTGGAGATCACCGGAGCGATTCTGACCAAGATGGATGGCGACACGCGCGGCGGCGCCGCCTTGTCCGTGCGCGAGGTATCGGGCAAACCCATCAAGTTCACCGGCGTCGGAGAAAAGATGGACGCTTTAGAGCCGTTCTATCCCGAACGTATGACGAGTCGCATTCTAGGCATGGGGGACATCGTGTCCCTCGTCGAAAAAGTTCAAGCGGGCGTCAAGGATGAGGAGGCGAGGAAGATTCAAGAGAAAATCATGAACGCCACGTTTGATTTCAACGATTTCGTCGGTCAGCTTGAGATAATGAATAACATGGGCAGCATGAAGCAGTTGATGCAAATGATGCCCGGAACGGCCAAGATGAGCGAAAAGGATATGGAAATGGCGGAGAAGAGCATGACGATCGCCAAGAGCTTGATCAACTCGATGACCAAGGAGGAACGTCAATACCCGGATATGCTCGTCGCGAGCACCAACGCTGAGTCGAGACGTGCTCGTATCATAAAGGGAAGCGGGCGCAAAGAGGCGGATTTAGCAAACCTTATAATTATGTTTGGTGGCATGCGCGCGAAGATGCAACAAATGAGTGGACAGCTCGGCGGCAAGGCGGCCTCTGTGGGTCTGACCCCGCAGCTCTCCGAAGCAGAACTTACAAAGTTGGCTTTAAACAAAGTTCGCAAGACCGTCAAACCAGGCATGGTACGTAGACCGAAAGCGAAGAAGGTTCCAAAATTTCTCAGCGAAAGAGTTGAAATGGAGGGATCTGCATAATAGGTGCGAAGACGATTCCATTTTAATACTTACAAATGGGAAAAGCGTCAAACGTCAAAGCGTCGTGCAACTCACGCCCATCCGCGTTTCCCTCGCGCTACAATCAAACTCGAATCCACGCCTTGTCCCCGGGCGGCACGCGGTAGTGCGAAGATAAAAAATACTCCCTTGCAGAGTATGAGCACACCCGACTCAACACTTCGACGAGCCAAGAGTCGGGACCTACCAAGTATCGACCCTTGGGGTTGCGAGCTTTCATCGCCGCCACGACGACGTTGACTACCTTTTTGGGATGCGTCCCGGCCGCTTCTTCCGCTCGCATGATTTGTTCTGCGCGCACGGCAACTGGATCGGTCTCAAACCCCTCGGATTTAAACACGCTCGCCATGCCCGGCTGCAAGTCGCCCGGCTCTATTAGACTCACGCGAATACCAGACGACTTCAATTCCATGCGCAGCGCATCCGTGTACACCATCAGCGCCGCCTTGGACGCGCTGTACAGCGACTGGAACGGAATGCCGAGGCGACCCGCGATGGAACCGATGTTGATTATGCTCGCTCCTTTGGACAAGTGCGGCAACGCCTCACGAATGACGCTGACGACGCCCACGAAATTGGTTTGCATGATCTTCTCCGCGTCGGCGCGGGGCGTTTGCTTCGCCCACGAAGCCAGGCAGATTCCGGCGTTGTTGATCAAAACGTCTATTTCTCCGTGCCGCTTCACGATCGCCGCCACGCACGCCCTGATAGATTCCTCATCGAGCAAATCCATCGCTAACAACGGGTGCTCGACGACGCCTCCGCTCGAATCAAATTTCGCCCCCAACGGCTCGCACGACCCAACCTGTCGCTCCTCCCCTCGGCTTTGCTTCATCGACGGCGAGACGATCCCAAAAAACCCACTTCGCGGTCGTTCTATCCCTGGCGCCTTCCATCCATTTCTCGACGTTCCATACACGATGGCGTTCGGAAACGCCTTCCGACACCCCGCGAGTATCGCGCTCCCCAACCCGCCGCCGCCCCCGGTGACGACGACCACGCGCACGCGCGCCTTCGCGTCTTTCCCCCGCATCTTTCCCCCGTTCCAAAGCGCGCGCGTCGTCAACGCTCGCGTGATCGCCACTAAAACGAACGCCACCGACGTTACGACGACGACCAAAGTCCAAGGCGTTGAGCTCGCGCGTTGAAGCGCGCGCTCAACGCTCGCCCGCCCGAGCGCGAACGCGTCTCCAATCGCTCTCGCGTTCGCTCTCTTCGAGACCTCGATCGCGCGCGCGCGCGCTCGCGCGACGACGTATGCCAACGCGTCTGCGCTCGATCGTCGCAAGTCGGCGAGTTGCGCGATGACGTCAGAGGCGGCGAGCTCGCGCGCGCGCGCGACGAACGCGTCCATGGCTCGAGCTCGCGCGTCGAAGCGCGACGATCGAGCTCGAACGCGCGCGCGCGCGCGCTCGAGCGCTCGAGCGCGCGAAGGACAGAAGGAAAGACGACGATGAAGTCGTCGTCGGGTCGGGCGATCGTCTCGCGCGCGTCGCAGTGCGGGCAAGACGACGAACGACGCGGCGAGCTCGAGCGCGGCTCGCGCGCGGTCATTCCTCGACGCTCGACGAACGCTCGCTCGCTCGCTCGAGGGACGAACGACCGAACGAGCGGCGAACGCGTCATGGAGTTCGCGCTGAGCGGGATGAATTTACGGGCGTTCACGAAATCCATCGCGTTCTTGTCTCGCGTCGGGGCGAGCGTCGCGTTGGACGCGAGCGACGACGGCGTGAAACTGAGCTGCGTGAACGCGTCGAAAAGCGCGTACGGCGAGGTTGTGATCGATCGATCGGCGTTGGAGGAATGCGATGAAGGGGCGAACGCGCGCGCGCGAATGCGATGCGCGGCGTTGGCGAAGCACATCATGGCGGCGACGCGAGGACGGCCGCCGCCGGCGCGGGCGCTCGTGCGTATGGATTTGGAAAACGACGCTCTGATCGTGCGAACGTCGTGCGAGCGATCGGGGATGACGAAGACGTATTCTATGTCAACTCTGAGCGACGTCGAACACGTGGATGCGGATTTAGATCTGGAGACGTTCGGCGTGCGCTGCGCGTTGCGGGCGAAGACGACGCACAGGCTGTTGACGCACTTTGCGAGCGCGGCGCAGGATGATGTGACGATGACGTTCGAGGCGAATGTGGAGGGTGATGGCGAAGGACGAGTGGTGACGCTTTCGAGCGGCGCGAGCGCGGGTCAAGGGTTGAGTCAGGCGATGCAGACGAGCGTGGGGCTCAAGCGCGGGGACGAGACGATTTTGCGTTACGAGAACGTCACGGGGGCGCGAGTGGAGGTGACGGTGAATCTGAAGGATTTGCGAAGCGTCGTGCACTTGTGCGAAAGCTCGGACGTGGATGTGGCGATTTTTTGCCAGCAAACGGGGGCGCCCGTTGTCGTGAAACCGACGGCGGAGTACAAGTCGTTTCACGGTTTGGGGAATACCGGCGAAGCGCCCGTGATTAATTTTCACGCGATGCTCGTGTTATCGTCAATGCCGCCCAGAGATGGGGCGACGGAAGCGCCGAGTCGCTCGCCGGTACGCGAACGTTCGCGCGACGCGGCTCCTCCGCGCGCTTTGGCCAACGCGCCGATCGGGAGTCAACCGTGGAGCGCGGTGGCCGATAGCGAAGAGGCGACGCAACGCGACATCGGCGTCGAAGTCGCGGCGCCCGTACAGCGTCCGTGGCGCGGCGACGCCGACGACTCGACAGTTCCCAATGACGTGGACCCCGACGATTGGTTAGCCGCGAACGACGACGAATACGTCGAGGCCACGCCGCCGGAGAAGCGCCGGAAATGGTAGACCCGCGACCGAGCGCGATACGCAAACATCATGGACCATCACACAGGATAGTGGTCCGAACGAAGAAACGCGAACGATAGACGACCAGAATTAGCCATAGTAGATTAGCCCGAGCGATAAAACATAATCGCAAATGAAAATACAACAAAAATTGAACACGCGCGATTTTTCGTAAGATGAGCGAAATCGTCGCTTAATGTTAACGAGATACCGACTCGAGTGCGCGCTCATGCATCGGCGCTCGCGCAACTGGCTGAACCAGCTTGCGCGCGAGCGCGTCATTCCAAAGCGTGCCGCGATACTTTCCATCATCTCGTCATCGATACTTTCTATCGTCTCGTCAGCTCCGCGCCCGTCGCCACTCCGACGATATTTTCCCCACCGCGCCGGTGGACCAAATCACCCCCCCCAGCATCAGCGCGAACCCGACGTACGTCGACGCGAGAAATATCCACCCCGTGAGCGACAAGCACCGCACGTCCGCGTGCGCGCAGTTCGCTCGGTACATAAAGCTCGACTCGCTCGTCCACGCCCCTCGGTCTTGCAACACGTGCCTCAACGGATCCGCCGCGACGAACGGAATCGACGCCCACACGCACGCCGCGGGCGCGCATGCGACAAACCTTCTCTCTCTTCCATCAACCACCGCGACGGACGCTTTCGCGCACTTTGCCGTCGTCGCGATCGCCAACGCGACGCCGACGCACGCGACGCACGCCAACGCGACGACGTGACTCGCTCGTCGCGCGCTCGCGCTCGCCCCCGCCCCGGATGCGCCGGCGATTAACAGCGGCCAACATCAAGAGCCGATCAACGATGGCGCGGAGGCGATCAACGCGAACGCGCACGAGGCGAACGACGCGCGATCGCGCGAACGCGAACGCGTGGCGATGAGCGACGCGCGGTCGTCCTCGCTCGTCTCATCGCGGCGCGCGTCGCTCGAGAGCGCTCGATCGAGCGGCGCTCACGTCGAACACGCTTCGGCGTCGAGCGCGGTGACGGAAGGGAGCAACGCGCTTTCGAGTTCGTCGTCCATGACGGCCATCGCGCGTGCGAGGCTGTGCGTTGTGATGATGGTTTTCATTCGATCGATCGTCGTTTGAATTAATCAATCAATCAATCAATTAATCAATCATCATCATCATCATCATTCAACGACGCAAAACCACACTGTCGACCGTGGAGGATGAACGACGTGGCGAACGCGAGCGACGTCGGGAATGAAAAATTTATTGCGTTTTATAAATCTCTCACTCGCGACGCGCGCGATCGATCGCACGGGGGTGAGGACGACGACGAACGCGATGACGACGATCGCGCGAATCGCGCGACGCGCGATGGGAGTTCGACGAAAATCGTCCGATTCTTCGACCGGAAAGATGCGATTTACGTCTACGGCGTCGATGCGAATGACATCGCGAAAGAGTTTTATAAGGTGCGCGTCACCGGACGGCGACGTTCGTCGTCGACGTCGATGGACGAACGCGCGAATGACAACGCGAATCGATGCGCATCGATGAACGCGTTTGAACGAACGACGCGCGATTAAACGGTGAATGACGAATGACGAACGCGAATGACGCGACAGACGACGAGTGTGATTCGATACGTGCGCTCGGGGGATGAGTCTCTGGCGTCGGTGATGATGAATCGAACGATGTACGAGACGGCGTTGCGGGAACTGTTGCTGGACGGCGGCGGCGCGAGCGTGGAGGTGTACGAAGAGTCGAAGCCGAGCGGGACGTGGACGTGCGTGAAGACGGCGTCACCGGGAAAACTGAAAGCGTTTGAGGATGAGTTGTTTCGGTCGGCGGATATGTCGGACGCGGCGACGGTGTGCGCCGCGCGAGTGGTCGTCAAGGCGGAGCAGCGATGCGTCGGCGTGGCGTACGTCAACGCGACGACGCGAGAACTCGGGGCGTGCGAGTTCGTCGATGACGAACAGTTTTGTACGCTGGAGAGCGTGTTGTGTCAGATCGGGGTTAAAGAGTGCGTCGTTCCGAAGGAGGGCGCGGATTCGCCGGAGGGGCGTCGATTGAAGGATGTCGTCGCGCGTTGCGGCGCGCTCGTCACCGAGCGTCCGGCGCGAGAGTTCGACGTGACGGATTTGGAGAGTGACTTGGGGCGATTGGTGAGTGGAAACGTCGAGGCGCACCGTGCGGTGATTGAAAAGGCGCAAGCGGCGGCGAGCTTGGCGGCGGTGTTGCGCTTCAGTGAAATGCTCGCCGATAGCACAAATCACGGTCGATGCGCGTTGAGCATGTACGACACCGGACGGTACATGCGACTCGATTCTTCCGCTCTTCGCGCGCTCAACGTTCTCCCCGAGCGCTCCGACGGGCCGAGCAATTTTAGTCTGTACGGGTTGTTGAACAAGTGTCGCACGCCGATGGGCCGCCGGTTATTACTTCGATGGTTGAAGCAGCCGTTGGTCAATGTCGGAGAGATCGCCACTCGTCACGACGTCGTGTCCGAGCTCGCGAGCAACGCTGAGGTGCGCGACGCTCTCCGGTCCGCGCACTTGCGTTCGTTACCGGACATCGAACGCATCACTCGCAAGCTCGAACGTCGTAAAGCATCGCTCATGGATCTTTGCCGTTTGTACCAAGCGAGCGCGGCACTCCCACACATGGCTCAGGCACTCGATCGTTGCGAAGGACCCTATGCCGAGTACATTCGAACCAAGTACGCCGATCAGTTCGCCAAGTTCAACGACCAAAATCATCTTGGGAAATTTGAGGCGCTCTTGGAAGCCGCGGTGGACCTGGCTAAGATTCCAGACGAGTACGTGATTTGCGCGTCGTATGACACCGAATTGGGCGAGTTGCAGAATCAAAAGGATGCGCTGGAAAGCGACATCCGCGATGCGTTCAAGGATGCTAGCAATGATTTGGGGATGGAGCGTGACAAGCAGCTCAAGCTGGAGCACAACAACATGCACGGATGGTTTATGCGATTGACCAAGAAGGATGAAACGTCGGTGCGCAAAAAGTTGAGCACGAGTTATCAGATTCTCGAGGCCAAGAAGGACGGCACGAAGTTTACGAACAAGCGACTTCGCTCGCTCTCCGAGCAACGCGTTTCGCTCGATCGCAGCTATGAAGCAAAGCAGCGTCACCTCGTCGACCGTGTAGTTGACGTCGCCGCGTCGTTTTCTGAAATCTTCTTGAGCGTCTCGGCGTTAGCCGCCGAGCTCGACGTGTTGACATCTTTTGCTGAAGTCTCGGTGAGCGCGCCTGTGCCATTCGTTCGCCCTATTATGCTCGACAAAACATCAGACACTATTCTTTTGGAGAACTCGCGACACCCGAATGTCGAGGCACAGGATAACGTGCGGTTCATCGCGAATACGTGCTCGATGAGGCGCGGCGAGTCTTGGTTTCAAATTATCACCGGGCCAAATATGGGCGGGAAGAGTACGTTTATTCGACAAGTCGGCGTGTGTGTTTTGCTCGCACAAATTGGATGTTTTGTTCCTTGCGATCGAGCGACTATTTCTGTCCGCGACGCTATTTTTGCGCGCGTCGGTGCCGGTGACTGTCAGTTGCGCGGCATCTCTACGTTCATGGCGGAAATGCTCGAAACGGCGGCGATTTTGAAAGCGGCGACGCCTGCGAGTCTCGTCATCATTGACGAACTTGGACGAGGTACGAGTACGTACGACGGTTTTGGTCTCGCGTGGGCGATCAGTGAGCACATCGTGAATGAAATTAAGGCGCCGTGTCTCTTCGCGACGCATTTCCATGAGCTCACTGCGCTCCAAGGACCGAGCGGTGTCGCGAATTTCCACGTCGAGGCGCTCATCGATCAGGAAAGCCGAAAACTCACGATGCTGTATCAAATCAAGCCCGGAGCATGCGATCAATCTTTCGGCATCCACTGCGCCGAGTTTGCGCGATTCCCCGAAGAGGTGCTCAAAATCGCGCGCGCCAAGGCGGCGGAACTCGAAGATTTCTCCAAGCAAGGCGCCGAGCGCGCGACGGCGGCGATCGATATTGCCTCTCCGTCCGCAAAGCGTCAGCGCACGGGTATCAACGCCATCTCCGACGACATGGCTCGCGGCGTTCTTCGTGCGCGCCAGTTCCTCTCTGATTTCGCCGCCGTGCCGCTCGACCAAATGGAACCTGTCGAAGCCGTCGCTCGCGCGCGTCAGCTCAAAGCCGAGCTCGATCTCGACGCCGCGACTTCCCCGTGGCTCACCGATCTCATTTCCAATGCCGCGTGATCGCGTGCTTTCCATCGCCATGCCCATACCTGCTGCGCGCGCGAGCGCGCTCTAGAATAGTATCCATCGTATCCAACGCCGACCGACTTTGAAACATCAGCCAAACCGAATCTCATCACCCGAGCTCGCGTCACTTTCGCACACCAACGCGCGTTCGCAATGCCGATCGCGAACGCGCGAAAATCGCGCGACACCACTCGCGACATCGATCTCGCGCCCGCGATCGACGTCTCGCGCAAGCTGACGCGCATTCGCGGCGTCGTATACGACGTCACAGATTTCGAACGCAGACATCCCGGTGGGGCGCAGCTCTTGGCGCTGTGCGTCGGACGCGACGCGACGATCTTGATCGAGAGCCATCACCTGAGACCAGAGCTCGTGAATAAGTATCTGAAGACGTTGCCCGTGGTCACAGGCGAGGCCGCGCTCGCGTTCGGACCGGAGGAGACGTTTCCGACACCGCTTGACTCGGCGCTGTACCGGAAGATCCAAGCACGCGTGCGCGAAGAAGTGGTGGAGCCGCTGAAGGCGCGAGGACGCACGCCGAGCGGGCGCGGAGGGTGCGCGTTCGACGCGGCGGTGGTGATTGGGTGCTTCGTCGTGGCGATGGCGGCGTTTTGGCGAGAGCCAAACGTGTTCACCGGGTGCGCGTTGGGGTTGGCGGGTTATTGGAGTGGTACTGGATTGCAGCACACCGCTAATCACGGAGGATTGACGAGAAGTAAGTTTTGGAATCAGTTCTGGGGGTGGTTAGGCAACGATGTGTTCATCGGGAAGAGTTCGATTGAGTGGCGATACCATCACATGGTCAGCCACCACTCGTATTGCAACGACGCTCAGTTGGACCAGGATGTGTACACCGCACTACCGCTGTTGCGCCTCGACCCGTCGCAAGAATTAAAATGGTTTCACCGTTATCAGGCATTTTATGCGCCCTTAATGTGGCCGTTCTTGTGGCTCGCCGCGCAAACGGGTGATTTTCAAAACATCGTCGTCGACAAGGCGTCTCCAGGGGTGACGTACATCGGATTGAAGAAGAGCGAAGTCGCGTTGTATTGGATCGGTAAGGCGCTGCATTTTGGGCTTTTGCTCGGCGTTCCGGCTTACTTGCACGGGTTCAGCACCGCCATCGGCCCTTTTTTGATGTACGGAGCGTTCGGCTCGTTTGTGTTGTGCTGGTTTTTCATTGTGAGCCACAACTTGGACGCGTTGACCCCCGCTAATTTAAGCGCGAAAACCAAGAAGGACTGGGGCGCATGGCAAATTGAAACCTCCGCGTCCTGGGGGAACGCTTTCTGGAGCTTCTTCTCGGGTGGATTGAACTTGCAAATCGAGCATCACCTGTTCCCGGGCTGCGCGCACAACCTCTACCCGAAGATGGTTCCCATCATCAAGGATGAGTGCGCAAAGGCGGGTGTCACGTACACCGGCTTCGAGGGCTACACAGGTTTGTTACCGATCACGATTGCCATGTTTAAGTACTTACACAACATGGGTCGTCCGTTGGCGCTGCAAAAACGAGTTGTTCATCACGCGCCGGCGAAGAAAGCTTCGGCTCGACGCGCACCGTCGAGAAAGGCGTCTGTCAAATAAATCATCTTTGCCTCACAAAGCACCTTTATTTACTGAAATTGATTGCTATATTGAATATTACCTACTACTGTTATTACAATCACTGCTACTCGTCATCGTCGTCGTCGTCGTCGTCACCGCAGCCGAGAGCGTTCGCCGCGGCGTGAGCGCGAACGCAATTTCCTTCGACGAGCGCCGCCGGTGAGTGCAAATATTTAGCTGCGTCGCGTGATTTATTCACCTTTCCCTTTGCGCGCTTTAGCATCGAACTCTCGGCTTCAGCTAACGCGTCGAAAGTGTTCGCAAACGGGCGCACCGTACCGTATCGCCTTTCCCCTGGAAGCAAAAACTTGGGCGCGCGAGCGATGCAGCGTGCCAAATGCACGGCGTCAAGCAACGCCTGGTTCGCTCCCTGCCCCTTGAACGGCGACATGGGATGCGCTGCGTCGCCTATGAGCGTTACGAGCGACGTCGGATCGCCACGCAATACCTTCGCGGGCGTCATGTCACGATCGTACGCGGGGTAACCCGCCATGCAATCTTCTCGCGTCTGCGCTAACAGTTGGCCCACCGGGTCGGGCCAACTCCCGCATCGCCGAAGCGCCTCGTCGCGAAGCGCTTTCGCGTTCGAAGAATATGTTTTTGCCTCATCTTCAGTTGCTGGAAACGAAAGCTGCCACATCATTGCCCCTGGTGAACCGGCCCCATCTGCACTCAACGTCGCGCCATCGAGCGGTGGAAGGCACCCGTCGCCATCTGGCGACGCCGTAAACGGCATCGCGTACATTCTATTCTCTCCATCCACAACTTGAAACACCTTATTCTTACACAACGCATGCGTGGTTCCTCGACAAATCCCTAGCACCACGATCACGCCCAAGTACTTGAGCGGCTCGTCCCCGAGCTTTTGCGCTCGCACGCGCGAAAAAATCCCATCCGCGCCGACCACGCACCCGCACGTCATCGACGTCCCATCCTCGAAATGCACGACGACGTCGTCCGATCCAGGGGCGTGTTCATATCGCGAAAACTTTTTCCCCCATTCCACGGTCCCGGGCGCGAGGGCGTCGAGCAAGGACTGGCGCAGTTTCTGTCGCGGCAAGTGCACGTTGCGCTTTTCGTCGCTCTTCGCCTCCTCCGCGGCTACGCCGTCACCCCTCGCGCGTTCGCCACCACCCGGCGCCGCGCTCGCTCGCGCGCTGTGTCCATACTTCCCTAACACCCGTCCATCGCTCGCCATAGACACGTGCGCGTCGCTCCCGACCCCTCGTAGACGCAACCCGAGCGCTCGCAACGCCGCTCCTCCGCTATACTTTTGCATCGTCAGCCCATACCCTTGCTTCCGAGACTCAAACGCGTCATCGCGCTCACACACCACGCTTTGTATCCCTCGATGTTGCAGCGCGAGCGCGAGCGCGGCGCCGCCGATGCCTCCGCCGACGACGCACACGCGCGCCGCTCCGGCGCTCGGCGCGCTCGGAACGCCCGGGACCACCCCCGAACCCGCGCACTCCTCGCACTCCGAGCGCTTTTCCGGCGCCACGCGCGCTTCGACGTCATTCCCATCGTTTCCCCTCGCGCGGCGCTGGGCTTTTGACAGCGCAAACATCGCGCCTTCGCCGCGGCACCGGGCGCAGCACGTCCGAGCGCCTCCGCCGTCGACCTCCGACGCGCGCGAATCGCTCGCGCTCGACGCGCGCATCACCTCTCTCGCGCGCGCGCGATTCGACATCACGCGCGATTGACTCCGACGCATTGTCGCGAAAGATGACCGAACGCGCGCGCGCATGCGTCGAACACTACGGCGCGCGCTTCCGAGCGGCTCGCTCCGTCGACGTCTCGGCGTCTCGTCGTCGCGCGATCACCTCCCACATCTCACATCCACGGCTGCATCGCTCGCGATTGACGAACGACGCTTACGACCGTCGTTTTCGCACTCAATGACGTCGTCGTCGCACGTCGTCGCATTCCATTCCCTCACGCGCGTTTCAACTCATCGTTCGCTCGCGCGCCGCGGCACACGCGAAGCATCGCCGCGCCGTCGACCATTCGCCCGTGTCTCAGCGACACCACGTACGTTCGCTTTCCTCGTACCTCGAGCGGGATGAACGTGAGCATGGAAATCGCGCGAACGCGGGCGTCATCGCACTGCGCTAGTGGAGGGACGATGTCGGCGAAATCCACGACGTCGTCGACGCGCGCGCCCCAAAAATCCATCGTGCTCACGCGCGCGACCTCGCGCCCATGACGATCGCGCCCGATCGCGAGTTCGCCGACGTATCGCGAGGCGTAGTATTGCACGCACAACGCGCACAAAGCGGCGCTCGCGCTCGCGCCGAGAGCGGCGGCGCTGGCGACGGCGCTCGCGTCCGAGCCGGCGGCGAACGCGAGCGCGGGCGAGGCGAACGACCCAATCGTCGCGAGCTGAGCGATTTTGAACTTGACCGCGATGCGGAAGAGTTTGATGTGCGCCCCGGAGTAGATTTTGGTGAACGCGATCGGCGAGGCGGGAGGGGTGGCGTCGGCGTCGGCGTCGGCGTCGGCGGCGGCGTCGGCGGCGGGGAGCGAGAACGCGCGAGCGCGCGCGACGTTCGCGCGCGGCGTCGCGAACGCGCGCCGGGGGAGGAATGTGAATGTGATGCGTGCCATTGGCGAACACTGACGCGCGCGGCGAGGAGGTGGTGCGGCGAAGGCGACGTTCGAGGCGGCGGCGTCCGCCGCGAAGTGAGTACGAATGGTCGAGCGCCGCTCGGGCGCGCTCATAAGAATACATCAGGTGCCGTTCGCGCGTACGCGCAGAAATCATCGACGTTGGCGGGAACGGCATCTTCCCCGGCGGCGTTGAGCGGTAAAGGCTTATCCGGGACGATGCCAACTTTGTTGATGTTCGCGCCGCTCGGCGTGCGATATTGCGCCACGGTGACGCTCACGGCGCTTCCATCGGATAGTGGAACGAGCGTTTGGATGAGCCCTTTCCCGAACGTGGTCTCGCCGAGAATTCTGGCGCGATTATTGTCGCGCAGGGCGCCGGCGAGGACCTCCGAGGCGCTCGCGGTGCCTTTATTTACCAAGAGTTTGAGCGGCGTATCGGCGTCCAACGCCGAACGATTCGCCTCAAAGACATCGCGTTCTCCCGAAGAATCCGCGATGTATACGATCGTCCCTTCGTTAATAAGTGCCTTGGCGATTTCCAGCGCGCCTGGGAAAAGACCCCCGGAGTTATTTCGCAAATCTAACACGTAGGCGTCGACGCCTTGGGCTTTCAACGCCGCGAGCGCCTCCTTCGTCTTCGCCCCCGACACTTGATTGAACGCTGTTAGCTTCACGTACCCAATCTTTTTCTCGTTCCCCACATCGCACATCCCCCACGTCACCGGCACTACGGTATATCTCTTGCGCTGCACCGCGATATCGAGCGTCTTCCCCTCTCTATTGACCGAGAGCGTCGTCTTGCTTCCTTGCGGTCCTTGCAGTTCCTCCGCGACTTCGTACAACGACTTCCCTTTCGTCAGCGCCCCATCCACGGCATAAATCACATCCTTCGCCTTAATCCCAGCCTCCATCGCCGGTCCACCGGGTGCTGGCGCCACGACCACTACGGCGCCGTCGTCGCCGAACCCAAACTCCACGCCGACGCCGCTCACATCCGCCTTCATCGTCGACTCGCTCACGCTCGCGTACTTCTCGGGCTCTAAAAATCGCGTGAACGGATCGTCCAACTTGTTCAACAACTTTCGAATCTCTTCATACGTGCTCTCGCGGTCGTCTAAACCGCCGTCGCGCAACCCGCGCTCGCGTTCTTTAAACCAGTTCGCGCCGTTGAACGTCTTATCGACGTACGCCTTGTCCACCGCGCGCCACGCCTCTAAATACAGCATTTGCTCCTCCGTGATCGCGCGCGACGTCGGCGGCGAAGACGCGCTCGCGATCGCGCACGCCAACGCGAACGCTCGAAACGCCCGTCGCGCCCGTCGCGCGACGTCATCCGTTGACCTGAGCTCGGAGCGCGTCGCTCGCTCGCTCGCTCGCGCGCTCGCGCGAGCGAAGCGCGAGCTCGCACACTGGCGCACGCGCGCGCGACGTCCAACGATCGCGACGCGCGAGCGCGCGATTGGCGTTCGATTCATCGTCGTCGTCGCGATCGAACGCGAACGAACGGTCGTCACAGCGCGATGCATGGCGTCATTCATTGACGCGCTCGCGTTCGAGCTCGCGCGCGAGCGTAGAGCTCATTCATTCATGTCAGCAAACTCCGCGCGATACGACCGGCAAATCCGCTTATGGGGCGTCGAAGGGCAAGAAAAGTTATCGTCGTGCGCGGTGTGCGCGATCGCGTGCGCGCCCGCGATCGTGGAAGGGATGAAATCGTTGGTGTTGGGCGGATGTCGCGCGTTCGCCGTCGCGCGAGCGCGCGCGAGATGCGCTCCGAGCGACCTCGGGGAGATGTTCGAGATCACCACGCGAGACGTCGACGAGGGAACGACGAAATCGTCGTCGATCGCGCGGTCGTTGAGGGAGTATAACCCACAGGTGACGTCGCGAGAAGCGATCGGGGGCGACGCGTCGTTGCGCGACGAAGTCGAGGCGTACGACGTCGTCGTCGCCGGGGGATTGAGCGATGACGCGTGCGTCGACCTCGAACGCGCGTGTGGGAATGGAATGAAACCATTTGTGATCGTGCGCGCGTGTGGGTTGTTCGGCGAAGTGCGAACGGGTGGGAAAGAGCGATGGGCGACGGAGAACGTGAGCGCGGTGGGGTCGAACGCGAGCGATTTACGATTGATGACGCCTTGGCCAGAGTTAGTGTCGTATGGGGAGATGAAGACGTGTGATTTAGAGAGATTGGATTCGGCGGCATTTAAGCACGTGCCGTTCGCGGCGTTGTTGTTGCGCGCGAGCGCGATGGCGAGCGCGAGTCGAGATCGACGAGCGGTGAAAGACGCGCTCGCGGCGATGCGACGAGGGAACGACGAGGAGAATTTCGACGAGGCGATGGCGAACGTGCGGTACACGTGGACGGATACCGGGGCGGTACCGAAAGAGGTGGATGACATCACGCGAGACGCTCGAGCGAGGGCGTTGAGTTTGGAGAGCGATCGATTTTGGTTCTTAGCCGCGGCTCTGCGCGCGTTCATCGATCGCGAGTCGTGCTTGCCATTGGAGGGGAGCATTCCGGATATGACGAGCACCACGGAGGCTTATATCGAGCTCCAGAAGTTGTACGCCGATAAAGCGGCGAAAGACGCGGCGGCGGTGTGGCAACGCGCCGTCGAGCTCGCACAAGAGGTTGGATTTTTACAACCCGAAGAGTTCATCACCGAGCGTGACGCGAAGATGTTTTGCAAGAATAGTCGAAACATTCGATTCATGACGTGGGGAGCGCTCGAGGATGAGCTCTATCCGAAGCCGGGGTCGGCGATGGCTATGTCTCTCGATGCCGACGCGAAGGATCCGTCAAAAAAAATGGCGGTGTCCATCTTCGCCGCGTTTCGCGCGGCGGACGTGTTTGAGAGGAAGTACGGTCGCCGGCCCGGCGCGTTTGATGTCAGCACGCTGGGTAGCGAACAGGACGAGCAAGCGTTGGTGCACCGCGATGGCGAGGAATTGGCCGCGTTGACGTCGGAGTGGCTCGCTCGATGCGGCGTGGAGCAGCCCGACTGCGCAGTTGACGTCGCGCACGAATTCGCGCGTTACGGCGACGGTCAGCTTCACGCCGTGGGCGCCATTTTAGGAGGCATCGCGAGCCAAGAACTAATTAAGATTATCACGCAACAGTACACGCCGATGACGAAACGCTTAATTTACGATGGCGTGCACAGCACGATGACGTACTTGGGGTGAAATAGCAACAATGTTGTACAATACAATAGACGCCAACGCACGCGAGCACGGCGCGCGACTATAACGCTACGCTACTTAACTATATGATATCGCAATACGACGTTCCAGTGCAGAACGCCCAACTCGAGACGGCGAAGATCACAGTCACAGTGACGCCAATGGTTAGCCCGCCGACGACGTCGCCGTGCTTCGTCATCAACGCGAACAGGACTAACGGTTTAAGCGTGGCGACGAACATCAATGTCGCAATCGCCGCGACGGTGTCGAAAAAAATGCACGTGGCGCTCGACGAATGGTTATCGCCCAGCATGCTCGCGGCGCTGACGAAAATGACGCCCACGAGGGCCACCGCGCCGACGACGTTCGGCCGCTTGTCCGTTGATGCGGCGATGAACACGAGCGCAGCTACTCTGATTGCGGCGCGCATGAGCGCCGGGACGAAGGCATACCACGTGTTCGTCATCATAGATGACGTAGCGTGCGCGCCGTCGGCGACGGCGAACGCGCTCGCCGCTAAAAACGCGAGAAGCGCTTCTTGCGTGACGACGTTGCCAAAGCGCGATTCGGCTCTGCCTTCGATGTCCACCTTCTTTCCACCAGTATGGTCGGCTTCTCCTTCGTCATCCAAATCACTCCACGGTCGCACACTTTTCATCGACGGCAGCCACCGCGTGATGCGAAACGCTAATATTCCTCCGGACGCGGCGGCGATGGATCCTAATACGACGAGCGCGACGCCCCCGCTCACGACTCCGCGCCATGCCGCCCACAATAATCGAATCGACGCGCTCGCTGCCGCGGTGCTCGCCGCAACGCCCAAACCCGTTGTCGCCGCCACCGAAACCGGGGAATAAAGTCGCGGCGTCATGTACATCAGCGCCAACGCGATGACCGGTACGTATACGCTCGCGGCTCGAGCCACGTCCAGCGCGCTCGACGCCACTCGCCCCGTCGCGAGTTCCATTGGCTCAATCGCGCCCCCGTCGCTTTCGATGGCCTCCATGACCATGCGAAAAAGCTCCAGCGCCCCCGCGCTCAGCGTCACCGTCGTCGCCACCGCCTTGGGATCGTTCGCGTCTTTCAACGCGTCCGGCAAAAGCTCGGCGAAGACGATCCACACCATGCACCCCGCCGCGAACCCCAAGGAAAACGGCAGTACGGGCTGAAACGCCTCCACGAACATGAACGCCGGCACCGCTAACAGCGGCTGGGGTAAGCTCGTCGCCACGCACCACCACGCGCACGCCTTGGCGCCGACGCCGCGACTCGCGAGCGCGTTCGCCACGGCTAAGCCTTCGGGAACGTTATGCGCGCCGATCGCCAGCGTCACCAAACGTCCTTGTCGCCATCCGCGGTTACCACTGAACGAAACCCCCACGCCGCACCCTTCACCGAACGCGTGTGCGGCCATGATGCCCACGATCATCATCGTCCGAGCCGCGTCCGCGCCGCGCAGCTCTAAGAAAACCAAATCATCCCCTTGAGCGCTGAGCCATCGCTGGGCTTTGGCGATCATCGCCGCGCCGACTGCGACGCCAAAGACGACGGCAACACCACCGTGGGGCTGCCCTTCGTGAATCAAATCGAACGATGCGGCGAGCATGACGCCGCAGGCGCACGCGTTGGCGAGCGACGCGAAGGATGTACTCAGCGGCGCTTTGCGCGCGCGAAAGGCGAACGGAAGGGCGCCGAGAGCGCTGGCGAACGCCATCGCGGTCGTCATCGCGAGCACGACGAATGGGGAGATGGACTCGCGCGCGCTCGCGCGCGGATCGACGACCATGGGCGCAGTGTGCGGGAGCGCCCGCGACGCGGAGACGGATTTGGGGCGCGAGTCGCGCGTTGAATTACACATGAATGGGTCGATCGAGGACGGGCGCGCGCGGGACGAGAGAGTGGTGATACATTCGAGACTTGAGGGATAAGTTACGTCCAGTCCGCGGCACGTTGCCGTTTGAGCGGCGTGATTTGTTGTTCTTGCCCCAGGTGCTTGCGCTGGAAATTTGTGAACGCTTCGGCGACGGCTTCGACGTATTCTTCGTCCCTGCTGCGGCTAAACACGCGAACCGTTCGTTGAACGAATGTATGCGGGAGAAGCGAGCTCACTTGCTCTTTAGGAATACTGATCGACGTTTCGTCGTCCCAATAATGAAAGAATCGCACGCTGTCCACCGGATTGCGATGCTTCTTGCCGTAGTCAATCTTCAAATTTTGTACGATAATGTCATCGGGACGCAACCCGCCAGGGACGTTGTTAGATCCTTGACAGGCAGTGACTTCGGCCGCAGTAACGGGCTTGAAATTTTCCACGCGCTCTTCCGGAACTGTGTACTCATTGACGAAGCGGTAGAGCTCGCGACGGCGAATACGCCGAACGATGTCGCGCGCCTTGCTCAACGACGCCTCCTCGCTATTCTCAATCTGCTTCAGCAACGTGTCGTCCATCTTGATAAACTCCTTGACGTCCCAAATAGAGTTGCTAATCTTGCTATTCCACGCCACGTCCGCCTCGATGAGGGCGTCGACAACCATGTACTCCACCGCTTTTGCTTTCTTGTGCGTGTACACGCTCTGATGCATCATCGCGCGAGAATGGAACAGCGAATAGACGTTCATTATCTCGCTCGACTTGAAGCATATGCGATCATCGATCACTTTCATGTGCGACGTCAGCCGCATCGTGTCCACATTCATGCGCACGCCCGCTTGGAACGAGTCGCGCAACAAATACTCGAACTTGTCGACGTCGATGCCGTTTTGCTTGTTCGCGATGATGTCAAACAAGTATCTCTTCTCCTTCGCCGCGTCTTCATTGCTCGTGATAAAATCGCACACTCGTCGCGCAATTCTGGCATCCAAATCGATGTGATTATCCTCCAAACACCATTCAAACATCTCCGCACCCATTTGCTCGTGATTCCACGGCGCCTTGTCGTTTCTCAAATCCCACCCGTGTCTCAACGGCAAAAACTCGTTATCAAAAACGTGCGAAAACGGGCCGTGACCCATATCATGACACAACCCCGCGAGCTGCACGCATAACTTATCCTCTCCCGTTAATCCCAACCCTTTCTTCGACGCCGAGCGCTTGATCGATTCGAACACCGTGTTCGCCAAGTGACACGTCCCGAGCGAGTGCTCAAACCTATTATGCGCCGCCCCGGGAAACACAAAATAACTCGTCCCGAGCTGTTTCAAATCCCTCAATCGCTGCATTTGCGCCGTATCTATCACATCGCAAATCACCGGGGCGAAATACATGTGTCCATGCACCGGATCATTAAACGTCTTCCCTCGCGTCCGCCTCGAGCGCGCCCCCGGCGCGTTCCCTCTCGCCTCCTCCCCCACGCACACCCTCGGTTCGTGCGCGATTTGCGACAATTGCGCGATAAACGGGTCATCATCCACATCCTCGCCGTATTCCTGTCGTCCTTCGTCACTCAATGCGTCGCACACCGCGGCGCTATCGTCTTCGCGCGCGTCTCGGCGCGCGCGCGCGCCCCGCCCCGGCGTCTTCGCCGGCGACCGTAACCCGCCGTCGCGATCTTCCTCCTCGCTCATTCGCGCGCGCTGGGGTGATGACGCGCGCGTCGTACTCGCACGATCGCAATCCTCGATTCGCGTGTTCGTCCAAACGCGCGAAAGTGCCACCCAATCGTTCGCTCGTTCATCGTTCCATCGTTCCATCGTTCGGTCGTCAACGGTCGATGCGTTCGTCCGTTTTGACGGTCGTGAACGCGTGACGTCGAAGTCGCCCCCCCACATCGCGCGTGCGTTCGCCTGCGGAACCCCGCGATGGCGGAAACGTCCTTGGGAAAGGACTCGTCAAAACCACCCCCCATGCCAAGCGCCTCGACGGTCGCCGACAATGACGACGCGCGATCGACGACGGCGAGCGATCGGTCGGTCGGTCGGTCGGTCGTCCACCGCTCGGGGACGCGTTCCCTTGAGTCACGACTCGTCGCGAGACGACCCAAGCCGGACCATCGACCGCGCGCGCGCGCGCCGCCACCGCGCGAACTTAGGGTCGATCGCGATGGCGATCGAAATGGACTTTTCGATCGACACAATCGCGTCGCGTGGTCGCGATGACGGTACTCAACGACGAACGCACTCGGGCGCTCGCGTTAGCGTGCGCGAGCGCGAGCGCGTGTGCGTTCGCGATCGCGAATCATCGAGCGATTCGTCGCGCGATCGCGGCGGTGTTCGTGGTGCGTCAGTGGTGCGATGCGACGGCGAAGGGATGGGAAAACGAGGAGGCGTGGGATGAATGACGTCGTCGAGCGCGAGGCGGAGACGGAAAGCAAAAGGAGAGCGATGTCGTCGTTCGCGTGAAGCGCGAATGCGAGGGAATGAGGGAAAAGGATTGGGTGGTGAAACGCGCGCGCGCGGGCGGGCGAAAGGCGAGGAGGCGGGAGACGCGCGCGCGCGCGTTTCGCGAATCGATGACGAGTGAAGCGAAAGATGAATGATGAATGATGATGATGGTTGGAGACTGACGATGATGACGGTGATGACGTAGGGCGCGGCGGAGCTCGTTGGAGATGATTCGCTCGTAAAGGGTGAGCGAGCGGAGGACGCGAGAGCGAGCGCGAACGAGGAAGCGCGAGCGGCGATGATGCGGCAGATGCAGCAACAGATGCAGCTGATGCAACAGCAACAGATGCAACAGCAGCAGATGCAAGGTGGTATGGGGGGAGCGCCCGGAGATGAAGAGCTCAGCGCGTTGGAGCGGTTTTGCACGGACGTCACGGATGAAGCGCGCCGGGGTTTGCTCGATCCGCTCGTCGGGCGCGAAGAGGAAGTTCGTCGTTTGATTCATGTTTTGTGCCGTCGAACGAAGAATAACCCAGTGCTGTTGGGGCAGTCCGGCGTCGGGAAGACGGCGATTGTCGAGGGTTTGGCTCAGCGCATCGTCATGGACGACGTTCCTCACGCCCTGCGAGGGGCGCGGTTGCTCGAAGTTGATCTCGGCGCCGTCGGCGCGGGGTGCCAGATGCCGGGTGAGTTTGAAGAGCGTCTGACTATCATCGTTCAAGAAGTCGTCGATGCAACCGCGAAAGGACCGATTGTGCTTTTCATCGATGACATTCACAACTTGTGCCCGGCACCGCCGTTGAATAACAACGGCGCGGCCATTTTGAAGCCCGCGTTGGGGCGCGGTTTGCTTCGATGCATCGGCGCCACGACGGCGGATAAGTTTAAGAAGACGATTGAAACCGACGCCGCGCTGGAGCGTCGATTCCAGCAAGTACCGGTCGAAGAGCCTAGTGTTGGTGATACTGTTTCTATCTTGCGTGGATTGCGCCCGCGCTACGAACAACACCATAATATCAGCATTAGCGAAGGCGCCATCATCGCCGCCGCGCAGCTTTCCGCGCGGTACGTCTCTGGACGTCAGCTCCCGGATAAGGCAATTGATTTGCTTGATGAGGCGGCCGCTGCGGTGCGAATGATGAAGACGCACAAGCCCGAGGGTTTGGATATGGCTGACCGTAAGATTACTCAGCTCATGAAGGAGCGCGACCAGCTCTTGCGCAAGAATGCGAGCGAGCAAGCGCGCGCCGGCACGTCCAATATCGCCGCCGCAGAGTTGCAAAAGATCGCCGCCACGTTGAAGATTGAAAAGGCGGCTCGCAAAGAAATGCAGGCCAAGTATGACACCGAGCGGCGAGTGCAGGACGAATACCGTCGCGCGTTCGCGAACCATTCATTTGTGAAGCGAAAGCTTGAAAACGCGAGATTGAAGGTGAAGCAGGCGAGCAGCGCCGAAGCTGGCTCCGTGTTGGCCGCTGAACTCGGCCGTGCTGAGGCCGAGGTTGACAAATTAGAAGACCAAGAACGAGCTCGTCAAGAAGAGCTCGTCAAGGCTGAGGCGGAAGTGCTTACACTCAACGACGGAGGGGCGATGCTGCGCGAAGAAGTCACCGACAGCGACGTAGCCTCCGTGGTGAGCCGCTGGACTGGCGTTCCCGTCGCCAAGCTTGTGTCGAGCGAAAAGGCCAAATTGCTCCAGCTCGAGGCCGAGCTTCACCAGCGCGTCATCGGTCAAGAAGCTGCGGTTACGTCTGTCGCCGAGGCAGTGCAGCGCTCGCGCGCCGATCTCGCCGACCCCAACGGTCCGGTGGCCTCCTTCATGTTCCTCGGTCCGACGGGTGTGGGTAAAACAGAGCTCGCCAAGGCTTTGGCGAACTACTTGTTCAACTCCGACACGTCCTTGGTTCGTCTCGATATGAGCGAGTACATGGAGAAGCACTCCGTCGCTCGTTTGATTGGTGCCCCGCCTGGTTACGTCGGCTACGACGAAGGCGGTATGTTAACCGACGCGGTTCGCCAAAAGCCGTACTCCGTCGTGTTGTTCGATGAAATCGAAAAGGCGCACGTTGACGTGTTCAACGTGCTCTTGCAGCTTCTCGATGAGGGTCACGTCACCGACACTCAAGGCCGCAACGTGTCATTCCGTAACTGCTTAATCATCATGACGTCTAACTTGGGTTCAGATGAAATCTCGTACGCTAACAAGCGTCGAAACAAGGGCAACATCAAGGATGCGGTGATGCAGCACGTCCGTTCGCATTTCAGACCGGAGTTCGTCAATCGTATCGACGAGTTCATCGTGTTTGATCCGCTCACGCACTCGCAAATCGAAGATATTGTTCTGCTTCAAACCAAGAAACTGTCTCAGCGCATCGATAACCAACGCATGAATCTTCAGCTCGACCGAAGCGCCATCGAGCACTTGGCGCAGCAAGGATACGATCCCGCGTACGGCGCTCGTCCGGTGCGGCGTGCGATCCAGCGGGAGTTGATCCAACCCTTGGCCAACGCAATGCTGCGAGGTGTCTTCAACGAAGACGATACGATTCTAGTTACGGCCGACCGCACGGGCATCTGCTTGTCCAATGGGCCAAAGATTGTGCGCGAGGTTTACGACGTGCATGCGCACGACAGCGAAGACGAGCACCACGAATAATCCTTTGGGGTGGGTTTAGGTCACGAACGCGGATTTAGATCATGAACGTAGTTCTCGGTTGTGTCAAATTCAAAATACATATTCTTTAACCGCAAGCGTTTAAATTTCAACATTTGGCGTCGTTATTACATTATTTCTGTTCGGGTGTGTCGGCTCACATTTCGTCGTCGTCGCGTTCGTATATCAGTCTCGTTTCAATCAACGCAGTGTGATCTGAGAAACGAAACGTCACGGCCGAACGCTTGGACTTTGCGCGCCGAATCGCCGCCCGCCGATCTTTCGACGCCGTCGCGGGTTCAATCGCTATAAGATTAAAGCTCCGACTTTTGTTCACTTTGTTCTGGCGCCTTGATCAAGTCGTCGAGGAGCGCGTTCGCTCTCGCGATCACCGCCTGTCGTTTCTTCCATGCTTGCGTCTTGGCGTTAAACTCCTTCGTCGCGGCCGCCATCTCGGACTTGATCGTCTTCATCTCAGCCTCCTTTTCTTTCTTCTCCGCCTTCAATTCAGCCTTGTTCTTGCCATCCATCTTGTTCAAAAATTCGACTTCATTCTTGGCGCAATTCTTCTTCGTCGTCGCTTCGCACACCGGTTTATCGAGCGTTTTCGTGACGAAGGACTTCATCGCGTCGTAATCTCGACCGCCTTGATAATCCTTCCCCTTCTTATCGCCCGCTTGGTAGTACTTAATCGTCGGGTAGCCCGAAACCCCAACTTTTGAGCACGTGCCTTTCCCTTCCGCCGTGCAATCCACGTCCACGATCATCACGCTGCCACTGTTCTTATATTCATCACCGAGTCGATCCCACGCTGGTTTCATCGACTTACAGTGACCTCACCTATGACGATAAAACGAAAAAAACCCTCTATCAGTCTCTCTACGCCTTTCGCCTTCTTCCTCGCAAACGACTCTCCGACGCCGCGTAACCGTAATCCGTAATCCGTAATCCGAGCGCGTTTCCAATCGTTCAATCGAGACGCGCCGCGCTAATCGCGAAAACGCGTCCGTAAAACGCGACGGACGCTCGCGATTTTAAATCGCCAAACTCTCCGTCGTTCACGTCGTCGCCTCGATCGCGTACCAAGGCGCTAAATACTTGACAAAGACGTTCTTGCCAGAATTCATCACCGCGGATTCAAAGTTCGAATCCGTCGCTTGGAACGCGCCGGCGTGCGCGCGAGAGGCGAATGCGACGGAAGCGAATGCCACGAGCGCGAGCGCGCGCGCGACGAGCGATCGCGATTTGCGACGCATGACGACCATAGCGGCGTCGAATGAGGCGGCGAGAAAGATGATGAATGCTGATGAACGCGCGATCGAGCGAGACGAACGGAACGAAAACTGAAAGGTTTCTAAAGCGCTATGAATTCAAAGAGCTAAAAGCTAAGAGCTAATGATACATACATTTTATAACGGTGCGATGACGGCGCACCAAGCGTCACAGTTCATCATTCGCGGATTTCACGTAACCTTCCAGTCGCTCGCGAAACGTCCACGATTGCACGTCGTGGATTTGTGCCGAGCGCCCCGTGCTCGCGGTGAATCCGACCCACGCGCGGCCGTGATCGAGGTCTAAGAACGCCCGCACGTTCATCGGTACCGTCAGCGCTGGGTCGCTCAAATCATCCACGAACACGCGCAGCGTTCCCAAACCGTGCTCGTAGTCGCGGCGCATCAAATCCAATATTTTGGCCGACGCGCGAAACGACTTGTGCCTCGCGTGCTCGGCGATAAACCTCGGCGTGTACTCAAGTCGCACGAAATGTCTCTCGCCATCGGCTAAATTCGGCACATCCACCGCGCTCCCGACCGCGTGCTCGTGCGACGACAGCGCCGGCGACGTCGCCCCTCTCGCCATGACCGCCACGTGATTATGGTACGGATCTCGCGCATCTTCGTCGTAGTGCGTGTCGAACTCGATCACGATCGCGTTCGCGATCCCACCGTACCCGAGCGATGAAGACGCCCCCCCCAGAGCTCGTGCGTGCGAGTTCTGGACGACGAAGGCGAATCCGTCCCCGCCTCTCCCCGGACGCGCGTCTTCCCCGATTCCGTCGTGCGCGCGAAACGCGAACTCGCTCACGAACCCGCCCGCGATGAGTTGTTTCGCTTTCACGTAGCACGCCCCCGAGATTTTCACTCGATTGTCCGTCAAGCGCACGACCCCGACGTCGCTCGACGCGTCGCGCGGCGTCGCGCGCGCCGCCCCGGCGTACGCCAAGCTCCCATCGTTCGACGAAAAGTTTCGATAGGCGAAATCGCACACCGCGACGCGCGTGAATGACGGCAACGCGAGCGCGAACGCGACGATCGATCGATCGCGAATGCGCGCGCGCGAGCGATCGCGATGCGTCATTCATCTGACGTCACACGCGAGCTCGCGAGCGTGGAAGCGCCGTCGGGGCGTCGCATCGAAGGATTCGATTGATTCCACTTCTTGAAGCGCCACGCTTTGACGCGCACTTCGCCGACGCATCGAACGCGATGAACATGTCATCGCCATTCGTCGAACGCGTCGACGCCGAAGCGCTGGCGCGCGAGCTCACGCGGTTGTTCGCGACGCTCGACGTCGCGGACGTGGACGTCGCCGAGCTCGGCGCGTGGTCCTCGGACGAGACGCGCGAGAACGTCTCGAAGTTTCCACGCGCGATTTACGCCAACGCGAGTGCGATCGCGTTGACGCCAGACGCGATGGACAGCGTGCGCGCGCACTGCAGAGAGAGGTTGGGGGAAGACGGCGCGGATGGCGACGCGGATGTCGCGTTGTGCGCGTTGTGCGCGAACGGCGATCACGCGACGGCGTGGAACGCGAGGAAGCGACGAATCGCGAACGAACGAGAAGGTTTTGATTTCTCCTCGCTCACGCGCGAATTGGCGATCGTGAGCGCGATACAGAGTCGATTTCCCAAGGCGCCGAGCGCGTGGGCGCACCGGCGCTGGGCGATTGCGCGGGTCGCGGGCGGGCGCGAGACGGATTTGGAAGCGCGTCAGGCGCTATTCGCGCGCGAACGCGCGGCGTGCGAACGAGCGTCGGGAAGGAAGAAAAGGAATTACGCCGCGTGGTCCCATCGCGCGTGGGCGTTGGGGTTCATCGCGCGAGATGAAGGCGCGACGCGAGCGGAGTTGGAAACGACGGAGGCGCTCGTTCGGCGCAACGTGAGCGACCATTGCGTGATGCACTATCGCTCGCGTGTTTTGCTGCAATTCTTGCGGTTATGCGCGGAAGAAACCGAGGCGCGATTGGAATACGAAATGGACTTCGTGCGGTGTTTGATAAAGACGTATCCAGGACACGAATCGCTGTGGTCGTATCTTCGATTCGTCTTCGCGAAGACGACGCGTCGGGCTCCCTGGCGTTTGGCGGAGTACTTGTCCTCGGCGTGCGCGTTCGCCGAAGAGTGTAGCGATGTTGAACATGCGGCGATGCTAGATCCAACGTGGGCTGAACATGCGGACGCGACGCAACGACGTTTGGCGCTCACGTTTGTACGATTTGCAAGACTCGTCGTCGAAGGCGGGAGACTCGGGTCGAAGGACATATAGTCGTAGCTGTGTAGCGCAATTGTAGTAAAACATGACTAGAAAGTACTGTAGTAAGGAATAATAATTAGTTAGCGAAATGTTTCGCTGACTTAAAGACCTCGCACGGCTTCTCGCAAGAGCTTTGGCTTGTAACCGACGATTTGAGAGCGCGTTTCGACGCCTTTCTTGTAAAACTTAAACGTCGGCATAGCCTCGACGCCTAGCTCTTTGCTTAGCGGCGCCAAGTCCGCGACGGCTGTGTCGAACTTTGCAAAAATAACGTTCGGATGATCGTCGATGAGCTTATCCACTTCGGGCGCGATCTGCCTACACTTGCCGCACCAGTTCGCCATGAAATCAACCACCACGGGATTCGGCGAGCGAATCAACGCTTCAAAGTCTTCGCGCGACGCGATGGGGCGCATCTTAGCCGCGAAATCGCTCGATGGCGCGACTTGAGAAACGTTTGAGCTTTCAAAATATTCCTTGCTTCCCTCTGGAGTGGCGGTGATCGTGGGCGCGCCCGGAGTCCATCCCGCCGGGCACACTTCGCCGTGCAACGCCGTGTATTGGAACGCGCGCACGAGCCTTAACGTTTCGTCCACGCTCCGCCCCACCGGTAAGTTATTTACCGTGATCTGTTGCACCACGCCCTGGTCATCGATGATAAACAGCCCTCGCAAAGCGATGCCTTTGTCTTCCAACAAGACGCCGTACTTGGCGCTAATCTCCTTCGTCCTGTCGGCGACGATTGGAATTCGCATCGCCCCGAGCCCGCCGTTCGCGCGGTCCATGCTCGACCAAGCGAGGTGTGAATACTCGCTATCAGTTGACACCGCGATGACTTTGGTATTCAACGCCGCGAACTCGTGCGCGCGATCATTAAACGCCGTGATTTCCGTCGGACACTGTTCTCGAGCGAACGCGCGCGTAAATATCTCAGTCGGCGTCGAGCGGTGACTCGCGTCGTTCACCCTCGACGAACGAAACGTCGCGCGAGAGCGACGGCGAAAACCATATAATCCAATGCGCGACGTCGTGACGCACCACGAACGTGAAGTCCAGCGGGTAGAAGAAGAGCACGACGTACGAGCCGGCGTAGTCGCTGAGCTTCACGCGGCCGAGATCGCCATCGACGAGCGCGGGTGCGTCGAACCCGGGCGCGGGTTCGCCCACGAAAACCTCCGAGGTTGGATACAGCGTGCGAACGGACGCGGCGTCGTCAAAGTAGCGACGAACGCGCGGTGGAGCACCGAGAGGGTGAAGGAATCCGGCGCGAGCGGTTGGTGCAGCGGCGACGAGCGTCGCTCTCGGGGCTGTGGATGGCGTGGTCGCGGATGACGCGCGCGCAACCATGGGGTGACATGCGCGCGAGTAGATCGTGCGAACGCGGCGAAGGAACATCGCGAACGAGTCGGGAAGTGGGGACGTGGGATCCGAGCGTTGCGGCGCGGGGTAAGGACTCGGAACGAACGTAGTGTTATACCACGACAATAGTCGTCATTACTATTGAATGCAGAAAGAATGTGCGATGATTTAGCGCGCCGGAGCGGGTTGGGAGTAACCGGCGCCGTTGAGCCAAGGGAACTTTTGGGTGCGCTCGACTTCAAACGCAGCGATGGCGTCGGCTTGTTGCATGGTGAGGCCAATGTCATCTAAGCCGTTCACCAAGCAGTGCTTGCGGAAGGAGTCGACGTTGAACGGAATCTTTTCGCCGTTGAAACGTGTGATGACTTGATTGGGTAAGTCGATTTCGAGCTCCTTTTTGGCGTTCGCGTCCGCCATCAACGTGTTCACCGTCCTTTCGTCGAGGACGATGGGCAACATTGCGTTCTTGAAGCAGTTGTTGAAGAAGATATCGGCAAAAGCTGTGGAGATGATGCAGCGGATGCCGAAATCGTTGATCGCCCACGGGGCGTGCTCGCGGGAAGAGCCGCAACCGAAGTTGTTACCGGCGATCAAGATGGAAGCCTTGCGGTAAGGTTCGTTGTTCAACACAAAATCTGGGCGCTCCTTGCCATTCGCGTCGTAACGCATTTCGTAAAACGCGGAGACGCCGAGACCAGTACGCTTGATCGTCTTCAAGAACTGCTTGGGAATGATCATATCGGTATCAATATTTTGCAACTCCATCGCAGCGGCGACACCCTTGAGGGTGGTGAACTTGGCCATACCACCCGCAGAGCTCGGCCCGTTGTTCTTCGTTTTCGGCGCCGGAGCAATTACTAAACCGTCGGACAAGAACTCCTTGCTTTCGCGCTTCGGGACGTCGTCGCCGGTCAAACCCGCACCAGATGCCAGTTTCCGCACGTCGGCGAGCTTGCCAGTAATGGCGGCAGCCGCAGCCATCGCCGGAGACATCAAGTGCGTGCGGCCGCCATTACCTTGGCGACCTTCAAAGTTGCGGTTCGATGTGGACGCGCAGCGTTCACCAGGCAACAACTTATCGGGGTTCATGGCGAGGCACATGGAGCAACCCGGTTCGCGCCAGTCGAAACCGGCAGCCTTGAGGATGACATCCAAACCTTCGGCTTCTGCTTGCTCTTTGACAAGGCCTGAGCCCGGAACGACCATGGCGTACACGCCCTTGGCAACCTTCTTTCCCTTGGCCACCGCTGCGACCGCGCGCACGTCTTCGATGCGACCGTTGGTGCACGAGCCTACAAAAACTTTATCGATCGGTACGTCGGTCAACTTCGTGCCCGGAGTGAGACCCATGTACTCGAGTGCGCGTTGCATAGACTTGGCGCGCGCCGGGTCAAAATCCGCCGGGTTGGGGACGATGCCGGAGATACCGCAAACGTCTTGCGGAGACGTGCCCCACGTCACCGTAGGTTCGATGTCCGACGCTTTGATGACGACTTCACGGTCGTACTTGGAGTCCTTATCGGACGCCAAAGATCGCCAGTACTTCACCGCTCTGTCCCACGTCTCGCCGCGAGGCGACATCGGTCGACCCTTCAAATACGCAAACGTAATCTCATCCGGGGCGATCATCCCCGCGCGAGCGCCGCCTTCGATGGCCATGTTACAAATAGACATTCTCGCCTCCATGGACAACCCGCGAATGGCTTCGCCCGCGAATTCAATCACCGAGCCGTTTCCACCCGCCGTTCCGATGACGCCGATGATGTGCAATATAATGTCCTTGCTGGTTACCCCATCCCCGAGTTTTCCATCCACGGTGATCCGCATATTTTTCGAAGGTTTTTGCAACAACGTCTGCGTCGCTAACACGTGCTCGACCTCGGACGTCCCGATCCCAAACGCCAGCGCCCCGAACGCTCCGTGCGTCGCCGTGTGCGAATCCCCGCACACGACCGTCGTCCCCGGTAACGTAAACCCTTGTTCCGGTCCAATGATGTGCACGATCCCTTGTCGCTTATCATCCATCCCGAAATACGTCACCCCGAACTCTCTCACGTTCTCCTCCAACGTCAGCACTTGCACTCTGGAATCCATCTCCTTAATAAACGTCTCCACGCTCTCAAACCCGCTTCGGTCGCTCGTCGGCACGTTGTGATCCACGGTCGCTAACGTGTTATCCGGCCGACGCACCGCCCTGCCCGTCGCGCGTAATCCTTCAAACGCTTGCGGTGACGTCACTTCGTGGATCATGTGTCGATCGATGTACAGCAGCATCGTCCCATCGTCCTGCGTGCGCACCGCGTGATCGTCGATGATTTTATCGTACATTGTTTTCCCGGTCGCGCGCGCGCGCGTCCCTCGCGACGACGCGCGCGCCGACGACGAACGCATCGACGCTCGCTTCGCATTATCGCGAGCGCGAGTTCGCGCGCGCGCGAACGACGACGTCTCGGACGTCGCTCGAGACGCGCGCGTGACGAGGACACCCATTCGGTCGTCGATCGCGCGCGATGTGACGCCGTGACGCGCGCGATGACCGCGCGGTCGCGCGCGGCGGCGCGCGCGCCGTGCTCGATCGACCGTGTGAATACATAAACATCGATGGTTTTGTCGCACAGTACTGTTTGTGTGTCCGAGTATTTTTAACGATGCGGATGCGGATGAGGATGATGATACTTCATTGGTGTGTTTGTCGTCCAGTACTGTTTGAACGTCCGAGTTTGTATGACGACGACGACGACGACGATGGACGATGGACGACGTCATCGTCGTCGATGAGGCGTCGATCGTCGTTGTTTGGCGTGCACTCGTCACCGACGACGACATTCGCGCGTCGCTTCGAAGATCGTCATCGTTCGCGTCCGTGAGACGTTCGCGACTGGAGTTTACGCCGCGATCGATCGATTGATTCAATCATTCATTCAACTCATTCGGGCGAATTGGATTTGAATTCTTTGCATTCGTTTCGTCGCGTCGCGTATTGGCACACAAAGTCATTCGCATCTGGGTTGGGAAAAACAAAAGACAAAGACTAAAAGTGAAAGAAGAGCGCGCGCGAAGGAGTTCGTTGTCGAACCTAAGCGACGGCAAGGGAAAAAGAAACGATGACGCTGGCGAGCGACGGGGCGACGCGCTCGAGCGCGACGGGGCGACGAACGCGCGGAAATGGAGACGGCGGATGTCATCGCACGCGCGGGCGAGCGCGAGCGGGGAAACGCGAGGACGCTGGTGCGAACGGACGAGCGTCGTTCGAGTTCGGCGTCGGTGAGGCGATGTTTCGGCGAGGCGACGATCGGGGCGACGGCGGGGCGGGGTTGACGCCATCGGAGGAGGATGAGGGGAAGGGCGAGGGCGCGACGCGCGCGCCAGGGGCGGGGCGCGTCGGTGCGGCTGGGTTCGACTCAGGACCAGGGGTCGCTTCGTTTGCGTGGATGAGCGAGGGCGAGTACGAGGAGTACGAGGATGGGCACGATCACGGGCATTCGCGTCCGGGGGCGGGGCGCGTCGGCATGGCTGGTTTCGACGGCGGGCCGGGGTTCGCTTCGTTTACGTGGATGAGCGAGGGCGAGTACGAGGAGTACGAGGATGGGCACGATCACGGGCACTCTCACGACGGTCGGGAAGAGGAGGAAGTGGAGAGCGCGGGGCCGGGGCTGGCGCCGGCGCCGGCGGCGAGCGCCAAATCTGTGCCGCCACCGCTGTTTGATACCGAAACCAAGACGATTTACGCCGGTATTGCCACCGCGAGCGCGTTCATTGCGGCGAAAAATTTTGGTTTTGAGATTCCGAAATTTCCTAAACCGTCGCCTCCGACGGCGACGGCGTCGGTGGCGCCAAAACAGCGCGCGGCGGCATCGACGAAGCAGCAAAAGCAAATCGTAGGCAGCACCGCATCTCAGATGACGATGGACTCGGCGTTTACGGAGAACAACATTCGTCAGATTTCTGGTGCGGCGCTGGTGTCGACGGCCGTCATAGCCGCCGTTGTCCGTCTTTCGGAATCAAAATCGTCGCAAAGGCGTCGACGACAATCGGCGGCTAGCCAATCTGATTTTGGCATGCGTTCGCTTCAGCGTTTGGAAGAGTTGCGCGAGGCCATGCTCATTGAGTTCCGCGAGGAGCAGCGTCAGCTTGGCATCGTTCAACAGGGAAAGACGAACAAGTTGAAGGGGCTGGAAGACAGTTTCAAGTCCACGCTCAAGGAGGTCAAGCAAAACGTGATCCGACAAGAAGCGACAATTTACGGAATTAGCGAGCAGAGCGCTGAGGATCAGGCGAGGGCTCTCGCGATGCTCATGAAGGAGCACGAAGTCGCGATGAAGGCTCAAGCTGCCGCGTTTGAGAAGCAAGAGGCTGCGCTCAAGGCGAACATGACAAAGCTGGAGGCTGCGCTCAAGGAAACGGCAACCGCGCTCGCAGAGGTCAAGGAGGCCATAGCTAACATGGCTTCGAGACACGAGACCGAACTTCGTGCGGCGCGAGGTTTGATTCGAGCCGAGCGCGAGCTCGGCCGGAGTGAGGCGAGCAAGTATTGCGCCGCAAGAGATTTGCAAAATGCGCACGTGAATGCGCTCAGATCTGATTTGGCGCTGGCGCAGTTAAACTCGACGGAAAAGTTTGCCTTCTTGGAGCGGCAGCTCAAGGATATATGTGGCTCCTACAGCGCGCGAATCATTAAGGAGCGCGAGATGGCGGCTGCAAAGCTCTCGCAAGAGCTCGAACAGGCAAACGAGGAGCAGCTTCGTATGCTCACCGCATACGTGGCTGAAAATAAATCAACTCCGCGACCGGATCTCATCGCCGCCGTGGCCGAACTTCGCGCTGAAGCTGAAGTTGAGAAAGCATCAATTGCAGCAAAATATGAGAGCGCGTTACGCGGCGCGGTTGGTGAGAGACGAGCATTGAAGGCGTTGTATGAATCAGAACGACAAAAGGTTGAGAACAATTCAACAGCATTGCACGCTGAGATGACTCAACTCAGGGGGCTACTCGCCGCTGCTGAAGTCTCAAGTAGTCAGAAATTAAACGAAGATCTCCGCAAGGCGCAGGCTGACTTTGAGCAACGCGTGGCCTCGTTGAAAAAGGATCACATCGATCAGCTCGTGCGAGCGCAGCGCTCATCGAGCACCGCCGGCGGCGGCGATTCTTACACCAACGCGTTTAGCGAGTCCCACCAAGTGGCGCTGAGCGCCATGCAAAAGGCTCACGCGAAGGCGCTGAACGATGCACTCGCTGAAGCTGATAAGCGCGTTGCAGACGCTGAAGTTCATGTACGTGAACGCATCGCGAACATGAAATCGGCGAGTAACGCTGAAAAGGCGCAACTTCTTGCAAAGTTTGAAGACGAACGTAACAGCGTCGTCACTGAGGTACAGAGCGAGCAGTCAGCGACTGAGGCTAGTATCCTCCAGGTGAAGCAACAATATGAGAATCTTCTTGTTGAAGCTGTCGCGCAAGTGCAGTCGATCGCAGCGGCGGACACAGAAAAGCTCAGAGCTGCACTCAAGGCGAGTGCGGGCGAACGTCGCGAGCTGTACTCCATGATGCGTTCTGAGGCACTAAAGACGTACAACGCTTCTAAAGTTGATTATGCTTCTGAAGTTGTTGCCACAGAGGCTCGAACGGCGGCGTACTGGGAACAAAAGATCAAGGACGTAGAGGCAGCCAAGGATGCGCAAATGCGACAACTGAGGCAATCGTACGAACAAAAGATGGAGAATGCGAGGGCTGGGATGGCGTCGGGCACAAAGAATGACGAGCTTGTTGCAATTGTTGCCAAATTGAAGCAAGAACTTGATGAGCAAAGCGCGCGGGCGGAGCGAACCCTCGTAGAAGCCGTAGCGGAAATTCAATCTCTGGCAGATGCGGACAAAGCGGTCATAACAGCTCTCGTGAAGACGGAGGCGGAGGACGCGTTCAAGGCTGAAAAACAAGCCCTGATCACAGCGCATGCGCTCGAGGTTGAGACGATCAAGAATGCCATCAGAACATCACTCACCGGCGACGAAGCTATGAGGCTGAAACAGGTGGAAGATCTCGTTAAGGCGAAACTTGATGAAGCCCAAGTCGTCGCACGCAACGTATCTCAAATCAGCGCATCGAGTGCTCAAAGCACAATCGCTCAGCTCGAGAAGCGGTTGGCAGAGATTCAAACAGAGCACAATGCTAAAATTGTTGAATTAAATAACGTCAATAAAGCAGCCGCTATGAAGTCAGAGGATGACCTTCGCAAGCAAATCGCCGCAGCGAAGAAGGATCTGGACAAATTCAAGCGCGAAACAAAGTCATCTAAACAGATCCAGCAAACTCTGCCGGAGTCGGTGACTTACACTTTCAAGGGCAGCGATGCCGATATGAAGCGTATCCGCAAAGAGCGCGATTCCCTTCAAGAGAAGGTCACTCGTTTGGAGGAGGAGTATGCAAAGAAGGTTGCGTCAACGAGTACGAGCGGATCCATCGCTGAGTTGCAAGCCGAGCTGAAAAAGGCCCGCGCTGAGCGAGAGCAAGATTTGCAAGCCATGGTGAAGCGAATGGAGGCAGAGAGAGCGGAAAGTGAGCGTGTGTTGCGCGCCGAAATCGCCGCCGCTAGAGGTGGTATCCAAACTGCCGAGAGTCAGTACAACGCCGCATTGGAGAAAGCGAGCGCGACAGAACCCTCCACTTCTACGTCAAGCGTTACCGGTTTTTGGTCAATGTTCAAAGGCAGATCAGTTGACGCAAGAATCAAAGAACAATCAGAACTCCGCGCTGCTGCCGAAGGCGAGGTCAAGGATGCGCGTGAACGTGAGTCAAAACTTCGCGCGCAAATTGATGCGCTCACTTCTGATTTTGAGCGCAAGTCGAGCCAAGCCGCAAACGAAGTGACTTGTTTGAAAGAGCAACTAAACAAGGCTTTGAGCGATGCTTCAAAAGCACTGACGTCATCGAGTGAAAATGCAGTTCAAGAGTACGAGCGTCGCATTCGAGAACTTGAGGCATCTGGAGACAAGACCATCACCGTAGTGGCGAAACTTCAAGCGGAGGCTGAGATGGAATTGACGAGCACGGTCGCGCGACTCATGGCTGAACGCGAGCAAGTTGCCGCGATGGCGCAGAAAAAGTTCGCCGCTGAGCTCGCCAAAGTTAAATCCGAGGTAAAGGACGAGGCTGCTAAGCTCGCAGAAGCGTCAGCCTTGCAAATTAAGATCGTCACTGCGCAGCAAGACGTCATAACTTGGAAGGATCAAGCAAATGCATACAAGGTTCAAGTCACAAAACTGCAAACTGAACGCTTAGAACTCCTCTCCAAATTGAAGAACAGTCAGGATGCTCTCGCAAACAATATCGCGGAAACGGTCAAGGAGGCCAAGGCGCACGAAGATGAAATTTTGCGCGCCGTGGCGAAAGCCACCGTTGATTTCAACGCCAAGCTACAAGTTTCTCAAGAGAAAGCGCGAGAGGCGGAATCAAAACTGCTGAACTTACGTAATGACTTTGAGTTGCGCGCGCGAGAAGTTGCAAAGCAGACAACGAAAGAGCTCAAGGAGCGTGAGGCTGCACTTGAGAAAAGGCTTGTACAAGCGCAACGCGACTACGCGCAACAAGCAAAACTGGTCGAAAGCCTCGAACAACGCCTAACGACATCAAAGTTGCAAATGACTGATGCAGAGGCGTCGTGGGCCCGCGCGCAGCGCGCCATGGCTGATGAGTTTGAGCAGCGTCTTAAGAAGGAAACGGTTCCCTTGGCGGAGAAGATTGTGTTTTATGAACGACGCGTCGAAGCGCTCTCACAAGAACTGAAAGCGGCGAAGAAGTCCGCGGGTGCTTCCGCATCGGCGGACCGGAATGCTCCTGCCCCCGTCATTATCAAGCGCGCTCTTTTTGAGTTCAATCGTTCGAAGCTTCAAGCCGAAGCGGAGGCCAGAGAACAGGCTGAACGCGCGTTGACGATGGCTAACGAGGAGATGAGGGCGTTAAAGGCCAAATTGCAAACGGCGAAAGCCGAAGCGGAGGCGGCAAAGGAAGAGGCAAGAAAGGAAGCAGAAAAGAACGCCAAAGTCTCTCCGTTCGAGGCGATGTTAGCGATAATATTTGGTGGCATTTCGTCTATGTCGAAGCCGGCGGCGACCGAAAAGGCCGCGATTGTCGCCGTAGAGGTTACCAGGCCGCAGGCGATTCAAGCTGAACTCGATGCCGCGCTGAAAACCTTGAATGAGTTGAAATCAAAGCAAAAGGCGGAAATCGCCGCTGCCGAAGCAGCCGTCCGCAAGGCGTACGAATCCAAGCTTACGGCGCTAAAAGACACGGTGGTTAAGCTAGAATCGCAACTCGCCAACGCAGACAAGGTTGCAGAAGCCAAGCTTGCGGCGGCGATGAAGGCGGCGGAACAAGTGCGCACCGACTTAGAGAAAGAATTGCGCTCAGAAATTGCCGCCGCGAAACAGTTGGCAGCCACCGCAAAATCCGCTGCTGAGCGCGAGTATCAAATCGCTTTAAGCGAAGCTCAGGCGAACGCGAAGAAGGAGCTCGACGCTCAAGCCAGAGAAGCCGCGGCCGCTCGTATGGAATCCGAGAAGAAGCTTCGTGAAAGCTCGGAGAACGCCATCGGTAAGCTCAAGGAGAGAATCGCTGAGTTTGACGCCCGACTCGATGCTCGAGATGAAGAAATCGAAGCCAAATTCAACAAGCAGTTCGATAAGCTCGTCGACGACTTTAGGCGCGAGGTGGAAGCACTCGAACGGCGCGCCGAGGATGCCGAGAAGTTGGCCATGGACCGAGTTCAAAAGGATTCCGAGAAGCTGGTCATGGACCGAGTTCGAAAGGAGGCGGAGAAGCTGGCTATGGAACGAGTTCGAAAAGACACCGAGAAGGCGAATGTAGTCAAAGCCGAAACTGAAGATTTCTCCGAGACTATCGCCAAAACTCGCGAGGAGATCGCAGCCGTCCGCGCCAAGTCGCAAAACGCAATCAATGAACTTCGTTCCAAGTACGAGAGCGAACTGCAAGACGCAATTGCCGCGAAGGACTTGGCGCTCAAGCAAAGTCGCGAAGAGGCAGCGATGTTGATTGCGTCTGAAAAGACCAAGGCTGAGCAAAATTTGCAAAAGCAACTCGCCGAGCGCGAAGCACAGATGAAGGCGGACCGGCAACGTCTCGAGCGTTCATTTGAAAAGACTGCGAGCGAGCGCGACGCAAAGGATGCCGAAATCGCAGCGTTGAAAAAATCCCTCGATCAAGCCAAGAAAAAGCTTCGCGAGTTCATGGAGTTGTCTGATGAGGAGCGCATCGTGCTCGATCGATCCAAAAAAGTCGCCACTGAACTCGATAGCCTCAAATCTCGGTACGCGTCCACGATGGGAGTCGACGTCGGCGACTCTCGTGATGAAGTCGAACTCACAATGTCCTCCGTGAAATCCACGACGACGACGATGACGGCTGTGGAGACCATGAAATCCTCAACGGATTATTTCCAACAACTTCTCGACATGTCGGCCTCGAGCGAGGGAGTGAAGAAGAAGTAAGAAGTGAGCAGTACGGCGCTTTAGCTTTTTAAAACCAACCGCCCGTCGCTCGCCAGCCGTCCCCACCACTGCGCGACGCGCCGCGCACGCGATGCCTCCACCTCGCGCCGACGCGTCATCCATCGTTGAAATCGATGACATCCGCGTCGTCCCGATCGAGTCGACGCGAAGAGGAAGTCAACGCGCGCGGCTCTCCCGCGCCGTCGTCGAAGCGCTCGGCGCCCGACTCGGCGCCCCCGTGCGCGTCACCCTTCGTCTTCCCCAATCGTCGTTCGCACCCGAACGCGACGACATCGACGTCGTCGTGTGTTCGTGCATCGCCCTGTGCGAGCCTTGGGACGATCGCGCGGGTTTGGCGTGCGAAGTCGACGCCGCCGTCGTCGAAGCCGCGCTCGGCGCTCGCGCGTCGGCTCGCGACGCTCGCTTCAAGCTCGAGTCCCTGCCCTCGTCCTCGTCGTTCACGGGCTCCATCGAGAGTTTAGAAAGCAAACCCGTGACGTGCGTGCGCGCTCGAGTCGCCCTGAGCGATGACTTTGTGAGCGAAGAACGAGTCGCGAGCGCGTTGCGCGGCGCCGTCGTGCGGCTCGCCGCGAGCGCGGACTTTGGGCGAGCGACGATCGATCGAATCGACCCGCGATGCGATGGGACGAGCGTGAGTTACAGAATCACCGAGAGCACGGTGTTTGAATTCGTGCGCGCGAGTGCGGTTGGGGAGAGATCGTCGCGCGCGCCGCGAGCGGAGACTCGAGTGGCCGCGGCGCCGGCGGCGTTGAGAGCGTTGCGACAAGCGGTGGCGTGGCCGATGGTGCACGGAGATTTAGCCAAGAGGTTGGGGGTGAAATTTCCCCGAGGATTGTTACTGCACGGACCGCCGGGGGTGGGGAAGACGGAGGCGATACGAGCGGTCGCGGCGGAGTCGGGAGCGAGACTACGCGTGGTGAGCAGCGGCGACGTCTTCGGCGCGTACGCGGGCGAGAGCGAGAAGCGATTGCGCGATGCGTTCGATGAAGCTCAAACTGATGCAAAGAACGGGATTCCCACGGTGATCGTCATCGACGAGCTCGATGCGATGTGTCCGACGAGGCGGGCGGGGAACGCGCACGAGACGAGAATAGTCGCGCAATTGTTGACGCTGATGGACGGAGCGAACGGCGATGATGAGGCCGTCGTTCCCGTGATTGCGACGACGAGTCGACCGAATGCGATCGATCCAGCTCTGCGACGACCGGGGAGGTTCGATAATGAGATTGAAATGTCGCTCCCGAATGCGCGGGAACGGGCGGAGATTTTGGCGTTGCATGCGAAATCAATCCCGCTGGCGAGCGACATCGATTTCATGAGCGTCGCGGATGGGATCAAGGGTTACAGCGGCGCGGACATCGCCGCATTGTGTCGCGAGGCGGCCATGTGCGCGATTCAGCGCACGAGAGGAACGCAAAATGAAGAGAACGCGACGATGGAAGTGACGTTTGCAGATTTTCAGGCCGCGCAGAACCGCGTGCGCGCCTCCGTCGTTCGCGGCATCGCGTTGGACTTGCCACCGATTTCGTGGGACGATATCGGCGGTCTCGCGGACGTGAAAAAGCGACTTCTTCAGGCCGTGGAGTGGCCGCTGCATCACGCTGAGGCGTTTCGGCGATTGGGATTGCGTCCTGCAAAAGGAATTTTACTGCACGGACCACCCGGATGCGCCAAGACGACTCTCGCGCGCGCGGCAGCCACTGCCTCGGGCGCAACCGTCATCACGCTCACTGCTGCAGATGTTTTTAGCAAATATCTAGGTGACGGCGAGAAGGTGTTGCGAAGCACGTTCACCAAGGCGCGGAAATCGGCTCCCGCGGTGCTGCTGCTGGACGAAATCGATGGAATGTGCGGCTCGCGAGGCGACGGCGATTCCGACGGCGCGCACGACGTCGCCACGCGTCTACTGTCGGTATTTCTCACCGAAATGGATGGGTTAGAAACCGTACCGTCGACGAGCGGCGGCGTACTCGTCATCGCCACGACGAATCGCCCGCAAAGCCTCGACCCCGCCCTCACGCGTCCGGGTCGATTGGACCTCGTCCTCGAAATCCCCCCCCTCGACCTCGAGGGCCGAATCGAAGCGCTGCGCGTGCACACCCGTGACGTTTCTCTCGCCGACGACGTCGACTTCCGCGATCTCGCCGCGCGCGCCGTCGGGTACTCTGGCGCCGACCTCCGTCACGTCGTCAAAGAAGCCGCGCTCGCCGCGCTTCGCGAAGACATGTCCGCTTCCGTCGTTCGCGCTCGTCACTTCGCCCTCGCCCAGGGGCCGTAGCGGTTCCAGATTCCACCGACGGTGCGCCCCACGCGCGCTGCGCTCCGCTCTTTCGTTCGCTCCGTCGTTCGCGTTCGCGTTCGTCCGCGTGCGCTGGATGTGAATCGGCGTGACGGTTCATATCCCCCGACGTCGTTCCCCCGACGTCGTTCCCCTCGCGCGCCATTGATTCCCGCCGATGACCGCCGAAGGGAGTGAACCATCGGAACGCGGAGGGCAAAACGAAGGTAAAGCCCGCGGGCTTTTCTTGTGGCACGTCGTCGTCTTCGCCGTGGGCGCGCTCGCGGCGCAGCACAGGAAAACTCTGGCGGCGTAGGTCAAGACGCGAAAGCGCGAGCATGGCGTTCAGGACATCGATGCGCGTTCGGTTCTCGGAGACGGATGGGCAAGGCGTGGTATTCAACGCGAATTACGCGACGTATGCGGACGCAGCGTTCGATGAATGGATGCTGGCGACGATGGGGAAGGAGTGGACGCGCGAGAAAGGTCGATTGCCGGTGGCGGCGTCGGCTCGCTGGACGTTCTTGCGCTCGGCGATATTTTTAGACGTAGTCGATATCGCGTGTGACGTCCCGAGATGGGGCACGAGCTCGTTTGACGTCAAGTACGTTGGGACGATCGATGGTGGCGCGTGTTTTGAAGGGTGCGTGACGTACGTGTGCGTTGATGAGACGACGCGACGGCCGATTGAAGTGCCAAAAGACTTGAAGTACGCGCTCTCGTCTGGTGCGGTGATGTCGAAGCTTTAAGCTATCATGCGTGATTTATGAAATAATAATGAAGTGCTACTGTACCGTATCCGCTACAAAGAAAGAATATATTCGTACACGTCGATGCTCCGTCATCGATGTCGCATACACGCCACGAATGCTTCGTTGCCAAACTTTTCAAACTCCTCGTACGTGACGTAACGATTTGATCGCGCGTTCTGTCGATCGAGCGAGTTTTGACATACCGTGGACATAAACGCATCGATTTGTTCGTCGGAGACGTGGCGATGACCGAGCCGCATCAGATTCAAGTCGCCGATCAGGCACGAGAGCTCGGCTTCGTCGAGAACGTTGTCCTGCGTCGTGTCATAGCGTTGCCACAGCGATCGAAGAACGCCGACGGGGAGAACCTCATCGACTTTCACTCGCGCTTGCTCGAGCAGCCACGTCCCGGCTTTGGGCTTCCACGCCGCCTCTTGAAACTCTGTGCTCTGCATCTCCACGAGGCGACTCACCGCGCGGTCCCAAGCGAATTCTTCATCGCGCGCCGCATTTTTCCTCGACGAAGCTCCAGCCACGGATGATGACTGAAACAGTTCTGCGGGCTCGGTTTCGGCGCTCACGAGGAGCTTGACCTTGTGTTCGTACATCACATCGATAAACGTGATGAATCTGCGCAACAAGTCGAGCCTCTCGACGCTTAAACGCGGCACAGAGCCGACGCCGATGGCGCTGAACACGCTCGCGAGCGCGGTGTAATCGGCGGCACCGAGCGCGCTATCGCACAGTTCTTGGAAATCAAAGTGCGCGATACCTCCTCCGGCGCGTCGAACGTTCACCAGACGCCCTCCTATGGAGATTTGCAACGGTTTGAATGAACGTTCGTGCGCGAGCGCTTGCAATCGACGCGCGAGCCAAGCCTCGCGTTCTTGATGCGTACCGCGCGACATCCACGTTACGTTTTCCTCGCCCATTTTTGCGCTCCCCGTGAGGCGATAATCCCGCTCGCTCGCCATCTCGTGCACGACGCAGCGTTCTTTGATTTGCGCGATGCAAGGGAGGAATTGCGAGCGATTAAGCCCATTCTTGTACAACTCATCCGGATGCCGATTACTCGTCGTCACGACTTTCACGCCCGCCGCCCAAAGCGCTTCGAGCAAGCGCCGAATGATCATCGCGTCCGCGACATCGACGATCTGAAACTCATCCAAACATAACACTCTGACGTCGCGAGCGAGCGCCTTCGCGTACACCCCCACCGCGTCCGCGTCGCGCGCCGTCCCTCTCAGTTCATGCAGCTTCGTGTGCGTCTCTAACATGAACGAATGAAAGTGTTCCCTCCGCTTCTCCACCCCGCGCTCGCCCGGGAGCGCGGCGTAGAACAAATCCATCACGAACGTCTTCCCCGACCCCGGTCCGCCGTGCACGTACGCCCCTCCATCTTTCCCTCGTCCTCTCTCGTCGTCTGTACCGCCAAAAATCTTCGTGAACCACGATCGCGTCGTCGTCATCGTCGTCGTCGTCGTCGTCGTCCGTCGCCATCCCCCTTCATTGCGCTCCCTCGAGACATCCTCCGCGACGACGTCCAACGCGCGCGTCGCTCGCCGCTGCGCGTCGTCCCCTCGAATCACGTTTTCGCGCACTAACCTCTCGTACGCCGCGCTCGGTCGTTCGTTCACGCGAACGAGCGAAACAAAATCAATCGATGACTTCAACGCTTTGTGCGAGCGGTCATGGACGCGCGCGAAGTCATCCGCGACGGCGTCGCTCGCGGATGACCGCGCTCGCGCCGCCGTCGCGGATGACGCGCGCGCGCGATCGAACGCGCGCGTGATCGCTCGCGTTCGTGTGCGACGCATGCGAGCGACGTCGATCGAAGCGCACGCGTCACGCGTCACGCGCGACGACGCGCGCGCGCGACGACCGAGGCGCGACGTCGACCGAGGCGTGACGCGTTCGTTGACGCGAATGCGCGTCGATCGACGCGTCGTTCGGTACACGTATGGGGGAACAGTGTAAGGGAACAAAAAGTCAAAAAACGGCGTGTCATGGTCGAATTTCGCGGAAACGAGGACACGTTCTCCACTTTCGACGGTCGATGTCACTTTCGGGTGTTTTTTCGTGACACTTTTCACGACGACTCACGAACGATCACTAGTCCCCCGATGCGACCGCGAGCGACGACCGCCGTGCGTTCGGTGCGATCGAGTGACGAGTGACGAACCAGCGTAACAAAAGACGTGACTCGCACACCCGCGTGTGCGAACGATACCCTCGCGATCGTCGTCGACGACGTCGAGGAATAAACGCGAGCGACGTCGTTCGCGCCGCCATCGAATCGAATCGGTCGTCATCCGTCGTCGCGTCCTCGCGCGATGTCGCGCGCGCTCGCGCGTGCGTTCGCCTCGCTCGACGTCACACGCGTCGAAGGCGTGCGCGCGACGCGAGGGCGACGCGTGGGACGAGGGAGCGAAGGGCAGGCGCGCGCGCGCGCGCGCGCGGTCGTCTACGCGGCGACGTCGAAGCAAAGCGCTCAAGACGCGGCGGCGAGCGGGGAGACGCTCTCGGCGGCGGCGAGTGAGATGAAGGATTTGATGCAACAAAGCATCGCGGCGATGGGAGGGGTGACGCCGCCGTTTTATAGCGAAGGCGTGGAGGCGGATGGCGAGGCGCTGAGCGAGTACGAGATCGACGCGTTAGTGACGGATGACGCGGTGTTTAACGCGGAGATGAGCTGGTTGGCGTTTAATTGGCGCGTGCTCGCCATGGCGACGGATGAGTCGGTGCCGATTTTTGAGCGATTGCGATTCGTGGCGATCAGCGCGAGGAATTTGGATGAGTTTTTCGCGAAGCGCGTCGGGGCGATTAAGCGCCAAGACGCGGCGGGGGTGGAGAATCTGGTCAAACGCCGCGGTCGAAGCGTGTGGACGCCGGCGTTGACGCTGCAAAATGTCGCCACGGAAGTGGAGCGTCAGGTTGACGTTCAAGCGGCGCTCTTGGAGGACGTCATCGTGCCGGCGTTGAGAACGCACGATATTCGACTCGAGCACTACTCAGATTTGACGGAAGAAGTGAAGACACAGCTGTCGAGGTACTTTGAAGATCAAATCGAACCCGTGCTCGATCCGCGCGCGATCGATCCGTGTCACCCGTTTCCGTTCTTGGGTTCGTTATCGCTTTCCATCGCGGTTGAGATCGAGGACGCGTTCAAGCAAGACAAGTTTGCCATCGTCAGCGTGCCGACGCCTCTCGATCGATGGGTTCGAATTCCCAAGGAGATCGTCGGCGATAACCAGCAAAGGTTCATCCCTCTCGAGCAAGTGATCGAGGCTAACATGGAAAAATTGTTCAAAGGATGCAACATTGTCGCGACGCACGTGTTTCGCGTCACGCGTAACGCGGACATCGAGCGCAACGAAGACGAGGCGGAAGATCTATTGGAACTCATGGCTGACGAAGTTCGGGAGCGCCGTTTTGCGTCGTTCGTGCGACTTGAAGTTCAAGACACGATGCCGCAGTACATTCGTGACAAGCTCGTCGACTCCCTCGACGGCATCACGCACACCGACGTCATCACGGTTCCGCACCGCGCGCCGCTGGGATTCGGATCCATCGACAGCCTGCCCGTCGATTTCGGGATGGATGTGTCGCTGGTATATCCGCCCTGGGCTCCGCGCACGCACCCTCGACTGGAGCAAGTGAGAGGGGAAGAAAGAAGCATTTTTGCAGCGATTCGAGACGGCGATCTTTTGGTTCACCACCCGTACGTGTCGTTCGCGACGTCCACGCAAACGTTCATCGAACAAGCTTCGCGCGATCCGAACGTCTTATCCATCAAGTCTACGTTGTACCGCACGAGCAACAACTCACCGATTGTGAACGCTTTGATAAAAGCTGCTGAGAACGGCAAGCAAGTAGCGGTTCTGGTTGAGCTCAAGGCGCGTTTCGACGAAGCGAGGAATGTGGGTTTTGCGCAGCGCTTAGAAACCGCAGGTTGCAACGTCGCCTACGGCGTGAAGGGCGTAAAAACGCACTCCAAAGCTTCGTTGGTCGTGCGTCGAGAAGGGGCGAAGCTGGTAAAATACGTGCACATCGGTACGGGGAATTACAACCCGTCGACTGCGGGTGTTTACACGGATTTTGGTTTATTTTCATGCGATGAAGAAATGGGCAACGACGTCGTCAACTTGTTCAAGTTCCTCATGGGTCATCATTACCAAGAGCGTTTCAACAAGCTCATCGTCGCTCCGCTTCGCATGCAGGCCGAATTTGTGGGAATGATTGAGCGCGAGGCTCAAAATGCGCTCGAGGGCAAACCGGCAAAAATCATCATGAAGATGAATGGTTTGGACGACCCGACTATCACCGCTGCGCTTTATCGCGCGTCGCAAGCTGGGGTGAAGATTCATCTCATCGTTCGTGGTATCTGCCGAGTGCGACCTGGTATTCCGAATGTATCAGAGAATATTCGCGTCGTCTCCATCATCGGCAGATTCCTCGAGCACCACCGTGTGTTTCGATTTGAGAACGGTGGATCTACCGAATTCTACATGGGCTCTGCAGATTTGATGCGTCGCAACTTGCTTCGGCGCGTCGAAGTTGTCGCGCGCATTTATGACGTCAAAATTCAAACTGAACTTCAAGAAATGCTCGACGCGTGCTTGGCGGATCAAGTTTTGGCATGGGAGTTGGGCGCCGACGGGCGATACTACCGCACTCCCTCGTCTCGTAAGGTTGCGAGTAACCACGAGGCGAACTCACCCGGCAAAGGTAGGCTCATGAGGGTTTCCGCGACTGAAGGTTTACACGACGCTTTGATGGAGTCCACGGTGAGCAGTCTGAAGCGCCGCGACAAGCGAGTCAACGTCGCGACGTTGGCGACGAAGAAGATCAAGCGTGTCGATCGAGCACCGAAACAAGTGCTCGAGCGCACGCCAAGAGTCGGCGCTACCCCGCAGGTAGCTGAAGTCTCTGACTTGAAACCCTCCGCCGCCGAAGCGCAACGACCAATTTTCAACGACGTCATCAACGTCTTAACAAACGAATCCGTCGAACCGTAAAAACTCATGTGTAGTACAGTACCGCTAGTAGTCATTATCATTATATTACATTTTGCAGTGTACATGATGGGATTCTCTGATAATCCAGCGTACTTTACGCTACTCCGCTCGAGCGCGTCGAATCGCAGCCGTTCTGGCGTGCCACGTTCCACCGTTCCTCGTGCTTCGCCCAAACAGCCTCCTCCGTCACGTCGAGCCCGTCAATGTCCCGCAACTCGTGACCGTAGGGATAATCCGGTAAGTCGTTCAGCCCGTCAAATATCGACGACACGCACGGCCAAAGCGTGTCGAACACCAGCGTTTGCCCCGCGTCGTTCAAGTGCACGCCGTCGCAAAATAGTTCAACCCCTCGCTCCTTCGCCTCGCGCGTGGCCTCGTGCACGTCCACGACGATCAACTCCCGTCCACGCTCGATCCCTTCGTCGTTCATCTCCCGCACTAATTCCCTCACCGCTTGAGCGTAATCCCCGATCTCATCCCTCCGGTCCTCGAACTCGCTTCCGACCCACGCCTCGCCGTAGCGTTCGATTTGAAACCTTACCCTTTGTGCGTCATCCACCACGGGCGGTGTCATCACGCACACCACTCGCGCCACACTCAAAGCTTCTCGTGCGATCACGCGCATGTTCTCTCGGTACTCCGCGATCGAGACGTACGCGCGCTCGCGCGCTCGCGCCGCGTCGCTCACCCTCCTCGCCGCGTCATTCGTCCCTAACATGATCACCACCAACGCGCACTTCTCGTACGCCTCGACGTGTTCGCCCATCACCTCTCGCACTATCTTCGCGCACCACTTCGTGGTGTACCCGCCGTAGCCGCGATTGAAGCAGTCGCAGCATCGCGCGCTCGCGCTCGCCACGCGCGCGCCCCACCCGCTCGGCGCGTCGAACGACCGTTGGGTCAAGCTGTCCCCGAAAAGCACCACGCGCGAGCGCTTGAGCGTTTGCGCACGACCGTTCGCTTCGCCTGCCATCTCTCGACGCTCGAACGCGAGTTCGTAAGTCGTCGTCTGAAGGCTCGCCGCGCGCGCGGCTCGCGTCGACGCGCGAACGCTCGAGCTCAGCTCAGCGCGCGTCACTCTTCGCACGACCTTCTTTTTGTTCGATGCCGTTCGCGGACGAAGGGAAACCATCGATGTTTCGCGCGAAAGCGCTGGAGATGCGCGCGTTGGCGCGCGCGTTGCGTCGAACGCCGACGCGCTCGAGCGAACGCGCGACGTCGAGCTCTGTTCGAGCGCGCGTCGACGCGAGCGACGTCCAGGAACGACGAATGACGACGAACGCTCGCGCGATGACGAGGCGAAATAGAGTGAAAGAGATGATTGATGCGTTACGCATTCGCGCGGAGGCGATCGAGCTCAGCGCGCGCGCTTCGGGTACGAACGCTCGGCGCGAGCGAGCGAGCGAGCGAGCGAGCGACGGAGCGAGAGTCTCGACGACGAAGTCGTCTTCCCAACGAGTCGTCGTCTTAGCGCGAGCGATGGGGGAGACGACGGTCGTGAGCGATGATGATGAGTCGTGCGAGCTGTCGCCGATGTCGCCTGGAGAACACACGTCGAGGACGCGAGGACGCGGAGAGGGAGCGGCGGAGGCGAAGGACGGGCGAAGGACGCGCGCGGTTCTTCCGCCTCGACCGACGACGAGCGCGCGAGAGGATGGGTTGGGAATCGTCGAACGAGGCGATTGGACGCGCGAAAAGGCGATTCTTCCCGCGATTCGCCCGGGGCAAGGGTACGTGTGCCCGTTTTCAGGGCAAATATTGCTCAAGTCGCCGTGAACCGGAACGGATGGTAGAGATGTAAAATATCGTACAATGACTAGCGATTAGGGCAGCTCGTGCGCGCGCGCGCGGGACAGCAGATGATGATTGATTTCATCGCCACGGCGCTTTGAGGGAGATGAATCCAGGGCGACCGATCTTTTGGACATCCATGGAGACGAACACGAAGAGCGGCCACGTCAAAAAGCGGCCGAGCGGTCGGAGCCAACGATTACGAGACGCCACGGGCGCGAACTCGCTCCAAGGCGCCGTCGCACACGATTTTCCGACGTTCAATGTCTTCATGGCTTCCAAATCGTCCACATCGAGGGCGAAGCCGAATAAATCCGCGTTGCTCGCGATGCGTTTCGCCGACGTCGATTTCGGAATAACCACCACATCGCGCTGAATGTTCCACCGCAACACCACCTGCGCGGGCGTCACCCCGTGCTTGGCTGCGATGCGATCCAACACAGGGTGCTGCGTTCCTTGCGCGAGAGGCGAATACGCCGTCACCTTCACCCCTCTCGATTGCGAGTATTTGACCAACGCGTCGTTTGTCCAGAACGGATGCGTCTCGATTTGGTTACACGCGGGCTTAATCTTCAACCCTTCGTCATCCATCAGCGCCGCGAGCTGTTGCTCATTAAAATTGCTCACACCGATGTGCCTCACGAGCCCATCTTCGACGCACCGCTCGAGCTCGAGCCAACACTCGCGAAGCGACGCTCGCGAGTCATTTTGTAGCACCGTCCCCCGTCGCCAACACACCGGCCAATGAATCAAATACAAATCCACGTACTCGAGCTTTAAATCCTTCAGCGTCGTCAAAAGCGCCTCTCTCACGTCTTCCGGTCGCCTTCGATCGTTCCACAGCTTGCTCGTGACGAACAATTTCTCCCGCGTCGTTCGTCCATCCTTCGCGCACGCCGCGATCGCTTCGCCAACCTCCCACTCATTCCCATACGCCGCCGCGCAATCCACGTGCGTGTACCCACACTCGATCGCTTTCTCCACCGCATCGCGTACTTCATTCGTTCGCGCTTTCCACGTCCCTAATCCTACATTTGGTATTCCAATCTCGCGCTCCATTCGCGTTGACCGCGCCGCGCTCGCGCGCGTCATCGAGCGCGCACTCCGCGACCTCGCTTTCGACGCTTCTGTCGTCGTCCTCGTCCTCGCTTTCGCGTTCGACGCTTCCGTCGTCCTCGTCGTCCTCGTCGTCCTCGTCGTCCTCGTCGTCGTCGTCGTCGTCGTGCGTCTCGGCGTCGCCATCACGCGCTCGTCGTCGTCGTTCGTCGACGATGGGCGACGGTTGGGGAAACCCTAAAACCTAACGACACATCGATTTTAGGGCTTTCGTGTCGGTGCGACGTCGTTCGACGACGCGCGCGCTCGCGGACGCGCGCGAGGTCGTCGACGGATGACGGTCGACGCCCGATCGCGCCGACGCGGTGCGCGATGACGGTCGACGCCGCGGTCGACCGTCGACCGTCATCGCTTGTCGACGCGACGTCGCTCGACGGGCATTTCGACGACGACGACGGTCGACGCCCTTCGCTCCGAAGTCGGCACCGACCAAGCCCTAAAACCTACCCTACCGACCGAGCAGACCATACTTTAGGGCTTTCGAGCGCGTCGAACGAACGTGACGTCGACGCGTCACATGGCGACGACTTTAGGCGACGACGACGACGACGTGGGTGATGACGACGCCCGAGCGCGCGCGCGCATAGAAGCGATGGATTCACCCGAGTGGACCGCTTCGACGAACGCGCGAGAGGTCGTGCGTCAGACACGTGTGGCGATTCCAGTGAGCGTGAGCGCGCTGAGCGTGCGCGCGCGAGACCTCATCTCGGTCGCGTTCGTGGGACGCGCGAGCGCGAGGGATGAATTCGCCGGCGCCGCGCTCGCGGTGACGATAAATAACGTCACAGGGTTGAGTTTAGTCGTCGGAGCGGCGTCAGCGGTGAATACGCTGGCGGGGAGAGCGTTTGGGGCGGGGGATTACGGGAAAACGGGACGGGTCGGGCGGCGAGCGTGCGCGAGTTTATGCGCGATGAGCGTCGCGATAGGCATCGTGTGGTGGTTTTGCGCGGAGATGGTTTTATTCGGTGCGTTAGGGCAGCGTCGGGAGATCGCGCGAGCGGCGCAGCGGTTCATTCGCGGGCTCGCGCCCGGGTTGGTGGCGTACGCGGCGAACGCGGCGACGCAGGCGTTTTTGCAGAGTCAAGAGGTGACTCGGCCGCAAGTAATCGGTGGAATCATCGCCACCGCGATGCATGCGCCGATGTGCTGGTTTTTGGTATATCCTTGTGGGTTGGGTTACGTCGGCGCAGCCGTGGCGACGTCGTGCGGGACGACATTTGCGCTGGGCGTCAACGTGGCGTACATAGCGCTGAGGCGGAGCGCGTTTCGCGAGAGCGACGAGGCGCTCGCGGCGAAGCGCGACGCGTGCGCAACGCTTCCGGACGACTGGTTCGAAGATTTATTTGATTTGGACGGCGCGAAGGAATTCTTATCACTCGCGTTGCCGGGAATCGTGTTAATGTCCGAGTGGTGGGCGAGCGAGCTTCTCATCCTCTTCGCCGGTTGGTTGAAAAAAGATCCAGAAATAGCGGTGGCGGCGATGTCGATATACCAAGTGACGAATTCGTTTGCATTCATGATCGCTGTCGGATTCGGGGTAGCGACGGTGACTCGAGTGAGCCACGAACTTGGGGCGGGAAACGGGCGAGCCGCGAAGTTTTCCGCGCTCGTCGCTTTGCGTTTGATCCTCATCGTCGAGCTTTTTGTGAGCACGACGGTGCTCTTTTCGCGCCACATCTGGGGCTCGCTGTTCACCGACGACAAAGCCGTCACCGCGCTGCTGTCGCAGTTGATGGTTGTGCTCGCCGTGTACGTTGCGTTTGACGCGCTGTGTTGCGTATCGACGGCGGCGCTTCGCGGATGCGGACGACAAGCCGTCGCCGCACCCGTCGTCGTCTTTTCGTACTACATCGTCGGCGTTCCGAGCGCGCTGCTCCTTGGGTTCAAAACTTCCCTTGGCGTTCACGGCCTCGCCATCGGTGGGTTGCTCGGCACCGCCACGCACGCCATCGCTATGACAATCATGGTGCTCCGCGTCGATTGGAGCGGCGAAGTCGTTCGCGCTCGAGCGTCTCACGCCGTCGATCAACTCCTTCCATCGCCCTCTGTCGAGCTCGTCGTGTGTGACGGCGATAAACATTCTTTATGATTCTTTCCCTGCGAATTCCCGCCGACGCGTCCCGTCCTCGACGCTTTGTAACTTTAAAACGCCTCTGTACCGCCGTCGGTCAGCCGTCGCTCTCGCTCGTGCTCGCCGCGTCCAGCCATCGTTTGCCGCACTCGCGCGCGCCATGGGTAAAATCGCGTCGACAAAAAAACGCACTAAACGCTTCGACAGGTGCGAGCGCGAAACGTCACCGTCTCCCGAGCGATCGTCGCGCGCGCGTGAAAGTGGAATACATGTCCATCGAGTGACCAGCGATGGGCGCCGCCAGGAGACTGACTGCGCGCGTGATTTTGTTTTCAGGGATGACGATGACGGCGAAACCGTGGGATCGCTCACGTCGAAGATTAAGAATAAACAGCGAAGGAGCGAAGTGTACGGGAAATTGCGCCACGAACGCGCTATGGGGAAGAAGAAGAGACGAGAGGCGAGACAACGCGCGGAGGCGGCGGCGGTGGAAGCTGGCGAGGAGCCGGCGCCGAGGCAAGTACCGAAGACGATAGAGAACACACGAGTGAGAGATGAGACGTACGTGGAGGATGCACGAGTTGATGAGGAAGTGATCGAACAAGATGCGGAGGATGAGTTTGCGAGTTATTTCAGTCACGCGACGTCGCCGAAGATCATCGTGACGACATCGAGGAATCCGAGCGGGGACATGTTTAAGTTTTTAGAGAATCTATTCACGGTAATCCCGAATGCGTATTATTACGCGAGACGAACGTATCACGTGAAAGAGATCGTGAAGCACGGCACCGCGCGAGGGTTTACGGATGTGCTTGTGTTTAACGAGAATAAAAAGTTTAGTAAAGGCGCGCGGGTCAACGGGTTGCTGCACGTTCATCTACCCGAAGGACCGACGTGCTTGTACAAGCTCTCGTCACTCGTGCTTTCGAAGCAGATTAAAAACCATGGCAAGGCGACGAGCCACTATCCGGAGCTGATTTTGAATAATTTTAACACGCGCTTGGGCCATCGCGTCGGGAGGATGTTCGCTTCGGTGTTTCCGCAAAAGCCCGAGTTTAAAGGACGACGCGTGGTGACGTTTCATAACCAGCGCGATTTCATATTCTTTCGGCATCATCGTTACGTGTTCGAGGAGAAAAAAGGCCACCGGTTGCCACACGCCGGGCATTTAGCCACCGCCGAGGTACCCGAACACGTGAAAGAGTCCATCAAAGCGGGCATGGGTCGAAATAAATTGAAGGGACAGTCAAAGAAACCCAGCGATAGCGACGACGAAGACAGCGACGAGGACAGCGACGACGACGACGACGACGAAAGCGATGAGAGCGGTAGCGAACGAGATGAAAAGCCGCCGCCTATTGATACGATGATTCAGGCGCGTCTCCAAGAACTCGGTCCTCGGTTTACATTGCGTTTAATGAGCGTCCAAAAAGGCACGTTCGATAGCAAGCACGGCGAATACGAGTACGTGCGAAACACCGATACGGACGGTACGCGCCATTGCAGGCGCAAATTCGTCCTCTAGCTTAATCTTTGTGATCCAATTGGTTTATTTTTGCATGAATTTGCGAGCGACTAGAGTTGCGTTGTACAATTTCTCGACGCCTAGCGTCTCAACCCGCCTTGAAGAGCAACAGCGCCACCTGTGCATAACGACGACGATAAAGAGTTAGAGATTTGAAAGTAAAACAATCCAATTGAACTCCAGCGATCGGTGATTCACACTCGCGGAATCGTACGCGCTTCGAGTGACTTACGTGGCCGACGTAAAAGTAGATGAAGTATCCCGATTCATGCGTCACGTAGCTCCCAAAATTACGCCCCACGATCGCATGCCACGTCGCACCGTGCTTTCTATCGAACTCCTTCTTCAAGTACGCCGCGATGTCCTTCTCTACGTTGTACTTCTCCAGCGCCTGCGACGAAAGCCACGAAAACATGAGTCTCTCGCGTACGCGTCGCGTTGACCGACGCCGTCGCATCTTTGCGATGAACAGTTAAGATACCCCAATCGCGCTCCCTCACGTCGTACCTCGAGCGCACAGTTCACCGCGTCGGCTTGGAGCTCCTGAGCGAACGACGCGGAGTGAACGAAGGGAAACAATGGTCAGTCGTCGCGCGCGAGAGAGTCAACGCGAACGCGCTCGAGCGGGAGTTGCTGAGCCAAAGTGCTGACCGCAACGCGTGACGGTCGACGTGGATTCTGTCGACGAACAAAGCGCGCACCTCGTTCATATCTGCCGCCTTGATGACCGCCTTGCGTTCAGGCATTGTTCGCGGATGTTTACGATGTTGGGTGGGCGCGAACTGAGGCGCAGTCAACGACGTCGGCCGAGACTCGCCTTCGCGAACGCGTTGTTGGTTTTCCCGAAGAGATGCGCGAAACGACGGGTGAGGAGGAAACGGTGAAACTAAGTCAACGTAAGAAATACATATCGCGCGAGTCGCTAATCGTCGCGCTGCCCTCGCGCGCGATCTTTACCGTTGAACTGACGGTAGCCGAAAATTTCGCTGTGCCCGGGCCACGTCTTCGGATCGGGCTCTGGCAACTTCTTGTTCGTCTCGCAATCCTCGTAGTACTGATTCACCCCACCACGCAAATGATACAAATTCGTGTACCCAGCCTGATACAACTCAAACGCCGCGGGCAAAGACCCCATGCCTTTCGTATCATCCGTGAAGGATTTGTTCGCCGGCGGTTCGCGCTCGAGCGACCCGCCCCACACGTCGCACAGCACGATCTTCGTCTTCTTATCGGGAAACTTTGCCTCTACGTCCTCGACGAACCTCGTGTTGACCTTTTTAAACCCAGGCAAGCGAAGTTTCGCTAATATCCCTCCCTCGACGTACGGCGCGCTCACGCTCCCCGGGATCGCCCACATCGCGTGATCCGGCGCGAACCTCACGTCCACGATCACCCCTTTCCCTTTCGCGCACAGCGCGATCGCCTCCTCGCTCGACACCGTGCGCATCTTATACTTCGTTCGTAACTCGTTGTGAATCAATCGCCACTCGCGCGCGTTCGGTCCCATCCCAGGAACGATCCCTCGCGCGTTCGGCGTCCCGAGCGGCGCGCGCGGGTCCACGCAACGCGCCGCGCGTTTCACCGACCGACGACGAACGCTCGAGCGGCATTCCACGATCGACTGCGAAATCGACGTTTTGAACGTCAACGTCATCGACATCGCGAGATGACGAATGTCGAGGGGCGGTGTGAAGGGAGCGCGGCGCGACGCGCGACTCGCGCGACTCGCGCGAGTCGCGGCTCACAATCGAGCGCTCGACTTCATCGTCGCATTCGCGCGCTCGATCGCGAGCGCGCGAACGCATTCGACATGGCGTCGCTCGTCACGCGTCGCGCGAACGTAAGAGTTGGGAATGAGATCGGGCGAATGGCGTCCTCGAGCGCGCGCGCGCGAGCGCGGGCGAGCGACGGCGGGCGAGCGCGGGCGAGGAAAACCACGAGCGCCAGGTCGACCTCGGGCGAGCGCACGGCGCGGGCGAACGAGGAAGTATTCGCGGCGACGCGTTTCCACGCGCACGGAGGCGAGGGGAAGACGAGGGCGAAGGCGCGAGGGAGGACGACGGCGAGCGCGGCGACGGCGGGCGAGGCGAGCGCGCCGAGCGCGGAGCCGAGCGCGTTCCTCGTCGGTCTGTCGTGGTTCTTCGCGCATCAAGTCATCGGCGTTGGGAACGATGTCATCATGAAGTTCACCGGGGCGAATTTGGGCGTCGCTCAGGTGGTGTTTTTGCGGTTTTTGTTCGCCACGCTGACCATGGCGCCGGTGATGGCGGCGGGCGGGCGCGAGGCGTTCGCCACGGACCGAGTGCCGCTGCATATCGCGCGCTCGGCGCTTCTGGCGGGAGGTATATTTTTGTACGTGAAAGGGCTGACGATTGCGCCGATCGCGGTGGTGACGACGCTGAATTTTACGATTCCGTTATTTACGTTGGTGCTCGCGAGGGCATTTCTTAACGAAGCCGTGGACGCGACGCGGTGGATCGGCACGCTCGTGGGATTCGCGGGCGTCATGGTGGTCGTTCAGCCGGGAGCGCAGGCGTTCAACCCGATGTGGCTCGTCGTGTTGCTCTCGGCGACGATGTTTGCGTCGTTGGATGTGTTGAATAAAGTGTTCGTTGGCAAGGAGAGTTTTTGGGCGATGATTTTCTACACGGCTTTCTTCACGACGTGCATCACCGCGTACCCAGCGCTCACATCCTGGGTCGCGCCGACGATGTCACAATACGGCCTGCTCGCTCTTCTCGGCGCGGGCGCGAACGGGTTGTTGTACTGCTTGCTGAAATCGTTCAGTATGGTGGACGCCAGTGCGTTGGCACCGTTTCGATACACCGAACTCATGTTCTCCGCTACGGTGGGATTCCTGCTTTTTGGCGAAGTCCCGGCGTCAAGCACGTTACTCGGGGCGCTGATCATCATCCCGAGCACGCTCTACGTCGTGTGGAAGGAGAATCAAAAGTCTTCTGATTGACGACAGAGGTTCCGTTCTCGCGTCGACCGCCCTACACATTTTTGAACAGTTTTCCCCTCGATCTCTTCTCCCCACCCTCGGCGTTCGCTCAGAAACAGCAATTGCAATCAAACGGACACGCCCCACCGCTTTCCCCGACGTTTTGCCCCGCTTTCATATCGCTAAAATCCCCATACGACTTGTACACCGGTAACCCATCCTCGAACCGCCGCGGCTTCTCCACCGGCGTAAACTCCGCGGTCTGGCGCTTCTGTTTTGGCTTCTTCTGCCCTGGGAGCAACACGCGAACGATAGGTTCGCTCACTTTCGTTCTCTTTGCCTCGGGTTCTTTCACCGAGCGCGATTTTGCGCCTCGAAACAAATCATCCACGTCGAACGCGTCCTCGTTCGTTTGGTCCACCGCGCGCTTTGGCTTTTCCTTTTTCGCGTTTGTTTCCGACCCTTTGGGACGATCGCCAACGCCACGCGCGTTTGTTTTGGCGTGAGAGCGTTCTTCTCCTTTCGTCTTTTTCGTCATGCGCGCGCAAAAGAATGATGGCTCCAGTGGTTCCAGCGCGCGAGCGCACCTCCGTGACGTCACTCCATCGGCGCCATGGCGACGATGGTGACGACGACGACGAATGGGAAACCGACGACGATCGCGAACGATGAATCATCGAACGCCAAGCCGAGCGAGGGATCGCCTAAAGACTCACCAGGGGAGAGCAAAGAGGAGAAGAAGGCGAGAAAAAAGCTGGAAAAAGCATCGTTTTGGCGGCTTCATCGCGCGGAAATGTACGAGTTGGTTCCGTATCTGTGGCCCAAAGGACATCCGATGTTGCGAGCGATGATGGCGATGAGCGTAGTATTTTTACTGCTGAGCAAGCTCGCGAACGTGGCGTCGCCTATCGCGCTCAAGGTGGCGGTGGATAGAATCGCGAAAGGGGATGATAGGTATTTGACGCCGATTTTGATTTATGGCGCGTTGAGGTTCGCGGCGAACTTGTTTTCGGAATTAAAAGATAATTGCTTCTCGTACGTCGCCGCGCACGCGAGCCGAGGTATTTCGTTGCGCGTTTTCACGCACGTCATGGATTTGAGCTTAAGGTTTCATATTAATAGAAAAACGGGGGCGGTGATTCGAGCGTGCGCGCGCGGATCGGAGTCGTTTGCGAACTTGTTGAGATACATTTCGTTCCAAATCGCGCCAATATTCTTGGAAGTGGGATTGGTGTGTATTTACCTGTTCATCAAGTACGATTGGTATTTCGCGGTGATCACGGCGTCGACCATCGCGGCGTACATTGGGTTCACCGTGCCGTTTACCGAATGGCGCAACAAATTTCGACGATACATGGTGGAAGCCGATGACGCATTCAATCAGAAAGCGACCGACTCGTTGCTAAATTTTGAGACGATCAAGTTATTTTGTGCCGAGCCGCACATCGCTCATACTTACGACGAGGCTTTGAAGCGCACTCAAAAGGCGACGCTTCAGACAACGCAGTCGCTCGCCGGCTTAAACCTTGGGCAGGCGCTCATCATCACCATCGGTATCACGGGATCTTTGATTTTGGCGGCGAAACAAGTTGTGGAAGGCACTATGACAGTCGGTGACTTCGTGCTCATAAACACGTACATTTTACAGCTTTACGTTCCTCTCAACTTTCTCGGCACTTACTACCGAATGATTAAGCAATGTATGGTTGACGTTGAGCAAATGTTTACTCTCCTGCGCGAGAACAAAGAAGTTCAAGATGTTCCAGGCGCGACCGATCTGGTGCTAAAATCTCCCGCTGAGGCCAGCTTAGAATTTGAGAAAGTGACGTTCGCGTACGACCCGAAAGATCGACTGATTCTCAACCGCGTATCCTTCACCGTCGGTCCGGGAACCAAAGTCGCCCTCGTCGGCCGATCAGGAGCGGGTAAAAGTACGATAAGCAAGCTTATATATCGTCTGTACGATATTCAAAGTGGCGTGATTCGTATCGCTGGACAGGATATCAAACAGTGCACGCAGCGAAGCGTGAGACTGCACATCGGCATCGTCCCGCAGGACTGCGTGTTGTTCAACGACACAATTGCGTACAATATTGGTTTCGGGAAACTGGGATCTGGTGAAACAGCCACTCGGGATGAAGTTAGACAGGCTGCCGAGCACGCTCAGTTTTCTAATTTTGTGGAAACACAGTCTTTAGGTTATGAGACACTTGTTGGTGAGCGTGGATTGCGCTTGAGTGGAGGAGAAAAGCAGCGGGTAGCCATCGCTCGCGCCTTGTTGAAGAATCCTCCTATAATGGTGTATGACGAAGCGACATCGAGCTTAGACACGCACACTGAGAAGCAAATCATGATAGCTATCAACTACGCTGCGCAAGGGCGAACGAATTTGGTCATCGCGCACCGTTTAAGCACAATCATGGATAGCGACCAGATTCTCGTGTTGAAGGAGGGTGAAATCGTCGAGGTGGGCAATCACGTGACCTTGCACGGCAAGCAGAATGGTCTGTACCGTGACATGTGGGAGCAGCAGCTTAATAACAAGAAGGACGGTAAAAACGCGTCTTCGACATCGTTGAGCGGAAAGTAAACTCGAATAGCAAACAGGACAATTTTTTAACGTAAGCGAATGCGTCGCGTACGACAATTTTTTTTAATGTTGAAAAACTTTTACAAGAATTATCTCCACGACGTGCTTCCGTTCGATGGTCCTGAACCTATGGTGTTACATTGCATTTGATTGAACTTCCATGTGTTAAAACGTGGAAAGGTTTGCCATCTTTTTGGGTGGTTTCGTGGACGGGGGGCGTGAAGATCTACTTCGAGCGGCGGGCTTCTTCACCGGCATCGAAGTCTTGAGCATGAGCAGATTTGCAGCAACCATGTCGTCATCATCTTCGTGTCGTCGCTTACCGCTCGCCGTCTGTTGTTGTTTCGCTCGTGCTCGCGCACGATCGATTTCAAGGTTTGAAAGCGAGCTTGTATCAGGTTCTCGGACCTCGCGGCTGTGGTGACGCGCCATATCGGCGGCGACGTCGCCGCTGTGCCGCATCGCCGCCGCAGGATGAGGAGGCTCGAGAGACTCTACAATCACTCGGACACGCATCCCACCTAAAACTGCATGCGTCACTGTTCCAGGAGAAGATTGCGGAGAAATCGGCACGGGAAGATAGTACACCGACGGATTGGCGATGCGCTGCACGGGAACGCTCACCGGAGGTGGCATTTGCTGCCTCGCGAGCGCTTTCTGCTGCGCCGCTAGATGCTGAGAGACTAGCGGAAGCGACCCTTGCGCACGAGGTGAGTAAGTGTCGTTGAGAAACATCGCCTCCAACCGCGCGCGATCGTTTGCTGCACTCAACACGCTCGGAACATCGCCCACGGTGTTCAGCGCGGGGCGATTCACCATGCGCGCATAGTAATCAGCCACGTTGTCGTACAAAACTGGCATTTCAGTAGACGCGCTACCCCGAGGTAGCATTTTGTCATCTTCCGCCTGTTCTTGACGCAGAATATCTTGTTGACGTTGAAGTTGTTGATGGAGTTGTTGTCGTTGTTGCTGCCGTTTGATGTGCAGCGACTGTATCTGCCCAGCCGCCATTTGTTGAGCGATCGTTGTATGAATCTTTGGCGCCTGCACCATGTTGTCCGATACCTTGATGAGATCACCAATCTGACGACCTTCCTCGGTCACGTCGTGAGAAGACGTGGTGGCGTGCGACGGCGCTTCGTCGGAATCCGTTGGCGTGACCTCTTCAACCCTATTTGCGGTGCCAGCGTTTGTGCTTGACGGCGACGGGTCCTTTCTTGCGGACTGTGGCAGTCCGAAATTCGGTTCACGTGAATGAATCGCGTCAGGTGGAGTTTGCGTGTCCGGATCGGACGAACCAGCGTACTTGGGTTTCTTCGTCGATGGCGCAAGCTTTCGAGGCGGCGTCCCGGGTTGGTGTATGACGACTTCTGAATCAAAGGTCGATGGCGACGCTGTTCCGTACGTACGAGCTCGCTTTCCTCCCGAGTTCGGCTCTAGCTTGTACAGCCGCAAACAGCCATACGCAGCCTCTTCGCAAAGATTGAACACGAGCTTGATTAAACCCTTGCCGCTCGTCGGGGACGCGTGCGACATGCGATAATCTTTCATCGTCTCCGGCAACACGCGCACCGTGGTCACTACCCATCCACTCTCATCCACAAAATGCTCCATGACTTGCGCGCGAATGAAACCCGAAGCTAAACCTTTCGATGGTAACTTGATTATGTTCGGCGGATCTTTTCGAACCGCGTTTTTAACCGCGTGCAACGTCGCGCTAGTCAACGACGAGACGCTCACGTCGATAAACGACCCCTCTCGACACAGGTCCAGCAAACGCGTTTGATCAATCCACTCTCCTTCCGCGGGCTCGGGCAAAAAAGACGGTAACTGCACACGGATCTTCGAAGGATCGTACCGAGGGTTATCCTCAAACGAAGTCGCGTGTCGTCTACTCTCTCTCGGAAACGCGAGGCGTTCGCCCTCCGTCTCACCCTTCGCGCGCGTCACCCCTCCATCGCCCTCATCCTTCCCTTGCCCGCTCACATTCGCCGACTTCGCGCTCATTCTACGCCCTTCTTCGTTCACCGGCGCCAGATCCCCGCTCGGCGCTAAGAGTTTCTTCTTCCCTCGCGCGTTTTCCTCCGTCTCGTCTCGCGAGATCTCGCGCTCGATCGCGCGCTTCCCCCCCCCCTGACTCGGGTTCGCCCCTTCCCTGTGCGCTTCGCCGTGGACATTGAATGTCGCATAATTCCCATTCGTTCGCCCCCCCCCGCCATCGCCGCCATTCGTCGACCGCTGAACTTTCTCACCATTCATTTTCGTTCGCCCTTCTTCATTCGCGCGTCGCTCTCGCCCTCGCGTATCCCTCGCGTTCGCGTTCTTCCCTTTCCCTTTCCCTCCTCGATCGCGTCCTCTCGTCCTTTGTCCTTTATTCTTTCCTTTCTGTCGCGTTCGCGCGCTCACGTCTCGCGCTCTTCGCGCGTTTCTGTCGCTCTTCACGAATCTTAATGCCCTTTCCCCGTTCGACGCGAGCGCGATTCGCGCGTCGTCCTCTCGCGCGCCCGATGAGACGTGCGCGACGTGCGCGTGCGCGTGCGCGTGCGAGGCGTACGCGTCGTCCTCGCTCGCGCTCGCGGTCATGGACGAACGCGAGCGTGTCGCGTGTCGCGATCGATGCGATCGATGCGATGCGATCGAGCGATTCGCCGTCGAGCGAGCGATCGCGCGATGGGACACGAGCGAGCGATGGCGTATGGCGAGTCGTGATTCGACGACGAGTCCCATGTACCGTCGGTCGGACGATCGGACGATCGAGCGATCGAGCGATCGAGCGATCGAGCGATCGGGAATCGCGAGGAGTCGCGGACTGGAAACGACGAGGACCAGAGGGGGGGGGGGGGGGGGGCGGGGGGGGGGGGGACTCGTCGTGGGTCAACGACTCGACGAGAGCAGGGATCGGACGACGATGATGGATGGATGCGTGAAAGGCTACGACGATGATGGATGGATGCGTGAAAGAAAGGCTACGGAGCGGGGATCACGACGACGCGACGAGAGGTTGGACGACCACTTGGACGGCGCCGGAGAACGCACGCGAGTCGACATCGCGCGCCAATTCGCGGTCGATCGGGAAGAATCGATCGAGCTCGGGCTGGGGGATGGATAAATCCAAAGCGATGCGCTGCTTGACGAGCTTGAGCTCGCCCGAGTCGGCGACGCGCAAGGTTTGCGTCGTCACCAGGGCGATGGCGCACCATGGCGCGATAACGCTTTCGTGTTCGATGGGTTCGGCATCGTCTTCGGCATCGTGCGCGATGGTGTGCCTGAAAACCTTGAATATGTCGAGGCATTTGACTTGGACGACGTCGGGGGAGATTTCGACGACGATGGGCGCCGGAGCGGCGGCGGAATCGAGGAGGGATTTCGTCTGGCTCGGATCGACGGCGATCACAGAGAACTGAGGTGGGGCGCCGAAGAGCTCGTGGCAAAACTCCAAGCCGTCGCCGCTTCGCATCGTTCGAGAAGCGACGAGCATGATGCGCGCCGCGCCCTTGGCGCACGCGCCGCGCTTGTCGTCCTCGGTGACGTTGTGATAATCGCACGTTTTGCACTCGCGAAGGGCGGATTCGACGACGCCGCACGCGCGCATAAAATGCACGCGGAATGGACCCGTGGAGGCTTGCTCTTCTCGCCATAAATCCTCGCCGAGATTCTCCCAACCAACGTTCGCCGTCGGTTGGCTGTCGTTCACCGCGCCTCGCATGGGTCGCGTCGACCATCGTACTAATATGCTCTCTTCGCGCTGCCAATCTTTCATCATCTGCGCTCCAACGTCCAACCCTTCGCCATTCCCATTTTTGCGCTTGGGTAAAGCGAATTTGGGCGCGTCCACGAGCACGGCTCGCACCCAAGCGGCAGTGAGCAACGCGCGCGCGTCCGACGCCGTCTCGGCGCCTCGCAACGCCGCGATGGCGTCATGCAGCGTCCCTTCGCCTCGAGCCTCACCCAGGCTCGATGTCGATAGAACAGCGCGCTCGTCCCCGTCCCCATCCCGCCTGAGTAAATCCTCCTCCTCTGACGCGTGAAACTCTCGCTTCTCAAACGACGCCTTGTGAATGCCGCTCGCGAACGCCGGCAGTCTCAACTTTAAGAATGCTTTTAGGTACACCCTGAAATCCGCCGTCGACGGCGTTCGACCTACTTCACGTTTCTGTTCATCGCAATGCGTGCGCCACATCTCCACCCACTTATCGTAACGAGCGCGCACCATGCGTTCGACTTCGTCGTCGTCCACGCGTTCGCGCTCGCGCAAAATCTCGTACGCTCGCGACAACAACTTTGGCCCGATCACGCTCCGCCAATTTTCCTCCGGCGTCAACGAACTTAAAACACTCGCGCACACCTCATCGATGTATTCCCCTCTCGTCGCCTCGCGCGAGTTCATCGCCTCCGCGCTCTCGAACGCGTTCGCCCCTCCATCGCCGCTCGCGAACGCCTCCCCCCGTCCCGCGCCGTCCTCAATCGCGCGTTTCAACACGACGAACGTCTTTTCCACTTCACGTTCCACTCCTCGAGTCCTCATCTCTAAAGGCATCGCATTCATCGTCGTCGTCAACGCTTCGATCGCGCGCGCGACGTCCTTCGCGTCGCGAGGCGTCGCGCGCGCGCCTCGCGCGCGTCGCGCGCGCGCGACGATCACCTCCGCATACGGCCGCGCGCACGATGACGCGAACTCCTCGATCGTCATCTTCGTCGACGCCGATGCGCACGCGAGTCGAGCGGCGGCGCGCGCGTCCTCGTTCGCGGACATCACGACGCGCGTCGTGCGCCGAGCGATGCCGTCGACGACGACTTGGGGCGATCGATCGATCGATCGCGTTTTATGATTGAAAAAAATCAATCAATTCGATTCGATTCGATTTTTTTTAAACGCGTGCGTTGAAGCGCGATCGATCGATCGATCGATCGACGCGATCGCGATCGATCGAGCGAGCGAGCGAGACGCGATCGATCGATCGATCGATCGATCGCGATCGATCGCGCGCGACATCCCCCCACGACCCCGCGCGATCGAGTGAACATCGATCGCTCTGTGTGCGCATACGCCCCGAACGTCCATCCCGTCGTCCCAAGGCGATCGATCGATTAGCGTAGTGACGCGCGCGAAAGCGCTTTGTATTACATCGCCCGCGACGCGATCGCGATCGCGATCGCGCGATCGCGCGCGACGATCGACGTCGATCGTCGTCGATCGCGCGCGAATGCGAATGCGTCGCGATCGAATCGCGATTGGTCTGCGATCGCGCGCGAGAACGACGCGTGCGCGCGAGAGAAAAACGTACGTGCGCGAGACAAACGACGGATTTTGACGACGACGACGATGATGACGACGACGACGACGCGCGCGCGCGCGGATCGATCGA